>Ga0153961_1000030_pt1 | contig 79987 bp, 76 predicted proteins | sample TSFL045MetaG_FD_104748 | JGI IMG/M metagenome (GOLD analysis project Ga0153961, IMG submission 104748) | Attine ant fungus gardens microbial communities from Florida, USA - TSFL045 MetaG | ecosystem: Host-associated > Fungi > Mycelium > Unclassified | place: USA: Florida, Withalacochee...
ATCCCGACCCGGCGCGCCAGATCGCTCTGCGTCCAGCCGCGCTTCTGTCGTTCAAGCCGGACTAACTGGGCCAGCTGTGTAGGGCTGTATATCATCGCCGCCGCTCCTGAATAGAGGCGGGGAGGTGATATCCTCGCCTGGGGATAAAAAGAACATTATACCCACTAGAGGATAAAGTAAAGCTTATCCTCGCCTGAGGATAAGTTAGCCGCCCCAGCGGCGCTGCAGATACTGAACGGCAGGCTGCGTCTGCGGCTGATTAAGGTAGTTTTCCCGGAACAGAATGGTGCCGTCGATGCCCGGCGTGCTTTCGTTCAGATCGAGCTGCTTCTTCAGCTCCGGCACGCCGCCTTCTACCGTCCAGTCCGGCTCGGTACGCGACGGCTCGCCGATTTTATAGAGCGCGACGCCGATATAAAGGCGCGTATGGGTCGGCTTCACTACCTGTGCCCACCAGTGGGCCAGCACGTCGTAGCGCGCCGCCTGCCGCGCGAAGGGCCAGTAGAGCTGCGGCGCGATATAGTCCAGCAGCCCCTGCTGCACCCAGCGGCGGGTATCGGCAAAGGCTTCGTCGTAGGCGGCCGCGCCGCGCGTGTCGGAGCCCGCCGCATCGTGCGACAGGTTACGCCAGACGCCCGCCGGACTGACGCCGAATTCGACCTGCGGCTTGATCTGCTTGATAGTGCGCGACACCTGCTCAATCAGCAGTTGCGTATTGTGCCGCCGCCAGTCCGCCTTCGAGGCGAATCCCTGGCCCCAGGCGCGCCAGGTCTGCGTATCGTTTAGCGGCGAGTCTGCGGTTTCCGCATAAAAGTAATCGTCGAACTGCACGCCGTCGACTGGATAGCGCCTCACGACTTCCGCCACGATGCTGGTGATCCAGTCGCGCGCGTCCGGGATGCCGGGGTCCAGCACCAGCCGATCGCCCGCGGTGCGGATCCAGTCGCGGTGCAGTACATAGACGCTGGCGGGGTGCAGCGACAGCGTGCGGCCTAGCTCGGCAAGGGTCGACGGGCGGGTATTCACGGCGACGCGGTAGGGATTGAACCAGGCGTGCACTTTCATGCCGCGCTTGTGCGCCTCATCCAGCATAAACTGCAGCGGATCGTAGCCGGGATCGGCGCCGATAGTGCCGGTCAGCATATCGGACCAGGGCAGAATGTCTGAACGCCAGAGCGCGGTGCCGTCCGGCTTAACCTGAAAGAAGACCGTGTTGATGCCGAGGCTTTTCAGCTTATCAAGCTTGGCCGTCAGCGCCTGCTGCTGAAGCTGTATGCGCTGCGTCGCGCTGCTGACGTTAACCGAGCTGACCGGCGGCCAGTCGAGGCGGGAAACGGTCGCCAGCCAGACGCCGCGCATCGGCTGCTGCGCAGCTGTCGGCGTGGTGGTTTGCGGCAGCGGCTTTGCGGCGGGAAAGGGGGTGACCAGCGATTTTGGCGGTTCGGACGCGCAGCCGGCCAGCAGCAGCGCGGCGGCGAGCAGCAGCTTGTTGCGCGCCGCGCAGAAGGAGACGATGGAATGGCTAATGGTAAACTCCCTTTCATATCGCTAACTATCCGGAGAGCATCATTTTCTGGTTATCGCGGCGTAAGTCAACCGCTTATCGGAATGCTTTACTCTGGGGAGATGGCGCAGCCGCTGCCGGCGTCATAAAGCCTGTCGAAGCGCTGCGGCATCAGCGCATAAAGTGAGTGTCAGCTTGCAACTGCATACGGGCGAGCATCGATCGGCTAACATTCAGGGACGTCGCCATTATCCAAAACTGACACTCCTGCCATATTTTCTACCTCGTTCGCAGGACGCGTTAAGGTCCTGACAACCTGTTTATTGACCTGTCTACATCGACATCTGCTGGGCAGACTTCAGATGCTGCTCTACCACCGGTTTGTGCGCGTCAGCCAGGGCCTTCACGTCTGGATCCTTGATCTTTTTAGCGTCGCTCTGCAGCGTCGACAGCACCATCTTGTGGTCTTTAGTGCCGGCGTTTGCCATATACATCTTGTCAAAAGCGGTGCCGCTCTGCTTTTCCAGCTTCGCTGCCATGGTCTTGTGTTTGGCGTCCGGTTCCGTCGGCAGGGCGATGCCCTTTTGCTGCGCGACCGTCTGTACTTTGCTCAGCGCGGCGCTGTGGTCGTCGACCATTTTTTGAGCGAAGGTTTTGACTTCGCTGCTTTGCGCCTTGCTCAGGGCGATTTTGGCGGCGGCGACTTCATTGATATCGGCCTGTGCCATATCCTTCAGCGCTTTTTCATCACCGGAGGTGAGTTTGGCGCTGGAGGTCATCTGGCCTGCTGCGCTACTGGTCGGCGTCTGGGCCTGCACGCTAACCGCGCTGAACATCGCGACCACTGCTGATACGGTCAGCAGCCCTTTGAGGGTGTTACTCTTTTGCATGTTGTTCTCCAGCTAATCATGAAGAGACTGGCGTCAGGTAATTAACCGTGGGCAGCCTCACAGGGAAATAACACGTGCAATGGTCAGTATAGGTTAACTATTTGGGGGCGCAGAGATAAGGGAAGGCGCAGGCTGAAGAAGGCGAACCGGAGGGGATAACCGGGCGACATTTTAGCGGTCATCCTCCGATAAGAGTGCGTTGAGAGAAGCCGTCGCTTTTAAACTGCCTGTCACTCTTCATCTCCAGCAGAACGTTTTGCCGCCCGTTCGCTTTTTGCCATAAGCAAACATGGCGGCGTTGATCCTGGAAGCATGGCGTAGCTGAATGGTCACTTCAAATAAGAGCGGTCAGGCCAGAATAAATCTGACCACACTCCAGAACATATAAATGCTGAATAATAACTGCATCGCTCGCATGCACCATCTGACATACCGCCAGTCGTGGCGTTCGCCTGCGTCTGCCTGGGTTATCGCTGGATCGACGTCCTGCTTACTTTTTTTTGGCCTGAGGGCCAGCCCTGTTAAAACAATCACTGCTAATCCGGCGAGAAATTTTAGCGTAACCTGCTCATCCATGATGCGTTATCCTGTTATTTAAAATAAGTTAGCGGCCAGCAGGCCAATTATTAAGGAGACAAATGCTACATCCGCTGCGGAAGCAATTAGCGCGATCGGTTCTTCTTTACGAATATCGTTAAAACGGACAAGCGCGCGTTTTGCATCCGGGGCGCATGCTTCCTCAGGTTGATTTATAACATCTTTTCCCGTAATTGATAAATCCCTCGCCAGAACAGTTTTTTGCAGCGCAATTATCGGGTTACTCTTCTAAAAAAACGCTACTTCGCCACCGGCCTCTCCGGAAACGCTATGGCGCTGAAGCCTAACCTACCTGAAAAACTCTTTTAAGCGCCCGATCAAAACGGAGTAGACGGTCGTGTTCAGCTGAGGCGTGAATATCTGAAACCTGTGCTAATAACATAATCCTCTCAATGATTTAACTGCAGCAAAGAATTCAGGCGTTAACTCAAACCCAGCAGTAATCATTAGCATTATTACGCTACATACCATTCAATAGATCTTTCATCCCTACAGTGGGCCCGGGAAAAAATTTCAGGCACGGTATCAGGCTGATAACAGGAATTAACAGCGAATAACAGCCATCAGGTAAAGCTGATCAGGCCAGCACCGTAAGGGATTTTAGCCGCTTGAACGCTAGCGCCTGGCACAAAACGAAGTTGTCTTTAGACAATTACAATGTCCGTGCGCTTAGCAGAAATATTCACCTGTAGTGAATACATGGCCACATCTGCGGTGACTTTTTGTGACAGAGCAGTGATTTTTTATCCATTGCGCTCTCATTATGGTCTTCATAGAGTGCTGAGGATGGTCACTTAGTGATTCCTACCTCAACTACTCTCAAGGAAATTATGACTACTACTAATAAGAAAGTTGCCGTTGTAACGGGTGGCGCGATGGGCATCGGTGCAGAAGTCGTTTCACAACTTGCTGTAGCGCATTTTCACGTCGTCATCTGTGATATCAACGCCGATGCTGCCAAGGCATTTTGTACAACGCTAACCGACAAAGGCCTCGCAGCCTCAACCTGCTATATGGATGTTAGCTCACCTCAAAGCATTGATGAGGCATTTAAACAGATCGATAAGGAATTTGGTCGTTGTGACGTACTCGTTAATTCCGCCGGCATAGCTAAAACGATGCCGTTCCTGGAATTTGATGCTGATATATTTGTTAAGACCATGAGCATAAACGTTACCGGTACTTTCCTCTGCTGCCAGTCAGCCGCCAGACTAATGAAACGAAATAGCTCAGGCAGAATTATTAATATTGCCTCCGTCGCTGGTCTGCGAGCCGTGGGAAAAGGCCGTACAGCTTACGGCACATCAAAAGGCGCCGTTATTGCTCTCACCCGCCAGATGGCCGTAGAGCTATGCGAATATGGGATCACGGCTAATGCTGTCGCGCCCGGGCCGGTTGATACGCCTATGACAAAAGAGCTACACAGTGAAGCCTTCCGCCAGGCATATAGTAAAGCAATCCCTCTCGGGCGTTATGGTCTCACATCGGAGATTGCGGGGGCCGTTTCCTATCTGGCGTCAGACCTGGCCGCTTATGTTAACGGCATTGTTCTGCCGGTTGATGGGGGCTTTCTTGCCTGGGGGGCAGGCGATATCTAAGCTGCACTGCGCCTGTCCTGGCAGGCGCTTCATTAAAATGTTAATCCCATTCCGGATGCCAATTCTTTAATTACCCGCCATTTCAGCACTAATCCATTCGACCAGATGTCGGGTATCTTCTCGTGATTCTGCGCCAGGCGAGATCCAGAGAACCAATTTCTCGGGTCCTTTAACAAAGCCGAACGGCGCAATCAGAGTGCCTTTTTCAAGTTCTTCACGTACCAGCATCCGTGGGGTATTCGCAAATCCCAGACCAACTTTGGCTGCTTTAATTAACATATAAAAATGCTCATAAAATTCCAGCTCGCGATCCGAGGAAAAAGGCAGGTTATTCGCACGATACCAGCTTTCCCATGCGCCCGGCCGCGTGCGGGTCGCCAGCAATCGACTGCGCTCAAGGTCAGCGATCGCTTTTACCCCTGATGTCTTAAAGTAGTCCGGGGAACAGACCACCCCAACATATTCATCTATCAGTGGAACAGGGGAGATACCGAATGGCGGAGGAATGCTGGCCAGACGAATGGCCACGCTGACTCCGTCTAAGGCGAAATCGATAGGGCCATGTCCCGTTCGCAGGCCTAGTTCCATCGAGGGAAAGTTGTTATGTAACCGCTCAATTTTTGGAAGCAGCCAGTACATCATTATTGATGCGGAACAGGACAGTTCGAGCGGCCGGGGTCTGATGTTATCAATACTTTCCTGAATCATTCCAAAAGCTTTGCTCAGACCCGAAGCAAGCCTGGCGCCTTCTGGCGTCAGTTTTGTTCCCTGAGGCGTTCTGATAAGTAGAACCACGCCCAGCAAATCCTCAAGCGATCGTATATGTCTGCTAATTGCGCCATGCGTCACAGAAAGCGCATTTGCTGCCTCGGTAAATCCCCCTTTTCGCGCAGTCATTTCAAATGCTCGTAGTGCATTCAGGGAGGGTCTAAGGGGTCTGGACATGCTGATTTTCCTCCGAAATTCGTAAAATCTTATGCTGGATAATGTTATCTGCTGTGACTTTTTCTCCTCTACCGGTGAAATCATATCGATAGGCAAAAAAGAGCGTCAATGTATATTGAAATTTGATTGCTGATACTAAGAGTTTGCGCACATTATTAATAAATAAGGAATTAATATGCTTTCTCATCCTGTCGAAAGAGACGAGTTCACCGCACTTTTTTTTGTTGAAAGCAGCTATCCGCTTGAGCGAGTCAGTGAGATTATTGCCGGTGAGCAGTCCAGCGGTACGTTTATCGCCCTGCCCGGCGAGTCTACAGAGCTGAAAGAACGATCGCGCGCCCGCGTGATTTCAATTACTGAGCACTCTGCCGTTGCTGTCGCCTCACTCCAGAGTGATTTTTTAAAGCGGAAAAATCCATCTGGAGATAAATATTTTCGCGGTCAGATAGAAATTGCCTTTCCGGTTGAAAACGTTGGCGTAAATATTCCAGCTTTACTGACGACCGTTGCAGGAAATCTTTTTGAGATCGGTGAAGTGACAGGGCTACGGCTGCTGGATATCAACTTACCCGAACGGTTTGCGAAACGATTTCCCGGACCGCAGTTCGGCATTGAAGGGACGCGAGCGCTCTGCAATATTCACCAGCGCCCGATCGTTGGAACCATTATCAAGCCGAGTATCGGCCTGATGCCTGAGCAGACCGCTCAGGTTGTTGACGAGCTTTGCGCAGGCGGCATCGATTTCATCAAAGATGACGAACTTACTGCCAGTCCTGACTACGCGACTTTTGATGCTCGCCTCAACGCAGTCATGCCCGTATTAAAAAAGCATGCAGACCGGCTAGGGCGCATGCCGATGTATGCGATAAACCTGTCTGGCAGTATTGATGAGATGCTGCGTCGGCATGACGCTGTAGTAGAGGCGGGCGGGACCTGTATCATGTTGAATCTTAACTGGGTAGGCCATGCTGGCGTTGAACATATCCGCAAACACTCACAGCTTCCAATTCACGGTCATCGTAACGGATGGGGAGCTTTAACACGATGTCCCTATTTGGGCTTTTCCTTTCCAGCCTACCAGAAAATATGGCGGTTGTGCGGCATCGACCATTTACACGTAAACGGAATCAAGAGCAAATTCTGGGAATCTGACGACTCTGTAATCGACTCGGCGTTAAGTTGCCTGAGGCCTTTTTCCGGTGTGCAGCCCGTCATGCCTGTTTTTTCATCCGGCCAGTGGGCCGGGCAGGCCCCGGATTTATATAACCGTCTTAAATCTGTCGATCTTATGCATTTAGCCGGAGCAGGAATCATTGGTCATCCGGGCGGTATCAGCGCTGGCGTTCAGAGCATGCGTGAGGGTTGGGAGGCGGCAACTCAACAAATTTCTCTTCACCACTACGCCCAAACCAGGCCAGCGCTTGCAGCTGCGCTGGAAAAATTCGGAGGAGTTTAAAAATGCATGACATTCAGCCCAAACTTCGGCTTGCCTTTTATGGTGATGACTTCACGGGGTCAGCCGATGCACTGGAGGTGCTGGCTTCTGCCGGTCTAAGGTGTGCTATGTTTTTAACCGCCCCCTCGCTTGAGCTGCTGCATTCGCTGGGTGATTTTGACGCTATTGGCGTCGCGGGCGACAGCCGATCAATGTCTCCTGAGGAGATGGACATCAACCTGCCTGAAATTTTTTCGGCTTTAAAACAGCTGTCACCTCAGATTATTCATTACAAAGTGTGCTCAACATTCGACAGCTCCCCGCAAAATGGAAATATTGGCCATGTTATTGGTTTAGCATCGGGAATTTTTGGAAGAAAACCTGTACCAGTGGTTGCCGGCAACCCTGCTCTGGGACGTTACTGTGTTTTTGGCAATTTATTTGCGCTTTCAAAAACCGATGGTGCCGTGCACCGCATCGATCGTCATCCCGTGATGAAATCTCATCCAATAACACCTATGCATGAAGCCGACCTGACCTTGCATATAGGTAAACAGAAGCCGCTTAAATTTGCGCGTGTAAACATTAGCCAACTGGATAATCAGGCATTGCTTCAGCAGGCTTTAGACAATATTGCGCAAAGTGACGATGCCGTGTTGTTTGACGGCACTACAGCAGCACACCTGACTACGGTTGGTCGAATCCTGGTAACTTCCGCTGAGTATTCATCACCCCTGTTTGTCGTGGGCTCGTCAGGTGTGGAATATGGTCTGATCCAGCACTGGCAGCAGTCGAATGAGATTGCTCAACGTCCGGAAACGGATACGTTTCTGAGTCCGGTTGAACAATTGCTGGTGATATCCGGCAGCGCCTCTCCACTTAGTTATCTGCAGATCGGAAAGGCCAAAGAAAAAGGTTTTGATGATATTGAGGTTGATGCCAGGGCGCTGATTTCTGAAGGTGAGAAGGTAAAGGCTGCAAACGAGATCGTTGAACAAGCTGTTCTGCTACTTCAGCGCGGTAAAAATGTGATTATCCATACGGCTAAGGGGCCTGACGATACGCGGATCTCTGACATGATCAACTTTCTGGTATCGCACGGCGCCTCTCCGGAATGTGCCAGAACGCAGGGAGGCAAGATGCTGAGTATTGAACTTGGTCTGATCACGCAAAGGATACTTGAGCGGCACCCGCTCAAGCGAGTGGTTATTTCGGGCGGAGATACGTCAAGTCAGGTAACAAAAGTACTTTCGCCTGATGCGCTTCTTATTCAGTCTTACATTTCACCCGGCGCGCCCTTATGCAAAGCGATATCAGAAAAACCTTTCTTATCTGGGCTTGAGATCGCGCTTAAAGGTGGACAAATGGGTGATGAAGATTATTTCATCCAAACGTTAACTGGTAAAAAAGAGTAAAAATTCAGTCTAAAAAAAACCTGCACTGAAGGATAAATAATATGAGCACCTCTGTAACTGAACATTCACCTACCCATATTGAGAAAGTCGAAGCCGATAATAATAATTCGATGAAAAATGTAGTAGCAGGCAGCCTCTTTGGCACTGCGCTTGAAACATATGATCTTTATCTGTACGGCACCGCTGCTGCATTAATATTTGCACCTCTTTTCTTTCCAGAAGCTGATGAAACCGTGTCGCGATTAGCTTCGCTGGCCTCATTTGCTATCTCATTTGTTGCGCGCCCTCTGGGATCGCTTGTTATTGGGCATTTCGGCGACAGGATAGGCAGAAAAAAACTATTATATATGACGCTAATTATTATGGGGCTGAGTACGGTTGCAATTGGTCTATTGCCAACCTATGCAAGCATAGGCGTTTGGGCACCCGTTATGTTATGCCTATTGCGTTTTATTCAGGGATTTGCGTTTGCCGGGGAGTACAGCGGTGCTGTTTTAATGTTGCTTGAGCATGCTCCTCCCAAAAGACGGGGGTTTTATACGGCAATAAATAATATAGGTCCCGTATTTGGTTTCTTTGGTTCTGCTGGCCTGCTACTGATTGTCAGTTCAGTGATGCCGAAAGATGCGTTTTATGCATGGGGATGGAGAATACCCTTTGTCGCGAGTCTTGCGCTTTTGATTGTTGGCGTTTTTGTAAGATCAAAGGTAAAGGAATCCCCTGTTTTTGTTAAAGCTGCGGCAAAAAGATCTAAAACAGATTCACGGGCGATCTCCCCTGCCGCGATTCTGTTTAAACAATTTCCCAAACAGCTTCTGCTTGTGGCAGGAGCCAATATCTGCCATTTTTCCACGTTCTATTTATTTACCGTGTTCTCAATGAGCTATGCACAAAGGGATCTCGGTATGTCTAATAGCATGGTACTGGCGGTCGTAATGCTAGCCATATGCACTCATCTCATTGCTGTCCCGCTGGCCGGGGCCCTGTCTGACAGGATTGGTCGTAGAAAAATGATGCTTACCGGTTTTGCAGTGACGGCGCTTTCAGCATTTCCGTTCTGGTATCTTTATTCAACCGGCGAGTTTATGCCCATGCTCGCAGGAGCCAGCCTGTTAATGATCGCATATGGCCTGGTCTATGGCGCAGTCGCCTCTTTCACAGGAGAAGCTTTTGGCACGAGCGTTCGTTTTACCGGATTTGCCATGGCCACCAACGTCGGCGGTATTTTGGGAGGAGGTACCGCTCCGATCTTGGGTGCTTTCTTACTCAGCCATTTTGGAACGCCATACGCGATAGCCTGGTATATGATCTTTCTGGCACTGATATCGGCTGCGTGTACCTACTTCAGTAAAGAAACCAGTAATAAGGATATTGCGACCGAAAGCTGATCCCTACTAGCATTTAGCCGGTGCCAGTAAGCCGTTATACTGGCACTTTTAACAAATAAACATAACAACTTTATGCTTTACTGCGTGTCAGTTATCTTAGTAAAAATTAATATCTGGTCATATTTAACGGGTTCAATGATGAATGATGTATCGAAAGGGGTCTTATGACCCCATTAGAAAGATATAAATTCATATATCGGTGCGCTAATAAAAATTTTTTAGCATCTGTCACGCTATTTACCTCCCTGCTAAACATTTCGCATATGACAATAGGTCGTGATATTCAGACGCTGGAAAATTCCGGGCAGCCAAAAAAGTATGGCCAGCGCCGCAGCATTGATGATAATTAATGGGGTAACCGTATATCTGGATGCAGGGTCGTCGATGCTTCAGCTAGCTTAAAAATGGCTGAAAAAACTGATGTCACAATTATTACTAATGAATTTGAGATAGGGGATTTCCTTATGGTCAACTCAGCAGTTAGCCAGACTATTACAGATAAAAACGCCTCTTGTTTTGAATTCGATAAAGTAGAAGAATATTTATGCAAATTTCAGATGGTCAATGGCTGATTGTCTGTCCTTATTGAGCGAGCAGCGCACAGGCCTTTCAGAAAGTATAACGCCCTCCGACGTACGAAGGGCGGACGTGAGCAGGATTAATTCAGCCCGTTGATTCCCTCAATGCTTTCGCGCCCCCAGGCCTGAAAGCATGCTTTTTACCGAAATAAGCGCAGAGAAACGCGACGGCCGTCACTGCCAAAATCTCCCAGGGAAAGGATGCTGCACCGGCATTATCCAGCAGCAGCCCGCCAATGACGCCGCCGCTGGCAATAGCCAAATCATTCCACACGGATAATCACTGTGTAGCTGGCTGTCCCGGCAGATCGAGAACCGCAAGCAGCGTCCAGATTAGCAAAATAGCCACCAGCGCAGCCATGATCCTAAATGACACCCTCCATCCCATCATGCCGCCTGGCCAGGTTCCCGCAGGCGTTCCCAGCGACAGCGCAAGCGGAATTCCCACTATAGCAATAGCCAGCGCGCGGCCCTGTAAATCCGCTGGAACGAGGCGACGCGCATAGCCAGCCAGTATTTCCCATGCCAGTCATAGCAAACTGATGGCATTGCCCGTTAATACCTGCTCGCGCGAACATGAGCACATCCGCAAGCCTCTCGAAGCGCGACGTACCCGTGAAGGATTTCAGAACTGCGTCCTCAGAACAATAGCGTCGGGCGAACTGGCGGCAGAGACCGATGCGCGCGCGCTGGCTATCTATTTGCACAGCTTTGAGATCGGCCTGTCAACTGAGGCGCGTGACGAAGCAACAGGCGAAGCCCTTAACGCCTCGGTCTGATTCGCGATGAAAGGCTGGGATGCCAACCGCTGTGCAGAGCATTAATGAGTGAGAGCGTGAGGCCTCACTCAACCCACCTCTGAGCAACGCGTCTATTTCGGAAATTTTAATCTTCTGTATTGTGAACTCGGTCACCCTCGCCGAACGCTATTCAAATGAATCCCACTATAGTCGTTAAACATTCCGATTACGGTGGAGTATAAAAATGAATAGAAATAAAAAAGCCGTGCACAGCCGTTTAGCCACAAGCATAACCATGGCATTATCCGTAGCTCTATTTTCCCTGGCGGGGAGCGCAATGGCCAATACCACAGCAGAGCATCAAACCGCATTAGTCGGGACCTGGACGTCGATTCCAGATGCGCCGTCGGCGCAAAAACCAGCCCATCCCAGCGAAGGTTTATATCGCCTGAAGGTGAATAGCGACGGTACGCTGACGCCACTCGATGTGATCAAAATGAAAAGTCCCTCATGGATTGTAAAATCCCGCGACGGGCGTTTCGCCTATACCACCAATGAAGAGAGTGACGGTGCGGTCACCGCGCTGAGCGTTGATAACAACGGCCAGGTTCAGGTGCTAAACAGGGTAAACAGTCACGGCCAGCAGCCGACCCATGCGACGCTCAGCCCGGACGGTAAGTTTCTGTTTGTATCCAACTATTCCGTGGCGAAAGGAGGAGCGGGCGTATCCGTCTTCCCGATCCATCACGATGGCAGGCTAGGCGAGCAGGTACAGCATTTTCCGTTTGAGCAGGGTAGCGGTGCCGTCAAGGCGCGCCAGGACGGCGGCCATGCCCATTCCACCACTTTTACGCACGATGGTAAGTATCTCTACGCAGCCGATCTTGGCGGTGACAAGCTGCACGCCTACCGCTATCACGCTGATAAAGCACAGCCGCTGGAGGCAGATAGCGCACGTGACGTGAATTTTACCGCAGGTGCGGGCCCTCGCCATATGGTATTTACGCCAGAAGGTAAGCATGCCTATGTCATTACCGAAATGGCCGGTGAAATGGTCGTGTTCAGCGTGAATCAGGATCGTCTGGAACCGGCTGCCCATATCAAGCTAAATAGCGAGAACAGCGGCGCTGAATTTCGCAGCGGCGGAGGGATTATTTTAAGTCCGCGCGGTAAATATGTGATTGCGACGAATCGCGGCTCAGATAATAAATTGCTGGTGTTCAAAATTGAAGCGAATGGCATGCCGGGTAAGCCGGTGAGCTACGAAGCTAACGGTATTGAACCGCGCGCGCTCGCCTTCGACGAAAGCGGTAAATATCTCTACGTAACTAACGTGTTCACTAATAACATTTCCCTGTTCCATTTCGATGAGAATACTGGCGAATTGAAAGCAGCGGGTGACGCAGCGAAAATATCCACGCCGACGGATATTAAATTCTTTAATTAGCGCCCTGCACTTGCCAGAGGCGTCCCTGTTGGGCGCCGTTTGGTAAATGGAAAAAATTGTACGTTAAGGTTTTTTTGTAATGGCTGACATCGACTGGCCACAAAGGACGATACTTCCCTTAAGACATTTTGTTGGTTCGCCAGATATGGTCTCCCGTCAGATTAATGTGCTCCCAGCCCAGTTGAGACAGGTGTGACAGCAATTGATTACTCAATGGCAGTCCCTTCTTTTTCAACTGATTAATGGCGTTTCCTATATACACGGTTTTCCACAATGTGATCCCGGCTGTGATCAGCGTAAGGCCGCTGGCGCGGTAAATTTGGTTTTCCAGACCACGATCCCTGATCTCGTCCAGACGATGCATTAAGACGGCTCTGGCGAGGGCATTGCGGGCTTCTCCTTTGTTCAGACCGGCCTTAACCCTGCGACGCAATGCAGGATCGCGGAAGCAGTCCAGCATAAACAGCGTTCGCTCAATGCGGCCGATTCCTCTCAGCGCTTTGACAAGCCCATTTTGCTTCGGATAGCTAACCAGCTTTTTCAACATCAGAGAAGTGGACACCGTTCACTGCTTTGTTGAGGTCGGCAGCCTCAGAATTTCAACCTGGTCGGTTCGTATGTACATGATATTACTCGTAATTGTGGGAGTGGTTGACTGTAAAGCCAGATATTTATCAGCCTTCCCCTGAATAAACAACCGATTGTCATGAAGATCCCAGAACCTTGATGCATAAGCGAATCCCAGCAGATGCATCAGCGCAAAAACATGCTCCGTGAAACCTGCCGTATCGTGATGACCGCCATCAATAACATGCTCATCGACCTGATGGCTGCGATGTAAGATATGGTTGGCTGAGCCGCCGCCAGTGCCAGAAGCAGAAAATTGATCGGGCCCATTCGATGGGTAAATACCGGGGAAAGCAGGCCGATCAGGAGCGGCATCAGAAAGTCCTGTACTACCGGCAGGTAAAAAAACTCAGTATCCGCGAAACCTCAGACGGAACGGGCTGCAGCCCTTCGCAAATCTGCCGTATCCAGGCATTGTACCGGCAACCAGAAGCCGAAGATTTTGGTTAAGTCATGATTAAGGTATGATGCGCTGTTTTAACCACTTTGCTCATGAGGGATTATGGCAACGGGATTCTTTTTGTATCACCTGGACAGAACCACCTGCGGCGGACGCATTCTGTCGGGCGCGGAAGATGATACTTATGAAACCGGCGGCATTGAGCGCCAGCAGGTCAGGGTGGGCGACCCGGTGACCTGCGGGAAGCATGAAGGACGGTTTCGGGTCTGCGGCGGCATGGGGGATACCTATGAAGCCGGCGGCGTGCCGAAGGAGTGGGCGGGGTCACCCGACAGCTACAGCTCCTGCCCGTGTCGGGCGCGATTCATCCCTTCCGTTGAGACTCACACCTATGAGAGAGATTGTAACGCGGGGCTTGCGGCAGAGCGGGCACAGGCTGCGGAGAGAAAGGCGCAGCAGTCCGGTGAGCCTGAGCAGCACGCGCAGGCCGCGAAGAAAAAACGGGAAATAACGCTGACCATCGGCGTGTTCTTTGACGGTACCGGCAACAATGCGAATAACAGTGGTGACCGTCAGTCCGCCTGTTCCGGTGAACATTACGGGATGAATGATGCAGAGTCTACGTCTGCGTTAGAGCAGTGCGTCCGGCTTAATAGAGGAGTCAGCGGCACCGCCGCCGGCAGCTATATCGGCTACTACAGCAACGTGCACTGGCTTAATACACTTTACAAACAGGACATAACTCCCGATACGGGCTCTGGTCAGTACGCTATTTACATCGAAGGTATCGGTACGGAAGACGGGGCTGGCGACAGCACTTACGGGATGGGTACCGGCCGGGGCGACACCGGCGTGGTGAGAAAAACCGATAAGGCGGTCGCTGCACTGGCTGCTGGTATTCAGGGTTATTTAAACAGATACGATGACGCCCGTGACTGCGTCATCAAAGAGCTGCAGTTTGATATATTTGGCTTTAGTCGCGGAGCAGCAGCGGCGCGGCACTTTGCCAACCGGGTATTCAGCCGGGACAGCGCGATTATCGCGGCGATTAAGGCGGGGCTTGCTGGCGCTGAATTTTCCGGGACGCCCGGCGGAAAAACCCGCTTTCTGGGAATATTTGACACCGTGGCCGCTATCGGAACGCCGGTTAACGGGCTTAACCCGCACAGCGCGGACACCGGCGAGGTTAATCTGGTGCTGCGTCCGGGGGTGGCGGAGAAGGTTTTCCACATTACCGCGCAGCACGAGTGCCGGTTTAACTTCGCGCTGAACAGCGTGAAACCGGCGTGGCCGGAGCTGGCGCTCCCGGGTGCACACTCCGACATTGGCGGCGGCTACAACCCTGACGAGCACGAAGCCTGCTTCCTTACCCGGCCGGAGTTTGAAACCGTCCCTCTTTCCACCCCCGATACAGAAACGCGGATTTACCGGCAGGCCTGTGCACAGCTTAAAGCGATGGATGGCTATCCGGCGATAGCGCCATTGCTGAACGCTGTGGAGGTGAACGTCGATAGCTGGCATGACGACAGAATGCCGGCAGACCGTTACGGAGCGCTACAGAAACGCAGCGGAGCCGCGCTGGTGATTGACCGCCCGACGCGTAACGACTGGTCGAAGGTGGTGCTTCGGGTGATGCTTGATGCGGCGCAGGATGCCGGGGTGGTATTTGATCCTATTCGAGAAACAAATACAGAATTAAAACTTCAGCCAGAACTGAACAGCCTGTGTGAAAAAGCGATAGTGATGGGCCGTGCCATAAGAAGTGGCAAGTCTGCCCCCGGCTTTACCACGCCAGAAATCCTGATGCTGGCCGAAAAGTATATTCACTGCTCGGCCAACTGGAACAGCGTGGTACGGAACGGCGAGGGTATTATCAGCGGTGCGATCAAGCCGGCAAAGCTGGTCACGTTCACCAGCCGGCCGGACGAGCGCTGGCAGCGGACGGTCTACGATATGGACGGGAATAGAACATGGAAATAATCCGCGTGGCCTGCCTTCTTCCATTACTGGCACTGGTGGCCTGTCAGGGGAAATCCTTGCCCGGTACCGCTGCTCATAGCGATGAGCCGAAAGAGTGGACTTTTGATTTTTTCACACCCAAAGCGTTGCCAGCAGTAGTGACGTTCGCTGTTGTCCAGGATGCAGATGGTACTGTTTATCGCTTTAACACGCTGAACAGTACTCCCGACCTGTCTAAAGTTATCGGTGAGTGGAATGACAAAGACCGTGCACCTGGTGGTTACTGGAATCACGTTAAGCAACCTCCCAGACATATTATTTTTTGCTGGGACTCGATTATTGATAAAAAAGTGTATGAGACTGTACTCACTATCCCTAAATCCGTGCTGGAGAAAATGCTCAGACCGGGTGAGCACAGAGATTATCGGGAGAGAGCTGCGTATTACGACAGAGTGCAAATTGGTCTGGCTCCTGAGGGGAAAGTGGCCGTCTGGTTACAGGGAAGTGGTTCTGAGCCTAATTACCGCGTCACCCCGTCAGTCCTGAAAACCGTATCAGGGGATAAATTGGATATTTGCAAAGGGGTAACCAGAAGCGATTTTTCTTATGGATATGACAAAGATATAAAAGATTTTATCAAAGGGAAAAAATATCCTTACGGTAACTGGTAACCATCCCCTTAAGCCCTAAAGGATCTGCTTAAGATCCGTCAGGGCTATGTGGTCAATTTGTAGCCCTGCCGTACAATGTTTCCCGTTTCCCAAACGAGGCCCCTGTTGGGCGCCTCTGGGCGTTACTCTGGCTGGCATAGATGAAGCCTTTCAGACGCGCGTCGTGGCTTTGACCGTATCGACAAACAAGCGTAACGCGACGGGCATATGGCGATTCTGAGAAAAGTAGAGCGCGATACCCTGCGAGGCTATTGTCCAGTCGTCAAGCAACGTCACCAGGCGCCGCGTATCCAGTCCGTGCTGAGCATGGCGCTCCGGCACGTAGGCAAGGCCTAATCCAGCGATGGCCGCTTCCGCCATTAATGCGCTGCTATTGAGCGTCAGACTGCCAGGGACATCCAGCGCAAATCGCTGCCCATCCTGCTCATATTCCCAATGGTAACGTTTGCCGCCCGGCAGGCGATGTCGTAAGCAGGTGTGCAGCATGACGTCCTGAGGATGCTGAACAGGCGGGCGCGATGCCAGATAATCAGGCGATGCCACGGTAACAAAGCGCAACGGCCCGCTCAGAGCAATAGCCACCATATCTTTAGGCACATCTTCCAACAGCCTTATGCCCGCATCAAAACCCTGCTCGACAATATCAACCAGCTGACCTTGCGCGACTAAATCAATTTCAATTCCCGGATAGTTTTTGGTGAATGTCGGCAATATCGTTTCCAGCAGCAGCCCGATCGCTACATCACTGGCGCTGATGCGCAGCGTCCCGTAGGGTTGACGATCGCTGGTGGTGACGTCATTCAGCAGCTCATCCATTTGCGTGAGCAGCGGCGTCATGCGCGCAATTAACATTTCACCGGTTTCGGTCAGCGCTACGCTTCGCGTGGTGCGATGGAAAAGCCGCACGCCAAGCGCCGTCTCCAGCCCCTTGATAGTGTGGCTAAGCGTTGAACGCTTAAGGCCGAGCACATCCGCCGCGCGGCGAAAACTGCGCTGGTCAGCAACCGTTTTCACCGCCAGTAATTCATTCCAGGAAGGGCGCTTCATTGTTTAAATTTTCCCACCATCACATGCCGGTTTGGGGAGATTATGGCATCAATCATCTGTTTTATGATGACCGTCGACTCATTAAACGGAGAAAGTATTGATGAAAACCTGGCTTATTACCGGTGCATCCAGCGGCCTGGGCCGCCTGATGTGCGAAAGTCTGCTGGCGCGTGGCGATCGCGTCGTCGCCAGCGTTCGGCGTGAAAACGCTTTAGATGATATGAGGGCGCAGTACGGCGATAATCTACGGCTTATCGTGCTGGATATCAGCGAGACAGCAACGATAAAGCCCGCTGTTGAGGCGGCATTCGCGCAGGCGGGACGCTTTGATGTTGTGGTAAGCAACGCGGCCTATGGACTGTTTGGCGCAGCGGAAGAGCTGAGTGATGCGCAGATTGAACGCCAGATAGCAACTAACCTTACCGGCTCAATTCAACTGATTCGCGCAGTCATTCCGCTTTTGCGGCAGCAGGGCGGCGGGCGTATTGTGCAGGTTTCTTCGGAAGGCGGCCAAATTGCCTATCCTGACTTCAGTTTGTATCACGCGACTAAATGGGGAATAGAAGGTTTTGTCGAAGCCGTGCGCCAGGAAGTGGCCGCGTTTGGCATCGACTTTTTGTTAGTCGAGCCAGGGCCAACGGCGACGCGATTTGTTGCGGGGCTGGATGTTGCTGATGCCCTGCCCGTTTACAGCGAGACAGCGGCAGGAAAACTGCGGGCAGCGCTGATGAGCGGCGAGGTTGAGATTAAAGGTGATGCGCAAAAATGCGTGGCGGCGACGATCGCTGCAGCGGATGCGGACAATCCACCGCTGCGTTTACCGCTTGGCAGCACGGCCTATAACAATATCGAAACGGCGTTAAGCATGCGACTGGATGCTCTGCGGGCAATGAAAAGCGTGGCATACAGTGCAGATAGCCAGAAGGTGTAGACAGACTTTCCTGACGTTGACGTTCATGCCGGTATCTTTCGGCTTGCCAGCCGATGCTGTTGGGATGGCGAGGGTCACCGAGAAAGCCAGGGATGGCGATCTCGGCGCACCCGCGTTTCAGTTAACAAGCGGTTACTGGGCGGGCGAATCCAGCTCGGGAATACCGCTGCTGCGATCGGCATAGGCTGCCTGAAAGGCTGGGCGCTTTTTCCAGCGCTGCCAGTACGCATCTAAGAACTCAAACCGCTCGTCCAGCGGCGTGGCATTGACCGGGAATTTCGAGAAGGCGATCGCGGTTGCCAGCGTAATATCCGAGAAGGTTGGGGCATCGCCGCCGAGCAGCCATTCGCGGCCGTCTGACAGATGACGATTGACCAGCGCGGCGTGAGCCAAAGCTTCCTTGCGGCAGTGTTCGCCCCAGGCCTCATTCTTAGTCAGCTCTAGCTTAAAGCCGAGCCCGGTGTGCAGTACGTGGAACGCCGTCACGATGCGGTACAGGATGTGCACCCACACCCGGTTATCCCACATGCTATCCAGCCCCTGTTCCAGTGCGGTCTCTCCCATGATCTTGCGACCAGGATACGTCTGGTCAAGATAGCGAACGATGGCAGCCGTTTCGGAAATGTAGCTACCGTCAGCCAGCTGAAGGGTGGGCGTTTCGCCCCACGGATTCATATTCAAATGACGCCAGCCACGCTGTTCTCCACCAGGGGACATATCATAGACGGTCTCGGCAAAGCGATCGGCGATGCCCTTTTCGTGCATGAACAGGCGCAGACGCTGTGGGTTTGGAAAGGCAGAAGGCGAGGTAAAAAGCTGAAGTTGAGTCGTCATGGTCGATCCTAAAGGTTGAAGTTGATTCGTCTAACTAACGTAAGGTAGATAAACATTAGCCGGCGATCTGGCATTCGTCAACGCCTGTCTAACGTTTGTTAGTTAATTTTTGATATGCCTTTCGACGATGCAATATCTCAGCGTCTGCATAGCGTATGGAGGGGGGAATGACGCCGAACGGACGGGGAGGAGGGCGCGGCTACCGTAATGGTGCCATGGCGCTGCGTCCGAGCTGGATCAGGAGGGCATCTCACCCTAAATGGCGACATTATCACTTTGAGATGAATGAAATAGCCTAAAATGTCCCACTGAAACCGTATTGGCAAGCGAACAGCTGTGTCCGCACAAATACCGGAAGGTCGGTTATGAAAGCAGTGAGTCTGCAAGAGATGTATCGTTCAGCAAACGAGAACACCGCCGCAATATGGGGGCAAAATGCCGGTACAGGGGAGCGCAGAGAAGGAAACTATTACGATCCGACAAAGCTCGCGCTTGCAGCAGGCATACAGCCATCCCTCTCTTTTTCCGTCACGCATCTTATTTGTGAGCTACACAAGCTAGCTCAGGACGATCCGCTTGCCGATATTCTCCCAGCGCAGGCCTTCCACTTTACCTTCTTACCTGTGACGTTACCCCTCTATAATCTGAACGACCCTTTGCCGGCAAAAGTGGGGGAATTGATAAATATCTGGGCGGAGTATCAGGCAAAAAACATTGTCATTAGTCATCTCAGGTTAGTGGCATTGCCCAGCCAGCTGCTGCTGGCGGGCATCCCTGATAATGCTGCAATCGCTATGCGCCAGTCATTCTGCGAAAAGGTTCTGGGTTCGCAATGGAAAAATGAATTGTTGATGCGCCATACCCGCAGCCCATTACCGGCACCGTTCTGGCACGGTACGCTTCTACGCTACAGCGCGGCATTTTTACCCGAAATCCTGCGCCAGTTTTTTTATCAGCGTCAGACGATCGATTTCGGCAACGCTGCTGGAAAGTTAACGCTAGCGAAAGTCAACTATAACTGGACAACATGTTATCCTTTAAAAAATTAATTGATGCGGCCTGGCAGATATTATTCCGCCAGCGCGCGCATCTCTTTTATAAGATCGGATTTACCCTCGAAACCTATTCCCGGCAGTTCCGGCATAATAATATGGCCGTCTTCAACCTTCACCGAATCGGGAAAGCCGCCGTAAGGCTGGAACAAGTCCGGATAGCTTTCGTTACCGCCCAGACCAAGACCCGCAGCGATGTTCAGCGACATCTGATGGCCGCCGTGTGGAACGCAGCGTGACGGCGACCAGCCGAACTGCTCAAGTACATCCAGCGTGCGCAGATACTCAACCAGGCCGTAAGACAGCGCGCAGTCAAACTGCAGATAGTCACGGTCTGGACGCAGGCCGCCATAGCGCAGCAGATTGCGCGCGTCCTGATGGGAGAAAAGGTTCTCCCCTGTGGCCATCGGCCCCGGATAGAATTCTGACAGCGCAGCCTGAAGTGAATAATCCAGCGGATCGCCAACTTCTTCGTACCAGAACAGGGGATACTCTCGCAGCATTTTTGCGTAGGCAATGCCCGTTTCCAGATCGAAGCGGCCGTTAGCATCAACCGCCAGGCGAGCTTCGCTGCCGATTTCGTCAAGAACGGCCTCAATACGGCGGCGGTCTTCCTCCAGCGTCGCGCCGCCGATTTTCATTTTCACTACGTTATAACCCCGGTTCAGATAGCCGCGCATTTCCTGCCGAAGCGCGCTGAGATCTTTACCCGGATAATAGTAACCGCCAGCCGCATAAACGAAGACCCGCGGGTTTGCCTCTACGCCTTGTTTTTCGGCCAGCAGGCGAAACAGCGGCTGGTTTGCAATTTTGGCGGTTGCATCCCAGATGGCCATATCAAGCGTCCCCACCGCAACAGAACGTTCGCCATGGCCTCCCGGCTTTTCGTTGCTCATCATCACGTCCCAGATTTTATGCGGATCCAGGTTATCGCCTTTGGCATTCAGCAGACTTTCCGGTTCAGCTCCCACAATACGGTCTCGAAAACGCTCACGGATCAGGCCTCCCTGACCGTAACGTCCGTTGGAGTTAAAGCCATAGCCCACGACGCGGCGTCCGTCTATCTCAACGTCGGTCACAACGGCAACCAGGCTTGTAGTCATTTTACTAAAGTCGATGTAAGCGTTACGAATAGGGGAAGCAATGGGTTTGGTCACTTCGACGACATCCAGGATACGCATGATCTCTGCGGCAATTTTGAGTGAAATTCGATTGGCTTAGATGCCTGCGCAGTGTTGTGTGTCATGCCATCTGTTTATTGGCATAATGCACCAACGTAGCGTTCAGGAACTGTCACCGTCTTTTCTGGCACCATCCTAAGCAGTTCATCACTCTTCTACTAATGCCAAAGAGGCAGGCTGTAATGCAAAACCGGCATCATCTGGAGTTAACCTGGCTTGAGGACTGCATGGCGCTGGCTCAGTCCCTGAATTTCTCCCGCGCGGCAGCGTCACGATATGTGACGCAGCCTGCATTTAGCCGGAGGATTGTTTCCCTGGAGGAGTGGCTTGGAACGCCGCTTTTTAAACGAAATCGTCGGGGGGTCAGCCTGACGCGCGCCGGAGAGCTCTTCGTCAAACAGGTCCCCGATATTATTCGTGCGCTCTATACCTTGAGAAGTGAATCAATCGAGGCGGCAGGAGAAACCAGACCGGATATTCTTTTTTCCGCTACCCACTCGCTGTCATTTTCTTTTTTTCCGGCGCTAATGCGTAACAATGAGAAAATTGCCCGCTTTGGCGCATTCCGTCTTCTGTCTGATACGCTTAGCGCGTGTGAACGCATGCTTGAAAAAGGGGACGCGCAGTTTTTACTCTGCTATTACCACCCTCATATGCATATGAGTCTTGACCCGTCCAGATATCTCAGCGTCCGGCTGGGGCAGGAGATATTACGGCCTTATTCCCGCTGTGACCCGGCGAGCCGTCTACCGCTCTGGCAGGTAACAGGGAAACGGAAATTTCCCTCTCTTTCGTTTTCTGCTGAGTCCGGACTTGGCAGAATCCTGTCAAATACTGCCCAGGTGAACCGCGCCAGGCGTGGAATGCATGTCGCCTTTACCGCCGATCTTGCGGCAACGCTGCTGGCGATGGTCAAAGCGGGCGACGGCGTCGCATGGCTGCCGGAAACGCTGGCGGCGCCGGACGTTGAGGCTGGCGCGATTAGCGTGGCGGCTGGAAAGGAGAGTGGGCTTTGGGTGCCTGTCGATATCAGGCTTTTCCGCCCTGCGGCGAGAATGTCGCGAGCCGTGGAAGAACTGTGGGAAATATTCGTGGAGGGGCAAATTTAGAGGCAGACGCTGGCATATGCTCACCGCACTCTTCGTTTGCCCTGATAAACCCAGCGCGCGCCCAGGTGATAACGCGCTTCACCCACTGATGAAAAGTGACGCTTTCATCAGGTTGAGCGGGGCAGTGAGAAGGCGTGCGCTGCGCCTTCTCCATAAAAGCCATCACGTACTTATCTAAAAGTCCTGCATAAGATCGGAAACGATTTCTGCTGCGGGACGAATAGATTTGATAACGGAAATGCCGGTGCCGGTAGACACGATCCCCTGGTCAAAATTGCCGAGCCTCATGCCCTGCCAGAGCGAGTGATAACCGTTCATGGCTTTGAACAGGGTTTCACGGTCGCTACTCTGAGCCTCTAACTCGGCAAGGGTCGGACTAAGATCGGTGGGCAGCGTACGGTAATAAGCCGGGAGCGTGCGGAACAGCAGCAAATCCTCCGCTGTGGAATCAACAATCAGGCGCTTAACTTTGTCAGCCGCAGGATTTTCAGTCGCCGTCAAAAACAGGCTGCCCGCAAATACCCCTTCCGCTCCCAGGGCCAGCGCGGCACGCACGCCGCGTACGTCACCGATTCCGCCTGCCGCAATCACAGGAACCTTAACGCTGTCTGCAATCATCGGCACGATGCTGAAGGTACCAATTACGCGGGATGGCACGGTGCCACCTTCGTCGAAGCCCGTGGCGATGATAATGTCGGCGCCTAATTTCTCGGCCTCTTTCGAATTCGCCCCGGTGGGCGTCAGGGCGCGGTAGAGAATTTTTATGCTGCGGCTTTTGAAAAAATCATAGATTTTCGCATCCAGCACCTCATTAATCAGGACGACTTCCACGCCTTCTTCAGCCAGCATTTCGGCGGTGGGCCGCCAGAAACGCATATCCGGGCCGTTAATCAGGGTGGTCGCAAAGGGCTTGCTGGTCAGTGTCTTGACTTTGCGGATCTCCTGCCGCATCCGATCCAGCGCGACGTAGCGCGAGGCGGGCAGGCTTTTCTGACCGGCGTGAGGCCCCAGCGTGCCAAGCCCGCCCGCGTTTGAAACCGCGGCGACCAGTTCGGCATTGGTGAGAAAATACAAGGGTGCCTGTATCAGTGGATAACGAATATTTAAGCGTTGAGTGACACGATTATTCATTTTTTTATTCCCTGAGAAAATCACACAGGTCAAATTTTACCCCTTGTAAAATGGAATGGAATCGCCAGAATTGGACAGGTGATTTCCAAATATGGCAAGAAAGATGGATTTTAACGCAGCTAAATTATTTATCGCGGTGGTGAGCGCCGGAAGTTTTTCTGCGGCCAGTGAAAGACTGGCCGTACCCATTTCTACCTTAAGCAGAAAAATTAGTGAGCTTGAACAGGCTCTGAACGTACAGCTGCTGGAGCGCTCGCGGCAGGGGGTGAAGCCGACCTATAAAGGACAACAATTTTTTGAGCAGGTTCGCTTAGGCATTGAGCTGCTGGAGGAGGCGCAGAAGTCCGTCGCCTCGGCCCACAGGCTTCAGGGCAAACTGCGTCTGTCTGTTCCACCCAATTTCTCTCTATGGTGGGATTTACTGATCGAATTTCAGCAGCGCTATCCCGATATCACCGTATTTTGTCACTCCAGCGAAAGGGTAGTTGATTTGTTCGAGGATGGCGTCGATGTCGCACTCCGCATGGGCGATCTGAACAGGGATGATGTCATCGCTAAGCCGCTAATGAATATAAAAACGCTGTTTGTCGCCAGCCCCGAATTATTAGCGCGTTACGGTACGCCAGATACGCTGGCGAAAATGGCCCGGCTGCCGGTTGCCGCCTGGGAGAGCCTGAACCATGGCTTTTTTGAATGGGAATCTGGAAGCGAGAAAGTCAAATATGAGCCGGTATTTTCTACTAATAATTCCCAGGGCTTAATCCATTATGCGCTAAGCGGCAGAGGCATCGCTCAGCTGCTGGATTTTTCAGTCAGGCCCTGGCTGGAAAGCGGCGAGCTGGTGGAGCTGTTGCCGGGTATTGCTACGCAGACACTTCCTCTGCATCTGGTTTACGCCCGCCATAAACATCCCTCTGCGCTGGTCCGGGCGTATCTCGATTTTTGTGTAGAGTGGGTGGCCAGGCGTAAGTAGAGCGTCAAGGTAGTCATCAGGCTGCGACGATTCGTATCTCACACATGAAACCGCAGCGCCACGTTAAAACCCTGCTCTGCCGCCACCACAACGGCATCCGGCTCTTCACGGAACGGAATATCCCCCAGCAGCAGGCTCGCTTTCACCTTCGCCAGATCGTCGCTGCGAAAGCCGAGCGCGGACATACGCGGCGAGCCGTCATAATCCGCCGGCAGCGAGCCAAAGCGCGTCTGCGCATAGGCGGCGGAGGCAAAACGCACCTTCGCTTCGCCCGCCTTCAGCACGAAGGCGCCATCCTGGCAGGCGAGGATGCGATCCGCGCCGAACAGATGGCTGTATACCTGGGCGGAGAGCGCCGGGTCCTGCGCCACGATGACAAACTCGCTGATATTGCGCACGCCGTTGGGATGCGACTGCCAGGCGGCCTGCCACACCGCCTGCGGCGTCTCGTGCTGGCAGAAAAAGCTGCGGCCGTTGGGGATCAGCGCGGGACGCAGCCGCACGGTGCGGAAATGCGCCTCGCTCGCTTCGCCGTCCGGCAGCGTCACCGGCCGATGAAACGCGGCGGGCGCGTCGCCGTCCAGATCCTGCCGCTGCAGATGCAGCCAAACGCTCTCTGCATCCTGGGTTTTCCACACCAGGCCGGTCAGGCCAGGCGGCGCCTGCCACAAATCCTTTCGCTGTTCGCCGCGTCCCGGCTCGTAGCCCAACAGCTCCAGATAGTTCTCGCCAAAAATCGCCAGGTGGTTGCTGGAGCCGAGCGTATGGTGGCCGCGTTCGCTGAGCTGAAAGCCGAGCCGCCGGTAGATCGCGCTCGCCTCATCCAGCCGATCCGCCACGTAAATGACCACATGATCCAGCACCGGTACGGGAACGGGAATCGCCATCTCCTTTCTCCTCTTTTTCGTCATGCGCTGGCCACGATAGCCAGGGCGCGCGGCGCAAGCTGGGTAAAATAGTCCACCGCCGGTTCGAGCATGCCTTCATGGGGATCGAATCCCGGATGATGCAGCCCGAACGCGCTGGCGCTGCCGATGCTGACAAAGGCGCCTGGCACATGGTGCAGGTAGAACGCGAAGTCTTCGCCGCCCATCTGCGGCGTGCCGCGCTCGGTAGCGAAGCCGCGCGCCTGCGCCAGCTCCAGCGCGAAGTCGGCCCAGGCGGGCGTATTGACCAGCGCGGGCGGCCCGGCAATCCACTCCAGCTCCGCTTCCGCGCCGAAACCTGCGGCAATGCTGCCGATCAGCTGGCGCATCCGGTGCGGAATGACTTCACGAATCGCGTCATTATGGGTGCGTACCGTGCCTTCCAGCTCGACGCTTTGCGGCAGCACGTTCCAGCTGTTGCCTGCGGTGAAGCGCGTCACGCTCAGCACCACGGCCTCTAGCGAACTGAAAACGCGGCTCGGCAGAGTCTGTAGCGCGGTGACGATATGGCTGCCGATTACAATCGAGTCAATGCCTTCGTGCGGTCGCGCGGCGTGCGCGCCCTTGCCGCGGATGCGGATGGTGAAGCGGTCAACGTTGGCGTAAAAGGCGCCGCCGCGCGTGCGCAGCGTGCCGAGCGGCAGATCCGGCGCGTTATGCAGGCCGAAAATCGCCTGCACGCCCTCCAGCGCGCCGGCGTCGATCAGCTGCTGCGCGCCGTTAAAGGTTTCTTCCGCCGGCTGGAACAGAATGCGCACCCGACCGGGCAGCTGCTGCTCCTGCTGGCGCAGGCGGTGCGCGACGCCCAGCATCACCGACGTATGCAGGTCGTGGCCGCAGGCGTGCATCACGCCGGGCTGCTGCGATCGCCAGGGATGGTCAACGGCCTCGTCAATCGGCAGCGCGTCGATATCGGCGCGCAGGGCGATCAAGGGTTCGCCGTGGCCGATCTCCGCCACCACGCCGGTTTTCAGCGGCAGCGGCAGCAGGCGAACATCGCCCTGGCGCAGCCAGCGCGTGATGCGCTCGGTGGTGTGAAATTCATGATTCGACAGCTCAGGATGCTGATGCAGCTCGCGCCGCCAGGCGATCAGTTGGTCAGATAACAACATGCTTATCCTTGTGCGTCAGAGGGCAGAAAGGGCTCGCCGAGCGTCAGCATCAGGCGGTTCGCCCAGGCGAAGAAGGCGGTTGCCTGGATCAGGTCGAGCAGCGCCAGCGTATCCAGCCCCTGGTCGCGCAGCGCCTGAAGCTGATTCAGACGCACAGCGGGCGGTGTGACGGAGAGCGAGGCGGCGAAGTCGATCTCGGCGGCCCAGCGCGGCGACTGGCCGTGCGACAGCACCGCACCGGGCGCGACGTTAAGCAGTTTCTGCACCGCATCCTTATCTTTCGAGAGCTGCGACGCTTTGCGCGCGTGCACCGAGGCGCAGTAGATGCAGCCGTTGATCTTGCTCGCCACCGTCGCAGCCAGTTCTCGTTCGGCGCGCGGCAGCCCGCCGGAGGTGTAGAAAATGCCTTTATCGGTCAGAGTGCGCTGCTCCAGCACCGGCTGGTTGCGCGCCAGCAGGCGGAAATAGTCGGAGTCGCTATGGCCGAAGCGCGCCAGAATCGCCTGCTCGTCGGCGCTGAACTCCGCCAGCGACTTCGCTGCCAGCCAGGGTTCCCAGCCAAGTTCTGCCTGGGTAAAGGCGGTCAGCGCCGTCTGGCCGCTTAGGGTCTGCGCGGCGCTGTGCCAGCGGCCCGCGACGGCGGCGTGCGCTGTACTGCCGCTCTCTTCGCCCTGCAGCAGGCGCAAACCGGCCAGCAGTCGGCTTTGAAAGCTGATAAAGCCGACCAGCTGCGCCAGCGTCACTACGCCACGCTCGCTCCAGCCTGCGTCGCGCAAGGCGTCAATGTGCGCCGGCGCGGCGGCGATCGGCTCAACGGTCAGGCGCTGAGCAAAATCGCGCGCCTGCTGATGGCGCGCGTCGTCGCTCAGCGGCTGATACGCCGGATGGGCGGCGTAGTGGGCGCGCAGCCGTTCAGCGCCGTGCCATTCGGCCACCTGCGCCGCCAGCGCAAGGCGCTCGGCCAGCGGAAAATCGCTCTCCTGCTGGCTAAACAGCACCTCGTAGCTGCCCTGCGCGTGGCGGGTAGCGGCATCGCGCGTAGCACGCGCCTGCGCCAGCGCGCTGGCGGGATCGATATCGACCAGGTGCGCCAGTAGATCGTGAGAATGAGTCATAGGGTCTCCTGAGAGGTGAGCATGCGCAGCCAGGGCGCAAGCTGTTCGGCGATAAGTTCAATAGAGCGCAGCGTATCGGCGGGCGACGGCTCCACCGAGTGCACCTGGAAAGAGATATCGGTGACGCGCGGCAGCACGCTGTCCTGTGCCAGCGAGGCGTGCACCGTGACGGCGTCACCGACGTGGGCATCAAACTGGGCGAAAAGATCGTCCAGCGATTCGCCGCGCAGCGCGTGGCCGGCGGCGCGGTACTGCTGCGCCTGCTGACGGATGCCCGGCTCTGCGACGCGGCGCGCATAGCTGTCTGAATCCGCGATAAAGGCGGTGCGCGAAGCGAGAATGCGCGGCGCCACCCCGGCGGGCAGCGCGTCGAGGTAGGCGTCGATAATCGGGTTCTGTATCGCATCCAGCGGCAGCGCGGGATTTTTGGCCGGGCGCGGCTGGGTACGCGACAGCATTAGCCCGTGTCCGGCCGCCCCGGCGCGCGCCGCGCCTTCGGCGGAAAAGGTGGCGATCCAGACGCGTTGCGCCAGCTGCGGTGCGGCGGGATAGAGATGATTGTCGGGATGCGCCAGCGAATCGCCACGCCAGGCGCCGAGCAGCTGATGCAGGTTATCGGCGAAGGCGTCGGCGCGCTGGTCGAAGGTCAGGCCGAACGGCAAAAAGGAGTCTGGCGTGCCGCCGGAACCCAGACCGATCTCCAGCCGTCCTTCAGCCAGCAGATCCAGCACCGCCGCATCCTCCGCCACGCGCAGGGCGTTCTCCATCGGCAGGGTGATAATCGCCGTGCCGAGGCGAATGGTGCGGGTGTGCGCGGCGACGTGCGCCAGAAACACCAGCGGCGCGGGCAGGCCACCTTCCGCCTCGTGAAAATGGTGCTGGGCGATCCAGGCGCTGTCGAAGCCGAGCCGTTCAGCATGCTGGATCTGCTCGGTCGCCAGACGGTAGCGCTGCTGCGCAGGCACCTTGTCCAGCAGTCGGGTGAAAAAGCCAATGCGTCGCCTCATGCGGAAGCCCTCATTCGCGGAGTTAATTGGGGAATGGCGGCGATCAGTTCGCGGGTATAGCGGTGCTGCGGGGAGGCGAACAGGGTGACAACGTCACCGCTTTCTACCACTTCGCCTGCGCGCAATACCGTGACGCTGTCGGCCATGTGGCGCACCGTCGCCAGATCGTGGGTGATAAACAGATAGGTGAGTCCCAGCTCGTTTTGCAGCTGTTGCAGCAGCAGCAGGATCTGCGCCTGAACGGTCACATCGAGCGCCGAGGTCGCCTCGTCCAGCACCAGAATGTCGGGGTTGAGGATCAGCGCGCGGGCAAGGGCGACGCGCTGACGCTGGCCGCCGGAAAGCTCGCGCGCGCCGCGCGACAGCATCTCCGCAGGCAGCGCCACGCGCTCGGCGACCGCTTCAACCCGCCGCCGACGCTCAGCAGCGCCAAGCCGTTCGAAATTGCGCAGCGGCTCCTCAATGATCTGCAACAGCGTCTGGCGCGGATCGAGCGAGGCGAACGGGTTCTGATAAACGAACTGGATCTTACGCCGCAGCTGGCGCAGCGCTTCGCCGTGCAGGCCGCCGACGGGCGCGCCGTCCAGCGTCACGCTGCCGCTGTCCGGCTGCTCGAAGCCGAGCAGAATGCGCGCCAGCGTAGTTTTACCGGAGCCAGATTCGCCCACCAGCGCGTGGGTCGAGGCGCGCGCCACCTGAAAACTGACGTTGTGCAGCGCCTGCAGCCGCCTGTTTTTGCCCAGCGCGAAGCTCTTGCCTATGGCCGCGGCGTCGATCGCGAGCGTCGTCAGCCGATCGGGCGCGCGCCGTGCGACGCGATGCGGCGCCGCATCCCGCAACAGCTGGCGGGTGTAAGGATGCTGCGGCGCGCCGACCAGCTGCGCGGCCGGCCCCGACTCCTGAATCTCGCCGTGGCGAAATACCATAATGCGATCCGCGCGCTCGGCCGCCAGCGCCAGATCGTGGGTAACAAACAGCACGGCGGTACCGGATTCGCGGCGCAGCGCATCGAGCAGATCGAGGATGCGCTTCTGTACCGTCACGTCGAGCGCGCTGGTGGGTTCGTCGGCGATAATCAGATCCGGGCTGAGCGCCAGCGCGATAGCGATCAGCACGCGCTGCTTCATGCCGCCCGACAGCTGGTGCGGATATTGATCGACGCGCTGTTGCGGATGGCTCAGGCCGACGCGCGTCAGCAGCTCCACCACGCGGCGGCGGCGCGCCTCGCCGCTGAGGTCGCTATGCAGGCGCAGGATCTCCTCAACCTGCGCGCCGACGGTTTGCACCGGATTGAGCGAATTGCCCGGATCCTGCGGCACCAGGCTGATGCGCACGCCGCGCAGCCGATCGAGCCGCTTCTGCGACCAGTCGGCGATATCTTCGTCGTTCAGACGGATCTCACCGCCGTCGCGACGGCCGTTCTCCGCCATCAGCCCGATAATGGCCTGCGCGGTGGTGGTTTTGCCGGAGCCCGATTCGCCCACCAGCGCCACCATTTCCCCGGCCCGGAGTTCAAAGCTGACGTCATGCACCACCTGACGCCACTGATGCCCGCTGCGATAGCTCAGGCTGAGATGTTTCACCGCCAGCAGCGGCGCGGATGCGCTCATCGGCGACCTCCTGCAATCTGAATGCTGATACGATTGGCGGACAGCACCACGGCGATCACCAGCAGACCGGGGAAAGTGGTAAGCCACCATGCGGTAGAGAGATAGTTGCGGCCTTCGGCGATCAGCAGCCCCCATTCGGGCGCGGGCGGCGGCGTGCCGTAGCCGAGAAAGCTGAGCGTCGAGAGCGCGAGGATCGCCTGGCCGAACTGCAGCGCGGCGAAGGCGATCACCGGCGTCAGCGCGTTGGGCAAGATATGGCGGCGCAGCACGGCGAAAAAGGTGCCGCCGCTGCCGAAGGCCGCCTCGACGTAATCGCTGTGGCGAATGCGCACCACTTCGCCGCGCGCCAGCCGGGCAAAGCTGGCGATTGACGCCACACCTACCGCCAGCGCGGCGTGCAGCGTGCCGAAGCCGAGCAGGATCAATACGCTCAGCGACAGCAGCAGAGAAGGGATGGCGAGCAGCACGTCGACGGCGCGCATGATTAGCATTTCGGTTTTGCCGCCGCTGGCGCCCGCCAGCACGCCGAGCGCGGTGCCCGCCGTCAGCCCCATCGCCACGGCGATCAGCGCGGCGGAGAGCGACGCCGAGGCGCCGTACACCATACGCGCCCAGAGATCGCGTCCCAGCTGATCGGTGCCGAGCCAGTGCCCCGCCTGCGGCGCCAGACGCTGCGCCCCGGCAATGCCGTCGGTGGCGCTCCAGGCGGTAAAGAGCGCGGGCGCGAGTGCGGCGCCTATAGCCAGCAGGATCATCAGCCACGCTAGCCATAACCCTGGCTGCACGCGCAGCGCCCGGCGTCCGCTTAAGGCGCGGCGCGCGGCGGCGTAGTCGACAAGGCTCACAGGGCACCTCCCGCCACGCGCTGCAGGCGCGGATCGAACAGCGGCATCAGCAGATCCACCAGCAGGTTGATCGCCACGAAGCCGAGCGCCGAGATCATCACTACCGCCTGAAGCACCGCGACATCCTGATTATTTACCGCCTGCTGCGTCAGCTGGCCGAGACCGCCGAGGCCGAACACCGTTTCGGTGATCAGCGCGCCGGCGATCAGCTCGCCCAGCAGCAGCCCGGCGATGGTCAGCACCGGCAGCATGGCGTTACGCAAGACGTGACGCCACAGCACGCGGCTTTCGCTCGCGCCTTTGGCGCGCGCCACCGCCACAAAGGGCTGCGTCGAAACCTCATCAATGCTGCGCAGCAGGATCTGCGCCAGCGGCGCGGAGATCGGCACCGCCACCGTGACGATGGGCAGCAGCAGCCCCTGCCACGGCGAGGGATTGATCACCGGTATCCAGCGCAGTTGAAAAGAGAAGATCTGGATCAGCGCAATACCGAGCCAGAAGGTCGGAATAGAGATAAGCAACGCGGGGACCGACTGCAGCAGCGAACGCAGGCCGCGCAGCGCGGGCTGACGCGACAGCGCCGCCAGCGCAAAGGCGAGCAGCGTCGCCAGCAGAAATCCGCTCAGCGCCAGGCGCAGCGTGCCCGGCAGATTATCGGCGATCTGCGCACTCACCGGCACGCCCGCCTGCACTGAAAAGCCGAAGTCGCCGCGCAGCATGGCGAACAGCGTATGCAGATACTGTTGCCACAGCGGGCTGTCCGCGCCGTAGGCGAGGCGCATCTCCGCTATTTGCTGCGGGCTCAGCCCCAAATCCGGGTTCTGAAATTTAATCAGCACCGCGTCGCCGGGCAGCACCTGCAGCAGCACAAAGGAAAGGGTAAAGGCCGCCCATAGCACCAGCAGCCCGCTACCCAGCCGTCGCAGCAGATAGTGTTGCATCATTTACCTCGCCTTAATGTTTTTCCAGCCAGGCGCCGTAGAACCCCGGGCGGCCAACGGCTTCAAAGCGCACCCCTTTCAGCCAGGGCGCGCCAGCAAATACCTGCGGCTCCTCGAAGATCGGAATAACGTAGGCGTTATCCAGCAGATAGCGCTGCGCGTCGCCCGCTAGCTGTAGGCGCTTCGCCGGATCGACCTCGGCGGAGATCGCCAGCAGCAGCGCGTTGAGCTTATCGTCGCGGAAGCTCTGCACCTTGTCGCTGGATCCGCCTTTTTGCAGCAGCGCGTCGCGGTTGCTGGGGTAGAACTGGCTTTTGATGACGTCGGGATCGGCGCGGCCCACTTCCGAGACGGTCAGCGGGGTTTTCAACGGATCGAGGCTGTCGAGGGTTTTACTGCCCGCGTCGCCTGCTTTCACCGTCAGCGCCACGCCGACCTGACGCCACTGCTGGGCAATCAGCTGCAGCACCTCTTTGTTCTGCGGCTGCGGTAGCGATTCATAGACGGTCAGCGCCAGCGGCTTACCCGCTTTTTCACGAATGCCGTTTGCGCCCGCTTTCCAGCCAGCGTCGTCCAGCAGCCTTTTCGCCTGCTCCGGATCAAACTTCAGCCTGTCGCCGAGATCGACGAAGCCCGCTGCGCTGGCGGCGATGACCGATTTAGCCTGCGGGTAGTTGGGCGAGAAGAGAGTATCGACCACCTGTTTCGCGTTGGTGGCGTGCAGCAGTGCCTGACGCACGCGGAGGTCGCTCACCAGCGGGTTGTCGGGACGGAAGCTGATGCTGTCGTTTACGCCGCGCGTCGGCGCCGCGTAGAGCGGAAAGTGCTGATCTTTCGCCTGCTTCTCGTCATAGGCCTGCACCTGACGAATCACATCCGCCTGACCCGCCAGCAGCGCGCCGATGCGCACGCTGTCTTCGGGCGTAACGATAATTTTGATGCCGTCAAGATTGGCTGGCCCCTGCTGCTGACCGTTTTTCGGCCCCCACTGATAGCCTTTACGCGCGATCAGGTCGACTTCGCGGCCCAGCTTTTCGTCGCTGACCACGAAGGGCCCGGAGCCGATGATATGGCGCGCGTCGCCAAGCTGGTCGAAATTACGCGCGAGGGTGCTGAGCGAAACCAACCCAGAACCGATGGTGGCGGTGCCCTGTAAAAAACCGGGCGAGGGCTTTTTGAAATAGAACTTCACCGTCAGGGGATCGATCACTTCGCTGTGATCGTAGTTATTAATCACTTCAGAGACCGGCAGGCGCTGCGCTTTATTGCCCAGACCGTAGGTATCGAAGTTTTTCGCGACCGCGTTGGCGTCCAGCGGCGTGCCGTCGGAGAAGGTGACGCCGGGCCGCAGCTTAAAGGTATATTCGGTTTTATCCGCATTGCTGCTCCAGCTCTCGGCAATCCAGGGTTCGACCTGTAATGTTTCCGGGTTCTGCCAGGTGAGCTTATCGGTGATTTGATTAAGGATGCCGCCGTTGGGATAGAAGCCGCCCGCAGGCGGATAAAGATTGGTGTGCGCCTGCTGCTCAAGATAGATCAGCGTACCGCCTTTTACCGGCGTCTCCGCCGCGTGAACGGTGATACTCCCTGCAAGCAGAGCAAATGCCAGCGCGCGCGGCAGTGGCGAAAAAGTGAAACGCGTCATGTGAATTCCTTTGTTATCAACTGTCTTAAAAGACGGAATTCATCATCGGACGCGGCGCAGACCAAATGAACCAACGAATTGCGCAAAGCTTATCTGAAAATAACAATTAAGGGCTTTGTCTGTTAAGCAGGAAGCCCTTAAACTGATGCGTGTTTAGCTAACGCTTTATAATAAGTGAAAAGTGCAGCTGGCTTATTTGAAAAAAAGCGTGGCCATTTCAACGCCGCAGGCTCTCGCATATTTCGACAGGTTTTCAAAGCTGGCGGAAGTAATGTTTTTTTCCATTCGGGAAAGGGTCGATGGAGCAATTCCCATTCTGGCCGCTACATCTGCGCTGTTGAGTCCCGCATGACGACGCCACTCGGCCAGCAGCTCTTGCAAACGTTCTTTACGTAGTTCAGCCTCATAGGCCAGACGGAACTCGTCGCTTTGCATCAGGTTGGCTTTCATTTCAGCCAGCGTTTTATGCGCCATTGATCATCTCCTCAAGTCTGCGCCAGGCAAGTTCCATTTCCACCAGCGGCGTTTTAGCCGTTTTCTTTATAAATATTCGTAAAACAAAGATTTTTTGACCGGTCTGATAAACCCATAACCCTCTGGCAATATCACCACCCACGGTACGGATTTCAAACAGGCCGTTGCCCAGAGGCTTGCAATGCGGTTCTCTAAGAGAACGCGGATTAGCTTCCAGTTTTTCCAGCAGACGCACCATTTTAGCCGCTATGGCGCCGGGTAACGCTTCCAGCTCAGTTGCGGCTTCGCCGTGTAATTCTACGCTAAACACGCTCGCTCCTTGCAGTGAAAATGATAGCTAATAAGCTAACTTAGCTCAAATGCTAACTTTACCTTCCTGATTGCACCCATCCAACTGCGGGTCACGCAGATGCTGATGTTGTAATAGTTCGCGATATAACACCTCAAATACGATTTCTGCCGATACGTTTTTATTTTCTTCTTTTCAGGATGTTATTTCCGGAACAAGGTGCAAAAAATGAGAAATTATATTGATATAAAACGGAGGCTGTCAGTTTTATTAATCTTACAGGGTGCGCTATTCCATTGATATGCAGAATGTAAAAATGCATAGGACAATATGATGTTTTACGAATTATTAGCCTCGCTCCACACTGGGTCGCAACGGGATATAAGTGAGGAAGGGTGAATGTCATATCGTCTGAGTCTGTTAGATAAATCGCCGGTGCTCGCGGATGAGCCGGCCAGCAGCGCGTTACAGCGCACCCTACAGCTGGCGCAACAGGCGGAACGCTGGGGCTATCACCGTTTCTGGCTGGCCGAGCACCACAACACCGCGCAGCTGGCGAGTCCGTCGCCGGAGGTGCTGATCGCCTGGATTATTGCCCAGACGCAGCATATTCGCGTCGGCTCCGGCGGCGTGATGCTACAGCACTACAGCCCTTATAAAGTAGCGGAAAACTTCAACCTGCTGGCGTCGCTGGCGCCGGGCCGCATCGATCTCGGCGTTGGCAAGGCGCCGGGCGGGCTGCCGCTGTCGACCCGCGCGCTGCAGGCGGGCGTGGACGCGCAGGCAAAAGGCAGCTTCGCCGAGCAGCTGAAGCAGCTCGGCCAGTGGCTCGACGCGCCGCAGCGCGAGGCTGATGACGAAGAGGCGCTGCACGCCACGCCGCTGCCGCCGCGTCCGGCTAACCGTTTTCTGCTGGGCGCCAGCGAAGAGAGCGCCACGCTCGCCGCGCAGCAGGGCTGGCAGCTGGTGTTCGCCGCTCATCTCAACGGCGACCGCCAGCTGATGGAGAACACCCTCAAGACTTACCATCGTCTTAGCGGCCAGCGCGCGCTGGTCGCGGTGCAGGTGGTGGTGGCCGACTCGCCGGCGGAGGCGGATCTGCTGGTCAACGGCCTGCGCCACTTTCACGTCAGGGTCAACGGCGGCCAGGGCGTCAACGTCGCCAGCCTTGAGCAGGCGGAACGCTACGTGCGGCAGGGCGGCTTTAGCGACTACGTGATTGAGCCGCGCACGCCGTCGCTGCTGAAAGGCACCGCCGCGCAGGTGCATGCCCAGCTGGATGCGCTGCAGCAGCACTACGCCGTCGACGAATTCATTATCGACACGCCGATTGCCGAACCGAAAGCGCGCGTTCGCTCGCTGGAGCTGCTGGCGACGCACCATCTGGTCGCGGCCTGACCCTGGCGGAGAGAACCATGAGCACATTCGATTCCCAGCTGATTGCGTGGCGTCGCGAGCTGCATACCTGGCCGGAGCTGTCCGGCCATGAAGAGGCGACCACCGCGCGGCTGCGCGCGTGGCTGCAGGCGGCGGATATCACGCTGCTGGACTATCCGCTAAAAACCGGGCTGGCGGCGGAGATCGGCCAGGGTGACGCGCTGATCGCCCTGCGCGCCGATATCGACGCGCTGCCGGTGCATGAAGCGAGCGGGCTGCCTTTTCACTCGCGCCATCCCGGCGTGATGCACGCCTGCGGCCACGACGTGCACAGCGCGGTCATGCTGGGCGCGGCGCTGCTGCTGAAGCAGCATGAAGCGCAGCTCAAGGGGCGCGTGCGCATTCTGTTTCAGCCCGCCGAGGAGATCGCCGCCGGCGCGCGGCAGTTTATCGACGCCGGGGTGCTGGAAGGGGTGCAGGCGATCTTCGGCATGCACAACGAGCCGGGTCTGCCGACCGGGGTGTTCGCCACGCGCGGCGGCGCGTTCTACGCCAACGCCGACAAATTTATTATCCGCGTCAGCGGCAAAGGGGCGCACGCGGCGCATCCCGAAGAGGGCGTCGACGCGATTGTTGCCGCCAGCCAGATTATTCAGGGGCTGCAAAGCCTGACCAGCCGCAGCTTCAATACCCTCGACAGCCTGGTGCTGAGCGTCACGCGCATCGACGCGGGCAAAACCTGGAACGTGCTGCCCGGCAGCGTCGAGTTCGGCGGCACCGCGCGCACCCACGATCTCGAGGTGCGCGCCGGGCTGGAGGCGCGCGTGCGGTCGCTGGTCACGCATTTCGCCGAGGCGGCGGGCGCCCAGGCGACGCTGAGCTGGCACGCCGGTCCGCCGGTGCTGGTCAACGATCCTGACTGGGCGCGCTTTTCCAGCGAGATCGCCGAACAGGCGGGCTATCGCGTGCAGACCGCCGATCTGCATCTCGGCGGCGAAGATTTCGCTTTTTACCTGCAGCAGACGCCCGGCGCCTTCGTCAGCATCGGCAGCGCCAGCGCGTTCGGCCTGCACCACTCCGCCTTTAATCCCGACGAGGCGCTGATCGCGCCCGCCGCCCGCTACTTCGCGCAGCTGGCGCAGCATGCGCTGCAGCGGCTCAGCGCGCGATGTTGCGACGCCATCCTGACCTGATCCCCTGAACTGAACGGCGTTCGCGCGTGCCGCTGCGCCGCGCGAGCTGCACCGCTGCAACAAAAAAAGAGAGAACATCATGACCACAAGAGAGCTTCGACTGGGCACCATCCTGCATGGCGCCTCCGGCAATATGTCCGCATGGCGTCATCCCGCCGCGCAGGCGGACGCCAGCATCAGCTTCGACTATGCGAAACGCATCGCGCGCAAAGCGGAAGAGGGCAAGCTTGACTTCCTGTTTGTCGCCGACGGCCTTTATATCAATGAAAAATCGATTCCCCATTTTCTCAACCGCTTCGAGCCGCTGACGCTGCTGTCGGCGCTGGCGGGCGTTACCGAACATCTTGGGCTGGTGGGCACGGTTTCCACCTCCTACAGCGAGCCCTTTATTACCGCGCGCCAGTTCGCCAGCCTCGACCATCTGAGCGGCGGTCGCGCAGGCTGGAACGTGGTGACCTCGCCGCTGGAAGGCTCGGCGAAAAACTTTTCCCGCAGGCAGCATCCGGAACATGCTTTGCGCTACCGCATCGCCGACGAGTATCTCACCGTGGTGAAGGGGCTGTGGGATTCATGGGAAGAGGGCGCCTTCGTGCGCGATAAGGCGAGCGGCAAGTTTTTCGAGCCGGGCAAGCTGCACGCCATCGACCACCATGGCGATTTCTTTCAGGTGGCCGGGCCGCTGAATATCCAGCGCACGCCGCAGGGCCGTCCCATCCTCTTCCAGGCGGGCGCCTCCGAGGATGGCAAGAAGCTGGCGGCGCGCCATGCCGACGCGATTTTCACCCATCAGCCGACGCTGGAAGAGGCGCAGGCGTTCTATCGCGACGTAAAGCGCCAGCTGGTGGAAAACGGCCGCCAGCCGGAGGATCTGCATATTTTCCAGGGCGTCAGCGTGATCGTCGGCGACAGCGCCGAGGATGTCGAGCGGCAGTACCAGACCACCGCCGCGCTGGTGTCGATTCAGGACGCGCTTAACTATCTGGGCCGCTTCTTCGATCACCACGACTTCTCGCAGTATCCGCTGGATGCGCCTTTCCCTGAGCTGGGCGATATCGGCCAGAACAGCTTCCGCAGCACCACCGATGAAATCAAACGCAAGGCGCGCGAGCACGGCCATACGCTGCGCCAGGCGGCGCTGGAAGCCGCGACGCCGCGCCCGCTGTTTCACGGCACGCCGGAACAGGTGGCGGACGGCCTGCAGCAGTGGTTCGAAAACTTCGCCACCGACGGCTTCATTATTCAGGGCGGCACGCCGGACACCTTCGAGCGCTTTGTCGATCGCGTGGTGCCGGTGTTGCAGGCGCGCGGCCTGACGCGACGCGACTATCCCGGCACCACCCTGCGCGCCAGCTTTGGCCTGAAGGAACCGGCTAACCAGTTCTCACAACAATAAGAGCACCCGCTATGCAGAATAATAAAACCCTTATCGCCCTGTTTTTACTGGCGACGTCCGGCGGCGTGTATGCCGAAGGGACCAACGTCGATTACAACGGCCAGCGCGTCAGCCTCGAAGCGAATAAAGCGCCGATCAATACCGCGAAGAACGACCAGGCGGTAGCGCAACTCCCGGCGGGCCATCACTTTGCGGTGCCTGGCGCGTTTACCGTAGCGGTCGCCGCGCAGAACTCGCCGCCGCTGACGGTCTTCTCCGACGACAATAAAACCCTGCTCGGCAGCGAGGTAGACATCGCCCGGCTGGTGGCCGACAGCCTCGGCCTGAGGCTCAACGTAGTGCCGACTTCGTGGGAAGACTGGCCGCTCGGCGTCGCCTCGGGCAAGTACGACGCGGCTATCTCCAACGTTACCGTCACGCGAGAGCGTAAAGAGAAGTTCGATTTCGCTACCTACCGCCGCGATACGCTCGGCTTCTACGTTAAGGCCGACAGCAAGATCAAGGCGATCGCGAAGCCGGAGGATATCGCCGGGCTGCGCATTATCGTCGGCTCCGGCACCAATCAGGAAGCGGTGCTGCTCGCCTGGGATAAAGCCAATCAGGCGAAGGGGCTGAAGCCTTTCACGCCGATCTATACCAAAGATGACGCCACCCAGACGCTGGCGCTGCAGTCGGGCCGCGCCGACGCCTACTTCGGGCCGAATGTGATCGGCGCGTGGAAAGCGGCGCTGACCGGCAAAACCCGCCTGGTGGGAAGCTTCGACGGCGGCTGGCCGAAAGTGGCGCACATCGCGGTGACGGTGAAAAAAGGCAGCGGCCTGGCCGAGCCGATCAATACCGCCCTTAACGGCGTGATCCAGAACGGCGACTACCTCAAGGTGCTTAACCGCTGGGGCGAAGGCGTAGAGAAGATCGATCGTTCCGAAATTAACCCGCCGGGCCTGGGCGACTGAGAGGTGAACCATGAGCCAGCAACATTTTCGCGACGTGTCGCCGGAAGCGCCTGAGCTGCTGCCGATCCTGAGCGGACTCTTCGCCTTTTACGCCTCGCGCTACGGCGACTTCTTCCGCAATAACCAGGAAGAGGAGAGAACCGAATGGTACCTGCCGCCGCGTGGCCTGTTTATCGTGCTGGAGCGCGACGGCGAGATTATCGCCATGGGCGCCTATAAGCCTTTTGATGAGGAGACCGCCGAGCTGAAGCGCATCTGGACGCGCAGCGATCTGCGGCGTCAGGGGCTGGCGCTAAGGGTGGTGCAGGAGCTGGAGCGTCGCGCGCTGCGCGCGGGCTACCGGCGACTCTATCTCACTACAGGTTTTCGCCAGCCGGAGGCGGTGCATCTCTACAGCAGCTTCGGCTATCAGCCGCAGTTCGACCCCAGCGGCGATCTGGAACGCTACGGGCAGCCGCCCTATGACGGCCGCCTGCGTTTTACCAAAGTTATCGACGTTAACCGCGTCGCTCAGGCGAGTTAAGGAGGCGAAATGAACAGGGATCAACAACAGTTAAAAGTGGTGCCGGCACGCTATCCGGCGCGCACGGTCGGGGCGATCGTCGCCCTGTTTATCCTGGCCGGCGTGGTGGAGTCGGTGGCGCTCAATCCGCGCTGGGAGTGGGGCGTCTTCGCCCGCTGGTTCTTCGACCCGGTGATCCTGCACGGACTGGGACAAACGCTGCTGCTGACGCTGCTCGGCACCGTTTTTAGCCTGATTTTCGGCGGCCTGCTGGCGCTGGCGCGCCTTTCGTCATCGTGGCTGCTCAGCACGCTCGCCTGGGGCTATATCTGGCTGTTTCGCTCGCTGCCGCTGATTGTGGTGCTGATTATTCTCTATAACTTTTCCTATCTCTACGACACGCTCTCATTCGGCGTGCCCTTTACCGCGCTTGCCTGGGGCCATTTCCAGACCATTAACGTGCTGGGGCAGTTTCCGGCGGCGGTGATCGGCCTGACGCTGGTGCAGGCGGCCTACAGCGCGGAGATTATTCGCGGCGGATTTCTCGGCGTCGATCACGGGCAGATAGAGGCGGCATCGGCGCTCGGCCTCTCCGCGACGCGCCGAACCTTCCGCATTATTCTGCCGCAGGCGCTGCGCGCCATTATTCCTACGGCCTTTAACGAAATCATCAGCCTCGCCAAAGGCACGGCGATGGTTTACGTGCTGGCGATGCCGGAGCTGTTTTACACCATCCAGATGATTTACAACCGCAACCAGGAGGTGATTCCGCTGCTGATGGTAGGCGCGGCCTGGTATCTGATCATCACCACGGTGCTGTCGGCGATCCAGCACGGCGTCGAACGCTGGCTGGCGCGCAGCGTCACCCGCGATCCGCACCCTTCGCGCTGGCGCCAGTGGCGCAGCCGCCTGAACCCCGTTGCCGCACATGAGGAGATTAGCCATGTCCGAAGCCATTGATTACCGCCAGGCGCACGCCACCGGCGCCATCACTATTACCGGCGTCAGCAAAAGCTACGGCCGCCACAAGGCACTGGACGACGTCTCGCTGGCGCTGGATCCCGGCTCGGTGACGGTGATTGTCGGGCCGTCCGGCTCCGGCAAGTCGACCCTGCTGCGCACGCTGAACCATCTTGAGCGCGTCGACAGGGGATTGATTCAGATCGACGGCGACTATATTGGCTACCAGCGGCGCGGCGACAGGCTCTATGAGCTGAAAGAGAAGGCGATTCTGCGCCAGCGCGTCAACGTCGGCTACGTGTTCCAGAACTTCAACCTCTTTCCGCACCTCACCGTGCTGGAGAACCTGATTGAGGCGCCCATTGCCCATCGCCAGCTGTCGAAACGCGACGCGGTCGCGCGCGCTGGGGAGCTGCTCGATATCGTCGGGCTGCGCCATAAGGCTGACGCCTGGCCGCGTCATTTGTCCGGCGGCCAGCAGCAGCGCATCGCCATTGCGCGCGCCCTGATGCTGAACCCGCGCGTGATGCTGTTTGACGAGCCAACCTCGGCGCTCGATCCCGAGCTGGTGGGCGAAGTGCTCGACGTCATCAAAAAGCTGGCGCGTTCGGGCACCACGCTGGTGATTGTCACGCACGAGATCGGCTTCGCGCGCGAGGTAGCGGATAACGTGGTGTTTATGGTGGATGGCAAAATCGTTGAGCAGGGCAGCGCGAGCCAGGTGCTGAGCAATCCGCGCCATGAACGCACGCGCCGCTTCCTTGCGCGCGTGTTATAGGAAAGAGGCAATGAAAGCACCATTACTCGCTGCGCTGCTGTTCGGCGCGCTGTCGCCTGCGCTGGCGGCGACCCTCGACGTCACCCAGAATGAGACGCCGATAGCGGCGCCGACGAATCCGCAGGCGATCGGCAAGATCCCGCCTGGCTTCCGCTTTGTCGAGCCGGGTTATCTGACCGTCGCTACCGCCAACACCAACTCGCCGCCGCTGGGGCTGCTGGCGTCCGACAATAAAACGCGCATCGGCAGCGACGCCGACTTTGCGCGACTGCTGGCGGATAGCCTCGGGCTCAAGCTGCATCTGGTGCCCGCCTCCTGGGAGGACTGGCCGCTCGGCGTCACCGCCGGACGCTATGACGTGGCGATGTTCAACATCGCGGTGACGGAAGAGCGCAAGAAGAAGTTTGACTTTGCCACCTACCGCGCCGACGGCCATGCGTTTCTGGTGAAGGCGAGCAGTCCCATCAACAGGATCGGCAAGGCGGAGGATATTGCGGGACTGCGCATTATCGTCGGCTCCGGCACCAATCAGGAGCGCATCCTGCTCGGATGGGACGCGCAGAACCGGGCCAAAGGGTTAAAGCCGGTGACGCCGGTTTATCTTACCGACGAAGCGGCGGCGACCTTGACGCTGCTCTCGGGGCGCGCCGACGCGCTGTTTGGCCCGCAGTCGATGGCGGCCTGGAAGGTGGCGTCGCGCGGCGATACGAAGATTGTCGGCTACGGTCCGGTGCGTTCCTGGGTCGCGGTCACCACGAAAAAAGGCAACGGCCTGGCGGAGGCGTTGCAGAGCGCCCTGAACGGCACTATCGCGGGCGGACAGTATCAGCAGGTGCTGAACCGCTGGGGCGAACAGAAGGAGGCGATAGAAAGGTCGACGGTGAATCCGCCGGGAATTGTCTACTAAGGTGGGGCGGTCGCGTTGCGCCACGTCGCTGTTGAATAAAAAGCCGCCTTTAAGGCGGCCAGACGGATATCAACCCGGATGACGATACTCTTCATAGGATCGCGGCGCCGGATCGCCTTCTTTGCGATACAGGTTATCGGCGTCCTGGCGCTCCTTAACGTATCCAAGGGTTTCCTGAAGCTGGCGCTGCTCTTCGACGGGCATGGTATTAATAACGCCGCTGTTAATAGATGCCTGAATTTTGTCGAAGATTTCTATAGCGAACCCCAGGAATTCACTGTCGGTCAGGATTTCGTTTCGGTAAAGTTCACAGAGCGTTTTCTGCTTATCTAACTCCTTTTGAAGATCCTCAACCTGTTGGGTACAGGCGTCCAGCTGCGCTGAGTCTGAAGCGTTTGAAGCCATTTTCATTTCCTCTTTAGTTAAGCGTTGTTGAATTAAACAGCATCGTCAGTGTAGCCCGCCGATCCGGGAGTGAACAGCGTATGGTTTACCAGCAGACACCGGTTTATTTTTTATAGTGACAAATAGTTAGTCATTAATTTTATATTAAGCCAAATTTGCGTGACTATATTTCGCTACTGTCGGGGTGGTCCATGCCCTGCAAGGGCAGCCTCTCTGTGAAAAGTGCAATAGAAAAGGGTTGGGGCAGGTTGTTTTTAATAAGCTGATATGAAGTAGCGTGCCAGCCAGCGCCGGGTTAACTGCACCGGTCAGGACGCGCGCAAAGCTGGCGATGCCGCCAGCTCAGCGGTCAGATCGCAAAGGCTGCGCGCGGCGGGCGTCTGCTGATGCGGCGAACAGTTAACATGCCAAACGGCTAATTTGCCTGTTTTCTGGCTCAACTGGCGAAAGATGCCAGGCTTAGCTATCGCTAAGTCAAACTTGATGGAGTCTCCCAATGGGCCGAGTTAAGATTCGGTGCCCTGTTTGTGGAGAGCGCCGCTTTCAGTTCACGCTTAAAAATGAAGCCAAACAGACGCCTCACGGCGCGGTATGCTGCCGCTGCGGCCAACCCATGGTCAGCTCCAGTCTTTTTCAGCTTTGCCTGGTTACCCGGCGCAGGGATGAGAACGGCTAGCAGCAGCGGAAGGGCGGTCGCCCGGTTAAAACGGGCATGCTGATAGCCTCGAAACCGCCATCGACAGGCCGAACGGCATGCATTGGCGCGCCCTCTCTGTAGCCGCTTCATCCCCTCGCTGGCGTCAGGTAGACTTAGCCAGTCATCCGTGCCTAATCTTGTGACGGCGTCATCACGATAAAACCGGCTCATCAGCAGAATAAACTGAAGCTATAATAAAAATAATACAATCCATACAAAGGCTTGAAATGAAAATCCGCTTTCTGTCAGCCAATGAGCACAAGCTGGCCGAGGTACGCAAAATCCTCGAACCGATAGGCGTCGACGTTTTGCCTATCGCCCGCCGTATCGACGAAATCCAGACGGAAAACGAAATTGCGCTGGTGCGCGACAAGCTGACCAGAGCCTTTTCTATTATCGGCCGCCCGTTATTTGTCGAACACACCGGACTCTATCTCGACGGGCTGAATGGTCTGCCCGCTGGGCTGACGCGTATTTTCTGGAACCGGCTGGAGGCGGAGCGCTTCGCCAAGCTGGTACAGGGACTGGATAGCCAGGCGGTCACGGCGAAAACCGTGCTGGGCTACTGCGACGGGCGCAAAATGTATCAGTTTCATGGCGAAGTGCGCGGCACCATCGCCGCCAGCCCCGTCGGGCCGCGCGAGTTTCAGTGGGACTGCATTTTTATCCCTGAGGGCCACAGCCAGACTTTCGCCGAGATGGGCGAGCTAAAAAATGAGATCTCCATGCGTAAGCTGGCGCTCGATCGCTTCGCCGAATTTCTGAAAACCGCCCGAGGAGTGGCATGAAACCTGAACTGAAACGCGCCTATGACTCCGGCAAGCTGATCCTGTTCGCCGGCGCGGGCATTTCGCGCAATCTGGGATTGCCGGAGTGGCATGAGCTGATCGCCCATCTGGCGAACGAACTGGGCTACGATCCGAAAATCTTCAACACTTACGGAACGCATCTTTCGCTGGCGGAATATTATAAGCAGAAAAAAGGTTCGCTAGGGCCGCTGCGCAGCTGGATGGATCGCGAGTGGCATCGCCCGGACATTGATGTGCGATCGTCCGAAATTCATACCATGATTACGCAGGGCAACTTTAGCCGTATCTACACCACCAACTACGATCGCTGGCTGGAAGCGGCGCACGAGGCGCACGGCGTGCCCTACAGCAAAGTCGCCAACGCGGCGGATCTGGTGGCGCTCACCGAGGACAAGCGGCATATCATTAAACTGCACGGTGATTTCGACGACGACACCTCGATCGTGCTGGATGAGAGCAGCTATTTCGAACGTCTCTATTTCGACTCGCCGCTTGATATCAAACTTACCCATGACGTGATGGGCAATTCGGTGCTGTTCGTCGGCTACAGCATCAGCGACTTTAATATCCGCCTGTTGTTCTATCGCCTGACTAAAATGTGGGGCAGAACCGGACTGGCGACCGCAAGGCCGAAGTCTTATCTCTTCACCAACCGCAACAATCCGGTGGCGCGCGAAGTGCTGGGCCAGTGGGGAATAGAAATGATCGTGTCGGAAGAGGATGACCCGCGTAAAGCGCTGGCCGATTTTCTTAATGAGCTGATTTCGTAGAAAAAAAGTTAGCCTGGCGCGGCGAAACGGCGGTGGCGAAAAAAGGATGCAATTCGGCCTCATGCGGGATATACTGTATATATTAACAGTATCCGGAGAGGCAAAAATGGCTGTCGAAATTAAATACGTGGTCGTCAAGAAGGGTGAAGAGAAAATGACGTTTGCCAGCAAAAAAGAGGCGGATGCCTACGACAAGATGCTCGACATGGCGGAGGCCTTTACCGACTGGCTGGCGCAGCATCAGCCTGATATGGATGAGTCCCAGGCCGAAACCCTCGGCCTGCTGCTTGCAGAGCAGAAAGAGGCGATTCAGCATATCCTGCGCACCAGCAAGCTTCCCGATGCCTCCGACTCGGCTGACGCGGCGAAAAACGTTCGCCCGGCAGAGCGCGCTGATGACAGCGCCGATGGCGACGTCGCCCAGGCAAAGAAAGTGCGCGCCGTTAAAGCGGCATAATTTACCGTATGAAATGACGCGCCGCAGCGCTTTCGCCTGCGGCGCGTTTTTGTATGCGGAAAATGTCTGCGGTCAGGGAAGCCGGTGCGCCAGACCCGCAGGCCTTTCAGGCGTCAGTGAGTGAAGAGTGAGAAGGTACCGAAATAGTAGCTTGCCATCCACGCCACATAGACCAGCCACACCACCAAACCCGCCGTTAAACCCAATTTACCTGTCATCAGCCTGCCTCCATTAAATGTGCGGTCACAGGAACCGTTGACACAAATTGACAGAAGGCGGCGAGGCCTGGATTGTTCTGGATCAAAAAACCTGCATACAGCGATAAGTTGCTACATCTGCATAGATCAAAAAACGCTAAATCAGGTCAGTACGGTCGCCGCGCGTGGTGGGCTGTGAGATAACCAGGAACTCAACGTCGCCATCGCTTTCGTTACGCGCCTGATGTTTGGCTTCCGGTGGAATTTCCAGGCCCTGATGAGCTGAGAGAAAATGGTTTTCTCCCTCTCGTTCCATACACAGCGTGCCGCTTAAAACAAAAAAGAACTGCCGACTCTGAGCGTGATAATGGCGTATTTCCTGCGTTCCTGCCGGCATACGCTCGTGGATAATGCTCAGATCCTGTCGCTTCATCAGCGTCCAGCCATCGCACTGCTCGCCCCAGAAATAGTGTTCGGCATTCTCTTTCGACACCATGATTATCTTCCTTACTCTTTCAATGGAACCGATACCATAACGATTCTCTTTAACAAAAACATCCCTTTTCAAACCGCTGTTGCCTGATGCGCTATTTTTCATACGGCAGAGAAAAGAAAACCCGCCGGCGGCGGGTTTTTGGTTGTTATCTTATGGCGAGATTACTGCGCTGGACGCTCTTTATTGCGCGAGCGCAGCTTTTTTACCAGGCGGTGCGCTTCCGCTTCGCTGGCGACCGCAGGGGAGGAGCCGCGTAGCGGCTTGCGCGCTGATTCATGCAGGGTCAGCACGGTCAGCAGGCCAATGACGCCAGCGCCCATCAGGTAGTAGGCGGGCATCATCAGGTTATGCGTAGTGTCCACCAGCCAGGCGGTAATCAGCGGCGTGGTGCCGCCGAACAGCGAGACGGAGAGATTAAAGCCGATGGCCAGCGCGCTGTAGCGAATATCGGTAACAAACAGAGCAGGCAGCGTCGCGGGCATGGAGCCGCTAAAACAGGTATGCAGCGCACCGAGCACGATCAGTCCGGCGAACACCAGCCACATATTGCCCGACGTCACCAGCATCATGCAGGGGATGGCCAGCAGGATCAGGCCAATCGCGCCGCTGCCGATAACCGGGCGACGACCGAGGCGATCCGCCCAGTGTCCCCAAAACAGCGTCAGCGGCATCATCACGAACATCACCACCATAATCAGCAGCAGACTACTCAGCTCGCCCATGCCGAGGATACCGGTCAGATAGCTCGGCATATAGGAGGTCAGCATGTAGTTGGAGACGTTAAACAGCAGCACCAGACCAATGCATTTCAGCATCTGCTTGTGGTACTTCTTCAGCATCTGCAACACCGTCATTGCCGGTTTGCTTTGCTCCAGCGCCTCCTGCTTCTCCATATGCTGCTGGAACGCCGGGGTCTCTTCCAGCTTCAGACGTACATACAGGCCAAACAAACCGAGCGGCGCAGCGACAAAGAAGGGCACGCGCCAGCCCCAGTCCAGCATGGTCTGCTCCGGCAGCACCGACGTCAGGGCGGTGACAAAGCCGGCCCCCAGCAGATAACCGCCGAGGGTGCCAAACTCGAGAAAGCTGCCCATAAAGCCGCGACGGTTATCGGTAGAGTATTCGGCGATAAAAGTTGCGGCACCGCCATATTCGCCGCCGGTAGAGAATCCCTGCACCAGTCGCGCCACCAGCAGCAATATCGGCGCAAGAATGCCGATGCTGGCATACGAGGGAATAAGGCCGATGCAGAAGGTGCCGATCGACATCATTATCATGGTCACCGCCAGCACTTTCTGACGGCCGATGCGGTCGCCCAGCGGGCCGAACACCAGTCCGCCGATGGGGCGCACCAGGAAGGCGGCGGCAAAGGTGCCGAACGCTGCGATTAGCTGCGCGGTATTGCTGGCATTGGCGAAAAACACTTTACCAATGGTCACGGCGAGATAGCTGTAGACGCCGAAGTCAAACCACTCCATGGCGTTTCCAAGAGCGGCTGCGCCGACCGCACGCTTCAGCATGTCTTTATCGACAATCGTAATATCGTCGACGGTGAGCTCTTTCTGCTTTTTCTGCCAGAAATGCTTTTTGCTTTTATCTGTGGGCTGATTCCCGGTGCTCATAATATCCTCATTAACCAATGAGGCTCTTATAGCTTTCGTCGCCGAACTGCCATCAAACTCTGGGAAAGAAAGCTATAAGCAGCCTGTTAAAATAAATTACGGCAGCTTGTTTACAACAATTTACCTTACTATAAAAACGGCCTCGCTTTCAAATTAGCAGATTTTTAGACTGTCATAGCTGATTAAACAGGCAGTTGATATCGTCTGGATCGGGCGACAGGGTTTAAATCGCTATCTCTCAGGGAGTTATCCCGTAAAGAGCGCGTTAAGAAAAGAGAGTGGCGCGGGAAAAAATCACCGCGCGCTGAAATAACCTGACGTAACGTAGGGCCTAATAAACGGCGTTGCATAGCCTTATTTAACTTAAGAAAGCATCACCCTGCGATAATTAGCGCCGCAGGCGGCGCGAATAGGTCACTAAACTGTCATGCATTAAATGACGCATTATTGCCGTCGCCAGCTAACATTCAGATAGCGCGTTGCTGCGCATACGCCGTCCGGCTTTGTGGCGGCTTTTCTGGAGGATGTATGGCCCGATTTAGTGATAAGCGTATCCTGATTACCGGCGGCACCAGCGGCATGGGGCTGGCAGGCGCGCAGCGCATTCAGGCAGAAGGCGGCCGCGTTGCGGTTACCGGCCGCAATCCCAGTCGACTACAGCATGCCAACAGCGTGCTGCACGACAATGCGCTGCTGCTGCGCAACGACGCCTCGCTGGAGGCCGATATCGAGGCGCTGGGCGAAGCGGTAGAAAAGTGGGGCAGGCTGGACGGGCTCTGGCTGAATGCGGGATACGCCGAGCTGGGCGAGCTGGAATCGGTCACCGCCGAAGCGTTTAACGCGATGATGAACGCCAACGTTCGTGGCCCGATGCTGCAGCTCGCCAGGCTCGCCTCTTTGCTTAATCCCGGCGCGTCGGTGGTGGTCACCTCATCGTCATCCACCTATGAAGGCGCGGCGAGCACCAGCCTCTACGCCGCGACCAAAGGGGCGATTGTGGCGATGGCGCGCAGTTGGGCAACCGCGCTGGCGCCGCGCGGCATCCGCGTTAACGTGGTGGTGCCTGGACCGATCGAAACGCACTTCCGTGATTTTCTGCCGGAAACCGCACGCCGACAGTTCGAGGATTTTATTGTCAGTCAGGTACCGCTGGGGCGGGCCGGGAAGGCGGAGGAGGCGGCGGCGGTTGCGCTGTTTCTGCTCTCCAGCGACGCCTCTTACGTGACGGGCAGCCAGTACGCGGTGGATGGCGGACTGGTGCGCTACTGAAATCCGGGCAGCCTGCGCTGCCCGTTAGCGGTCAGCCTGGATAGATGCCGCGCTCTTTGCGCGCCATCAGAATGCGTTCGCAGGCAACGATATAGGCTGCGGTACGCAGCGAACACGCTTTCTCTTTGGCTTTGTTCCAGACGTGCACCATTGCGTCGGTCATGATTTTATCCATGCGCGCGTTGATCTCATCTTCGCTCCAGAAGAAGCTCGCCATATCCTGCACCCATTCAAAGTAGCTGACCGTTACGCCGCCTGCGTTACAGATGACGTCCGGCACCACAATAATACCGCGCTCGGCCAGCACGTCGTCCGCCTCTGGATAGGTCGGACCGTTCGCGCCTTCCAGCACCAGCTTGCAGCTCAGCCTTTCAGCGCGTTCGCGGGTGATCTGTCCCTCCAGCGCCGCAGGAATAAAAATATCCATTTCGGTACGCCAGAATGCTTCTTCATCGATCTTTTCCGCACCGGGGAAGCCGAGGATCTGTTTATGCTCTTGCTGCCAGCGTGAAAGCGCGGCCATATCGATGCCGTTGGCGTTGGCGATGGTCGCGCTGTGATCCTGAATCGCCACCACAAAGGCGCCCGCTTCGCTGAAGAGCCGCGCCGCCTCGCTGCCGACGTTGCCGAAGCCCTGCACCGCTACGCGCGCGCCCTCAACGGGAATGCCTGCGCGGCGCGCCACTTCGCGGCCGGTGATAAACACGCCGCGCCCGGTCGCTTTTTCGCGTCCCAGCGAGCCGCCCAGGTGGACCGGCTTGCCGGTGACCACGCCGGTCACGGTGGTGCCGCTGTTCATGGAGTAGGTGTCCATCATCCACGCCATTACCTTGCTGTTGGTGCCAACATCCGGCGCCGGAATATCCTTCTGCGGCCCGATAATGATGCCGATTTCGCTGGTGTAGCGACGCGTCAGGCGTTCCAGCTCGCCTTCCGAGAGCGCAAACGGATCGCAGCGAATGCCGCCTTTGGCACCGCCGTAAGGCAGATTGACCGCGGCGCACTTAATAGTCATCCACGCCGAAAGCGCCATGACTTCATTCAAATCGACATTCGGATGGTAGCGAACGCCGCCTTTACCCGGCCCGCGCGACAGGTTGTGCTGCACGCGGTAGCCTTCAAAATGGCGGATAGAGCCGTCGTCCATCTGCAGCGGAATATCGACAATCAGCGCGCGTTTAGGATGACGTAGCGTATCGATCCAGCGTCCCAGCTCGCCCAGATAGGGCGCGACGCGGTCGATTTGCTGAAGATAGGTGGACCAGGCAGATGTACTATTTTCAGACGCGTAGGATAACTTTTCCATAAAGACCTTTCTTTTTTAAAGTCGTTTATTATGTGTTGCCGTGGATGGGTAGCGGATTTAACCGCACCCCGTTAATTTACCACTTACAGCAGAAAGAAAATTTTTCTTACGTCGCAGAAAACAGCGCTTTTGCTACATTTTGGTGCATTACAGTGCATAAATAGCGTGCCCCAGCGCGCTGCACTGAATAAAGATGTGCTCATGTTGCATGGTTGTTGCATAAATGAGTCTTTTAGTCACTTTTCAGTTCCTTGAGTCATCTCAAAAATCGAACAAATTACGCCCGCTGCGTATTGACTTAGCAGCGGAAATTAGCCGCATGAGCCAGATTAATGGGTTGATTACTTTTCGTAATGGCGAAGCGAACGGCGCGTAATTAAAGTGCCATTATTCCCTCTATTTCAATTTTAAGATCGGGTGAGAAAAGCGCACTCACCTGTACCAGTGAGCAGGCGGGTAAATGGTCGCCGTAATAACGAAACAGTACCTGACGCAGGGCGTCGATATGCTCAAAAGAGGTAATGAAAATAGTGACCTTTATCAGTGCGCTGAGCGTGCTGTTTTCTGCCTCGGCAATAAGCTCAAACTGTTTAAATATCGCTTCAGCCTGCTCAGCAAGGGTGCCGGATTGCGCAGCGCTGCCAAATGCGGTCAGGCCGGAAATGTAAAGGGTATTTCCCTGTTTCACCGCATGCACATAGGGCGCTTTTACTTCGCCCAACGCGGGATAATTAATTCTTTCAGGCGCCAACCTATTTTTTCCTTTTGTAGCCATCATCGAGCAGGCTAATGACGTCATAACCCATCGTCGCTGTCAAAAAAACCTCCTTCGCTATATAATTGTAAATACAACGAAGGTAGTGCATTCAGGTTACGCTTTCATGCCGTTAATATCACCTGCAGAACTGACAAAATAAAAAAATGAAATTAATTCCCCGCGTGCTTTTTCAACCTTGCCTGCTTAGCTTGCTGATTTTCACCGTCCTGCAAGCGCAGGGTGCCCAGTCAGCGCCTGTCGACACGCTGACGGTCTCCAGCGCGCCGACGCCGCTCGCCGGTCGAGAAGACGCCACGCAAAAAAACGTCATGCTGGGCAATGCCGGCAGACAGGCGGTGCGCAACACGCCTTTTTCCGTTCAGTCGCTTTCGCGCGAGATGATGAAACAGCAGCAGCTGAAAAGCGTCAGCGATCTCTATCGCTATATGCCGTCGGTGCAGGGCGACGGCGCGCGCCCCCAGACGCGCGGCATGCAGGGCAGCGTGGTGCAAAACAGCATGATCGACGGACTGAACGTCGTCTCGACCACCGATTATGCGGCTGAGCAGTTCGACCATATTGAGGTTCTGAACGGCCTGGCCGGTTCGCTCTATGGCCCGGCCAATCCGGCTGGGCTGTTTAATTTTGTGGCCAGGCGCGGCACCGATCTGCCGCAGCATAGCCTGCGGATTGGCGGCGGCTCGCACGGAAATCACAACGTCGCAGCGGATTTTAGCGGCCCGCTCGATCAACACGATCGCCTGCGCTATCGCCTGAACCTGCTGGATGATGAAGGCGGCGGCTATGCCAGCGGCAGCAAGGTGCGCCGCCAGCTTGTCAGCCTCGCGCTGGACGCAAACCTCAGCGACAGCACCGTGCTGGAGAGCAATTTCAGCTATTACCACTACTACGATAAAGGTCTGCCGGGCAAATTCGCGCTGGGCAGCGGACTGACTTTTCCGGCAGCGCCCGACCTGAAAAAGAGCGGGCTGGGGCAATCCTATGCGGGCGACGATAACCATACCCTCACCGCAGGGCTACGCCTCCGGCACGACTTTGACGGCAACTGGCAGGGCGAAATCGGCATACTACGCCAGATAGCGGACCGCGAATCGACCGGCGTCACCAATACTTTTACCGATCGAGCAGGGCGTTATACCACCACAACCTCTTCCTCGACCGCCAGCCGCTTTACCATCAATAGCTACCTGGCGAATCTTAACGGGGAAATCGATACCGGCTGGATCCATCATCAGATCGCCACCGGCATTCGCGGTTTTGTCTGGAAGAATATGAATCCGGTGCAGGGCGCGACCTCGACGCTGGGCAGCGCCTCGCTGGCGCAGCCTTCGCACTTCGATCGGCCGGACTACCCCGATTTTACCCGTCGCTATCACTCCGCCACCGCGACGCAGCACGCCTTTTTGCTGAGCGACAACCTGCAGTTTTCGCCGCAGTGGTGCCTGTTGCTGGCGGGCAGCGAAAGCCTGCTTAGCTCGGCTAACTATGCTAAAACCGGCGCGCGCAGCAGCGAGTCTTCTGACAGCGGTTTCTCCGGCTCTGCCAGCCTGGTCTATAAGCCCGTGGACCCGCTAACGCTCTACGTCACTTATGCAGACAGCCTGCAGCAGGGCGACGCCGCGCCGACGGGCGCAAATAACGCCGGCGCGATCCTGGCGCCTTACCGCAGCAAACAAACGGAAATCGGTGCCAAGCTGGCGGTGAATCGGCTGCTGCTGACGGCGGCGCTGTTTGAAATCAAACGCCCCTTTGCCTACACCAACGGCAGCGGCGACTACGCGGTAGACGGCGAGCAGCGCAACCGCGGCGTAGAGCTGATGGCGGACGGCGACGTTACGCAAGGGGTGCATCTCTACGGCGGCATGACCTGGCTCGATCCGCGCCTGTTCGATACCGCCAGCAGCGCGACGCAAGGCAAGCAGGTGGTGGGGCTGCCGCGCTATACCGCCAGCCTGTTCGCCGCCTGGGATCTGCCTGGCCTTAGCGGCGTCGATCTGCACGGCGGCGCGCGCTATGTCGGACGGCGCGCCACCGATAACGCCAACAGCGGCTGGGTAAGCGCCTATACCACGCTGGACGCGGGCGCTGCCTATAAAACTCGCCTGATGAAGACCGACACTACGTTTCGCCTCGACGTCACGAACCTGACCAATCGCCACTACTGGACCAATATTGTGCCGGGCGGCCTCAATGGCTACAGCGGCGCGGGCTATGCCAGTGCGTCCCTCGGCGAGCCGCGTCAGGTACAACTCTCAATGCAGCTCGATTTTTAAGGGGCCTGAATGATGAAAACGTTACTGCGCGCCAGCCTGACGCTGGCGCTCGGCCTGTCGGCGGGCGGCGTCTCGGCTGTCACGCTAACCGATGACATGGGGCAGCAGGTCGAGCTACCCCATCCGGCGCGTCACATTGCGGACGCCTGGTATGCGCATCACTCGCTGCTCATGACGCTGGGCGCGGGTAACCTGATCGTTGCAACCGTTAATCATCCGGCAGACCGGCCGTGGATGTTTAAAGTGCAGCCCTCGCTGAATCAGGCGCTGCAGGCGCGCGGCAAAACCTTCTCCAGCGAGGCGCTGGTGGCGCGCGGGGTTGATGCCATCTTTGTGCCCGCGCAGGATCCCGATGCGGTTAGCTATCGCCAGGCGGCTATTCCAACGCTAAACATGCGCTTTAACGACGTCGCATCGATGAAACGTTCACTGCTTACCACCGCACAGGTGGTCGGCACGCCGGAGGCGCAGCGTCGTGCGCTAGCGTATAACCGCTATCTGGATGCGCAGGTGGCTGCCGTCGGCGCACAAACCGCGTCGCTGAGCCCGGCGCAGCGGCCGCGCGTGCTGCATATCCAGTCGCTGCAGCCGCTGAAGGTTGACGGCAGCCAGACGCTGATTGATAGCTGGATTCGGCTGGCTGGCGGCCGAAACGCGGCGGCGCAGGTGACAGGCAATATGAAAGAGGTGTCGCCAGAGCAGGTCATCGCCTGGGATCCCGATGTGATCATCATTGGCGCAGGCGCGGGCAGGCTGGAGACGTCACCCTATGCCGCGCTGTTTAGCGGCCTGAAAGCGGTAACGCAACATCGCGTGCTGCAAAATCCGTCGGGCGTGTTTCCCTGGGACCGCTACGGCACGGAGGTGGCGTTGCAGATCCTCTGGGCGGCGAAGCAGCTGCATCCGCAGCGCTTTGCACGGCTCGACCTCATCGCCGCCACCCGGCGCTTCTACCAGCGCTTTTATGACTACCCGCTGCGGGAGGATGAGGCGAGGAGGATACTGGCGGGTTTACCGCCGATTTCAGGCTGAAATCGCCCGCTTCGCTTTGCTGAACAATGCGTGCGGCGGCTGGCGCAAAAAGCAGCGAAGCGGGCGAATTCGGAACATGCTGACGCATTGTCTGGTGGGAGAAAGTGTGACGTAGCGCTAAAATAGAAGCTTAGTCGCAGCTGAGGTCTGACAAAAATAATGATGTTACGTTTTTCCCCGATCGCCTTTTTCGCCGTCGTCGCGCTTGTCGGATGCGCGAAAAAACACTCTTACCAGGACGATCCCACCTTCACTGCCGGTCCCGCGCAGGTGAGCGTTTCCCACGTGATGACGCGCACCGATGACGGATCGTCGGTATTCGTCACCGTCGACGGCAAAGACGCCGGCACGCTGAACGGTGGACAGAGCAAGGATCTCTTTCTGACGCCAGGCAAACATAAAATCGGCGGCTACGTCGCGACCCTGTTTGGCCTGGGTCGCGTCACCATTAATCCCGTCGAAGTGAATGCGGCCAAAGGCGAGGTAAAGCATGTCGCCTATGAAGTGAAAAGCGACAAGCCTACCTTTACCGAATGGACGCCGCCGCCAGCCGAAGGCTAAGCCTTTCCTCCCAGCCGGTCAGCGCCTGACCGGCTTCGCACGCTCTTTTCTACTTATTGCACTCCCTCTGGCAGTACATCCTGCTTTATCACCGGTGATGATTATATATAATCATAATTGACTATATGTGAGCACGATCAATTTATTCCTCCGCCGATTACCCTATAAATTCTCCTGTAACGCCTTCACAAGAAAGTGCGCTGATTAAATTTAATCAATCTGCATCCTACAGGAGATCAAAGTGGCCTATGTTAACAGCAGCACGCTCTGCCCCCATTTAGCGTCCGCACCGCCGCGCCTCTGCGCTTCAGGTTTCATCGTGGCGATGCGCTAGCCCGCCAGCACGCGCAACGAATCAATGGAATACAGACGAGGGCGTTGCCCTCACGGTTTCGCTCGTCCTCAAGAGAGGCTCAGATGAATACGTTCAACGCTGAAGACACCCTGATTATCGTCGGCATCGTAGTGGCTTATATTGGTTTCACCACCTGGCTTACCTGGCGACTGCGTAGTAAAAGCAGCGGCGATTTTATGGAAGGATCCCGCGCCATGCCGGCGCTGGTGGTCGGTATTTTGCTGATGTCGGAATATATCGGCGCTAAATCGACCGTTGGTACCGCCCAGGCCGCCTTCGAGGATGGCTTCGCCGCTTCATGGTCAGTGATTGGCGCGGCGATCGGTTTTCCGCTGTTTGGCTTCCTGCTGGTTAAACGCATCTACAGCACCGGCAAAATCACTATTTCCGGCGCGATAGCGGAAAAATATGGCAGTACCACCAAGAACATCATTTCAGTGATTATGATTTACGCGCTGCTGCTGGTGAACGTAGGCAACTACGTGAGCGGTGCGGCGGCGATTTCTACCATCCTGAAAGTTAACCTGCCGGTTGCGGCCTTTATCACCGCCGTGGTCAGCACCTTTTACTTTTGCTTCGGCGGGATGAAAGGGTTGGCCTGGGTCACCATGCTGCACAGCGCGCTGAAATATTTCGGTATTATTGCCATTATGGGCTTCGCGCTCTATAAAACCGGCGGCTTTACGCCGATGATCGAGCAGATGCCCAGCTACTACTGGACGTGGGATGGCCATATCGGCGCCAGCACCATCGTCGCCTGGCTGATCGGCACCATCGGCTCGATCTTCTGCACCCAGTTCGTGATTCAGGCCATCTCCTCGACCAAAGATGTGCGCTCGGCAAAGCGCGCCACCTGGGTCGCCTTCTTTTTCTGCTTGCCGATTGGCCTGGCAATTGCGGTTATCGGCGTGGCGGCAAAATATTTGCACCCGGAGATTAACAGCCTCTATGCGATGCCGATCTTTCTTCAGGATATGAATCCGTGGATGGCGGGTGTGGTGACAACGTCACTGGTAGCGTCGATCTTCGTTAGCGTGAGCACCGTGGCGCTGGCGATTGCCTCGCTGGTGGTAAAAGATTTTTACGTGCCGTACCGCAAGCCGACGCCTGAGCAGGAGTTTAAGGCGACGCGCTGGCTGTCGCTGATTATCGGCTTCCTGCCGCTGATCTTTGTGCTGCTGGTGCCGGAGGTGCTTAAGCTCTCCTTCTTCACCCGCGCCATTCGCCTGTCGATCTCGGTAGTGGCGGTGATTGCCTTCTACGCGCCGTTCTTCAAGAGCGCGCGCGGTGCCAACGCCGGTCTGATTGGCGCCTGCGTCGCGACATCCGTCTGGTACCTGCTGGGCGATCCGTTCGGCATCAATAATATGTATATCGCGCTGGTCACGCCGGCCATCATCATGGCGATCGATTACCTGATCCCAAACCGACAAGAAGATAAAACGCGCCAGAGCGTTCAACAGAGGGGAGTCCGATATGTCCGTAACCGTTAACCGCGATGGCGTGCTGCGCGCGTCAGAGCAGGATGCACGCCTTGTTACCGCAATGCTGCCGTCGCCCTGTCCACAAAACCATGCGGCTAATCTGTTGCCGCTGCCGGACGGATCGCTGATGTGCGTCTGGTTTGGCGGTACGCAGGAAGGCGTGGCGGATATTTCCGTCTACAGTTCGCGCCTGACGCCCGGAGCCGATCGCTGGAGCGAGGCGGTAAAGCTCTCCGACGATCCGACGCGGTCGGAACAGAACCCCGTGCTGTTTCTCGCGCCGGAAGGCGTGCTGTGGCTGCTGTGGACGGCCCAGCTCGCTGGCAACCAGGATACCGCTATTGTGCGCATGCGCCAGTCGCGCGACCTGGGCGTAAGCTGGGGGCCGATTGGGACGCTGCTCGATCAGCCTGGCACCTTTATCCGCCAGCCGATTACCGTGCTGGAAAACGGCAACTGGCTGCTGCCGGTGTTTTACTGCCGCACCCAGCCAGGCGAAAAGTGGGTCGGCAATGACGACGTCAGCGCGGTGAAGATCTCCAGCGACGGCGGCCAAAGCTGGCGCGACGTGGCGGTGCCCGACAGCCTCGGCTGCGTACATATGAACATTACCGCGCTGCCGGGCAGGACGCTGGTGGCGCTCTATCGCAGCCGCTGGGCGGATAACATCTACTACAGCCAGTCAGAGGATGGCGGTGAAAGCTGGTCGCAGCCGGAGCCGACCACGCTGCCGAACAATAACTCTTCCATTCAGGCTACTACGCTGCACGATGGCACGCTGGCGCTGGTGTTTAACGCGATGAGCGCGGCGGGCGCAACGGAGCGGCGCGCCTCGCTCTATGATGAAATCGACGACGGCGACGATAGCCGCAGGGAGCCGCAGGCGCGCGAAGGGCGCAGCGCATTCTGGGGTGCGCCGCGCGCGCCGATGACGGTCGCGCTGTCGCCGGACGGCGGCAAAAGCTGGCCGTGGCAGCGCAATCTCGACGAAGGCGACGGCTACTGTATGACCAACAATTCTCAGCAGAAGCTTAACCGCGAGTTCTCTTATCCCACCATCAAGCAGAGCGCCGACGGCGATCTGCATATCGCTTACACTTTCTACCGGCAGGCCATTAAATATGTGCGACTGTCGCCGGAATGGGTCAAGGAGGCGTCATGATTATCGGGAATCTGCAGGCGCTGACGATGGCGGGTCTTCCCGCCGCGCTGCGCGCTATCCTTGAGCGCGATGATTGCCGACTCGAGGCGCTGCAACAGCGCGAAGATGGCCGCTTTCAGCCAGAAGAGGCGGCGTGGTTTTGCCAAATCGGCCCGGCACAGACCGAGCCGGCGGCGCAGCGCCACACCGAATATCACCGCCAGTGGGCGGATATTCAGGTGGTGCTGGCGGGCAATGAGGTGATTAACGCCAGCCAGCAGCCTTTGATGCAGCCGGACGATGAGGAGCGTAAGCCCGATCTCTTTATCGCCGTCGCGCATGCGCTGCCGGTCGCAATAGGCCTGAGGGTAGGTGATTTTGCCGTGTTTTTACCGGGCGAGCCGCATCAGGCGCTCTGCGCGGCGCCGCAGCCGGAAAGGGTGCGCAAGGCGGTGTTTAAAATTCCGCGTTCGCTTCTGGAGGCATAGATGCCGCATGCGATTGTCACCGGCGCCAGCTCCGGCATCGGTGAAGCGATTGTTACCGAGCTGCTCAACCAGGGCTGGCAGGTAACGGGAGTGAGCCGCAGCGCGGTAACGCGCGACAGCGCGCTGTTTCGCAGCGTTCAGGTGGATATGACCGATGAACCCGCGCTGATTCGCACCCTTGCCGATCTTCCCGTACCGGACGCGCTGGTGCACGCCGCGGGCATGATGGCGGCCGCGCCGGTAGGTGAGATCAATCTCGGCGTCAGCTCGCGTCTCTGGTCGCTGCACGTGCGCGCGGCGGAGATCCTCGCCAGCCGCTTTGCGCTGGAGATGCAGTCAGGCGGCCGCATCGTACTGATCGGCAGCCGCACCTCGCGCGGGGCGGCTAACCGCTCACAGTATGTTGCTACCAAAGCCGCCATGGTGGGAATGGCGCGCAGCTGGGCGATAGAACTGGCACCGCGCGGCATAACGGTGAACGTCGTCGCGCCGGGCGCAACGGAAACGTCGATGCTCTCTCAGCCGGGACGCGAGGCGTCCAGGCCGATCGTGCCGCCAATAGGTCGGCTAATTCAGCCGCAGGAGGTCGCCGCGCTGACCGCTTTTCTGCTTTCTCCGCAGGCGGCGGCCATCACCGGGCAGGAGATAGTTATCTGCGGCGGCGCCTCGCTGCGCTAGGCGTGGGCGTTCAGCCCGGCCAGCTGCGCGCCGAAATGCTGCTCGATCACCTTAAAGGTTTCCAGCGCTTTTATGCGGTAAAGCTCCTCTGAGGGATGAATGCAGTCGGGTGACATCAGCGCGCGCCAGTCGTGCATTTTCTGAATCCGCTGGTACTGACTGACCAGCGGCACCTTTTCCGCGCGGGCGACGGCTTCGAGCCGCGCGGCATAAGGCGCGACATCCCATTTCTCCGCCCGCCCGCACAGCGGGTGCGGCTCCTGCAACACCACCGCTTTACCGTTCGCTCTGGCGCTCTCGATTAGCGCCGTCATCACTTCGCTATAGCGCTCCGGGCTGACCTGGTACGATTCTTCGATATCATGAAAGTGATAGTGGCGCGCATCATTGGTCGCGAAGTTCAGCAGAATCAGGCGGGCATCAGAGCGTTTCATCGTCTCCTGCCACGGCGGGTTGCGATCGTACTTATAGCGGCCGTTCAGCAGCTCTATCGCCTGCGCCGACGGCGCGCCGCGATTGATTACCTGCACGCCGCGGCCATATTTCGCCTGAAGCAGCTGATTGAGCACGGCGATTTCATTGCGCTCGCTGACGATATTGCGCAATCGACCCGCTTCGCGCACCGCCAGTACGCCTTTGGTGCTTGAGCCACCCCAGGCTTCGATAATAAAGGTGGCGGGCGAGACCGGCTGCGCCTTTGCTGACGTACAAACCGCGATGATTAGCGTCCAGAGTAGTGCCGTTTTTAAATAAAATGCTTTTCGAAACATATTGTTTTTAGCCCGTTGCTGGCAGTGAATATCGCGGTTAATCCGCTGTTGCAATCAAAGTAACAAAATTAATAAGCCGCCAACAACCCGAAAAGTCCAGATAGTTACCTGCAAAATTATATCAATGCTTTGTTTTATCACTCCCCGCATTTTCAACGCACGCAGTCGCGGGCAAGGCGCTTTTTTCGTGCCAGCATAATAAAATAAACGAAATCGCATTCGTTAACGCTATTTCTTCTATTAACCGGTCTTATCAGCCGTCTCGTTTCGGACGGATGTGGGGTTCAGCGGTAAAAAGGCTGACGACGCTCAGGGGTAAGGTCTATATAGCGTGCTGTTTTAGATGGAAAAAACATTCTCAAATGACAATGAGGCGCTATCCTGTCCAGGACGGCGCGCATGGCTTTTTTCCTAATTAAGCCGTCTTTCCCCAGGTATATTCCTAATGTCCTGCCGACGATATGCTTTTTATCCTTAAGTGATGGTAAGCTTTACTAACACAGGTCATGCGGGGTTATTCTGATTTCTGCGCGGCCGACTTCACCAGGTCAGGATTAAATCCCTTTTGCGTCTCGCTGTTAAATATGCGGCCAGGGAGAGGCGACGTTCTGACGCAATATAGAGAAGGGTACAACGTGGAAAATAAAGCGTTTCTTTCAAGCCGGAATATCGGCCTGGATTTCCTGCGCGCGCTGTTAATTCTGGAAGGGGTGTTATACCATGCCGCACGGAGTCTTCCCGGTGGAAATAACTGGTACTACATTTCGGGTAAAAATGAGGCTGACGCCTTTACCGCGCTGATTGAGTTTATGCATACCTTTCGAATGGAGGCTTTTTTCTTTCTGTCAGGCATGTTCTCGGCGATGGTTATCCTGCGTAAAGGCTCGGACTTTTTTTACAGTAACCGCAGGAAGCGCGTCGTAGTGCCGCTCATCTCCGCCTTCCTGTTTATTCCCGGCCTCATGTATCTCATCAATGCGCAAATCGACGGCGAAGCCCTCACCACCCATGGCGCGCTGGGCGCCTATACGTCGCTGCATCATCTCTGGTTCCTGGTTTCGCTGACGGCAATGTCGTTCCTGATCCCTGGCCGTCTCTATCAGCGCGCGGCGGCGATGATGCGTCGCCTGCCATTCCCGCTGCTGGTGGCGGCGCTGATCGTCGCGGCAAACGCCTTCTTTGTGGTGAAGTTCTTCGTAAAAGACTTTGGTGAATGGGTCAATTTGATCCCGGTCACCGCGCGCTTTATGGTGTTCTACGCGGCAGGCTACGCGCTTTATCTCAACAGCGACCAGATACCGCAGCAGGCGCGCAGCATTCTGGTGAATATCAAAGTCGTGGCGGCGCTGGCGCTGGCCTGCTGGCTGGTGTTTTACGCTATCTTCCACTTCAACATCACCAGCAGCCTGAAGTATCTGCCGGTGCTCTGCTCCAGCGTTTTCTCGGTTATCTTTTCCTATTGGGTGGTCTTCACCTTCGAAAAGCTGCGTATGAAAGAGAGTCGCCTGGTGAAAGGCGTGGTGGATTCTGCGCTGGTAATTTATATCATGCACTATCCGCTGGTGATTACCTTCGCCTGGCTGCTGGACGGCTATCTGCCGGACGCGCTGCCGATAACCTATGTTGCGGTAGTGACTACGCTCGGCCTGATCTGCAGCGCCGCGCTCTATATGCTGATTAAACAGATGCCGCTGACGTCGCTGCTGTTTGGGCTAAAGCCAGCCGGCGCGCAGAGCATCCCGGCTACCCAGCCGCGTAGCTGATCGTCTGGTTTTTTCCTCTGCCCGCCGGACGCTATTCGGCGGGCATTCTGTTACAAACCTCTTTATTTAGGCGTTGCAAAAGCGGTTATGCTTTTACCACTTAAGACAACCGTGTAGCGAAAGGATCATGATTGTAAATTGCATGGTATATCGGCCAGGCCAGTCCGGGCAGGAATTAGACGTTGAAAAAATCAGCGATGTGCTTAGCGAGCCGAAGGCCTTTATCTGGCTGGGGCTTTATCAGCCCGAAGCGGAATTTATGCATAAAATCCAGCAGGAGTTTGGCCTGCACGAGCTCGCGGTAGAGGATGCGCTCTGCGCCCACCAGCGGCCCAAAATCGAACAGTACGGCGACTCATTGTTTATCGTGGCAAAGACCGTCAGCGCCGAGAATGAACATCTTCACCTTGGCGAAACGCACTTCTTCATCGGTAAAAACTTCCTGATCACCCTGCGCCACGGCGCCTCCGACAGTTACGCTCCCATTCGCGAGCGCGTGGCGCAAAACAGCGCGCTGCTCGATCATGGTCCAGGCTATCCGCTCTACTGTATTCTCGATTTTATCGTCGACCGCTATGGCGAATATACCGCCTCGCTCGGCGACAAAATTAACGAGATGGAGGCGGCGCTGTTTCGATCCGAATTTGATAATCTCGCGGTGAAAAAGGTCTATCGCCTGCGTCGTGAGCTGTTAGCCCTGCGCAATGCGGCGCAGCCGCTGGAAGAGATCTGCCAGCAGCTGATTCGGCTGCATGAAGAGATCGTGCCGAAAGAGCTGCGCGCCTATCTGCGCGACGTGCAGGATCACGCGCGCCATGTGGTGACCGATGCGGAAGATATGCGGGAAATGCTCACCAGCGCCATGCACGTCAACCTGGCGATGGTGGCGGTACAGCAGAATGAGGTGACGAAAAAGCTGGCGGGCTGGGGGGCGATTCTGGTGGTGCCGACGGTGATATTCAGCATGTACGGCATGAACTTTAAAGAGATGCCGGAGCTAAATTCCCCGCTGGGCTACCCGCTGGCGCTGGCCGGTACTTTCATTGGCTGCTTCCTGCTCTGGCTGCGGCTGCGCAAATCGGGCTGGCTTTAATGGCTTTGCCGCGGCGCGTCGCGCGTCGCGGCCTGACGCTTTACTCTTCGATAGAGCTCAGCAGCGCATTTTGAATAATGCGCTGCGCCTTGAGCGGATTCTGTTCCAGCTGCGCCGCCTGCAGCGCCGCCATATCGAGCTTGTCGAGCGCGCGATAGATATGCTTGAGAAAGCGAATCGAGAGGTTGGCGGCTTCGACATGATCTTCGCGGAAGGGGAACTGATCGAGCTGCCAGACGCCGTCCCAGTTATTGCATTTCAGCACGTAAAAAAACTCGAAAATCTCCGTCATGTGCACGGTGCCGACCACCAGGTCGTCATCCCAGCCGCGCAGGTTGTCGTTCACGTCCATGCCGAACAGGCGGCCGCGATCGATAATAAGCTGCGCGGAGCCCGCCGGCGACTCGCCCGCAAACAGCGCATGACCGAAATCCAGCAGGATCCCCACGTTATCCAGCCCGATCTCCTCAATACCCAGCAGCGACTTCGCCGCAGAATCCCATGTCATTTTAACGCGCGGCTCGCGCGGCTTGTATTCGATGGCGAATTTCACGTCCGGGTTCGCGCCAGCCAGTTCGCGCATGCCGTCGACCGCCAGCTTCCACAGGTTTTTGTGATCGACCTGGAAAGGGTAATCCCAGCCGTCCTGACCGGGCCAGACCTTAACGTAGCTGGCACCCAGCTCGCGCACCACGTCGGCCGCTTCGTTCATCAGCGTCAGCGCCTCGGCGCGCACCGCCGCGTCGGGATGGGTAAAGGCGCCGCGCGAGAATTTGCGTAGATAGATCTCCGGCGTGACGCCGATGGCTTTCAGACCCGCCTCCTGTAGCGCCTGCTTCACCTCGGCGACCGAAACGCCCGGCGTGAAGGGATAGGGAACATCGACATAGGCGAGGTCCTCGACCTCGGCCGCCAGTTTGATCTGATCCAGCGTGCTTAACGCCGGGCCGTAGCCATCAACCGCATACCGGTCGATATAGTTCGCAAAGTGCCACAGGCCAGCGCCAAACTTCGGATAGTTATAGTCACTCATTGCCAATATTCTCCGTTCAGGATGCAGACAGAAAGGGGGGCGGATTGCGATAACAACCCATAAATGAATATATATTCAAGTCAGATTATTTATTCCATTGTGCAGGCGGATTCGACCACGTTGCCAGCGGTGCGCGCGATAACTGTAAGGTGAGTCACAAAAAATCGCAGCATTGGTGGAAAGAGCGAGGGGATGTCGGCGCGGGGGGAAGCAGAGCAGGAGCGTTCGGCTTGTTAAACGGCGTTATTAGAGGGATCATCTGCGCAGTCTGGTTCTACATCGTAGGCGCTATGCTCATCAGTACGGATAACTTTCGCAGCTACACGGCCGATACGCAGCTTGCCTGCACGCTTGCGGCTGTAGCGGGCGCATTAAATACCGCAGCGTTTGAGGTCGTCGGCTTTTTCTCTGCCAACATGACCGGCAATGTCTCTTCGCTTTCGGATCATCTGGCTAAGGCAAGTCTGGCTCCGGCCATCTTCTTTTTATCGATCGTCGTCATCTTTATTACCGGCTCTGCTTTTTCCACTCTGCTGATCAATGCCGGACGGCGCAATAACATGCGCAAAGTCTATGCCTTTAATATTCTGATTGAAGGCGTCGGTCTGGTTGGGCTCGGCGGGATTGAAACCTGGCTTACGCCGCAGTCGCCCGGCGTGGTGCTGATTTTATGCCTGAGCTTTCTGATGGGGCTGCAAAACGCGGTGGTAACACGAATCTCCAACGCGCGCGTGAGAACCACCCATGTGTCGGGCACCTCGACGGATATCGGTATTGAGCTGGCGATGCTGTTCGACGTGCTGAGGCGCAAAGAGTCGCCGAAAGAGGCGCCGCTCTATATTGAGCGTTTGAAACTCCACGCCTTAACGCTGCTGGCGTTTCTGGGGGGCGGCGTCGCCGGTATTTGGCTTTATCGCACGCTGGGCTATCCGTTCATTATCATGATCGGCCTGATGCTTATCGCGCTCGCGCTGCGTACCATGCTGGGCAGGCATGCCCGTACGGTTAATCAGTAGAGCGCTCGCTGCAAGCGGAAGAGGCGCGGCTCGCTAAAACCGCGCCTGCGACAGGACGCGATCAGTTAAAGCCTGCGCCCAGCAGCTGTTTATCGATACGGCAGCTGGGCATCATCGCCTCCAGCCCGGCGATCAGCTCATCGCTGGCGTGATGCAGCGCATCTAGCGGCATTTCCGGCAGGCTCTCAAGAATAAACCACATCTGCTGCGCGCTGGCGTCGAGACGCGTTCGCACGCCCTGGCGCCAGTTCCAGCGACGGCAGGTGACGCCGAGGTCGTCGCGCCAGATCACTTCACCCGGCTCAGGAGACTCTTCGCAGGATTCGCCCCCTTTCTGCGTGTCGAAGCGTTCGCTGCCGTCGGCGCACACCAGCCGCGCATCGCCGACATAGGCGGCGGCATTTTCGCCGCCGATCGGCAGGGCGTACTTAATGCTGATAGCGTTGTAGAGATCGACGATTGGATCGATGGCGGGCAGCGCGCCGTCGCGGGCGATTCGCTTGCGCAGCGCTTCGACCGAGCTCGGCGTGCGGGCCGGTTTCGCGCCAAATGCCTTAAAGACGTCGCGCCAGGCGGCGATATGCGCCTCGGCGTAGGGCACATCTTCGGTAGCGACGGCGCGGCAGGCATCGTCCAGCGCCGCGCGCGCCACCTGCGGGTGCTGCACCTCGGTCGCCTCGACCAGAATGCTGATAGCGCGAAAGCCTGGCGCCAGCGCGAGTACGGTCAGCTCGACCACAGGAGAGAAAGAAAACATGGCTATTCCTTGTAGAGGGTTACGGCATGAAGTGTAGCGACGGATGGCGGGCGCTGCTTGCTCTGAGCCGCTTTTAGCGCAGGCAGACCAGATAAAAATCCAGGAATATGCCGAATCCTGAGTCAATTACGCGCATTTAGCTGTGGAGCTGCAATATTTGTCTATACTGAAACTGGACTCAATAACTAGTGAGGGAATCATGAAAAAGACAATTATTGCACTTTCTGCTCTGATGCTGGCGACTCCGGTTTTTGCGGCGACCACACATGCTACCGATGAAACCGTGGCTGAAGCGCATAAAGGCGCCGATACCGCCAAAGAGAAGCTGCATCAGGCGCAGGATGCGGGCGCTGAACAGAAGCTGAAAGCGGAACATGCTGCGGAAGGCAAAAGCCATGCGACCACCAGCAAAGTGAGCGAAGGTTCGCAAAAAGCCTGGCACAGCACCAAGCAGGGCAGCGAGAAAGCCTGGGATAAAACCAAGCAGGGCGCTGAAGACCTGAAAAACAAAGCAACGAACTAACAGAAAATGGCCGGTTAATCCGGCCATTTTTTTATCCTCTTTCTGGCTTCAGGCGCATCGCGCCTCGTCCCACCAGCAGCGACACCGCAGCCATCAAGAAAATACCTCCGCAGTAGTCGTTTGCGGTCTCAACCACGCCTGGCAGCGGCACCATGCAGCCCGCCAGCAGCGCCGGCAGCGCAAAAGCGAGATAGCTTTTTACCAGAAAGGCGGCAAACAGCCCGGCGCGCTCGTGGCTCTCCGCCAGCGGCATCACCATACCGACAATAGTCGAAAAGATTGAACCAAAACCCTGCCCGGCGATGGCGGTGCCGAGAAACAGCAGCGCCGTATGAGGGAGATTAATCCCGATCAGCGTCACACCTATGCCCACCATAAGCGCCAGGGTACCGAGAAACAGCGCGCGCTGCGGCTGCCAGCGGCGGAAAATAAATACCGACGCCGTGGCGCTCAGCATTAGCGTGGCCACCACGGCGCCGCCGACAAACGGCGTGCGAAGCCCGGTTACGAACATCGCCAGCGTCGGCATCAGCGATAAATAGAATCCGCCCAGCGCCCAGGCCGCAACATTGACCGGCGCCAGACGCAGTAGCGCTCCCACCGCGCGTGGCGGAATCGCGATCTGCGGTTTCAACGCGCGCAGCGCGCCAGAAGTCCGCGCCACGGTTTCAGGCATTAGCGGGAGCAGCGCCAGCGCCAGCAGCATCAGCGTAAACAGCAGCGCATAGATGGTAACGGTGGGAAAAGGGGCAAAAGCGATCAGCAGCGCGCCGGTCAAAGAGCCCGCCAGCAGGCCGAGAAAGGCCGTGACCGAATTGAGCAGCGGACCGCGCGTCTTATCGCCATCAAGGATCGCTGCGCCGAAGGTGGGCAGCGCGATACCGGTCGCGAGGCCCTGAATCATCCGCGCGGCAACCAGCGTGTACGCCGAGTCCGCCAGCATAAACATAACCAGTGCAAGCGCGTTGCACAGCAGCGCCGCCAGCATCATCACGCGCCGGCCGGTAAAATCGGAAAGGCGGCCCAGCGTCAACAGGGAAAGCAGCAGGGCGAACACATAGCTGGCGAAAATCAGCGTCACCGCCACCGGTGACAGATGGTAAAGGGTGCGGTAGAGCGGATAGAGCGGCGTCGGCGCGCTGCTGGTTGCAGAGAATAGCGTGGCGCAGACGAAGCCATAAAGCGTAATGCGCGCCGCAGCGGCGGCAGACAGGGTGGGGATAGCTGAAGTCATGGTCATCACCTTAAAGCAAAATATTAGCTTTAAGGAAGGTATACTTGCATTTCTCAGTTAACGCAATATCTTTGCATTAAACAATATTGAACGTGATTATTCTTTGCAGAGAGGAAAAAAATGGCCAGGGAAATGATCAGGCAGGGGGGACGCAGCGCGCGCATTCAGGAAGAGGTGCATAGGGCGGTCAACACGCTGCTGAAAACCCGCGACCGCAGCGAGTTAACGATGCCGATGGTGGCAGAAATGGCAGGCGTGACGCCATCGACTCTCTATCGCCGCTGGGGCGATCTGACGCAGCTGCTTGCCGACGTTGCGGTAGCGCGCATGCGCCCGATAAGCGAACCTGAAAATACCGGTGCAATGCAGGCCGATATGGAAGCTTTTATTTTGCAGTACGCCGAAGAGATGGCGTCGAAGCCAGGGCGGCAGATGCTGGCTGACGTCATCGGCAGCGGCGGCGGCAGCGCGACGGTGAAGTGCTGCGGTTTTACCAGACTTCATCTCGAAACGTTGCATAATCGTGCCATTGCGCGCGGCGAAGCGGGCTTCTCTGTTGAGGAGGCGGTGGATACGGTGGTGGCGCCGGTGATCTACCATATTCTGTTTGAAGACCGCGAGCCGACGCCTGACTACTGTCGTGAAAGGGTCGCGCGGCTGTTTCGGGGTGAATAACGACGGCGGCGGATAAGGTAAAGCGTCAGATCGACTGCCAGCGAAAGGGTTATCGGTTCATAGTTACAACATACAAATGGTAATAAAAAAACTCGCGCGGCATCGTGCCCAATCGCACCTAAAAAAGTCTCAGCAGGCAAAATGCCCGACAGCTAACCGTGCGCTAGCCGGGAATCCACTGTCAATCCGTTCTGTTCGATCGCTTAATAACCGGTGCGGCAATCGGAGATTAAGGGTCACACAGGTAAAAGAATTGAATCAATTCGCTATATAACGTATTTTATACCGAATAGCCGCTTAAAAAACGTTGTCGTTATTATCAGTTTTGACGAGAGCGACTCTTAATCATATAAACCAGGCAACGTGGCAGGCATCTGACGATTCAATTCCTCTTTTATTAAGATGTTTTTTGATTTTTATCAAATAGCTTTTAATCAAGGCTATTCATCTAATTCAATCGCCGTAAAATATACCCAAATTTAGGTAGTTACTTCTTAAAGCGCTATTCTCTAATTAGGCGTTGCTTTGCGCTGCATCATGAAAGCCCCTATAAATCCTCTTGTTTTTCCAGCTTGCTACGATAGGCTTATTAACCATTCTAAAGGACGGAAGCGTTCGCCAAATAACGGCGCATGATTAGCACGCCACTAATTAAAATAGCGAAGCTAATTCACCACTGTCATCTGATTACATTCAGATTCGTATTGCTACGGATTTAATCAGTTTCTCATTTATTAATTTTTACTACTTGCAGACAGCGGGAGCGATCCGTCTACTGCTTATTGGGAGGATATGTGAGCGTAAAACCTCATTCCGGGCACGGCGCACTTGAAAACTGGGCGCCTGAAAATCAACAATTTTGGGAAAGTCGCGGCAAATCAATCGCCCGGCGTAATCTCATCATCTCCGTTAGCGCACTGCTGCTTGCGTTCTGCGTCTGGATGCTTTTCAGCACCGTCGCCGTCAACCTGAACCGGGTAGGATTCAACTTCACCGTCGATCAGCTGTTTCTGCTGACCGCGCTGCCTTCGCTCTCAGGAGCGCTGTTTCGCGTACCTTACTCATTTGTCGTACCGGTGGTGGGCGGCCGTCTCTGGACGGTAATCAGCACAGCCGTGCTGATCGTTCCCTGCGTCTGGCTTGGGTTTGCGGTGCAAAACCCGGAAACGCCCTACGCCGTGTTTATCATCATTTCGCTGTTCTGCGGTCTGGCGGGCGCAAATTTCGCGTCAAGCATGGGCAACATCAGCCTCTTCTATCCCAAAAGTAAACAGGGATCCGCACTCGGCATCAACGGCGGCCTCGGTAATCTTGGCGTTAGCGTAATGCAGCTGGTCGCGCCGCTGATTATCGTCGTGCCGTTCGTCGTGGGCGGCGTAACGCTGGAAGATGGCAGCCAGATATGGCTCGCTAACGCCGCGTGGATCTGGGTACCGCTGCTGGCGCTGGCCTCGATCGCCGCCTGGGGCGGCATGGATGATATCGCCGGCATGCGCGCCTCGCTGCGCGAACAGCTGCCGGTGTTGAAACGCGCGCACCTCTGGATCCTCGGCCTGCTCTATCTGGCGACGTTCGGATCTTTCATCGGCTTCTCCGCAGGCTTTGCCATGCTGGCGAAAACGCAGTTTCCTCATATTGAAATCGTTCACCTCGCCTTCTTCGGCCCATTCCTCGGCGCGCTCGCGCGCTCTGCGGGAGGCTTTCTCTCCGACAAATTTGGCGGCGTACGCGTCACCATCATCAGTTTTCTGCTGCTGACTCTCTTCTCGCTGCTGGTGTTTCTTACCCTGCCGGGCGCAACCAGCGGAACCTTCCTGGGCTTCTACCTGGTCTTTATGGGGCTATTCCTGGCGGCAGGGCTGGGCAGCGGTTCGACCTATCAAATGATCGCGGTCATTTTCCGTCAGCTGACCACAGAGCGCATGCTCAAGCTCGGCCACAGCGCCGAAGAGGCGCAGCACACCGCCGTAACCGATACCGCCGCGGCGCTGGGCTTTATTTCCGCGCTGGGCGCCATCGGCGGTTTCTTTATTCCACAGGCTTTCGGCATGTCGCTCAGCCTGACGGGCACCCCAGTCAGCGCGATGGTGGTTTTCCTTTTGATGTACGTTTTTTGTCTGCTGGTGACATGGCTGCTTTATGGCCGTCGTAAATCCCATAACAACTAAACAACGATATCAGCACTAAATCTTACTGGAGATGCGCAATGAGCAAACTTCTCGACCGCTTCCGCTATTTCAAACAAAAAGGCGACAGCTTCGCCGAGGGTCACGGCCAGGTTTACAACACCAACCGTGACTGGGAAGACGGCTATCGGCAGCGCTGGCAATATGACAAAATCGTGCGCTCTACCCATGGCGTTAACTGTACCGGCTCCTGCAGCTGGAAAATCTACGTCAAAAACGGTCTGGTCACTTGGGAGACACAGCAGACCGATTATCCGCGCACGCGTCCCGATCTGCCGAACCATGAGCCGCGCGGCTGCCCGCGCGGCGCCAGCTATTCCTGGTATCTCTATAGCGCTAACCGGCTGAAATATCCGCTGGTGCGCAAGGTGCTGCTGGAGATGTGGCGCGAGGCGCTGGCGCATCACGACGATCCGGTCGATGCCTGGAACGCCATTATGGCGGACGAGGAAAAGTGTAAAATCTATAAATCGCAGCGCGGCCACGGCGGTTTCGTGCGCGCCAGCTGGAAAGAGCTGAATCCGCTGATTGCCGCCGCCAACATCTGGACCATCAAAAACTACGGCCCCGACCGCATTGCGGGCTTCTCGCCTATCCCGGCGATGTCGATGGTTTCCTATGCGGCAGGCACGCGCTATCTGTCGCTGCTCGGCGGCACCTGCCTGAGCTTCTACGACTGGTATTGCGACCTGCCGCCCGCCTCGCCGATGACCTGGGGGGAGCAGACTGACGTGCCGGAATCCGCCGACTGGTATAACGCCAACTACATCATCGCCTGGGGCTCCAACGTGCCGCAGACGCGTACCCCGGACGCGCACTTTTTTACCGAAGTGCGCTACAAAGGCACCAAAACGGTTGCGATCACGCCGGACTATTCGGAAGTGGCCAAGCTGTGCGACCAGTGGCTGGCGCCGAAGCAGGGCACTGACAGCGCGCTGGCGATGGCGATGGGCCACGTCATCCTGAATGAGTTTTACCTGAAAAATCCCAGCGACTACTTCCTTAACTACGCGCGTCACTACACCGACATGCCGATGCTGGTGCTGCTGGAGCCGCGCGAAGACGGCAGCTATGTGCCCGGAAGACAGCTGCGTGCGGCAGATCTGGCCGACGGGCTGGGCGAAGAGAACAATCCGCAGTGGAAAACCGTTGCCTTTAACCAGGAGGGCGAGCTGGTTGCGCCAAACGGATCGATCGGTTTCCGCTGGGGTGAAAAGGGCAAGTGGAACCTGGAAGCGAAAGCGGCGGGCACACCGACGCAGCTTACCCTCTCACTGCTCGACCAGCGCGATGCGGTGATGGACGTCGCCTTTCCTTACTTTGGCGGCATTGAAAACCCACACTTCCGCCATGTGAAACAGGAAGAGGTGCTGCTGCATAAAGTCCCGGTGAAAATGCTGACGCTGGCCGACGGCCGCGAGCTGCCGGTCGCCTCGGTCTATGATTTGACGCTGGCCCATTACGGCCTCGACCGCGGCCTCGATGACGCCAACTGCGCGCGCGACTACAGCGAGGTACGCGCCTATTCGCCCGCCTGGGCAGAGCAGATTTGCGGCGTGCCGCGCAGCCAGATTGAAAAAATCGCGCGCGAATTTGGCGAGACGGCGCATAAAACCCACGGGCGCTCGATGATTATCGTCGGCGCGGGCATGAACCACTGGTATCACATGGACATGAACTACCGTGGGCTGATTAACATGCTGGTGTTCTGCGGCTGCGTCGGTCAGACCGGCGGAGGCTGGGCGCACTATGTCGGGCAGGAGAAGCTGCGTCCGCAAACCGGCTGGGCGCCGCTGGCCTTCGCGCTGGACTGGAACCGCCCGCCGCGCCAGATGAATAGCACCTCGTTTTTCTATAACCACGCCAGCCAGTGGCGCTTTGAGAAGCTGCAGGTCAGTGAACTGCTGTCGCCGCTCGCCGACGCCAGCAAATTCAGCGGCCAGCTGATCGATTTTAACGTTCGCGCCGAACGCATGGGCTGGCTGCCATCCTCGCCGCAGCTCGGCATCAACCCGCTGCGCATTGCCGACGAGGCGAAACGCGCCGGCCAGTCCGAGCAGGCGTGGACCGTCGAGGCGCTGAAGTCTGGCAAGCTGCGCATGGCGTGCGAAGATCCCGATAACGGCGGCAACCATCCGCGCAACATGTTTATCTGGCGCTCCAATCTGCTCGGCTCGTCGGGCAAGGGGCACGAATATATGCTGCGCTATCTGCTCGGCACCGAGAGCGGCATTCAGGGTGAGCCTATCAGTGATGAGAAAGATCGCCCGGAAGAGCTGGAGTGGCGCGGCCAGGCGCTGGAAGGCAAGCTCGATCTGCTGGTGACGCTCGATTTCCGCATGTCCAGTACCTGCCTGTTCTCAGATATCGTGTTGCCGACCGCCACCTGGTATGAGAAAGACGATATGAATACCTCGGATATGCATCCGTTTATTCATCCGCTTTCCGCCGCGGTCGATCCCGCCTGGGAGTCGAAAAGCGACTGGGACATCTATAAAGGCATCGCTAAAACCTTCTCCGAACTCTGCGTCGGCCATCTCGGCGAAGAAACCGACGTGGTGCTGCAGCCGCTGCAGCATGACTCGCCCGGCGAGCTTGCGGCGGGCGAGGTGCGCGACTGGAAAAAAGGGGAGTGCGATTTAATACCTGGCCAGACTGCGCCGCAGATCGTCAGCGTGACGCGCGACTATCCTGCGGTTTATGAACGCTTTACCTCCGTCGGACCGCTGCTGGAGAAGTTGGGCAACGGCGGCAAAGGGATCGGCTGGAACACCGATAAAGAGGTCGACCTGCTGCGCCGTCTCAACTACACCAAAGCGGACGGCGTCGCCAAAGGCCAGCCGATGATCAACAGCGCCATCGACGCTGCGGAGGTGATTCTGACGCTGGCACCGGAAACCAACGGGCAGGTAGCGGTGAAAGCCTGGCAGGCGCTGGGCGACTTTACCGGCCGCGACCATACCCATCTGGCACGGCCGAAAGAAGAGGAGAAAATCCGCTTCCGCGATATTCAGGCGCAGCCGCGCAAAATCATCTCCAGCCCGACCTGGTCTGGCCTTGAAGACGAGCACGTCTCCTATAACGCCGGCTACACCAACGTCCATGAGCTGATCCCCTGGCGCACGCTTTCTGGCCGCCAGCAGCTTTATCAGGATCACCCCTGGATGCGCGCCTTCGGCGAAGCGTTCTGCGCCTACCGTCCGCCGGTCGATACGCGCAGCGTGCAGAACCTGGAGCATATCCCCTCAAACGGCTTCCCAGAGAAGGCGCTTAACTTCCTGACGCCGCACCAGAAATGGGGCATTCACTCAACCTACAGCGATAACCTGCTGATGCTGACCCTGTCGCGCGGCGGTCCGATTGTCTGGATGAGTGAAGCAGATGCCAAAGAGCTGGGTATAGAAGATAACGACTGGATTGAGGTGTTCAACGCCAACGGCGCGCTGACCGCGCGCGCGGTGGTAAGCCAGCGCGTGCCGGCGGGCATGACCATGATGTATCACGCTCAGGAACGCCTGTTAAACATCCCGGGATCGGAAGTGACCGGCCAGCGCGGCGGCATCCATAATTCGGTCACCCGCGCCTGCCCGAAACCGACCCATATGATCGGCGGCTATGCCCAGCTGTCGTATGGCTTCAACTACTACGGCACCGTCGGCTCAAACCGCGACGAATTTATCATGGTACGTAAGATGAACAAGGTGAACTGGCTGGATGACGAAGGCCGCGATCAGGTACAGGAGGCGACAAAATGAAAATCCGCTCTCAGGTCGGCATGGTGTTGAATCTCGATAAGTGCATCGGCTGTCATACCTGTTCCGTCACCTGTAAAAACGTCTGGACCAGCCGCGAGGGGATGGAATACGCCTGGTTCAATAACGTAGAAAGCAAACCGGGCGTCGGCTATCCCCACGCCTGGGAAGATCAGGAAAAATGGCGCGGCGGCTGGATTCGCAACATCAAGGGGCGGCTGGTGCCGCGCCTTGGCAGTCGCTCTTCGGTGCTGATGAAAATCTTCGCCAACCCGGTGGTGCCGGGCATCGACGACTACTACGAGCCTTTTACCTTCGACTATCAGCATCTGCACACCGCCAAAGCGGGCAAGAGCCAGCCGACCGCCCGCCCGCGCTCGCTGATCAGCGGCCAGCGCATGGACAAAATCAACGGCGGGCCAAACTGGGAAGAGATCCTCGGCGGCGAGTTCAGCAAGCGGTCGGCGGATAAAAACTTCGACGCGATGCAGAAGGAGATGTACGGCCAGTTCGAAAACACCTTCATGATGTATCTGCCGCGCCTGTGCGAGCACTGTCTCAATCCCGCCTGCGCGGCCACCTGTCCGAGCGGCGCGATCTACAAGCGCGAAGAGGACGGCATCGTTCTGATCGATCAGGACAAATGCCGCGGCTGGCGTCTGTGCGTCAGCGGCTGTCCCTACAAGAAGATCTACTTCAACTGGAAAAGCGGCAAGTCGGAGAAGTGCATCTTCTGCTATCCGCGCATCGAATCGGGCATGCCGACCGTCTGTTCGGAAACCTGCGTCGGCCGTATCCGTTATCTCGGCATCCTGCTGTATGACGCCGACAAAATCGCCGAAGCGGCCAGCACCGAGCATGAAACCGATCTCTATCAGCGCCAGTGCGACGTTTTCCTCGATCCCTTCGATCCGCAGGTGATCGAAGAGGCGCTGAAGCAGGGCATTGCACAAAGCGTTATCGACGCCGCGCAGGCGTCGCCGGTATGGAAGCTGGCGATGGACTGGAAGCTGGCGCTGCCGCTGCATCCGGAATACCGCACGCTGCCGATGGTCTGGTATGTGCCGCCGCTGTCGCCGATTCAGTCGGTGGCCGACGCGGGCGGGCTGGTATCGCAGACCAGCGTGCTGCCGGACGTGGAGAGCTTGCGCATACCGGTTCAGTATCTCGCCAACCTGCTGAGCGCCGGCGATACCGCGCCTGTTCTGCGCGCGCTGAAGCGCATGATGGCGATGCGCCACTACAAACGCGCGCAGAGCGTAGAAGGGGTGACCGATACGCGCGCCATCGACGAGGTGGGACTGAGCGAAGCGCAGGTCGAGGAGATGTATCGCTATCTGGCGATCGCCAACTACGAAGACCGCTTCGTGATCCCCAGCAGCCATCGCGAGCTGGCGCGCGAGGCGTTCCCGGAACGTAACGGCTGCGGCTTTACCTTTGGCGACGGCTGCCACGGCAGCGACACCAAATTCAACCTGTTCAACAGCCGCCGTATCGACGCGATTAATATCGGCGACAACGCGGGAGGCGAATAATGGCGCTGATTAAAGCGGTGTCCCTGCTGCTGGAATATCCCGACGAGGCGCTCTGGGAGCATCAGGATGAGCTGCGCGAGCTGGTCAGCGCGCAGCATCCCGCGCTGCTGACCTTTGTCGATCGCTACTTCGCCATGCCGCCGCTCGATATGCAGGCGGAATGGTGCGCGCTGTTCGAACGCGGCCGCGCCACGTCGCTGCTGCTGTTCGAGCATGTGCACGCAGAGTCGCGCGATCGCGGTCAGGCGATGGTCGATCTGATGGCGCAGTATGAGCGCGCCGGACTGGAGCTGAACTGCCGCGAACTGCCGGACTATCTGCCGCTCTACCTGGAGTACCTTAGCATGCAGCCGGAAGCGGAGGCGCAGCAGGGTTTGCTGGACGTGGCGCCGATTCTGGCGCTGATTGGCGGCCGTCTGAAAGAACGCGGCAGCGACTTCAGCGCCCTGTTTGATACGCTGCTGAAAGTAGCGAACAGTCCGCTGAGCAGCGAAAGCGTGGCGGCGCAGGTCGCCAGCGAGACGCGCGACGATACCCCGGCCGCCATGGATGCGGTGTGGGAAGAGGAGCAGGTGAAGTTTATCGACGACAGCGCCTGCGACAGCTCGGCGCAACAGCAACATCAGCGGCGCTTCCGCAATGAAACCGCGCCGCACTATCTCGATCTCTCCGCTGGAGGAACAGCCTGATGCACTATTTAAACCTGTTGTTCTTTGATATTTATCCTTACCTGTGCGGCACCGTGTTCCTGATAGGGAGCTGGCTGCGTTACGACTATGGCCAGTACACCTGGCGCGCCTCGTCCAGCCAGATGCTGGATAAAAAAGGGATGCGCTTCGCGTCGAACGTGTTTCATATCGGCATTCTTGGCATCTTCTTCGGCCACCTGTTCGGCCTGCTGACGCCACACTGGATGTATGAGCCGTTTCTCGCCATTGCGACTAAACAAAAAATCGCCATGGCGGCGGGCGGCGTGTTCGGCATCATGACGCTGGTCGGCGGCCTTCTGCTGCTGAAACGTCGTCTGCTTAACCCGCGCATTCGCGCCACCTCGACGCGCGCCGATATTGTTATCCTCGGCATTCTGGTGGTGCAGTGCACGCTGGGCCTGACCTCGATTCTCTTCTCAATGCATCATCTGGATGGGGTGGGCATGATGAAGCTGGTCGGCTGGGCGCAGGCTATCGTTACATTCCAGGGCAACGCCTCGCACTGGCTGGACGGGGTAGAGTGGATCTATCGCGTGCATCTGGTACTCGGTATGACCATCTTCCTGGTGTTTCCCTTTACGCGCCTGGTTCACGTCTGGAGCGCGCCGGTTGAGTATTTCACCCGTCGTTACCAGGTCGTCCGAGCGCGTCGCTAAGCATTTTCCTCTGCGCCAGCCATGGCCCTGGCTGGCGCACAATTGCTCCCGCCGCTGATTGACTTTTCCCTCACGCTGCCGCGCCTTTACAGTAACTTAAGCAATACGTTTTTATTTAAGTTACTTAACATTTTTATTAACTCTTTTTACGCCAGCGCTGTGACAAGGATCGCCTTTCTCCCTACGCTTAAGCTCAGGTAATAATAAAAAGGTGAAGCGTGCATGTTGATAAAAATGAAGCGAGAGCGATCTCATACCGAAGACCGTTATCTTGCTGTGTGGCTGGCGACGGCAGCCGGTTTACTGAATGCGATGGCGCTGGGCGCATTTGGATTTTTCCCCTCTCATATGTCAGGCAACACCTCGCAGCTTTCCAGCGAAGTAAACAACAGCGATCTGCGCGATCTGACCTTTCTCGGCAGTCTGCTGCTGGCCTTCGTCACAGGGGCGGTGACGGCGCGGCTGGCGGTTATCGCCGGGCTTAAACATAATCTGCGCACGATTTTTTGTCAGGTGCTGGTAGCAGAAGGAGTGGCGCTGCTGTGCCTGTCGCTGTTCGAAATCTTTTTCTACTCTTCCGGCAACAATCGTGAAGTGTTAGTGCTGCTGGGTTTTCTGATGGGCGTACATAACTCCACCTCGACGCAATTATCGAACGGACGCGTGCGCGCGACGCATATCACCGGCACGCTGACCGACGCCGGCATTTCGCTCGCCTCTGTGCTGAGCGCTATGCTGCGCCGCGACCCGTCGAAGCACGCGCATGCGCAAAAGAAACAGCTAAAAACACACCTGACCACCATTTTCTCATTTCTCATCGGCGGCATCGCCGGGCTCTGGCTATTCCGGCTGGCAGGTTTTCACGCCATGGCGGCGCTGAGTGCGGTACTGATTTTGCTGGCGGTAACCTCGATGGCGATGACGCTGATGAAAGTAAAAGGTGCGGCGCAGGCTAACGCGCGAGGCGTTAAATGATTATTCCGGTACTCACTGTGGATGCGGTTAGCGTCACCCGGCGATTTGCCTGCCGCCGCAAGCGTGCCGGGCCTGGGGGACAACAACATAGTCAGGCTTCAGCGCGTCGGTACATTCTCCTCGGATGCCCAATTTTGCCGTACAGCATCTCCACGCTGAGAAAACCGGTCTCCACGCAGTGCTCCAGATAGCGCCGGGTGGTGGTTTTGCTCAGCCCCGTCTCGCTTACGACCTCATCCACGGTAAAGCAGTGCGTTGCCTTGTCGTTAAACAGCGTCTGCACGCGCGCCAGGGTATTCTCCTCAATCCCCTTGCTGCCGTTGTCCTGACGGTAGTTTTTCGCCTGCAGCTGATAGAGAGAATCGACGTTCTGCTGGTCGACAATTTTCCAGACACGCTGCTGTTCGGCAAACTGCACAAACCGCTCCAGCGACTGGCTGAGCCGCTTCCAGGAGACAGGTTTGAGAATGTAGTCGAATGCGCCGTTGCGAATTGCCTGGCTGCAGGTGTCCATATCGCTGGCGGCGGTAATAAAAATCACCGAGCAGCTGGCGCGAGCCATCATGGGATGATTAATCAGCGAGATCCCTTTGCCGTCAGGCAGATAGTTATCCAGGAGCATTAGCTGCGGCCGCGTGCTTTCAAGCTTAGCCTGGGCCGCTGCCAGCGACGAGGCAATGCCCACCAGCCTGAGACGCGGATGTCTACCTATCAGCTCCGCGTGCAGCTGCGCCAGCTCGCTCTCGTCTTCAACAATCAGTACATCGATAAGTTCATGTTGCATAGTCGGAGTCTTCCAGTTGCAGGGCCGTTGCCGCGACAGGGATAAACAAGGAGAAAATGGCACCGCGCAGCGTATTATCGGCAACTTCAATTGTGCCGCCAGCCTGCGTGACATAGCTTTCGATCAGATACAGGCCAATCCCATGATCGCCGCGTGTTTTGGTGGTGATGCCACGTTCAAAGATCCTGTCGCGGATCTCTGGTGTAATGCCAACGCCCTGGTCGGCCACCTCAATAATCAGTTCCTGCGCGCTGAGCTTAATCAGCACCTCCACCGGCGCATGGGGAAGCGGTGACCGCTGTGTCGCTTCGATGGCGTTATCCAGCAGGTTGCCAATAATCGAAATCAGCTCTTGTTCCCCCAGCGGCAGAAACGGCCTGTCCAGCCGGCAGGCCGGGTCGAACCTCAGCTCGACGCCTTTCTCCCGCGCGCGGACGGCTTTACCCAGCAGCAGGCCGCACAGGGACGGGGAACGGAAGCGCGAAGAGATAAAGTCCAGCAGCTCCTGGGCATGCTCCGACTGCGCCTGAATGTAACCCATCGCCTCATCATAGCGGCCCATATGCAGCAGCCCGGAGAGAGTGGTCATCTGGTTTAACTGCTCGTGGCGCATAATGCGTAGGTTATCGACATAGCGTTTTACCTGGCTGAGCTGGGCGCTCAGCGAGTCTATCTCATTGCGATCGCGGAAGGTGATCACCCAGCCCTGCAGTGCCCCTTCAAGCATGATCTGTACCCGGCTGGCAATTACCGTGAGATTGTTAAAATGGCAAATCTCGTCATGGGTATCTTTCGCCAGCATCGTTTGCGTATCGAAGAAGGGGACCGGTTCGATAACCAGGCTTATTAGCTGCCCGCGCAGTTCTCGGGCAGGCTGGTTCAGGCCCAGCAACTTGCGCGCCGCCTGGTTGATCACTTCAATCCGCCGTTGATCGTCAATGGCAATTACCCCCTCATAAATAGACTCCATCAACGCCTTTTGCTGGCGCACCAGCAGCCCGATCTGGCGCGGCTCGAGGGAGAAAATCTGCTTCTTAATACTGCGGGTAAAGAACCAGGAAAAGACAAAGAGGCCAATCAGCAGTAGCACGGCGGCGATCAGGATATTGACCACTTTGCTGACGGTAATGGTATCAAGGTAGCTGGTAAGATAGCCTACCGAAACAATGCCGACCACCTGTCCGGCATCGTTGAAGATAGGGGCCTTGCTGCGCAGCGAAATGCCCAG
>Ga0153961_1000031_pt1 | contig 75997 bp, 68 predicted proteins | sample TSFL045MetaG_FD_104748 | JGI IMG/M metagenome (GOLD analysis project Ga0153961, IMG submission 104748) | Attine ant fungus gardens microbial communities from Florida, USA - TSFL045 MetaG | ecosystem: Host-associated > Fungi > Mycelium > Unclassified | place: USA: Florida, Withalacochee...
CGTTATTATGACCCGGACAGCGGACGGTTTACCCAGCAGGACCCGATAGGGCTGGCGGGCGGGATCAACCTCTACCAGTATGCGCCTAATGCGCTGGGGTGGGTGGATCCGTGGGGGTTGAGTAGGTGTAGTGTTAAACCAACCAAGCGGTTACCTGAGGCTGAACAAGGACAATATAATTATAGAGGGATACATAAAGGTCATCCTGAATGGGATAATGCTTTGAATGGAAAGGTTGTACCGGGTAATGTGTCTTCTAAAATATCTCCGGAAGAGCATAACTTTGGTGGTGTGTCTGGAAATAGTCCATACACTTCCTGGACTGATGATCCTGCTGTAGCGCGAGGATTTGCCGGAGCAGACGGTGTTGTGCTCAGAGTGAAAACGGGCGCGCCTAAACCAGGTGATGCTTGGTCGTGGGAATATTCTTTTGATGAATGGATGGAACGTGAGATATTAATGAAAGGAGTTCGGTTTGGCGATGTGGAGGTGTTTTTACCATGATTGACTTAAAAGTGTCTAAGCTAATAGATAAGCATTTCCCTGAGGTTTATAAGCATTTATTGAACGAGAACGGTAATAATAAAATTGCTGCTTTTGAATGCAGTAGAGAAAATGAATTACGTTTGATGAAAGTTCATTATGAGAATGCTAAACGTTCAGGGCTAAATGCGATAGGTTTGGAAAACTTAATTATTGGGTTGAAGGAAAATCATGATGATATAATTTTCCTTGTTAACATAAAAAATCGGAGGTATTTTTTCAAATTGTACTTTAACAATAAATTACAAGGGCTATTAGGGTATGTGGTTTTAGAATTAAGAAAAAAAACAGAAGAGGAGTTACGCTGGGGGCGTGAAGTTTTGGGTATTAATAATAAGCATCCTGATATTTGAAATTATTAAAGACTGTTTGTAATAAGCGATCTTTTCGGGGTTTATCATATCCAATGACTTATATTCATAATATTTTTTCAAGAAAGTAAAAATCTGAGTAACAAAATCCGCAACATACCTGCAATGTGTCAATGGTATTTACCGGGTTTATGATCTCGTCGAAAACGGTGGTCAAAATGTAGCGTGGCTGGACTCTCAGGATTGGTACGTTGCCACTTCAACGTCCCTTGACCTTATTTCACTCGCCAGCGTGGGCGGTGCGTTAAAAGAAGCCCTGGCAACATGGCGAGCGATGAAATCAGTCTCTTCTTTAAAAGCAACGGAGTGGCTCAGGAACTATCCAAGGCAGGACCGGGCACGCCTTACCGAATTAATCATTAAGGCACAAAACCCTGGTATTAGTAATAAAGAGCTTAAAGCCGCCATCCGTGCAGGACTTTATCCAAAGCGTTTCCCTGTAGAGCCGGTGCAAAAAGAACTTGTTAAACAACTCGCGCAGGTTGTCACGAGCGCTGCTGCTGTGGCTGGCAGTACTGTCAGTGGTATCATTGCTGCTCCAGGTAACGTGCCGCGCACCGGGCGTTATGTAGTGGGAACAATTCAATCGCTGGCGGTATTTTAATGCAATTTTTATCATGGCTTATTGGGCGTAATATCTCTGAACTGCTACAACATGGTCGCGAAATAGATCAGGTGATTGCACGGCAGGATAATTCCATACTTGCCCATTCCACCACAGAGCTTGAGCGTTATTTTAAACAGCCTTCTGCGTCGCTTCCCCGGCAAAACGGCTTCCCGGTTGCACTAGTGCTGATGCTGTTACTGGTCGCATTTGCATTTAACTTGCTGACGTTTCTGCATGCTTTACCTCCGCTTACGCCACAGATACATGCGTTGAGTTTTTTTGTCCCCTCGATCGTTGTTTTTGGCGCAATACTGACGGCCAGTTACCTGCTTGCTCGAGGGCATACATCCGGTGTGGAGGGGCTGGCTTACGTCTGGGCGGTGTTGCTTATATCGACTGTTTTACTCCTGATCTACAGCGTTGTTACGGGTAGCCACTCGGGTCTGTGGTTACTTCTGGCACTCGCTGCTTTGGTGGGTGCTCGCTGGTTACTCAATGGGCAGGCTTTCATCCTGTTTGCCATTTACTGCCGGACACAACGCCTCGCCAGTGTCGCCCGGCAGCGTCGCATGAAATAACCCGTAGGGGTTTTTAGTGCGGTTATCGCGGAATACCCATTCCGCGACTCTCTTCTGTTTTTCTCTCAACACAATCTTTTTCCTATGACCCCCCCCTCCTTTTACTCTATTCCCTGTCCCAAACCCCCTGAAAACCCACCCATCATCACTATTACCTCTGGCTATAACCTGCCGTTATACCCTCCTGCTAAACAAGCATTCGTCACCTTTCAGAACGCATGAAATAGTGGTTTCAGAACCTGATCTTTTGGCTGAAACGAGAGACAACATGCTAATCCCACAACCCTATTTACTTTTTCTTGGCGATGTTACCGATCCCCTCGCGGCAAAAACGGCGCGCGGTATTCATATCTGGCGGCCTGAGCAGTGCGTTGGCGAAATTAAACTGCCGGGCTGCACGGTCAGTCTGGGTCTGGATGAACTGGATATTCCCGGCGCTAAAGCGCGTGGAGCGAAAACGCTGGTGCTGGGCACGGCCAATGCCGGCGGCTATCTGCCCGCGCACTGGCTGGAAACCATCAAAAGTGCCATTAAAGCAGGCATGAACGTTGCCAGTGGTCTGCACCACCGACTGGTGGATGAGCCGGAACTGGTCGCGCTTGCGCAGGCTTCTGGCGTTGAGCTGTTTGACCTGCGTCATATGCGTTCGGCGCTCAGTGTGGGCAGCGGTAAGAAACGTACAGGTAAGCGTATCCTGACCGTTGGTACGGACTGCTCAGTGGGCAAGATGTATACCTCACTGGCGCTGAAAGCGGCGATGCGTGCGCGCGGCATGAAGGCTGATTTTCGCGCCACGGGGCAGACTGGCATTCTGGTCGCAGGGGAGGGCATCGCTGTGGATGCGGTCATCGCTGATTTTATTGCCGGTGCAGCAGAAGCGCTGTCACCGGCGAATGACGCGGATCACTGGGATATCGTCGAGGGTCAGGGCTCGCTGTTTCATCCCTCTTATGCGGGCGTCAGTATGGGGCTGATGCACGGTGCGCAACCGCACTGGCTGGTCATGTGCCATGAAATGGGACGCCCCCATATGCGTCATTTGCCGCACCAGCCCATGGTCAGCCTGCAGGCGTGCGTGGAAGCCAATCTGCGTGCCGCGCAGGTGACCAGTGAGTCGGTTCAGCTGGCGGGCTTCGCGATCAACACCTCAAATTACAGTGAAGAAGAGGCACTCGCTTATTGCGCCGAAGTCCGCGCTGAGTTCGGCTTACCGGCTACGGATCCTGTGCGTTTTGGTATTGATGAGATCGCTGCACTGCTTCAGGAGCGTGGCTGAAATGCGGCAGTTGCAGATTGAGGTGGTGGAGCTGCCGCTGGCGCGACCCTTTGCTATCGCACGCGGTACCCGTACTGCCGTGACGGTCATCCGGGTCACGCTGGAACAAAACGGATTCATCGGACAGGGCGAATGTACCCCGACGGCCCGCTACGATGAGACGCCCGACAGCGTTCAGGCCGTGTTCGAAGCAGTACGGGCTGACGTGGAGGCGGGCCTGAGCCGTCACGATCTGCAACAGCGCTTACCGGCCGGTTCGGCGCGCAACGTGCTGGACTGTGCGCTATGGCGACTTGATGCCGCACGGGCTCATCAGACGCTGTGGCAAAAGAGCGCGAGCTCTCAGCCACCGTCGGTGGTGACGGCAGAGACCCTTAGCCTCGACACGCAGGAAAACATGGCTCTCGCGGCGGCAGATGCCGTCTCACGTGGCGCCATCCTGCTCAAAATTAAGCTCGATCACAGTGAGATTCTGGAAAAAGTGGCGGCGATTCGTGCGGCGGCACCCCATGCCATGCTCATTATCGATGCAAACGAAGCCTGGTCGGGGCTGGACCTGGAAAGCCTGCTGATGGCACTGAAAGCCTTCAACATCGCGATGGTGGAGCAACCGCTGCCCGCCGGACAGGATCATGACCTGCAACGTTTTAAACATCCCATACCGGTCTGTGCCGATGAGAGTTGCCATACGCGGGCGGATATTGCCGGATTACGCGACCGCTACGAGATGATCAACATCAAACTGGATAAGTGCGGTGGCCTGACGGAAGCGCTGGCGATGGTGGAAGAAGCCCGCGCACACAAAATGCGCATCATGGTGGGTTGCATGCTGGGCTCGTCACTGGCGATGGAGGCGGCATTGCCCGTCGCGGTAAATGCAGAGTTCGTCGATCTGGACGGTCCCATCTGGCTTGCCGCCGACAGTTCTCCTTTCCTGAGTTACTCCCAGGGCCGTATCTGGCTATAACGCTTGAGGCGATGATGACAGACACACAACGTACTTCTCCAGCTACTCGCGCGGCCTCGCCATCTCCCGTGCTGGCGATTCAGGATCTCAGCGTCTCATTTCATGGACGCAGCGGTGAGAATCAGGCACTCAAAGGCATCAGCTTTGCCATTAATCCGGGTGAAATTGTCGCCGTGGTGGGTGAAAGCGGCTCCGGTAAATCGGTCACGTCGCTGGCGGTGATGGGGCTGCTGTCCGGCAATGGACGTGTCGATCGCGGCAGCATGCAGTTTCGTGACCGCAGCGGAAACGTGCACGCATTAGAAACCCTGAACGAAGCACAGCGCCGTACATTGCGCGGCAATGAAATGGCGATGATCTTTCAGGAGCCGATGACATCGCTGAATCCGGTGCTGCGCATTGATGATCAACTTACCGAGGCATTACGCGATCATCACCTGTGTGACAGAAAGCAGGCCCATGCCCGCGTACGTGAACTGCTGCGACAGGTGCGTATTGCGGATGTGGATCGCGTGATGAAAAGCTATCCGCACTCGCTGTCCGGGGGCATGCGGCAGCGTGTGATGATTGCGCAGGCGCTGGCCTGCGATCCGCAACTCCTGATTGCCGACGAGCCTACCACTGCGCTGGATGTCACCGTGCAGGCGCGCATTCTTCATATACTGCGTGACCTGCAACGCGAGAAACAGATGGCGGTGCTGTTTATTACCCATGATATGGGCGTGGTCGCAGAAATCGCCGATCGCGTGGTGGTCATGCTGCGTGGCGAAGTGGTCGAGCAGGGCACCGTTTCTGAGATTTTTGCCGCCCCGCAGCACGCTTATACCAAAGCGTTACTGGCGGCTGTACCCAGACTCGGCGATATGCGGGAACACGCATGGCCGCAACGCTTTCCTCTGCCTGGTGCGCGGGACGCTGCGCAAAGCGAACAGCAAACTGCTCGCTATGACGCGGCGCCGCTGCTGGATGTGCGTGGGCTGAAAGTCTATTACCCGATTCGCAGCGGCATTTTATCGGGCCTGACGCATCATGTGCATGCGGTGGAGCAGATTGATTTCACGCTGTGGCCGGGTGAAACCCTGGCCATCGTGGGTGAAAGCGGTTGCGGCAAATCGACCACCGGACGGGCACTGATGCGCCTCATCAACAGTGACGCTGAAAGCATCCATTTTGAAGGAAAAGAGATCTCTGACCTGAAAGAGGCTGAGTTTCAGCCGCTGCGCCGTGAAATCCAGATGGTGTTTCAGGATCCCTATGCCTCACTGAATCCCCGCCTGACAGTAGGGTTCACCATTGCCGAGCCGTTGCTGCTACATGGCAGGGTCGCTTCACTTGAACAGGCTTCTCCACAGATCGATGCGCTGCTCAAGAGCGTCGGTCTCCTGCCTGAGCACGCGCGTCGTTATCCGCACGAATTTTCTGGCGGTCAGCGTCAGCGCATTGCCATCGCCCGCGCCATGGCGCTGAAACCGAAAGTGATTATTGCGGATGAAGCGGTATCGGCCCTGGACGTCTCAATTCAGGCGCAGGTGGTGAATCTGATGATGGACCTGCAGCAGCAGACGGGCGTGGCATGGATCTTCATCTCTCACGATATGGCGGTCGTCGAGCGCATCGCGAATCGCGTCGCGGTGATGTACCTCGGCCAGATTGTCGAGCTTGGTCCGCGCCAGTCGGTCTTTAATCAGCCGCAACATCCCTATACCCGGCGTCTGCTGGCCTCGGTGCCGGTCGCCGATCCTGAGAACCGTCAGCCCCGTCTTTTCGATGACAGCGAAATCCCTTCGCCGTTACGTAAGGTGGGCGAAACGGTCACGAAACCCCGTTATCGCCAGGTTGCGCCCCAGCACTGGGTCGCTGACGGCATTGCATTGTAATTATCCTCAACGCCCAGGAGAATATATGAAAACGCTGTTTCGCCGTACTTCGCTGGCCCTCGCATTGACGACGACGCTGGTCATGACTGCGCAGGCACAGGATCTGCGCATCTCCATGTATGCCGATATCACGGGGCTGGATCCGCACGATACCTCGGATAATGTCAGCTACTCGGTGCAGAGCGGCATCTTTGAGCGCCTGTTCCAGTTTGATCCTCAGATGAAGCTGCAGCCCTGGCTGGCGACCGGTTATACCTCCAATGACAGTGCCACCGAATTTACGCTGACGCTGCGCAAAGGCGTCACCTTTCAGGATGGTACCCCGTTTGATGCGGACGCTGTCAAAGCTAACCTTGATCGTCTGGCAGACCAGAAAAAAGGGCTGAAGCGTAACAGCCTCTACAGGATGATCGATAAGGTTACGGCGCTGGCACCCGACCAGGTAAAAATCGATCTCAATCAGTCGTTCGGCGCCTTTATCAACACGCTGGCGCATCCTTCGGCAGTGATGTGGAGCCCGTCAGTGCTTAAGCAATATCCGGACGAAGCACAGTTGCGACTGCATCCGGTGGGAACCGGTCCGTTTAAATTCATCAACTGGACACCGGGCAAAGCGGTCACGCTGGCGAAGTATGACGGCTACTGGCAGCAGGGATGGCCTAAAGTCGACCATGTGATCTTCTCGCCGAGTCCGGAAGATGCGACCCGCGTTGCGGCATTGAAATCGGGGCAGGTGGATGCCATCTGGCCATTGCCGTCAGACCTGATCGCGACCGTGAAGCAGGACAGCCACCTTTCGATTCAGCGTGACCCCAGCATTTATCTCTACTACATGGCGATCAACACGCAGCACAAGCCGCTAGCCGATGTTCGCGTGCGTCAGGCCATTAACTATGCGATTGACCGTAATCTGTGGCTGAAAGTAGCCTTTGCCGGTCTGGGCAAACCGGCCACCTCCGCCATGCCGGAAGGGGTGCAGTTCTATCAAAAACAAACCGCTCCCGACTACCGTTATGCACCGGACGAGGCTAAAGCGTTGCTGAAAGCCGCGGGCTATCCGAATGGTCTGGATCTTAAACTCTGGGTCACCAATGCCACGGCCAGCGTCCGTGCCGCTCAGGTGCTGAAAGCGCAGCTGGCCACCGTGGGCATTCGTGCCACCGTAACACCGATGGATTCCGGCACGCGTAACGCGAAGCTGTGGGGCGTAAAGGATCCGAAAATGGCGGAGTTTGACCTCTATTATGGCGGCTGGTCGACCTCTACAGGCGACGCCGACTGGGCACTGCGTCCGCTGTTTGCCACCGAATCCTGGGTGCCGACCTCCTACAACGTCTCCTACTTCAGCAACCCGGATGCAGACAAAGCGATAGCGGCCGGGCTGGCGACTGCCGATCCGGCAAAGCGCGGCATCGCCTATGCGCAGGCGCAGACGGTGCTCTGGAAAGAGGCACCGGTGGCGTTCCTTGGCACACCAGATAATCTGGTGGGCAAGCGCAACACGCTGAGCGGCGTTTCGATGCTGCCTGATGGCAATTTGCTGTTCACTCAGGCGTCCTTTAAATAAGACGGTTTCTTCCTCGTCCCCTGTCCGGAACGGGCCGGGGACGTGAGAAGGCCCGTCACCTCATTTCAGGGAATGGCATGTTTGCATACATCCTTCGCCGATTACTGGAGATGATCCCGGTTTTGCTGGTGGTCTCGCTGCTGGTTTTCGGTTTTATTAAGCTCATGCCGGGCGACCCGGCGCGCATTTATGCCGGACCGGATGCGCCCATTGAGGCAGTCGAGGCGGCGCGTCAGCATCTCGGGCTGAACGATCCGCTGCCGCAGCAGTATCTGCATTGGATCGGCAGCCTGTTGCAGGGCGATCTGGGCATCACCTATCGCACCCAGCAACCGGTGCGGGAGGTGATTGGGCAGGGCTTTATGCCGACGCTGTGGCTCGCCTTAGCGGGTTTTACCTGGTCCGTTATTCTCGGATTGTTGTTTGGCGTGATGGCGGCCCTGAAACGGGGACGCTGGCAGGACTGGACGCTGATGAGCGTGGCGGTAGGTGGCATCTCGATGCCGGCTTTCTGGCTGGGACTGTTGCTCATCCAGTTCGTCGCGATGCCTTTCGGGCTGTTCTCCGTCAGCGGCTTTAACAGGGCCAGCGATATTGTCCTGCCCGCCATCACGCTGGGCTCGTCGGTGGCGGCGGTCATGGCGCGCTTTACCCGTTCGGCCTTCCTGGAGGTGGCGCAGGAAGATTACGTGCGTACCGCTAAAGCCAAAGGGCTGCGTAACCGCCTGGTGACGTGGAAACATGTGATGCGCAATGCGCTCATTCCGGTGATTACCATGCTGGGTCTGCAGTTTGGTTTTCTGCTGGGCGGATCCATCGTCGTGGAGAGTGTTTTCAACTGGCCGGGATTAGGCTGGTTACTGATTGAGTCGATCAAAGCGCAGGATCAACCGGTGATTCAGGCGCTGGTGATGCTGTTCGTGTTTGAATTTATTGTCATTAACCTGCTGGTCGATCTGCTTTACGCGGTGGTCAATCCGGCCATTCGTCTGCGACAGGAGCCGAAATGAGTAGTCAATCGCTGACTGACAACCCGCCTCAGATCATTCGTTCGCCGTGGCGCGACTTTCTGCATGCCTTTGTGCGAAATCCGCTGGCGCTGGTCTCTGGCGGGTTTGTGCTGCTGTTAATTGTGGTGGCGATTTTTGCCTCCTGGCTGGCGCCCTGGGATCCCATGGTTCCGGACTGGATGGCGCTGTCGTCGCCGCCTTCCACGGCACACTGGATGGGAACCGACGAGCTGGGGCGCGACCTGCTCAGCCGCATTATCTATGGGGCGCGTATCTCGCTCTATATCGGCGTGCTGTCCGTGACGATTGGCATGCTGGTCGGGGTTATGCTGGGCTTACTGGCGGGCTATTACGGCGGTTGGGTCGATATGCTGATCATGCGCGGTGCCGACGTCTTATTCGCGTTCCCCGGCATGTTGCTGGCCATTGCGGTGGTGGCGCTGCTGGGGACCGGCCTGAACAATGTGATTATCGCGGTCGCGGTCTTCAGCGTACCGGTATTTGCCCGTATCGTGCGGGCGTCGACGCTCTCTCTGAAGCAGGCTGCCTATGTTGAAGCCGTGCGCTGTGCCGGTGCGCCAGACCGTGTGATTATTCTGCGGCATATTTTGCCCGGCACGCTCTCAAGCGTGATTGTCTATTTCACTATGCGCATTGGCACCAGTATTCTGACGGCGGCAGGTCTGAGTTTTATTGGACTGGGTCCGGAGCCAGATGTGCCGGAATGGGGCAATATTCTGGCGATGAGCCGTAGCATGATGATGGCCGGCGCCTGGCACATGAGCGTATTTCCCGGGCTGGCAATCTTCATTACCGTGCTGGCATTCAATCTGCTTGGCGATGCGCTGCGTGACACGCTCGATCCCAAACTCAAGGGCTGAAGATGGATTACCAACAACTGCAGCGCGACCTGCTGCTGGATCGCTGGCGTGACCTGCGTCAGCTTGGGCAGCCGCGAAGCGTATGCGGACCCACGAATCGCATCAGCGATGTTGCGGGCGTGCGTGTCGGACATGACACGCTGAATGATGGCGAAACGCAGACGGGCGTCACCGCTATTGTCCCGCCGGGCGACAACCTGTTTCTCACGCCGCTGCCGTGTGGGGCTGAGGTGCTGAACGGCTTTGCGAAACCCGTCGGACTGATTCAGATAGATGAGCTGGGTATATTGCAGACGCCGATCCTGCTCAGTAACACGCTGGCAGTTGGCACGCTGTTTACCGCGCTGGTGCGGGATGCCATACGTCGTAACCCGGAACTGGGCCGGACATTGCCTACGGTCAACCCACTGGTGCTGGAGTGCAACGATGGCTGGTTGAATGATATTCAGGCACTGGCTGTCAGTGAGGAGATGGCGCAGGCGGCGCTGCAGACGGCCTCCGCTGACTTCGCGCGCGGTAGCGTCGGCGCAGGACGCGGGATGAGCTGTTTCAGCCTGAAAGGCGGCATCGGCACCGCCTCGCGTATTATTCCTTCACTTAACGCCACGCTTGGCGTGCTGGTGCTGGCTAATTTCGGCGCACTGGAAGCCTTCACGATCGATGGTGTGCGGATGGGTGAGATGATTGCGCCGCTGGTGGCCGGGGATGCACCGCAGCTGGATGCCGGTTCTGTCATCATCATCATGGCCACAGATGCCCCGCTGGATGCCCGTCAGTTGAAGCGCATCGCAAAGCGGGCCGGCGCCGGTCTGGGACGGCTGGGCAGTTACTGGGGCCACGGCTCGGGCGATATTGCGGTGGCGTTTTCCACCCAACCGCTGCCGCAACCGCCGCAGGACGACACGCTGGAGCCGCTGCTTGCCGCGGCAGCAGATGCAACTGAACAGGCGGTACTGGATGCCTTACTAAGCGCAGAGGCTGTTACCGGCTTTCGCGGCCACTATCGCCCCTCACTGACGCAGATTCTGGATAGGTTAACCTCATGAAAATTTTTATCTCGGCCGACATTGAAGGTATTGCGGGCGTCATGCGCCCGGAGCAGTGCACACCCGGTCACCCGGAGCATCAGATCGCCCGTGGTCTGATGGAGCAGGAAGTGAATGCCGCGATTGAGGGGGCGTTCGCCGGCGGCGCAACGGAAGTAGTTGTTGCCGATAGCCATGCGCAGATGACCAATTTACGTGCGGAAAATATCGATCCCCGCGCCCGACTGGTGCAGGGCAAACCTCGCTGCCTGTCGATGGTGGAAGGGATAGAACAGCAGCGGTTCGACGGACTGTTTCTGGTGGGGTTTCACAGTGCAGCGGGTGAATCCGGCGTACTGGCGCATACCATCAACGGACGTGCGTTCTGGCGTATACACATCAATGGTCTGGTGATGGGCGAAACCGATATTTATGCCGCCGCCGCCGCTGAACAGGGTACGCCATTGCTGCTGGTCACCGGCGACGATCAGTTACAGAGCTGGATAGCGCAACACTACCCGGCGGTCGATTACGTCTGTGTGAAACGCGCCATTTCGCACACCAGCGCGGAATCGATCAGTCCGCAGGCGGCACAGCGTGCGATCGCGGCCGCAGCGAGCGCTGCAGCGCAGCATCCTTCTCAGGTAAACACGACTCGCCTCACAGCGCCTTACGTTATGCAGCTTCAGGCCACAAAACCGGTGCTGGCCGATCTGTTCAGCCTGATCCCTGGCGTCACGCGCCTGGATGCCGTTACCGTGGGTTATCAGGCGGAGAAGATGGAGACGTTAATCAGCTTACTCAGTGCATTCTCCTATCTGGCGAGTACCCAGTCGTAGCGACATCATTCCAGGGCTGCCTGCAACGTCAGCCCGTTCAGGCTGCCTTTGCTGTTGTGCTGATTCCGCGCTACCAGGCACTCTCCTGAACGGCATACTGTACATGCCCATCCTTACTCTGGCGGGACAGGGTTTCTGCTGGCCTCAACCCGATAAACCCACGCTTCTGATTAAAGCTGCACCACGGCAGCGCGAGCCCCGCTCCCTGCAGAGGCTTCAGACGTGACTGCCGGATGCGAAAAGGTGCGTGACAGGTCGCTGAGCCTGCGCTGGTTTTGCGGTACAGTTTTTGCAACAGGGGAACAATTACTTTCACTCTCCCCCGGTGCAGCCTGTCGGAGAGGTCTCCGGGTCCGGTATTCCATCCAGGATAAATCATCATGCGGCTCCGCCATATAGAGGTCTTTCAGGCCATCGTACAGACCGGCAGCATCAGCGCAGCGGCGCGCCTGCTGAATGTGTCGCAACCGAATATCAGCCGTGTGCTGAATCACGCTGAACAGCAACTGGGATTTGCGCTGTTTGAGCGACGTATCCAGGGAATGAGTGTGACGGCAGAAGGGCGTCGCCTGCTGCCTGAAATCGACGATCTCTGCCAGCGTCTGCAATCCATTACCCAGCTCACCGAACAGCTGCGGCGTGGCGAAGGGCAGTTAGTCCGCGTCGGCGCGGCGCACGCGTTTGGTCAGATGGTGATGGCCCCGGCGCTGGTCACGTGGCGGCAACAGATGGCCTCGGTCAGTGTCGAACTGGTCACCGAGCACTTCAGTACCTTATGCCAGATGATTCTGGAGAATCAGCTCGATTTCGCGCTGGTCTTTGGGCAGCAGGTCGATGCGGATCTTCTGGCTGAGCCTCTGTTCCAGTCCTCCATGGTGGCGCTGCTACCGCGCCATCATCCCCGGCATGAACCCGTTACGCTGCAATGGCTATGCGACAATAATTTACTGATGATGCAGGCGCAGGATCCGCTTGGACGCGTCCTGCACCGTGCGCTGCGCGATAAAAAACTGAACCCGGCTGTGTCGTTGTCGATTAAAACCTACTCGGTCATTGCCGATATGGTGCTGGCAGGTGGTGGCGTGGGTGTGGTGGATCTCTTCACCGCCTGTCGCTATGCCGAACAGCTAAAACTGCTGCCCATCGCGCAACCTCTGCCGTTTGAAGTGATGCTGATCAGCCGTCGTGACAAGCCACAGTCGCAGTCGACTCTGCAACTTAAGCAGGTCATCCGTAACAGACTGTGGGAGATAGCCCGGCAGTGTGAAACGCAGTTTATCAATGGCTGAATGCGCGCCGCTTTCGGGTGAAGAGCAGGTGAGAGGGGACGCTTAGATTGCATCAGATTCGTTTGCCGGTTTTTGCGAAGAAAGAGCGGAGTCAGAACAGTGATTTTTTAAGATACTGATTCCGGCGTTGCCGGAATGTGCGGACAGACAATATTGATAAGGCATCAAAAAAGAAAAACCCACGCAGCTGTGTGGACTTTAAGGCGTCTGTCAGATTTCATGGGGTGTTAAATCGCATGAAGCAACCGTCCAATCAGACGTTAAATTATGATTTATAGGCATGTTTTCAGGATGACTTAAATTAATTTCCTTGATTTTTATTCGCTATTGTAATCATTTCAAGATTTTCTCGTGTTTTATAATTTGAAGTTCATATATTCGACTATTGCCATGAGGATTATTTCAAACTCTGCCCGGGTTAACCGAATTCTACTCCTGACCAGTAAAATGCAGTTTAGTCTGTGAATTTTACTTGTCCATTTGATTCATTAGAAATTAATCTATAGCTGGAACATAATCAAGGTGTTGTCTGTGTTCGGTAAAGAGAAATCATAACGAAATAGTGACACATCAGCGCTGCTAAGCTCAGATTGAAATCCCGAAAGCAGGTAGCTAGCAAATGAAATCGAACATTGAGTTCTGCATTGCCAGGTGTAATAACAAAAAGAAAAACTGAGGCTGCGGAAAGTTGCAACCTCAGTAAGATGAATTTAGAGATTAGTAATTATTTTTTGCAGCGTTAATCAGGCCATCAAGCCATTCCTGATGACCATTCAGCATCGGGTTCGGGCGGATATGCGCCAGATCTTTTGCCGGTACGCCATTCTGTGTTTCCTGTGTCAGAATACGCACCCTGTTACCAGGAAGATTTTCCAGTAACCATGCATGATGCACATCGAGCCGTTGAGCAGTGTTTTCTTCGCCGGACCATCCGTGCCATGCGAGTCGGGCAGGCTTACCTTCTGAAGGGGTAATAAATTCGACAACCTTAGCTTCAACCGGAAAACCAAAGGTGCTGAAGTAGAAGCGCACGCCGTTTCCCAGTTCCGGCCCCTTATTATCATAAAAACGTACATCAGCTGAGTTTTTATAGTAATCCGGCCATAGCAATGGCTGACTCAGAAAAGGCCAGACGCTCCCGACATTAAGACCAGCGATGATCATTTCATTTGAAACAAAGTTATCAGTGAAACCTGGAACAAAACCTTCGGGCCAGTAAATCGCGTTCATAAATTTTCCCTGCCATGCCATCTCATTATTTTGACCATTCCGCTGCGGCATCAGAAATCACCGTAGCAGTGATAATTATTTGCATAATCGGGTTATAACGCCAATCGCTATTATTTATAGTCTTAATAAAAAACATTATATCACGATGGGTTGCTGCTGACTTACCTTTACGCACAAAGCGCGAATCCATTGATGAGCCGCGTCACGATGCGTACGTTCATGCCAGACCATGCTTTTGATGAAGCCAGGGATTTTTAGAGGTAAGGGGAGGGTAATCAGGTCACTATCAGCCGGCACCAAACGGCTTGGTATAACCGCAATCATGCTATTTGTTCTTAAAATATCGGGTACTACCAGAAAACTGTTAACAGAAATACTGACACGTCTTTTAAGCTTCAGCCCAGCCAGAACCTCATCCGTCACACCTGCAAAACTTCCCTCTGTCGACACCAGTATATGTTCCTGTTCACAGAAATCTTTTATTGTCATTTTTGATGCTGCGGTCAGAGGATGATGGCTATTCGTTACGCACACGTATTTTTCTTCATAAAGCGCGCGCGCATGCAGATCATCGGGTGCAGTTTGTGGAGTGACAAAGGCCAAATCAATGTCTCCACAGGCCAGCTGCTGATACAGGCGTCCACTATCAAGAGATCTCACAGCGACGTTAATATGCGGCGCAAGCTGCTTCAGCGCAGCGATGAGAGGAATGATAATAACCTTGAGGGCATAATCAGTTGCAGCAATGGTATAGGTCATTTCTGCCGTCAGGGGCTCAAATTCTATTGGCTCCAGCATAATGGCGATATCAGTAAGAATCTGTTTTAACGGGGCAGAAAGTTCTATCGCTCGTAGCGTAGGAACCATACCGTGGCTTGTACGGACAAAAAGAGGGTCGCCAAAATAGTCACGCAGGCGGGTGAGCATGCCACTGACGGCCGGCTGCGTCAGGGAAAGACGTAGTGCTGCACGGGTTACGCTACCTTCACTCAGTAACGCATCCAGCGCCTTGAGAAGGTTAAGATCAAGTGCTCTGATATCACTTTTCATAATGACAAAACCTAAAATAGTTAATGGTATTTATTAAGGCTAAGTGTACGGAAAAAAATTGTCCAGATAGTAATGGTTGTCTTCTTTAAAAAATATTTAATTTAATGACAGCGCATTAACAGTCAGCACCGCTTCTGGCACCTGGTGTGAGGAAGCCTGTGCATATGTCTGTATTGTGCCTGTCGCGGAAATTGTTAAGAGACTATTATGTCCACTTAAGAGGAGCAGTTCAGCCAGGATTATTTTGAGTTTCCAGCCTGGGTTAAATACGCGGCTCTCTGTTCTCACATCGATGGCTGTTCAACCCATCTCACCCGTAAGCAATGCTCAGGTTGACCGGCTAAACGGCGACCTGCATTAAACATGTTTCGCTTCGTTTGCTGCGCCTGATATGCGATCCTGCTTAAATATTCCCGTAGCGTGACAAAAACATGAAAATGAGATGATAACCGCTTCAGTAATATACATTTTAATGCTCAGGCTTTCCTTGCTGAATATTGAGACAATAACTGGATAAATAAAAGGCAATATCATGATGGCGCAGCCTGCAAGCTGATCTATTATGATTGGGTCAGACAATATCAAATACGAAAACAGGAATGCTGCGAGTAATTCTGTTGTCACCAACATGCCTGTAATAGAAGAGTTAATTTTTGACATTCCAAAGGCGTAAAGTAACACTGGGAAATAAATTAAAATACAGCCTTGATGGCAGGCCTCAAGCTACCGTCACTCGTTGGGTCAATATTAATGTTTTTGTTAAACATAAAGCCCAGGCCATAAATGCATCAAAATTCAGGAGCCTGGCCTTATCAATGATATGGAAACCGCTCGCAATATTTGATGATGAAATAATTACAAGGCTATAAGAAATACTTGCTGCCAATCGCCACAAAACCTGATAGTTGATTTTTACCTTGCCATGAAAAATACTTGTTAAGATCACAATACCCACCAAAATAAAATGAAGCCAGCAACCTCCCGACGCTTCAGCGGTTTTTCTTGATGAGCGCATTAAGCACCGGCATCATCCAGGCGGACGGCATGACGAGTAGCGTTAAAGTCGGTAAGCCCCCCCTTAGTAAACAGCATTGTAGAAACAGTAAGTGATGCACAGGATAGGAATGCCCGTTACAAGGACTAGCAGCTTATCACGCACATGGAACGGGCCAGCTTTGCGATTCAGCCAGGATATAGTAGGAAAACAGCACGAATGAAATAAGGAATTGTATAGGGATAAAACTTTTCAATCCTTGTGCCACTTGCGATGACCCGGCTCAGTCTCACTCCCGGCATATCACAGGAAACTGCCCCGATAAACACGGACAACGCGCCGACGGCACCTGACATTTTTAAAGCAAACTCCTTAGTGTAATCACAGGCTACGCTATAGAGTGAAAAACAAACCAGATTAGACGCTTAAGAGTTCACAGCAAGGGAATTGGCTTGATAGATCAACAGTTTTTTCTAGTCGTATTTAAGTTCTTGCTCGCACACCCATCTGGTCCCATAGCGGGTTTGTGGTCTGGGAGGCATTTTCGTTACTTTCCCTGTTCGGCCTCCTGTAAACGCCCCTGATAATTCTGATATGTCTGCATGCCTATGCAGTAAAATCTGTTCGGCATGTATTAATAAATGCAGATGTTCAAAACGTCTGCTTCTGGCACTAATCGGGAGTTAGTGTTAACATTTCTGTAATCCCTGTCGGCAAAGCCAGCTTGCTCAACCCTACCGCTACCTTTAGTTACCACGATAGTGATCACTCAGTGAATCGTACTCAGGGTGATCAGGAGATAAAGAGCCAGCATCCCTGTAATCGTGCAGATAACAATGCGCCGTTCAGCATGTTTAGTTTCGGACATTTCAGGCACCTTTGATATTCAGCCTGGCGGACATCAGCATCAGCTGCTCCAGCGTTGTCGTGGCACCGCCGCAGACAATCACCAGAATATGACTGAATGAGTCCAGAATAATTTTTCCCTCATAAACGCATGCCAGTGCAGCTCCACAGGCAGGCTCCGTCACTACTCTGTGATCGTCAGCAAACTGAAGGCTGGCACGAATGGCGCTGGCGTCTGTTACCTTTTTGCTGACAACGGAACGTGACAGAGCATATTCAACGGCTTTATCGCAAACCCGTTTAGCGCCCAGAGAGGTTGCAACCGTGCTGATAGTCTCTATCTCTACGGGCTGACCGGCATTAGCCGCGGCATGAAATGAAGCGGCGCCTTCCGTTTCCACGGCGATGACGGGCACGTCACCCAGGCTATTTCGCTCAAGACCTTCCATGACGCCACACATCAGACCGCCGCCGCCGACAGATAAAACAACGGCATCGGGACGTACTCCCGCAGCAACCACCTCATCAATCATAGTGGCGTGACCCTTCCACAGAAGAGGATCATCGAAAGGATGGATGAAAGCATCCGTATCTCCCACCAGCGTACAGGCGAGCTGATTGGCCTCCTGCCAGGAGCTGCCATGAACAATGACTCTGGCCTGTTCAAGGCGCAGCAAATGTATTGCGCGCTTTGAGGTGGTTTCCGGTACGACGACTGTGACAGGAGTTCCAAGCATGCGGCCTGCATAGGCAACAGCCAGTCCGGCATTTCCCCCGGACGAGGAGATAAAACTGCGCGCCCCTTTTTGATAGTATTCCTGGCACGCAAAGCCCACTCCCCGAATTTTGAACGAGCCGGAGGGCTGCAGTGCATCCATTTTAAGCCAGACGTTACGCCCGGCTGTCTGACTCAGAGGCCGGGAGTGAATCAGTGGGGTATTGATATGTAATTGCATATTGTCCTGCCCGCAGGTTAGTCACATTCGTCATCGCGATGCGGCTTTCCCGCAAGCGCCTGAACCTCAATTTCCACATCCAGATCAAATGCCAGACTGCAGCTGACAACCGAACGGGACGGAAATCCGTTTTTAAACCACCTCGCGCAGGCACGATTAAATTCAGCAAAATGTTTCATATCTGAAAGCCACACGGTGACTTTAAATATGTTGTCAAAGTCCGAACTCATCCCCTCAAGCGTCTTCGATATGTTGCCAAAAATAGTATCAGTCTGGGCGGCTACATCGCCGTATACAGGCTCGGCCTGTGCCGTCATGGAAACCTGACCCGACAGATACAGTATGCCGTTTACTTCCGTAGCCGTGGCAAAAGGAAACGGGAGGGCACTGCTATAACGTCTGATTGCTTCGTTCATTAATTTCTTATCCTTATCCTGCTTGTACGGCAGCAGACGTTATCAACGTAAAGTTTAAATATCAACATTTTGTTTATTTTATGGCATCCTCGTGTGCAAAGGGAAGTAAGAAGCCGGGAAAGCGGCTGGGTCAGGTCCTTTTGTTAAGGCCGCAATAATCTGTTTATATATCCGCCCCATTCTTAAACCAGAGCGCTTATGTGTCAGAAAATCATGCAAAAAAACAGCCTTATCAGCGAACTGAACGCTGTTATGGAGGCGCTTTCTTCTGTAGCCGGACAGCATATGGAAATCGTGCTGCACGATCCGGAACGCCCTGAAGCCTCAGTACTCAGGATCACCAATGGTCATGTTTCCGGCAGGCAGGTCGGCTGCTCTCTTCTTGAAGGTCACTGAAAGTGATATGGGGTTTACGGGACTTCTCGCACAGGAAACCTACCCGGAGAAAACCGGTCCCGTCATATTTACTCACTACCTTACGGACGGTTCGCGGGGCAAACCGCTGCACAGTTCGACGGTTCTTTTCAGGGATGAGAGCGGAAAGGCCACTCCGTCACTGTGCTTTAATGCCGATTACAGCGAGGTGGCGCAGCCCGTGAAGCGCTGCCACGCCTGATGCGTTCACAGGCAACTGCAGCCGAAAGTGGCGAATCGGGACCTGAGGCAAAAAGGATGAAATTACCCGTGCCTGCATTCCGCCTTCCGGGCAGTTGCGGGTTGGCGCAACAAAAAGACAAGGGCAGGATCGTCCGGCAGATGCAGGAAAAAGGGCTGTTCATCGTGCGTGGCGGTGTGGAAATGGCTGCCAGAGGGCTCGGTGTAACCCGGTACACTGTCTACAACTATCTCGATGAAATAAAAAAGACCCCTCAGCCCTGAAGGCCGCTCCTGGATTCATTGCAGTTACAAAAAGCGAGCGCGCAAAAGATAGCAGCGCAGTTTTGATGGATTTGGCAACTGAAGCAGATATGTCCGCTTCTGACAAAAAACGGACATTGCTTGATACTCATGTCCGCTTTATGCCATGGACAGACGTTGATTAATCAGTCTGTCAGAACTGCCACGAAACGCTGACGTTCACATTTCGTGGCTCACCGTATACGTAACTGTTCATATAGCTGTAATACTCGCGGTCAAAGAGGTTATCGACGTTGGCCTGAACCGCGACCTGCTTATTCACCTGATAGCGGGCAAACAGTGAGGCCAGCGGATAGCTGCCCTGATAAACCCGTACGCTGTCGCCGCTGGCATTGGTCACATCCTTAAACACCCGGTTCTGCCAGTTGACGCCACCGCCGACAGTCAGGTCGGGGATTGCGGCCAGCTGATAACGGGTAAAAAGCTTAAATGAGGTCTGTGGCTGATAGCTGTTAAAGCGGCCACTCTGGTCACGTGCCACATAGCGGGTTGCGCCAAAGGTCAGTTGCAGATTATCAGTCAGCGCACCATTCAGCTCGAACTCGGCACCTTTACTCACGGCACCTTTGGCTGCGACATAGGCCTGCTCACTGCCACTCAGATAGACGCCATCCAGCGGCTGACCGACGTTATCCTGCTCAATGCGGAAAATCGCCACGCTTGCCGTCAGCAGTCCGTCGTTCCAGGCCGATTTCAGACCGGTTTCGTAGCTTTTCCCGGTGACAGGCGAGAGGTAACTGCCGTGGGTATCACGATACGTCTGCGGCAGGAAAATGGCGGTGTAACTGCCATAGGCGGACCAGGTATCATTAATGTCATAGACCAGCCCGGCATAAGGCGTGGTGTTGTTTTTGGTCATCTCTCCGCTGCTGCCGTTCGTGCTCCACTGGGTATAGCGTGCGCCAACGATGAGTGACAGCGGATCGGCCAGTGAAAGACGTGCAGCACTGTACACCGATTTCTGACGAACCGTGTCATCATCGTTGAGATACCAGCCCTGCCACTCAGGCTCTGCTACGTTACCGTTCCAGTGGTTATTGAAAATACCCATATCAGCAGCGGAGATCTCACGCGCCTCCACATCGCTGAAACCATCCTGACTGTAAGTGGCATTGTGCTGGCGACTGTAGTTTGCGCCGGCCATTAACAGGTGCTGACGGCCCAGGAGTTCAAATGGTCCGCTGGCGAAACCATCAATGGAATCCATTTTACGCTTGCCGCGATCCATGCTGCCGTATCCGGTGGTCCCTTCACCGCTCTCCTGGTCGGGATTGCCCATCACATAGAGCAGCTTATCGCTGAAGGTGTTTTCGGCGTGCGTGCCGTTGATATGAATATTCCAGCCGTTATCAAAGTTATGCTCGATGTCCGCAAAGACTTTGCGCGAGTTGGTGTTGTATCGTGCCCAGTTGGCTGACGAATTCAGGCTGCGATCATAATGTGTGGTGGCGTTATTGCTGTAAAACATCGGCAGGCCACCCCAGGTCGGATTGCCGGTATTGTCATCTTCATAGTCGTAACCCAGCGACAGGGTAGTCTTCTCGGTCAGATCGGCATCCATCACGCCGTAGATAAATTTTTTGGTTTTCTGGTAGCGGTCCAGCCAGCTCTGCTGATCGGTATAGCCGGTCACAACGCGGCCACGCAGGCTGCCGTCGCCGTTCAGCGGAGAGGAGAGGTCCGCCACATACCGCTGTTTATTCCAGCTGCCGTAGCTGGCACTCAGCGTGCCAGTAGCGGTTTTGCTGTCGGCATGTTTACGCACCATGTTGATAGAGGCTGACGGGCTGCCCGCGCCGGTCATCAGCCCGGTTGCCCCGCGCACGATCTCAATGCGGTCATAGATAGCCGTGTCGGACGCGGCATCGCCGTAATTCCACGTATCGTTGACCGACGTCGGAATGCCATCGAAGGTGAAGTTACTGACCTTAAAGCCGCGTGAATAGTACTCGGAGCGTTCACTGTCGATCAGATTGGTGGAGATACCGGTGGCATTGGTCAGCACATCGTTAACGGATTGCAAATCCTGATCGTGCATTCGCTGTTGTGTCACCACGCTAAGGGATTGCGGCACATCACGTGGTGTCAGCATTAATTTGGTGCCCGCCCGGGTGGTCTGGACAGCGTAATTCTGCTTATCGCTTTCACTGTTATTGGCGGGCGTCGCGCTGACGACCATATCCTGCGAGGTTTCTGCTGACGCCAGAGCAGGGTTAACGAAGGCGTGTACCGCCAGTGCCAGCATCGAGATGCTGAAAACGTTTTGACTATCTGATTCCCTGCCACTACGAGCCATAAATTTTCCATTAACGTTGGTACGAAGATTCGCGATTGTATTTTGTTTATTATTTTTATCAGTTCGTTCCTGGCGGAAGAAGCCTGAGAAGTCGTGAGAACGCCAATGATAATCATTTGCTTTATATATTCCGCAAAGGATTCAACTAAAAGTGTAACTTTATGTTAATTCTTTTAAAATCAGACTCATGGCCTGATTGATGGCCATTTAGTCACTGAGGTTTACCTGATTTTCGCACTGAAAAAGGGTGTAAAACGCGTCGTAAACAGGAAGGTTGAGATGTTTATCCAGCGGTCAGACAGCATTAAGAAAGAGAAATCAGCGTGTTAATTTGATTACTGGTTGTTAATGAGTATGATTCTCATTCTTCCGTGCGGTCAGACCAGCCCGGATCCTTTTTATTCTGACGGAGTTCTGCATGAAATCGTTAAGTCCGCGCAAAGCCGCTGTTGCCATGGCTGCTGCCGCTGCCATTAGCCTGACAGCGTGTCAGGCACCCGCTAAAAAAGCCGATGCACCTGCCGCCGAAGCGCCTAAGCCGGTTAATATTGCAGTGACACAACGCGCTCTGGGGGATGGTCTGTACGAAATGGCTTATTCACCTGTCTCAAAAGCGCTGTTTGTCGCCAGCGCGCAGGCGTTTAAAAATGTCAATGGCGGAATCATCTATCGCCTCGATCCAGCCACGCTGACCACGCAGAGTGAAACGCATACCGACATGAAAAACTTCGGTACTGCTATCAATGAAGCGGGTGAGGTCTTCTACACTACCAACTCGCTGGATGGCGCGATTTCAAAAGTGGATGCCCAGAGTGGCAAAGTGCTTCAGCGTCTGGTCTTCCCCGGCAAAATCAGTAAAGAGGGCTATCCGGCTGGTGCGCGTGAAGTCCTGTGGCATGGCAGCGAACTTTATGTAGGCCGTGTGGCCGATCCGGGCTATATCTCCGTGGTGGATACCCGCACCTTCAAGCTTAAAACCGAAATTAAAAATGCCGGTAAATGGGTGACCGGTATCATTTACTCGCCGTTGACTGATCGCATTTATGCGGCCAATGGCTCGGGTGAAATCCTGGTGATCAATCCGCGCAGCCACAAAATTGAGAAGCGCTGGACGGCAGGTGATGGCAAAGCGTACCTGTTCCTGAACATGGCGGAAGATCCAGCAACCGGTCGCCTTTTTGTGACCGACGATTCCAAAGGCAAAGTCACGCTGATATTTGATGAGCGCACCGGAAAGGTCATCAAACGTATCGAAGGGGATGCGCTGGGCATTAAGTTCAACGCTAAGCGCAATGAGCTTTACATCAGCCAGCGCGAATCGAAGAAAGTGCTGCAACTGGATGCCGCGACTTATGCGGTAAAAAACAGCTGGTCGTTCGATAAAAACCCCAATAGCCTGCTGATTGGGCCTGATAACAACACGCTGTTTGTCACCCTGAAAGCGGAATTTAATAAAGATTCTTCCACGAAGGGCACTGACGAAATTGTTCGTATCGTCCTGAAGTAATGTAGTACCGGTGGAATGAACGCCGTAATCAGAAACTTCATAGCACATAAATAATGGAACAGGCCCGCTCAGGTAAATCTGGCCGGGCCTGTTCAGATACAGGTCCTGCTGGTGAACCTGCTCTGATTACGGTTCAGGTAACACCTGAACGCAGTTACTGAAGCCCCTTCAGAACGCGGGCAGATCCTTCCCGGACGGGATAACGCTTTATATCAGCATTCTGCCAATGATACTGGTTTTCGTGGCTGACGCCGTAAGCCGCATCGTCAGTGCTGTTAAAGATGCCGGCCTGGTGCCTCAGCAAATCGTACTTGGGGTAAGCGAAAAGGAAGTTATCTCTCAGCTGAACATGTTTTCTTCAGCGGTCCGTCAGCTGAAACAGGCGGGTATCAGTCTGTCCATTGATAATTTTGGTGACGGTTCTGCCGGGTTATCACTACTCGTAAATGTACAACCTGATCGGGTACGTATCAGCGCTACAATTGTGCGGGATATTCACAGAAGCGGTCCGAAGCAGGCTGTTGTTCAGGCTATTATCCGCTGCTGCTCGGCACTGGAGATTAATATAATCGCGGCAGAAGTTAACTGGCCTGAAGAGTGGATGTGGCTTGAAGCAGCCGGCATTATTGATTTTCAGGGCAGCCTGTTCACGCCTGAAGGGGCGTTCATTGTTTGGCCGGAGACTCGCGAAGCCATCTGATTATGAAAAAAACAATCCCGCCCGGTATGCCGGGTGTCACGGCAGTTATTTATACCACGCACTTTTTCTCTCCCATCAGTGTTATCAGCGCGCTGGCCCGGCTAGCCACCGGCACTGTCAGAAATATCCTGATTTATTATGTGCATGAAATGTTTCGCTATTGCAGTGGTGTTGCTGTCTCCCGGTGTTTAGCTGCGAACTGGCAGTGCGGATGCGAGACTACATGTTTCTGCAGATCAGGTGCGGCTGACGTCAAGCGCATGTCTGATACCATGATCGCAATTTCAGTGAGCGCTTCGAAGGTGAACGACATGACGTCGATAATTGAAAGCATCGCTTTCAAGACTAACCTTTCTGCATAATATTTAACTGCCACCGCAAGTGGTAAAGTTGTACAAAAGATAAAATGGTGTACAATAATATTGTGAGTTTACGATATTTATTTTGTGCAGCTGATGAGCAGGTCCCTGGTGATCGTTTGCGGTATTGTCTGTTTACTCCGGTATCTGCAGTGGCATGTATGTCTCAGGCACATCAGGCACATCAGGCACATCAGGCACATCAGGCACATCAGGCACGAATTGCTTTCCTCTGGTGTTCAACGGATCTGGTGTGCTGCGCCTGAAGAACAGGCTGGAGGAGTTTTGTATTAGCGGGCAATTAAAAAATGGCGGTGAATCTCTTCTCAGCGGAGGGGCGACAGGTAATCATAATTCTGGGGGGGATGATGATACTGTTGCGGAAAGCTCATGCTTTTCACCGGGAGGCACCCGGCACCGCCGTTTTTCTCTGCCTGCATTGCCGTTTCAGGGTCTCTCAGGTTTTCCATATCCTGTTTACCTCCTGCCAGTATAACCAACCGCTTAGTTTAAGAATGCGCTAATGCCTGCGGGCAGAGAGTAAAAGACTGCCCCTTGTAGGCAGAGCAACATCATTCAGGCATACATATCTGAACCCTGCCGTTTGATAGGCTATTTATAAGTTGTTGATATTTTTCTATTACTTTAGCTGCAACCTCCCTTTTCCTCATTATTCCGGATGAGAGCCTTATGACCCGACAACAATGGCTGCTGAAATTCCGTCGCTGTTCCACGCCGGAAACGCTTGAAAAGGTTTATGAGCACCTTTGCTACACCGGGGATCCTTCCCACGAATTTGCGATGACACAGGCTTATGATCATCGTAAAGCAGAGCTGGTCACAGGTAAGCTGTATGATCGTGTCCCTGAATATGTATGGCACTTTGTAAAGTAAATCTGTGCGGTTCAGAATCTGCAGGTCGCAGGTCCGCATCATGACTATGTCACTCATCTTAGGGCCCTGAAGGAGTGCACATTCTGAGCATCACTCTCCAGCTCTATTCAGGCCTGTACTTTATTTCAGGGTGAATAGCTGTGAGCAGCTCACCCCCGTCTCTGAAGACGGCGCGTGCATCCCACCGGGATAAAGAAATCTCTGAGGCTGCGCTGGGCGACCCGGCCGTATTCCGGCAGAGCAGAAGAATATATCGGCGCTGACTTTACCCCCCTGAAAAATACGGGCTCTGGCATTATCGCCTGAATCATGAAGCATGATGACCGTCCACAGGGATGCCTGTCAGTTTGCCGGAAGGCACCCGGCAGAAGTGACAGAAGACAGAAACAGATCTTTGGATGCTAATCCGGAACAGCACCACTGACTGCATGTTATCCACAGAAACGGGGGATAACTATTGTATAAAATAGCGACAGGCAGATACGTTCAGCCGCATGCATGCCCTGAGAGCCTGCTGCAGGCAGCAATCAGCATGAGGACCGCACCGGTATACCGCAATGCATTCGAGCCTTCGGGCTTTACGTGCCGTACTGATATCAGCCTGCAGTATGTTAACCCTTTGGGTAATATACGTCTTAAGCGGATCTGTGACGCTGCCACCCGTTTCGCCTTTAACACTACGCTGCGCCTGCACGTCGCACGATGGGTAGGTTTTATCATGCGTTACGTCAGCCGCTGCCTGAATCAAAGTCAGCATAACGAGTACTATAATGAAAGAGTTCATGTATCTGTACAGGCTCAGGTACTGGTTTATGTGCTGTGGGACGAATGAATTACTCCGGTATACCTGCCATCAGAGTACTCTGTCAGGCCTTGCCGGAACCACAGTTTCAGTTAACCCCTTCCGGGGATACTGTAGATGACACACTGTCTGGTTTCCTCTCCTGCTGACTTTCCCGCCCTGACGTCCCGCTTCGGCCGCACGCTCATGATCCTTCCTGAAATTGCCACCGCTTATCTGACCGCCTTTCTGCCAGCATCCTCAGCGCTGCGGATTTGCGGCATAACTGCCGGCCCCCCCTCTGAGCTTCGTCATAATGCCTCCTGTCTGAGTTAAGTGAAGTCTGACAATGTATAGACCGGTTTATCTCGCGGATAAGTAATCAGACACAGACAGTGTCCGGCGGGCTGTCCAGATCACGTTTTGCCATTTTTAATGCAAAAGGAGGGAAATCAGAAGGCAACTCCGCCCCGAAAATTACGGCTGAATTTAATAAATAATCCTGAAGCGCTCCGGGCAAATCCCGCAAACCTGTGCTGACCTCTGAACGGTATCTGCGGCTTATCTCGCTTCAGAACTTATCCGTAAAATACTGAGAAAAACAGCGTCTGAGGAGCAGCCAGAGTGTATTTCACTCAGCAAAGGTGAAGATAATCCGGTTTTTTTCGCGATAGAGAAGGGCAGCCTCGCTTATCCACATAGAGGCAGGCATGAATTAACGGATCCTGTATCCGGGCTAAGGTCGTCAGGTGGGCTCTGAAGCAGACAGGATGGGCTGAGAGCCTGAAGTAACCTTTACTATCTGAAGGGTGCAACTGAAATACAGTGAATTAAAAGATAAAAAGTCGATCAGGGTCGGCTGGAAAATCAGCGCCGCTATCACCGGATAGCGGCCTGTTAATTTAACTGATGGTATCAGGTTGCTGAGCAACCAGATTACGTCGCTTACTCTTAAGCTCATCAATTCTCTTATCTATATCTTCAATCCGCTCCTCGATTCCGTCATGATGCTCCTGCAGCAGCTCTCTGGCTTCCGCCAGAGAAGAGGCCGCAGGGGTGTCACCATATAAAGGCTTATTCGCGGTTTCTCTTACCGTGACACCTGTTATTACGCCAATCACACCCACAACCATCAGATACCATGCAGGCATATAAAGATTCCCTGTTACCTCAACCAGCCACGCCGTTAATGTCGGGGTGATACCGGCAATCAGGATAGCAATGTTATAGGTACCGGCTAAAGCACTGTAGCGCACTTCCGTTGGAAAGAGCGCTGGCAGGGTCGATGCCATCACACCTATCAGGCAGTTAAGTATGACCGCCTGTATCAGGAGCCCGAAGAAGAGGGCGACCAGGCTGTCCGAAGTAATAAGCATGAATGAAGGAATGGAAAGCAGCACCATTGCCGTGCTGCCAATGATGATAAAAGGTTTTCGCCCGAATTTATCACTGAGTAACCCCATCACCGGCTGTACAAAAAGCATCGCCAGCATGATGACAACGATAATCAGAACACCGCGGTCCTCTGAATAATGCAGATTATGCGTCAGGTAACTCGGCACGTAAGTCAGCAGCATGTAATAAGCGACGTTAGTGGTAATCACGATGCCGATACAGGAAATCAGGTTTCGCCAGTGTTTACGCGCGATATCTTTAAACGGCACCGAAGGACCTTCACTCAGGCCCTGTTTAGACCCCTGCTCAAGCGAATCAACATGTTTCTGGAACGCCGGGGTTTCTTCAAGGGCATGACGCAGGTAAAGACCCACAAGCCCTAAAGGCAACGCCATGAAGAACGGAATACGCCAGCCCCATTCATTAAACGCGTCCTGGCCCAGAATGGTCGTCAGCACGACAACAACCCCGGCTCCGCAGACGAAGCCGGTGAGTGAGCCAAAATCTAACCAGCTGCCTAAAAATCCCCGCTTTCTGTCTGGAGAGTACTCCGCCACGAATATTGAAGCGCCGGTATATTCCCCTCCGACTGAAAAGCCCTGAACCATTTTGGCTATCAGCAGCAGGACCGGAGCCCAGAAGCCGATCGTCGCATAGGAAGGAATAAGACCGATAGAGAAGGTGCTCAGCGTCATCAGAATGATGGTCATGGCCAGAATCTTCTGGCGACCGTATCTGTCACCCAGCGCGCCAAAGAACATACCGCCTAAAGGCCGGATAATGAAAGGAACGGAAAACGTGCCCAGCGCTGCAATAATCTGAATCCCCGGGGAGGCGTCAGGAAAAAAAACCTTGCCCAGCACAGCTGCCACGTAACCGTAAACGCCAAAATCAAACCATTCCATGGCATTACCCAGCGCTGCCGCAGTAATCGCTTTTTTCAGACGGGCATCATCGATGATGGTAACGTCCTTCAGGCCTATCGGTTTTACTTTTTTACGTCTTATGCCTGCCATTTATTTTCCTTAAAGAGTGAACAAATACTGTAAAAATTACAGTCATCTGAAAAGGTTAGATGAGAAATGCTCTCTGGTTTCTCTGTCCAGACAGACTAAGGATAGAGTTAAATTTACAAACTGCTACAAAACATGACATTAGCCTGGCAATTTCATGCCTGATGACTATCTGCAGTCGTGACAGGAAGTCCGTAAGGCCGTCTGTAAAACCCTTATATGGCGTCTGCCCTGATAGGTTATCGAAATAGCTTGTGAGGTTTTTATATATATGTAAAAGCGCCGGGAACGGGACAAGGTGTTTCACGGTCAGGGAGGATTAAAAGAATTTGCCAGTGTTCATAACGCGATGAAGTCCATCTGAGCGGCGGGTTTTGCATCATTTCCTGAAGCAGTAATGGGCATATAGTGATGAGATATGAAGATGACCGATTTGCTCAATACTCCTTATTGTTCCCGTCATCTGTATCTGACGCGCTCCTGCTCTCTTACTGCACCTCTCTTTATAGGTCTCGCATTTTAAGATTAAAGTTTTCGTGTTACTGGCTGACTCTGACCCAAAATCCTGCTCCATTCAGAAACAGAATTCCGGCATGATTAATACTCCCTCCGAGCGGAGGTTGAGCCGATGAAAAAGTCACGATTCACTGAAGAACAGATTGTCTTTGCCCCCAGGCAGGCTGAACCGGGTACATCAGTACCGGAGGTCTGTCGCAAGCTGGGTATCTACGATGCCACATTCTATATGTGGCGCAATCGCGGTGTACTAATCAATGGGGAGCAGGTCAGGCACCGGTGACAAAGATTTAGTCAGTCATGTTCGACACAAATTATTGCCGTCGAAAATTATGATTGCTGACATTCATGACCCGCTGAGTTATGAGCGTGACTACCTGGCCAGCCATCAGGTAGCGACCTCCAACCCGGAGCAAATAAAGGCGGGGTCCAGTGAAATTACTGAATGGATTGTTAAAGAGAAAATTGAATATCTGGCCATCCACCTTGATCCAGACGTCCAGGATCCAACGCTGTTTCGCTCGGTTCTGTTTGCCCAACCCGGCAGAGGTAAACATGTTTTTGGTGACGTTGCTGAGGGGAAACTGACCATCGGGGATGTGCTTAAGCTGATCAACCAGGCCACGTCTAAAGCAGAAGCTGTTGGGCTGACGATAGCTGAACACATGCCGTGGGATATGGTTAATCTTAAGAATTTGCTCAGCTGATTTAACCTACGGTCTCTGTGATTAAAATCTCGTTCCTTATCGCAGAAGTCCGCTTTTCGCTTAAAGCGGACATTATTGCTAAAGTTGCCCGGATAAATTCCCGAAATAAAGTTACGCTCAGTTTACCTGTACTATTCGATTTTCATACCTGCAAATATGTCTCTCGCCTCGCAGTTCAATGCGTTCATGTTGAAGAAATTTACATTTCAGGACCGGCGCGAAACTGGCCCCATTTTAGCACCGAATTAACGCCAACAGAGAGAAACGGCTCGCGAGGCGTCAGATTTGGTCCGGGTGAAGCGCTAAGAAAATCGATAAGTTCATTACGCTCTCCTGCAATCATATCGGCTAACAGTTTGCCGGTGGCAGTGCCTCGCGTAATGCCTAAACCATTACAGCACAGCGCCCCGTAGACATTAGGCGCAAGCCTGCCGAAGAAACTTTCATGGTTTTCAGACAGGCAGATGGCGCCGCTCCAGGTGTATTCAAAATCGACCTGCGGCAGCATCGGAAAGCGGCGCTCAAAAGATTTACGGTGATTCTCAATAAAATGCCTTAAATGCTTTTCACGTGGTCGCCCGTCCGGCTGAAAACTAAAGCTGTTACGCACCAGAATACGGTTGTCTGCGGTACGGCGAAGTGTGCTGCCGAAAGGATGCGCCGGGATCACGCCCCAGACCGGTTTGCCGCCAAGGCATTGCTGCTCTTTATCAGTCAGAGGTCTTGTCAGGCTGCCATAGAGAAATGTTGGAAGCAGGCGACGCTGTAGAAAACCAAAGTGAGTAGCAAAACCGTTGTTGGCAAGGATCAATGTATCGACTGTAATCACCCCCCTGTCATGCATTAATGCAATAGTGTCACCATAGTCCACCGAGGTGATCGGCGTATTTTCATAAAGCGTAACGTTGGCAGGTAGATTGTCTGCCAGCCCCTTCACCAATGCCGAAGGTTGAAGCAGAAGCGTACCTGGAATAAAGAGGGCCTGTTTATAGTAGGACGTGCCGATATGATCAGGTAAGTCATTGCCAGCGATCATCTCAGCTGTCCGGCCGATTTTTGCCAGTCCGCGGCGATAAGCTTCCAGTATCTCAATGCCCTGATTTCCGACGGCGGCCTGGTATTTACCTGATGCCGACATCTGACACTCTATATTGTTCTCCTGCACAACATGGCGCAGATAATCCTGTCCCAGCGTATTTAGTCTGAGCACAAGATTCGCTGTGTTGACATCGCCGATGTAGTCCTTTGCGCCAATATCATGGGGCACGTCAATGGCGAAGCCTGCATTGCGTCCGGCTGAGCCATATCCTACTTCCTGTGCTTCGATTAAGACTACTTCATCGTCAGGGAAGTTGAGCGCCAGCTGACGCGCAGCTGCCAGCCCAGTCAGACCAGCCCCAATAATTCCCCATCGCGCTTTTTTCTGTCCGGTATGTTCAGAACGTGGAATTCGTGCCGGACTGATATGAAACCATCCCGGCCTGGAATCGTCTGCGGGTAAAGAAGTGATCTTTTGCAATTATATTACTCCAATACTTTTTCGTAGGGTGGTTCGCCTGCGGGGCAGGGCAAACCCGTTTATTCAGGCCAACTGCATTAAGCCGTCAGACCATGTAAACAGAGAAGAAGAGATGAATTTATTTGTATTTTTATTGTATACATGAAGTATAAAATATTAAGCGCTATGGGTGTTCGTCAACAACCTGACTAGCCTTTTGCGTCTGGTATCGCAAAATCAAAATAAAGTTTTCCAGGCGATGATAAAAGGAGAAGACGTACAGCGGAGAGTTAAGTCTGAAGGGATGATTTGGGACAGCAGGCACGGTCTGGCCGGAAGCATAAGCTCCCAGCTAAATACATTTATTCACAAACAAAACTTTAAATCAGATGATCAGCTTTCAGGCCTTGTGGCGCGATAAATATCTCCATATTTTCCCGGGAAAGTTCCCAGTGTTCAAAAACAAGGTCTACTACGGCCTGCTCATTACGTGTTTCTATCGCTGCAATAAAAGAATCGTGGTGATCGGCAGCGAGTTGTAGCCGGTATTCCATCTCTTCATTCCGGGGGCGATAGAAGGTGTGGCCAATACGACAGTGATCGATTAGCAAGCGTCCAAGACTTGGCTGAAGGTAAGGGTTAGCTGCCATCTCGCCCATGATTTCATGGAAACGATTATTTTCCAGTACCAGTACGGCGGAATGGTGAGTCTGAACTGCTTTGCGAAAACGTTTTTGTGTTTCCTTCAATGCCTTTAGCTGCGCAGGTTTACAGTTCTGTACAGCAAGACGCCCGGTAGCAGCATATATCATTGGGGCGACCAGAAAAAAGTTACGAAGCGATGCATGGCTCATCGGGATAACGCGCACGCCACGCTTTTCAACAATTTCCAGATAGCCTTCACCTGCCAGACGATGGAATACTTCACGCACCGGTGTACGCGACAATCCATACTGTGCCGTCAGGCTTGATTCATCCAGTACTTCATCCGGATCCAGTTCCATGGTGAGAATGAGCCGTTTCAGATCTTCATATAGCGCTGTTTTTCCCAATCCCACATCTTCCTCCAGAACAATAACTCATATCAGATAACGCAACGAAAGTATCGCGCAGCAATGCTGCTATAACTTACATAATGTACATGTTTACAGCAAAAATAATCATGCCATCATTCGCCGCTTAATTTAGCCGCAATAAAAATGTCCAACACAGCATTTGATCCTGATGGAAAATAGGATGGAGTCCCTGGGAAATCAAACCGGAGTCCTGCCGGATTTTATAAGTGCCGGGTTATGGCGTTCTGATAAATAAGGTGCAGCATGTGTTCAGGAGCGCTGTCGGGCTTATGACTGAGAATGTCACTGCGCAGCCAGGTAATCTCTTCGCAGGCGGCGGGTTAAAACGCCATATTGTCATGGACCCGCTTGAGCCACGTAACAACAAATGCATTTTTTACCGATTAGCGCAGATTCGCCCCTGTTTTCGCGACAGGTCGGGTGCGATTAGCAGAAAAGAATAAAAATGTACGCATAAATCGACATGTTGCAATGCGTACAAAGTAAAACGTTGATTCGCTGGCATCATGATGGGCATCCTATCATGCTGCCTGCCGGATAGCGCAGGCAGCTTATCTGAGATGATTCAGGCGCTCCTTACCGGAACGTCAATCCATAGCGTTTTTAGCTCAGTATATTGATCGAGCGCGAAAACCGACTTATCGCGGCCGCCGAAGCCGGATTGCTTGTAGCCGCCAAACGGCGTGGTTGCGTCGCCTTCACCAAAGCAGTTCACCGTAACAGTACCGGCGCGTACCGCACGCGACACGCGAATCGCCCGGTTGAGGCTGCCAGTGTAAACCGAACCCGCTAAGCCATAGTCAGTGTCGTTCGCCAGCGCGATGGCTTCCGCTTCCGTTTTAAAGGGAGTCACGCAAAGGATCGGCCCGAAAATTTCTTCGCGGAACAGCGCGCTTTCCGGCGTTACATTGTCAATAATCGTCGGCTGTACATAAGTACCCTGTTCGGTGCCGCCGCCCTGCAGAATGTACAGTCCCTCATTACGCGCCGTCTCCAGATAGCCGCTTACTTTACTGAAATGTTCGGCGCTGACCATAGCGCCCAGCCGATTTTTTGGGTCGAGCGGATTGCCCATCGGCCAGTCCGACAGTTGTTCGGCCATCAGCCTCAGCAGAGGCTCTTTGACCTTTTCCTGAACCAGCAGGCGCGAAGTTGCCGAACAGTTCTCGCCCATATTCCAGAACGCGCCGTTCAGCACGTTAGCCGCCACGCTGGCGAGATCCTCGGCGTCGTCAAACACCACCGCCGGGTTTTTACCACCGCACTCCAGCACAACTTTTTTCAGGTTGGAGTCTGCGGCATAACGCAGGAAACGTCGACCGGTGGCGGTAGAGCCGGTAAAGCTCACCATGTCAATGTCCGCATGCAGGCCTATTGGCTCGCCTACTGATTTGCCGGTGCCCGTAACAATGTTCAATACACCAGCCGGCAGCCCGGCTTCGACGGCAAGCGCTGCCACACGCAGCGCTGTCAGGGAGGTCTGTTCGGCGGGTTTGACAATCACCGAGCAGCCAGTCGCCAGCGCTGGCGCGATTTTCCAGGCCAGCATCAGCAGTGGAAAATTCCACGGCAGCACGCAGCCCACGACGCCGATCGGCTCGCGCACCACCAGCGCCAGCGCGCCGTTGCCGGTCGGCGCGCAGTGATCGTACATTTTGTCGATCGCTTCCGCGTGCCATTTCAAAACATGGATCGTCTCCGGCACGTCTACCGCCAGACATTCGCTGACCGGCTTACCGCTGTCGAGACTTTCCAGCACTGCCAGCGACTCCAGCTCACGCTCCATCAGGGCGGCCAGCTTCAGCAGCACGGCTTTACGTTCGCCGGGATGTGCCTGGCTCCAGCTGCCCGCCTCGAATACAGCACGTGCGCCTTCCACGGCGGCATTAACATCACGAATATCGCAGGCGGCGATGCGCGTCAGAGGCTCACCAGTCGACGGGTTAACCGTGATTAGCGTATCGCCCGACACTGCCGCGCAAAAGTGCCCATTGATAAACGCGTTATCAGGCAGGGCGAGTGCTGCTGCGATACGCTCGGCATCGCTCAGGGTTGCTATATGGCTCATGCCCTCTCCTTACGATGCGGTGACCGCAGCCACGTTACGTTTCACGCTCTCGATAACTGCTTTAAGCTGCGCCTGCTCTTCCTCATCCAGCGCCTGTAGCGGGGCGCGTACCGGCCCCGACTTCAGCCCAGCCAGCTCTGAGCCGTACTTAATTGACTGAACAAACTTGCCACCGTCGAGGAAATTCATCAGTGGCATCATCGCCGCCATAATTTTGCGACCTTTAACGAAATCTTTTTCAACCACACAGGCTTCATAAAGCGCTACGTGCTCGCGCGGAATAAAGTTTGAGCCCGCGCAGACCCAGCTACGTGCGCCCCATGCAAAGAACTCAAGCGCCTGATCATCCCAGCCACAGGAGAGTGAAATTGTCGGGAACTGACACGCCAGCAGATGCAGATTGTTAAAGTCGCCGGAACTCTCTTTAATCGCCACTACGTTGGCGGAGCGACTCACTTCGCGGAAGTAAGTTTCACCCATGCTGATCCCCATACGACCCGGATAGTTGTAGAGCATGATGGGTAGCTGCGCGGCTTTATCGATGGTCAGCGCGTGATGGGCGTTTTCCAGTTCGGTCGGCAATGCATAGGGCGGAGAGGTGACCAGAATGGCGTCCGCTTTGTGGTCGCGCGCATGGGTGGCGAAGGTGACTGCATCTTCGGTACGGATGGCTCCGGTGCCGACGACGAGCGGCAGGCGTTGACCAATGACTTTGCGCGCATGTTCTACCAGCGCCAGACGCTCTTCCTGGCTCTGGGCGTAGTACTCGCCGGTTGAACCGCCAATGATAATGCCGTGCACGCGCGCTTCAATCAGCGACTCAAGTACGTCTGCGAAGGCAGCGAAATCAATGCTGCCGTCGGCGGCGTAAGGGGTAATAGCCGGGGTATAGATGCCTTCAAATGTCAACACAGTAGCCTCCAGGGTACATTCAGGTCTGCATACAACCTTAACGGGTTGCGATGTTAAACAATTTGCACAGGCCAGAGAGGCAGGTCAATCAGACGAAAAAATTGCATACAAAATAAATACAATAAAAATACAATAAAGCAGGATTTTTCTACACTAATTATATTTTTTATTCATTAAAAACAGGCAATTATGTTTTAATTGGACTTGTATAAATTTTCTAAATGAATTCAGATAACGATCACATTCCCGCATTCTGACCTGCTGAAGCATATTTACAGCCTCTGTCAGGAGGCATAGGTTTGTTGCAAGTTTTAACCTGAATTTAACAGGCACCATTGTCAGTTTGACGAGCAAGCGTGGCTAACAAAGAAGGAAGCAGGTGATGACCCAGAAGAAAGCGACACTGATTGGCCTGATAGCCATAGTGCTCTGGAGCGCGATTGTTGGACTGATAAAAAGCGTGAGTGAGGGTTTCGGCGCGGTAGGCGGCGCCGCGTTAATCTACAGCTGCAGCTCAATATTGCTGGTGTTAACCGTCGGTTTTCCGCGCTTGCGCTCGTTTCCCCGGCGCTACCTGGTAGTCGGCAGCGTATTGTTCGTCTGTTACGAACTCTGCCTGTCGTTGTCACTCGGCTTTACCCATAACGGCCGACAGGCGATTGAGGTCGGGATGGTGAACTATCTTTGGCCGAGCATGACCATAGTACTGGCGGTCATTGTTAACAGGCAAAAAACCAGTCCGCTCATTATACCCGGCGTATTGCTTGCTATTTCCGGAATATGCCGGGTGCTCGGCGGTGATCACGCTTTTACCGTCAGCGGAATCGCCACTAATATCATGGATAATCCACTGAGCTACGGACTCGCATTCAGCGGTGCAGTCATCTGGGCAATATATTGCGTGGTGACGAAAAAAATAGCCAATGGTAGTAACGGTATTACGCTATTTTTTATTTTAACCGCGCTTACATTATGGGTGAAATTTCTGTTATCGCCGCAACCGTCATTCGCGGTTTCACTACAGGTACTGATCAATCTGGTGCTGGCTGCAATGGCAATGGGTTTCGGCTATGCCGCGTGGAACACAGGTATTTTGCATGGCAATGTTAACCTGCTGGCAGCCGCCTCTTATTTCATTCCGATTATCTCTTCAGTACTGGCCGCCTTTATCCTCAGTTCTCATCTGACGATAGCATTCTGGCAGGGTACGGCTATGGTGAGTCTGGGTTCGCTGATCTGCTGGTGGTCAACCCGTTCGACAGACGCTAATAAAGTGACGCACGAGGCGTCGTAATATTTAAATGAGAGGGCGTCTACCCTCTCCGATTTAAATAACAATAAGAATGTTTATAACCGCTTACCCTGCGCCGGAGGAAATACATTATGACGTTACTGACCTGACAATGCTTTTTATTTTATCGGGGACAGGATAGCCCGCCGGATAATCTTTCTAACGATCTCACGCCTTATATTTATTCCGACCCCTTATGCATTTAACGGGACTGGTGCCCTGTGGCCATTGTTCTGAACAGCTCACCGTTAATCTGCTGATAAAAAATAGAGGAGCCTGTGATGTCTAATCACATTTCAGTTGAAGATGTACCGCTTAGCCGTTTCCATCGTCTTCTTACCATACGCTCCGGCGGCGGGTCATTCGTTGATGGCTACGTACTGAGTATTATTGGTATAGCGATGACGAAGGTGTCACCTGCGCTGGGGCTTAGCGCCTTCTGGGAAGGGCTTATCGCCGCCTCCGCCCTGATCGGTATCTTTTTTGGAGGCTTTATTGGCGGCGCACTCACGGACAGGCTCGGCAGACGCGTACTTTATTTTGTGGGCCCGGTACTGTTTATAGTCTGCTCGCTGGCACAATACTGGGTGCAGAGCGGCGAAATGCTTTTTGCCCTGCGTTTTCTTAATGGTGTCGCGGTAGGCATCGAATATCCGGTCGCCACTGCTTTTTTGGTGGAGTTTTTGCCGAAACGCTATCGCGGTCCTTGCCTGGCAGCGCTGACCATTCTCTGGTTTGCAGGCGCGGCAGTGGCCTATCTTACCGGCGAAGTCATCCTGAATATTGGCGGACCGGATGCCTGGCGGTTAACGCTGGCAAGTACAGCGGTAATTGGCGCGCTACTGTTCCTGGTGCGTCTCGGCACGCCGGAATCGCCACGCTGGCTGATGAGTAAAGGGCGTGAACAGGAAGCAGAGGCGATAATCAGGCGCGTGTATGGCAGCGACTTCGGGCTGAAAAATCTGCCTCAGCAGGCAGAGTGTCAACACCTGTCATTCGGCAGCCTGCTGCACTCCGGATACGGCAAGCGTATGGCTTTTGTTACCCTATTCTGGACCTGTTCAGTCATCCCGGTGTTTGCTGTCTACACTTTTGCTCCACGCGTACTGGAAGCGCTGCATCTCAGCGGTAACTGGGCTGCATACGGTTCAATCGCCATTACTCTGCTGTTTGTTGTCGGCTGCATCATTGCCACCCGTCTGGTAAATTCGCTGGGACGCCGAAAGCTGCTGCTGCACAGCTTCCTTTGGTCAGGCCTCGCTTTGCTGCTGCTGGGTGTACTGCGCGACGGGCCGTCAATGGTGATCCTGCTAATATTTGGTGCCTATGCGCTGTTTATCGGTGGGGCACAGGTGCTGCAGCTGGTCTATCCAAACGAAATCTTCCCGACGGAGATACGTGCAGCTGCCGTCGGTATTGGTACCTCAATGTCGCGCGTCGGCGCGGCAGTCGGCACCTGGCTGATTCCGGTATCGCTGCAGACTATCGGTATTGGCCACACTATGTATATTGCTGCGGGCATTACGTTTTTCGGCCTGCTGGTCTCATGGTTCCTGGCACCGGAAACGGCGGCGCGCAATCTCGAAGACGCCGCGTCGCTGGACACTCCGCAGCCCAGGATGAATGGTAGCCTCCCTAAGCGCAGTTCCTGGTGAAAAATCAGGGGCGGATACTGCCCCTGATTACTGTTTAATGAGTCGTTCCACGTCACGTCTGCGTTTACGGAACGAGCTTGGCGTTTCACCATACTGTTTTCGAAACCAGGCAATCAGGTGGGACGCGTCGGCAAAACCGGTGGCGGCGGCAATGGCGTTCAGGCTGTTACTGGAATCCGCCATCAGCTTACGCGCCTGCTCCAGCCGCATGCGACGCCAGTAAACCGCAGCGGAATGACCTGTACACTTGGTGAAAATCAGGTTGAGCTGGCGGAAGGTTACCCCGGCGAACAACGCTACTTCAGCCAGCGGTGTGGGCGAGTCGAGATGGTGTTTCATAAACTCAATCACTTTACTCACCAGCTCATTCTCATAGACATCAGGCTCCCTGACGTTGCGCTGTGTTTTTTTTACCGGTGCGGCCGGCTCCTCCACCAACAGATACTTAAGCACTTTCTGCGATCGCACCAGTCCGCAGTGCTCGCGAATGATATCTGCCGCCAGATCGATCGCAGTACCGCCAGGACAGGTAATGATACCGCCATCTTTAATATAGGTTTTGTCGATGACCGGAATCGCTTTGGGAAAACGCAGTCTGAACTCGTCGCGGGTGGTGAAATGGATTGCACACTGGCGACCATCCAGAAGGCCAGCATTTCCCGCCACAAACACGCCGCTGCAAAGAGTGATTATGCGCACACCCCGCGCATGCAGCTCGCACAACGCTTTTAACAGCCAGGGCGGCGACTTACGAGTCTCTTCCAGCAAGCCACCCGCTACAACAAAATAGTCCCAGCTACGGGTAAAATCGAGCCCGGCGGTTGGCGATACTGGCAAATCGCAGCTGGCGGTGACCGGCTGGTTATCACAAGTCATCCATTCCCAGCGACAGAAGATCTGCCGGCTGAAAAACGATTCATCCGCTGCGAAACGCAGCGACTCGACCATGCCGGCGACAGAGGCCAGCGTAAAGCGGTTCATTAGCAGAAAACCAACAGTGAGATCGGGTTTCGGCGATACACCCGTTTCAGATGTAGTCTGCGATTGCATAGATATGAAACTCCGATTTATTGTGCCGTTTTCTTTTCGCAAGTAGCAGCAATACTTTCTTCACTCACTTTATGAGTTCGAATTTTTAGAAAAAGTGTGTTGTATATCTGCTTATTGCTGACATTTAATACTTATGACACCTGATTTTACTACGCGAATGAAGCTGAAACCCGGTCTTGTAAGGAGGTAGCGTAAAAAAATGGCTGGCTTCACTCTGAAATCGGTCATATCACCCTTACGCCACAGCCGGAAAATCCTGCAACGTTATGACATAACATAAAAGCCAGTGGTGTGTTCCTGATCGGCTGGCGGGTCGTGATGAATTGTTACATTGGTGTTCAGCAAAATGCAGTTTTCAGGAATCTTAAAGGGTTTTATCGCTGGCTTATTTATCTGGTTTTGGAGGGGCTTCTTCCTGATAACTTTTGACCGAACGTTGCTTTTGAATATTAGACTGCGCGCGTTTTTAAGCAGATCAGAATCCTGGTCAATGCAAGTGGTCTGATGCTGGCTGCGGGTCCAGAAGGCATCTATGTAATATGAATGCCTGATTCATAATATGTTGCGGGAAAGGTCACTCCGGCGGTATCAGAGGTGCGATTCTGATTGCTTCAACTAACGAGATGGCCAGTTGCTGCGTTTTGCCATAGAAGGTGAAGCCCTAAAATGAAAAATCCACGCAAACGCGTGGATTTTGAAAGGTTCAGTGAGCGTCATGAGATGTTCTGAAACTTCATGAGACAACACATTTTATTTAGACGTTAAACAGGAAGTTCATCACATCGCCATCTTTCACGATGTACTCTTTACCTTCTGAACGCATCTTGCCGGCCTCTTTCGCGCCTTGCTCGCCTTTGTAAGCGATGAAGTCTTCAAACGCGATGGTCTGGGCGCGGATAAAGCCTTTCTCGAAGTCGGTGTGGATTTTACCGGCTGCCTGTGGGGCAGTGGCGCCAACCGGGATGGTCCAGGCACGCACTTCTTTCACGCCAGCGGTGAAGTAGGTCTGCAGGTTCAGCAGCGAGTAACCGGCGCGGATAACGCGGTTCAGGCCCGGCTCTTCCAGCCCCAGCTCTGCCATGAACTCTTCACGATCTTCATCTTCCAGTTCGGCAATGTCCGACTCAACGGCGGCGCATACCGGCACGACGACTGAACCTTCTGCTTCGGCAATCGCACGTACCTGATCCAGGTACGGGTTGTTCTCGAAACCATCTTCATTGACGTTGGCAATGTACATCGTAGGTTTAAGAGTCAGGAAGCTCAGATAGCGGATGGCCGCTTTGTCGTCGGCATCCAGATCCAGTGAGCGCAGCATGCCCGCTTCGGAAAGATGCGGCAGGCACTTCTCCAGCGCAGCCAGCTCGGCTTTGGCGTCTTTATCGCCGCCTTTGGCTTTCTTCTGCACGCGCTGAATGGCACGCTCACAGGTTTCCAGATCGGACAGCGCCAGTTCGGTGTTGATGACGTCAATATCTTCAGCCGGGTTCACTTTGCCCGCAACGTGAATGATGTTGTCGTTTTCAAAGCAGCGCACCACGTGGCCGATCGCTTCAGTTTCGCGGATGTTGGTCAGGAACTGGTTACCCAGACCTTCACCTTTGGACGCGCCTTTTACCAGGCCCGCGATATCGACGAATTCCATGGTAGTCGGCACCACGCGCTGTGGCTTAACAATCTCAGAAAGCTGGTCCAGACGCAGGTCAGGCATGGGTACCACGCCGGTATTTGGCTCAATGGTACAGAACGGGAAGTTAGCCGCTTCGATGCCCGCTTTAGTCAGCGCGTTAAACAGAGTGGATTTACCGACGTTCGGCAGGCCCACGATACCGCATTTGAATCCCATGGTTTGATACCCTTTATAACTGGATGGACAGCGCGCCAGAGGGCGTACTGTCGGAGACGAATGGAAAAATTTCGCGCATTATACACGGAATCACGACGATTCGGGCGTTTAAGCAGGCCTGAAGGCGTGCAGCCGGTTCATTGCCTTGATGCGATCCTCTTTCAGCCACAGTTCGGTGCAGCGCGCCGCTTCATCAATGGCATCATCAATCAGCTTCTGCTCGCTGGCGGGCGGCTTACCCAGCACAAATCCGGTCACCTTGTTGCGATCGCCGGGATGCCCGATACCAATGCGCAGCCGATGGAAATTATTGTTGTTGTCCAGCTTGCTGATGATGTCTTTCAGCCCGTTATGGCCGCCATGGCCGCCGCCCTGCTTGAATTTCGCCACACCGGGTGGCAAATCGAGTTCATCATGCGCCACCAGAATCTCTTCTGGCGTGATGCGATAAAAGGTCGCCATCGCCGACACCGCTTTACCACTCAGGTTCATAAAGGTGGTCGGCACCAGCAGGCGCACATCTTCGCCGGCTATCGCCAGGCGGGCGGTGTAGCCATAGAATTTGCTTTCCTCTTTCAGTGACTGATTGTGGCGCTCAGCCAGTAGATCCAGATACCAGGCACCCGCATTGTGGCGTGTGGCGGCATATTCAGCGCCCGGATTGGACAGTCCCACAATCAGTTTAATGCTGCTCACAATGATTATCCTGCTGTTATCGTGAAAGTGCGTTAGTTTACTTCGCTACAGTCAGGATGACAAAGCACAAGCATTGAAATGGTTCAGAACGGTGATTAATCATTTTCCATCTGAATCAACAGGCTGCATTCAGGACCAGGTTATTCTTTGTGACTGATGTGTGATCCACTCCGCAACGTGGACTGCAGCCATTGCCTAAACTTATGGCACTTAACATTGTGTGCGGTTATTAACTCATATGGATGGAGGTGCAGCATGAAACATCAACACTGCCGCGTAGCGGGTAACAGCCTGATGGTACTGGGATTAGTCACGATGGTGCTGGGTGTTGGGTTTTCAATAATGAACCAGCTGCCGTCACTCGATTTGCCGCAGTTTCTGGCGCAGGGTGCGATTCTGAGCATCTTTATTGGCGCACTGATGTGGCTGGTGGGCGCGCGTATCAGTGGCCGTGAAAAAATTGAAGATCGTTACTACTGGCTGCGTCACTATGACAAACGCTGCCGCCGGTCACACAATTCTCACCATTAACTGATGGCTGCCGGGGCCGGATGCTGCGCTGTGCAGTTGCGGCCGCTGGCTTTGGCGTGATAGAGCGCCGCATCTGCCAGCGCCAGTAAACTCGCAAAATCCTGCTGGCCCTGCGTGACCGTGGCAAAGCCAATGCTGACCGACCAGGCAATTTCATTAGGTTGCGACGCACAGACTGCCAGCCGGATCGCCTCACACCACGCCTCTGCATCCCGTGCTCCCGCCGGAATGATGGCCGCAAACTCTTCTCCGCCCAGTCGTGCAAAACGTCCCTCAGCTGGTATCAATCCTCTGACAATTTCGCAAAACTGAATCAAAATCTGGTCGCCCTGATGATGGCCATATCGATCATTGATGCTTTTAAAATGATCCAGGTCGAACAGTATCGCGCTGAACGGCCGGTTCTGACGGCGGCAGTACGCCACCATTTTCTCTGCTTCAGCAAAGAGGGCGCGGCGATTCCAGACGCTGGTCAGCGGATCGTGCAGGGAAGAGTATTTTAACGCTATCTGCATCCGCTCATTCACCATGGCCAGAATGGTAAACGTCAGGCCGATGACAAACAAAATGGATTCCAGAATCACGTAGACCGAGAAGTCCGATCCGCCAATCGCCCCAGGTTGCGTGCTGGCAATGGCGCTATCCAGAAACAGGCGCACCAGATGAAACAGCAGGTGGATCCACAGCAGCAACTGGGCAGGCCAGAAAGTGGCTTTCAGCGTGTCGCGCGCCCGCCAGACCAGCTGGATCAGTGCGGCGGTATAGGCAACGCAGGCGATGCACAATACCAGTACCCGTTTGGGTAAGCTGTAATAAAACGCCGGAAAGCAGCAGAGGAGTGTCCAGAGCAGGGCACCCAGTAGCCAGTGCGTGCCGATGGGTTTACCGCAGAAGCGCCGGAACGCATTTAATAATCCGCCATAAGCCAGCATCACTAACACATTGCCCACTGCAACTGGCAGGAAATGCAGGCCACTGCTGCGCAGGCTGCTTAAAAATACGGCAATCAGGGTGAAAACCAGTGACAGACAGGTGAAGCCAAGAACGCGGTCATAGTGCGACCCGACCCAGGCAAAAACCATAATGATGCTCAGAAACCCCAGCACATAGAGCTCGCAGACAAATAATGTGTAGATATCGAGGCTCATGGTGGCTGAATTCTGATGAGAAATGCGCTGCAAATTACCACTTAATACTAAACAGCAGAAGCAGGGGAACATCGCATTTTAGTAAAAGAGTGGGGGGCGTCGAAAATAGGGGATTAAAAGGAAATTTATCGGGGAAAAGTCAGAAAAAAAAGCGCGTTAATCCAGACGACAGAGATAAAAAAACCGGGCACAGTGCCCGGTTCCGTGAAGATTAATGCTCGAACATCGCCGAGATAGATTCTTCGTTACTGATGCGGCGAATCGCTTCGGCCAGCATGCCAGATAAGGTTAGTGTGCGCACATTCGGCAGTGATTTGATCTCGTCTGAGAGTGGGATGGTATCGCAGACGATGACCTGGTCGAGTACAGATTTACGCAGATTTTCAACCGCATTGCCGGAGAAGATCGGGTGGGTCGCGTAAGCAAACACGCGTTTAGCACCGCGCTCTTTCAGCGCTTCAGCCGCTTTGCACAGCGTGCCGCCGGTGTCGATCATATCGTCGACCAGCACGCAGTCGCGGCCAGCAACGTCACCGATGATGTGCATCACCTGAGAAACGTTCGCGCGAGGGCGGCGTTTATCGATGATAGCCATATCGGTGTCGTTCAGCAGTTTAGCGATAGCACGGGCACGTACTACGCCACCAATATCGGGAGAAACAACAATCGGGTTTTCCAGACCGATCTGCATCATATCTTCCAGCAGGATCGGGCTGCCAAATACGTTATCAACCGGGACGTCGAAGAAGCCCTGGATCTGCTCGGCGTGCAGGTCAACCGTAAGAACACGGTCAACACCGACGCTGGAAAGGAAGTCTGCCACTACTTTAGCGGTAATAGGCACGCGCGCGGAACGCACGCGGCGGTCCTGACGGGCATAACCAAAGTAGGGGATGACTGCGGTAATACGACCAGCAGAAGCACGACGCAGCGCGTCGACCATCACAACCAGTTCCATCAGATTATCGTTGGTGGGAGCACAGGTGGACTGGATGATGAAAATATCACCACCGCGTACATTTTCATTAATCTGTACGCTCACTTCACCATCACTGAAACGGCCTACAGCGGCGTCTCCCAGGCTGGTGTAAAGACGATTGGCAATACGTTGTGCTAGTTCCGGGGTGGCGTTACCAGCAAATAGCTTCATATCAGGCACGAGAAGAACCTCAGGCTTTGCGTCCAGAGAATGAACGGCATGACTGTAACCGGCGCCTACGGTCATAGACGTTCACACGGGTGTGTTAATGCGAAACGTGCAGTGTCTGGAACAGGGTGACACTGTCACGCATTCGCTAATCGCCTCGCAGGGTACGCTGTAGCGGCGAGACATTAACGCCCCGGGCTATAAATCCGCGTACCCCATTCGGGGCAAGCTCCAGCACCTGGCGGGCAGCGGACTCGGTGTCAAATTCAGCAAACACACAAGCGCCTGTGCCAGTCAGGCGTGACGGCGCGTATTCTAGCAGCCAGGAAACAAGCGCATCAACCTCACGAAAACGTTTTCTTACCACTGCTTCACAATCATTGGTGAAGGGTAAGGCTAAAAGCGTCGATAAACTGCGCGATGGCGTATCCCGTGTCAGCCCGGGGTCGTTAAATACCACGGGCGTACTGATGTTCACACCAGGATGAGCGACAAGATACCACTTTTCTTCCGGCGCTGCGGGATGAAGTTGTTCACCCACGCCCTCTGCAAAGGCCGCAAAGCCATGCACAAAAACCGGTACATCCGCGCCCAGCTTCACGCCGATTGCCGCCAGCTCATCCGGTGCGAAGCCGGTTTGCCACAGATGATTCAGCGCCACCAGCACGGTCGCCGCATCAGAAGAGCCGCCACCAATGCCGCCGCCCATGGGCAGCCTTTTCTCGATAGCAATCTGTGCACCTGCACGTGCGGGCAGGCGATGGTTATTCTGTGCCGCCTGTTTCAGCATGTTCGCAGCACGCACAATCAGGTTGTCCGCATCCGCCACGCCCGGCATCGGCGTTAACAGCTGAATAGAATCGCTGTGATCAACGCTAATTTGCAGTTCATCACCGTAGTCGAGAAACTGAAACAGCGTCTGCAGGTTATGATAGCCGTCGGGACGACGGCCAGTGATGTAGAGAAAAAGATTCAGTTTTGCCGGGGCAGGCCAGTGGGTGATCATTGAACGGTCCAGCCGTCCATACGTAGTTTAATTCGCTGGTCACCCTCTTTCAGCTCCAGGCTGGACGGCAGCGGCGGGGTAACCTTGCTGTCGTAGCCCGCAATCGAAACCTGCCAGTTCTGACCGTCACGGCTGTAGTTGAGGCTGCTTAGCTGATAGCTATCGTTAAGCCTATAATCCGTGGCATCGCCCGGCAGACCCATCATCCACTGACGCAGATTTGCCAGTGGAATATTCATGCCGGTCAGCTGCGAGATCATTTTCTGCGCATCGTTGCTGACGTAGCGCTTGCCTTTGTTATCGACGATCTGCACTACCGAGCCCTGCGCATCGAGCTGCAGTTCGGTGCTGCCGAGCGGATTGGTCAGCAGCAGGCGATAGCGATCGGGCGCGGTCTGCTGCCAGTTGAAGCGGGCGTAGACTTTCTGCTTGTCAGAGAGGTAGGCAAAGGCGCCGCGGGTCTGGTAGTGCGTGACCTTTGAGACCGCCTGCTGATGCTGCTGCCACTGTGGCGCGGTAACGCTGGGGCCGGGACCCTGCGGTTTGTTGACGCTACAGGCCGCCAGCAGCACGCTGGCAAGGGGCAAAAGGCGCAACAGATTGCGTGGTGAATTAAGCATCAAGTGGTCATCTCCTCGGACACATTTATTATTCGTAACGGATAACGCTAACCGCCCCGGTTTTAACCGTCAATGCTGTTATGCAGCAAATTGAGCAGGAACAGGTTAATCTTATTACAGTCATAGCCTTTGTATGGCTTTTCTTGATCTGCCGCATCTTGTAGAATGCGCCTCACAAAACCCTGACATTATTGGGACATCCCAACCAAAACCGCCATGACGCTGCTCGCTCTCGGAATCAACCACAAGACTGCCCCCATTGCTCTGCGCGAACGTGTTTCGTTCGGGCCGGAGACGCTTGAGCAGGCGCTGAACAGCCTGTTATCACAGCCAATGGTGCAGAGCGGTGTGGTGTTGTCCACCTGTAACCGGACGGAACTCTACCTGAGTGTAGAGCAGCAGGCCGATTTACAGGCGCGTCTGGTGAGCTGGTTATGCAATTATCATCAGCTGGATGAAGAGGATGTGCGCAATAGCCTCTACTGGCATCAGGATAACGAGGCGGTCAGCCACCTGATGCGCGTCGCCAGCGGACTCGATTCACTGGTGCTGGGCGAACCTCAGATCCTCGGTCAGGTAAAAAAAGCCTTTGCCGACTCCTCACGCGGTCATGCGCTGAGCAGTGAACTGGAACGCATGTTCCAGAAAACCTTCTCTGTCGCCAAACGCGTGCGCACGGAAACTGATATCGGTGCCAATGCGGTGTCAGTGGCGTTTGCCGCCTGTACGCTGGCCCGTCAAATCTTCGAATCCCTCTCCTCCGTTAATGTATTGCTGGTTGGCGCGGGTGAAACCATTGAACTGGTGGTACGTCATCTGCGTGAACACCAGGTCAAAAATCTGATCATCGCGAACCGTACCCGCGAGCGTGCCGAAGCGCTGGCGTCGGAAGTCGGTGCAGAGGTGATTACGCTGGCGGAGATTGATGCCCGCCTGGCTGAAGCTGACATTATTATCTCCTCAACCTCCAGTCCGCTACCGATTATCGGCAAGGGGATGATGGAACGCGCTTTGAAAGCGCGACGTAACAAACCCATGCTGCTGGTCGATATTGCGGTGCCACGCGACGTGGAGCCGGAAGTCGGCGATTTGCCCAATGCCTATCTCTATAGCGTGGATGACCTGCAGGCGATCATCGAGCAGAACCTGGCGCAGCGCAAAGCGGCCGCGGTTCAGGCCGAAAGCATCGTGGTTCAGGAAAGCAGCGAGTTTATGGCGTGGCTGCGCTCACAGGGCGCGGTGAATACCATCCGTGAATATCGTTCTCAGGCGGAGGATATCCGTGCTGAGCTGGAAAGCCGTGCGCTGCAGGCGCTGCAGCAGGGTACCGATCCGCAGAAAGTCATGCAGGAACTGGCGCACAAGCTGACTAACCGTTTAATACACGCTCCAACCAAATCACTTCAGCAGGCCGCCCGCGACGGCGATAATGAACGCCTGCAGATTTTACGCGACAGCCTGGGTCTCGATTAGGCACAACGCTGTCGCCACCTGTTACGGGAATCCCACATTTAAATGAAAACCTCTATAATTGCCAAACTGGAAGCCCTGCAGGAGCGCCACGAAGAAGTGGAAGCGATGCTGGGTGATGCTGGCGTGATCGCCGATCAGGAGCGTTTCCGTGCGCTGTCACGCGAATATGCTCAACTGACCGATGTGACCCGTTGCTTCCGCGATTGGCAGCAGGTTCAGGAAGATATTGAAACGGCGCAGCAGATGCTCGACGATCCTGAAATGCGCGATATGGCGCAGGAAGAGTTGCATGAGGCGCGTGAGAAGGGCGAAGCGCTGGAACAGCAGTTGCAGGTGCTGTTACTGCCGAAAGATCCCGACGATGAGCGCGCCTGTTTTATCGAAGTGCGCGCCGGAACGGGTGGGGATGAAGCCGCGATCTTCGCTGGCGATCTCTTCCGCATGTACAGCCGCTATGCCGAAGCGCGTCGCTGGCGGGTAGAGATCGTCAGCGCCAACGAAGGCGAACATGGCGGTTACAAAGAAGTGATTGCCCGCGTCACCGGCGACGGTGCCTATGGCCGCATGAAGTTCGAATCAGGCGGACACCGCGTACAGCGTGTTCCGGAGACCGAATCACAGGGCCGTATTCATACCTCAGCCTGCACTGTTGCCGTGATGCCGGAAATTCCGGAAGCGGAACTGCCGGAAATTAACGCTGGTGACCTGAAGATTGATACCTTCCGCTCATCCGGCGCAGGCGGTCAGCACGTTAACACCACCGACTCCGCGATCCGTATTACCCACCTGCCAACCGGCATCGTGGTGGAGTGTCAGGACGAACGTTCACAGCATAAAAACAAAGCCAAAGCGCTGGCGGTGCTGGGTTCCCGTATTCATGCGGCAGAGATGGCCCGCCGTCACGCCGCCGAGGCCAGTACCCGCCGCAACCTGCTGGGCAGCGGCGATCGTTCTGACCGTAACCGTACCTATAACTTCCCGCAGGGCCGCGTGACTGACCATCGCATCAACCTGACAATCTACCGTCTGGACGAAGTAATGGAAGGCAAACTCGACAGCCTGATTGAGCCAATTGTGCAGGAGCACCAGGCGGATCAGCTGGCGGCACTGGCTGGTCAGGATTAATGGATATTCGTCACTGGCTGAAACAGGCTGTCGCCACGCTGTGCGGGGGGGACAGTCCGAGGCGTGACGCAGAGATCCTGTTAGGTTTCGTGACCGGCAAATCGCGCAGCTGGTTAATTGCTTTCGATGAAACGGTGCTCAGCGATGCGCAACTCGCACAGCTGGACAGCCTGCTGGCAAGGCGTGCCCGGGGTGAACCGGTGGCGCATCTGGTGGGCGAACGCGAGTTCTGGTCGTTGCCGTTACGTGTCAGTGACGCCACGCTGATCCCGCGCCCGGATACCGAACTGCTGGTTGAGCAGGCGCTGGCGCATCTGCCCGCGACACCGGCAACCATTCTGGATATGGGCACCGGCACCGGGGCAATTGCGCTGGCGCTGGCCAGCGAGCGGCCCGACTGTCGGGTGACCGGCGTGGATCGCATTGAAGCCGCCGTTGAGCTGGCGAGCAGCAATGCAGAACAGCTCAACCTCTCTAATACCACCTTTCTGCTCAGTCACTGGTTTCAGGCGCTGGCGCCGCAGCGCTTTGCGCTCATCGTCAGCAACCCGCCTTATATTGATGCCAGCGACAGTCACCTGGAGCAGGGCGACGTGCGTTTCGAACCGCGCAGCGCGCTGGTGGCGGATGAAGCGGGGCTGGCCGATCTGCGCACGCTCATCGTGCAGGGGCCCGCGTGGCTGCTGCCGGGTGGCTGGCTGCTGCTGGAACATGGCTGGCAGCAGGGTGAAGCGGTGACTACGCTGATGCGGAATAATGGCTATCACGCCGTTGAAACCGTCAGGGATTACGGCGGTAATCCGCGTGTGACGCTGGGTCAGTTCCCTTCATAAAAGCGCTTTGAAAAGGATTCATGATGTTTGCTTTTTATCCCCTGATTAAAAATCTGCATATCTTAACGGTCATGCTGACCGTGACGCTGTTCCTGCTGCGGTTTTACTGGCTGCGCTGTGGTTCGGCGATGATGACAAAACGCTGGGTCCGCATTCTGCCGCACGTTAACGATACCCTGTTACTGCTGACTGGCGTCTTGCTGGTGGTGATTACCCACTTCTATCCCTTCACGCCACAAGGAAGCTGGCTGACGGAGAAGCTTTTAGCGGTTATCATCTACATCGCCTTAGGATTTGTGGCATTGAGTCGCCGTACTCGCACTGATCGTACCCGCTGGATCGCTTTTCTGGTGGCGTTAATCGCCCTGGTGACCATCATTACGCTGGCGCTGACCAAAATGCCGTTATGGGGATAGCATGACCTCGACCGAACAATTAGATTTCAGCCAGACACCGCTGTGTGAAGCGGTGATTGGTGCCACGCTTGCCATCCGCGCCGATTTCCCGGCGGTGTCGGTGGAAGCGCAGCTTACGGCGTTAGTCGCCGAAGCGCGTGATTATGTCAGCGACATCGAAGATGCTGACATGCAGCTGGAAAAGCTGCTGGAGCTGTTTTATCGCCAGTGGGGATTTTGCGGCGCCAGCGGCGTCTACAAACTTTCTGATGCGCTCTGGATCGACAATGTATTAAAGACCCGTCAGGGCACCGCCGTGTCACTGGGCGTGATTCTGCTGCACATCGCCGCCGAGCTGGAACTGCCGCTGATGCCCGTGATCTTCCCGACGCAGCTGATTCTGCGCGCCGACTGGATTGATGGCGATAAGTGGATGATTAACCCGTTTAATGGGGAAACCCTGGATCGGCACACGCTGGAAGTGTGGCTGAAAGGCAATATCAGCCCCACCGCGCGTCTGTATGACGATGATCTCGACGAAGCCAAAACCGTCACCGTGATGCGCAAGATGCTCGACACGCTGAAAGCGGCGTTGATGGAAGAGCAAAAGATGGAGCTGGCGCTGAATGTCAGTCAGGTGCTGTTGCGTATCGATCCGGATGATCCCTATGAAATCCGCGATCGCGGTTTGATCTACGCGCAGCTGGAGTGCGAACATATCGCCCTGAGTGATTTAAACTATTTCGTTGAGCAGTGTCCTGAAGACCCGGTCAGCGAAATGATCAAAGTTCAGATTCACGCAATCGAACAAAAACAGGTCACGCTGCACTAAGCGGACCCACTGAAAAGGAAAGGGCATGACACAGAAAGTCGTGAGTATTGGCGAGATCAACGTTGCAAACGACCTGCCATTTGTACTGTTTGGCGGGATGAACGTGCTGGAGTCGCGCGACCTGGCGATGCGCATCTGCGAGCACTACGTCACCGTGACAAATAAACTCGGTATTCCTTACGTGTTTAAGGCGTCGTTTGATAAAGCGAACCGCTCCTCAATTCACTCTTACCGTGGCCCTGGCCTCGAAGCGGGGATGAAGATTTTCCAGGAGCTGAAGCAGACGTTTGGCGTGAAGATTATCACTGATGTCCATGAAGCGGCACAGGCCCAGCCAGTTTCTGAAGTGGTTGATGTGATTCAGCTGCCGGCCTTCCTGGCGCGTCAGACTGATCTGGTGGAGGCGATGGCGAAAACCGGTGCGGTCATCAATGTTAAGAAGCCGCAGTTCGTCAGCCCCGGTCAGATGGGCAACATCGTGGATAAGTTCGCGGAAGGCGGCAACGAGCAGGTTATCCTGTGCGATCGCGGCAGCAACTTTGGCTACGACAATCTGGTTGTCGACATGCTCGGCTTTAACGTGATGAAGAAAGTCACCAAAAACAGCCCGGTAATTTTCGACGTGACCCATGCGCTGCAAACCCGTGATCCGTTTGGCGCGGCATCTGGCGGTCGTCGTGCGCAGGTGGCAGAGCTGGCGCGTGCCGGTATGGCGGTCGGCATTGCCGGTCTGTTTATCGAAGCGCACCCGGATCCGGAACACGCCCTTTGTGACGGCCCATCTGCGCTGCCGCTGGATAAGCTGGAGCCGTTCCTGGTGCAGATGAAAGCGATTGACGATCTGGTGAAGAGTTTCCCGGAACTCGAAACCAGTAAGTAAGTTTGCTGCAAAAAAAAGAGCGATTCATCGCTCTTTTTTTCGCCTGAAATCCGGTGACGTTACAGCATGATAGTCATCAGATAGCCAATAAACAGCGCCAGATGCGCAGCACCGTTCAGAACATTGGTGCGGCCGGTTGAGAAGGAGATCTGACAGAGGATCAGCGATGCCATCATAATCACCATCTGCGGCGGCTCCAGCCCGAATATCAGCTCCTGTCCGGTCAGCGTGGCGATAATGGTCACCGCAGGCACCGTCAGGGAGATGGTCGCCAGCACCGAACCAAAGAACAGGTTCATGGCGCGCTGCACCTGATTCATCAGCACGGCTTTAATCGCGCCCAGGCCTTCAGGGGAGAGGATCAGCAGGGCCACCAGGAAACCGGTGAACTGAGCCGGTGCATTCATTTCTGTCAGCAGGCTTTCCAGGGTGGTGGCGTTCATTTTGGTCACGGCAATAACAGCAATCAGATGCACGATCAGCCAGACGGTGTGCCAGACGCTGCTATGGGCCGAGGGCTTACCATGGTGCGGATCACCATCATCGCTATCATCTTCGTGCTCATAGACAAACAGGCTCTGATGCGTCTTGGTCTGAATCAGCAGGAAAACGCCATACATCGCCGCGGAAATCGCCGCAATCAGCAGCGCCTGAGTCACCGAGAAATTTCCGCCCGGCAGCGCGTTGGGAAACACCAGCACCAGAATCGCCAGCGGGAAGATAGCGATGAGATATTGTTTTACGCCCGCCAGATTCACGTACTGCGTCGCAAATTTGTTACCGCCCAGCAGCAGCGCAAAACCTACCAGCCCGCCGGTCACAATCATCACTATCGAATAAAGCGTATCGCGCATCAATCCCGGTGCGGCATCGCCGGTCGCCATCAGTGCTGAGATCAGGCTCACTTCCAGAATCACCACTGACAGACTCAGGATCAGCGAGCCATAAGGCTCACCCAGCCGGTGGGCCAGCACGTCAGCGTGACGCACAACGCTGAATGCACTGCTCAGAATGGCAACCAGCGCCAGTAAGTTAATACCGACTACGACCGGAAATGAGGTATTTGCACCAAAAAAATAGAGTATACCCAGCGTGATAATGGGAAATATCAGTGAGAATTCCTTGTGACGTGTTTTTTCATGTGAAGGCATTCACCATCCTCTCTGGTTAATGATTATCCGGATGCAGCGGATGCTGCTGTTAGAAATATAATCAGTTTTAAGGCAGGGCGCAGTTTATCTTTTCACCGGCCCGGGTGAGGAAAATTTACTGCTTTTTACTTAAACGCAATAAAGGGCCGAAAGGGTATTAACCTGACGTTATCTCAAATATTGCAATAGTAATCAGTCTACAACAATTATGACTTATGCACCTACCTTGTCTCATTTTGCCGGAAATTTGGCTTAATATTATGATTTGCAGGGTCAGTACCTGATTTTTCATCTGAAGTACTAATAAGTCGCTGTTTGTATTTTTGCTTTCCTGCGCCAGGCTTAGTATGTATCCATAAACCGAGGAGCCGTTATGCCTTACGCTAACCGAGCCGACCTACCTGACAACGTAAAACATGTGCTTCCTGCGCACGCGCAGGAGATCTATCAGCAGGCCTTTAACAACGCATGGGATCAGTATAAAGAGGCTGAAGATCGCCGCGGCGATGACTCACGGGAGGTGGTCGCGCATAAAGTCGCCTGGGCCGCCGTGAAGAAAGAGTACGAAAAAGGCGATGATGATAAGTGGCACCCTAAACGTTAATCCGACGGTTAGCTGGTTTACGACAAAGGGCCAGGATTATCTGGTCCTTTTTTTCATCTGTGCTATCAGGTTTATCTGGTTTTTTTTAACCTGCGACCGGAATCACGCTTGAAACCCCGCGTGTAAATAGATTACTGTCAATTTGATGATCGAAACGCAGTGCCGTTTTGGCGTCATGTTTCAGGAGCCATTCTGCAGGACGCTGTTGAAGTCGAGGAGGTCGCATTGCTTACCCGGGAATTTCTGTTAAAAGCGGATTGTAAAACGTCATTCGGGGATATCGATGAGACGCTGCTCTGGAGTTGCGAGCAGCGCGCGGCTTCGCTGGCAGCCACGCTGGCCTGCCGTCCCGATCACAGTCCGGTCTGGATATTTGGTTACGGCTCGCTGATGTGGAACCCGATTTTTGAGGCGGACGAAGTCGCATCCGGTTCGCTTGAAGGCTGGCATCGCGCTTTCTGCCTGCGGCTGATTGCCGGACGTGGCACCGCCACGCATCCTGGCCGCATGCTGGCGCTGAAGCAGGGTGGCCGCACGACGGGACTGGCGTTTCGTCTGCCGGAAGCGCGGTTACATGAAGAGCTGGCGCTGCTGTGGAAGCGGGAGATGATCACCGGCTGTTATTTACCGACATGGTGTGAGTTACAACTGGAGGATGGCCGCAGCGTCACTGCGCTGACCTTTATTATGGACCCGCGCCATCCGCTCTATGAATCGGACTCCTGCCCGGAGGCGATTGCGCCTTTAATTGCCGCAGCGAGTGGCCCGCTGGGATCGAACGCACAGTACCTGTTTGCGCTGGAAGAAGAACTGACCCGGCGCGGCATGGAAGAAGAGAGTCTGAGCCGGCTGGCGCATCAGGTGCGGACGCTGCAGCAATCCTGCCTCAGGCAGGCCTGAATCCCGTCCGGTATAGCAAAAGGGCGCGTCCTTATGACGCGCCCTTTATCGTCTGCGCCGCTGGCAGCCCCGGGTAACCTGTTAATCCGGTCAGCTAGTTGCCAGGATTAATCAGCCAGGTGCCCGGCTTATCAATTGTCAGGGATTGCGTGTGCAATTCGCTGCCATTTTTAACGTCTATTTTATACTGTCCTGCCGCCAGATTCAGTGCGGCAAATCCGCTGCTGCCGGGTTTAACCTCAACCGGCTGTCCATTCAGCACCACGCTTTCACCACTTTCCAGCTTAAGATAAACCGTCGCCAGGGCAGCAGGCACGGCGGCTGGCGGCGGAGCTGATGCGGGTGCCTGCGTCGCGGCTGCCGGATTGTTAAGGACATCCGGTGTGGCACTGTGGCGATTAGCCAGCCAGACGGTGACGACCACGGCCAGAAGCGCCACGGCAGCCAGCCCCAGCAAGCCTGGCGACAGCCGGCGCACCGTGCGCGGCGTTACCGGCTCCGCTGACGCCGCAGCGTGATTCATCGCCATCATCACCGGTGGGGCCACTTCAACCGGCTCCTCGACCGGCAGCGCGGGCGGCTCGCCCGGCACCGGGAAGCTGTTTACCACGGCTTCCACATCACTGACCGGCAGATCAATCAGTGCCGCAAAGGCGTCAATCGTTTGCGGACGATCGCCGGGTTTCATGGCCAGCGCACAGTCAATGGCATGCAGCAGCGGCAGCGAGTAGCCCTCTGGCTGACGTTCCACCAGCGGCTGATAATTATCTTCAATACAGCGCACCACACTGACTGGCGGTGGATTACCGGTAATCAGACTGTGCAGCACCGCGCCCAGCGCGTAAATATCGGTCCACGGTCCCTGTTCGACTTCACCTTCTTCGCTGTACTGCTCAATCGGCGCAAAGCCAGGTTTAAGCATGATTTCGGTTTCGTCAGAGAGGTTGCCAATCTCTTTACGCGCCGAGCCAAAGTCCAGCAGCACCGGCAGCTGGTTTTCCTGAATCTGGATATTGTCGAGCGAGATATCGCGATGCAGATAGCCAGCCTGATGGATGGTGCTGATGGCGCCCAGCAGCGGCGGCAGCAGGCGGCGGATCCAGACTTCAGAGATAGAGGCCGGGCTGGTCAGCTGCCACTCTTTCAGCGTCATCCCGCTGTAGTAAAGCGTGCCCATATAGGCCGTGCCGTTCTGCTCCCAGAAGCGCAGTACGTGCAGCAGACCAGGATGATTGAAGCGGGCCAGCAGACGCGCTTCCTGAATAAAGCTGGTCAGCCCGGCATTAAACAGCTTCTGGAAACGTTCACCGCGCAGCTCCAGCGTTAAGTCGGCGGCACGTACAGCCAGCGACACGGGCATATACTCTTTAATGGCAATAGTACGTTCAAGCTGGTGATCCCACGCACGATAGACGATGCCAAAGCCGCCGCCTCCGATCACTTCCTTGATCTCAAATTCATTGAAACGGTATCCGTCAGGCAGGGCATTCGGAACAGTTTTCGGATTATCATTTGCCGACATAGTGAACTCTCTGTACACGGCCTGGTCGTCAGGCTGCGCGGTAATTAATTGATGTTGCGCCAGGCACCAATGGCAGGATCAACCAGATCCGCGTGCAGGGTGTCGATGAGTAACACATTCACTTTTTGCTGTGGCATGAAATAGGGCGCCCACTGGCTGCGCAATGTATCGACTCGCGATTTCACAGCGTCAGCATCCTGCTGTGCAGCATTCTTATCCATCTTTATTAACAGCGCACCATTGAAGCGCCAGACATGCTGCCGGGCATCAAAGGGTAGTACCAGCCAGCTATCCGGCGTATCCGGTCGTGTCACAATCATGCGCTGATTATTTGCGGCAATGACTTCCAGCTTGCTGTCCGGAATAGTCAGATTGGCGATGGGGTAACCCTGATAAAAGGTGACCGCAACCAGCGTCGGGTGATTCGCTGTCGCCAGCGTCAGTTCACTTTTGCCTTCTGCCCAGCCGTCAGGCGAGCACTGCTGCTTGCTGACATCCGGGATAAACAGGGTCTGCGCATTCTCATCCCAGGCGGTGCGGAAATGGCAGCCGCTGGGAAGATCAAAATGTTGCAGCGGCGTGCTGTTGGCGGGCCGTGACAGGTCGAGCGGAGCGGCATTGCTGGCACTGGCGCTGGCTGTTGCATCCGCCATCACAATCGGGCGCCAGTTCTGCAACTTGCTGCCGCTGCCGCTGGCCAGGACGCCACCCTCTTTATTGGTCATCTGCCAGGGCAGTTCGTCCAGTAAGCCGCACTGATTCGCGAGCAGGGTGCCCACGCGCGGTAAAAAGGTGGTCAGCACGGACGAATCCTTACTTTTGCCAGAGACGATACGCAGCGGCAGCGTCTCTTTACACCAGTCGTCAGGCGCTTTACTCACCACATTATCGATATAAACCTCCAGCGCCAGGCTGGGGGAATAGACCACACGATAATTTTCAGCCTGGGCGTTAAAGGCAATCAGCAGAGTGATGATGCCGGGCAACCACAGTTTCATAAGGATCCTTGGAATCAAAAACGAGGCGGCAGAAAGCGCGCCGAATCAGCCAGTGAGTAGAGCAGTGTTGCCTCCTCCGGCTCACCAATCCAGACCGCCAGTGCGCTAAGATTATCTTTCTTAACGTTGCGGCTCACCGCCTGTTCCATCAGAGCCAGCCACTCTTCGCAGGCATTCACCATCCGCAGCGCCTGTTCCATTTCACTACTGGTCAGATTCAGCCAGAAGCCATCGGTGCAGACCAGAAAAGCGTCCCCATCCTCCAGCGTAATCTCCTGCGAAAAGCTGACTAAGCGAGGCGGCTCAGCGCCGAGCGCATTATAGAGTAAATTACTGTTAATGCCGGTATTTTCATAGCCCGCTTCTTTCAGCTGCTGGGCCAGACTGTGGTCGCGGGTCACCTCGTGAAGCACGCCCCGCCGGAAGTGGTAAACCCGGCTGTCACCGGCATGCGCCCACCATGCACGCTGTTTCTGGCGGTCAATAAACAGGGCTGCCAGCGTGGTGCTCATGCGCGAATATTTCGGATTTTTACCCTGTGCCTCATGCAGCGCTAGGCGGCACTTTTCGATCGCCTGGTGGGTGATTTCCGGCGTAAAGTCAGTGTGCGCCTGTATCTGGCTCAGCAGAGTGTCGCGCACCAGCTGTGCCGCCATCTCGCCGCCGGGCAGCCCGGCCACGCCATCGCAGACCACAAAACAGGCTTTTCGCTCATCCAGCTCGGCACCTGTGCGATCCTGATTCTCATCGCGTAGTCCCTGCTGGCAGCGGCTGGCAAAAACGATTTTCATGCGTCGTCCACCCGCGTCTGAGAATCTTTATACTGATTCACTTCCATGTCATAGGCGTGAAGGAAAGCTTCGCCAAACAGCGTATGGAAATCATCTTCGATCTCACCGGCCGTACGCTGGTAATTACGCATAAAGTAGTCCCATAACGCCGCTTTCTTCGCGGTGGAAAACGGCAGTTTTGACACCAGGCCATCGGCGCGAGCCTGCTCTTCCAGCCGCTGCGGATTAAAGGATTGCAGCATCGCCGCAATAATGGCACGAATTCCGGCAATCATGCCCAGCTGGTGGGCCTGCAGATCGACCAGCGCATCGCGCACTGCCTGTTCCGGTGGCATAAATCCGGGCATCTGGCTCTGATACATCTGCATCAGCACGGTTTTGCCGGAGGGCAGGATCTTGAACGGATTGTTGGCCTCATTCAGAATCATGGTCATGTCCGCTTTCACGCCCCGTTTGAGAATGGAACGTGATGAGAGCAGCGCCACGGTGCCCTGAGAAAAGAGGCTCAGCATCCGGCCGGTAATGCGCATCTGCTCTTCGTCAACTGGCGTGGCGTGACCGTTGCTCAGCCCCATGCCGTCCAGCAGGGCGGCGATCAGCCGATCCTGATCCACTGGCTGTGCCGCCAGCGCCCGGTGCGGCTCACTGGCCTGCGGATCGATCGCCAGCCGCGCATCACTGTGACGCTCATGACGTGAAGGCGGCACGTCGTTGACCAGCAGCCGATCCTCAACCTCATGATGTTCGTGAATGCCCAAAGGATTCGCGGGCCGGGCGCTGTCACCCGCAAACAGCGCCAGCGGATCGCTCTGCGCGTTCTGGCAGGCAGGATCGCGCACTTCCAGCGCATAATCACCGATGCGCAATGCGTCGCCGTGCTTCAGCAGCACCTGTATGCCGCGACCCAGCGTAATGCCGTTATGCTCGACCGGCGTAACGCTGCCCTGGTTAGTCAGCCGGCACTCCCCGTCATGCGACAGGTGAACCAGCGCCTGCAGGCGCGAAATAGCCCGCGTCTCATCCGGCAGCACCAGATCGTTGTCCTGACTGCGGCCAATAGTGCCGCCAGGCGGTTGAAACGCGACGCTTCTGATCGGAACATCCGTAGTGCATTGCACGATGGTAAATTGCATGAGTTATCCCAGATTGAACGGCAAACGCATCCGGCCTCACTCAAACATCGGAGGATAGAGGCCATTACGTCCCGGCTGTGCACCTGCCGCCGGGTTAAACAGTAACGAAAACAGTTGCGCCGTGAGGTTGCCGCTGTGCTTGTGGGTCGCATGGGCAAAACCATCACTGCGATTACTCCACCAGTAGCTCATATGCTGCTGAGGGTCGAAACGTTCGGCCACTTCACGCCAGCTCAGCGTGCAGGGCAGATCCTGAAATCCGATCACATCCATAATCTCAGAGGGCTTGCGGGCGGGCACCAGCAGCGGCGGCAGCGCCTGTATCTGCTGCTCTAACTGCTCGCCGTCCAGTGGCGTCTGAACCGCCCGTAACAGGGTCGCACCCAGATCCTGAAACCAGTCACCGGAGATGGTCAGCTGAGCCGGATGCCACTGCGCCAGCGGAAAGCTGTGCAGTGCCAGCAGCGGCCAGGCGCGCCCCACGCGGTCACATGAGGGCAGCAGACAGCCCATCTGTACGTGTGGCCGGGTCGCAGTCACCGGCAGGACAAAGTTCCATACCGGCGCGTGAAGAAAGTTCGCGCTGTATGACCAGGCCTGCTGATGCCAGTGCATTAATCCCTGCTGGAACCAGTGATTCCACGGGCTAATCTGTTGCTCACTCAGACGGCGGTGCAGAAAGTCACCGGTCGACGGCAGCTTGCCATACCAGCCGGGGGCGGTGTAAGCAGCCATTTTCACCTCACCATTACTCGCTTTGCGAGTGTGATCGCGCGGCCGGGTGCAGCGGTGCTGCCGCCAGCACGCTGCCCGCCTGGCCCGCGATTTTAAGATTGTCTGCCAGCTTGCGCATCATCAGTGCATTGTCACGCGCATAAGGCGATGACTGAATCTGCTGATCCAGCAGCTGGCTCAGGTGCCAGTCGAGCTGCTGCAGATCGCGGGCACTGACCGTATCGGGCAGCGAGCGCTGTAAGTTTTGCAGCAGCCAGGCCCGTAAAAATTCGCCATCGTAATTGCGCGGCTGATAGAGCATCTGATAGGCGCGCAGCGCATTGCGGCTGTAGGCGTTATCATCACCCGGATCGTTGCGCAGAATGTTAGTGATCTGCTGCGCCACGCGCGGCAGCAGCAAAGACTTAAGCGCATTTTGATAAAGCACCCAGGCGGCGTCACTGACCTGACTGCCGCGATATAAGCCAGCCCGCATAGCAAGCGGCGGATTATCGAGAGAAAATCGCTCTGACAGCGGCAGCTTCACCAGGTTGTTCAGAAAGGGTAGCAGATCAAAAATATTATCAGCAGGCTGATGAATTACCTGCTGACTCTGCTCACGAATGGCCGGCACCCGTGCGGCCACCTGCTGAAGATAGTGCTGATTCTGGTAATAGCTGATGCTCCACAGGCTGGAGGCAATCAGCAGTGCGCCTGCCAGCACGCCGTAGCCAATCCAGTGGAACAGCTGATTGCGATATTCCCAGCGGCGATTACTGCCCGCCAGTCCGCTTTCTTTAAAGATCAGATCGCTCAGCAGATCACGAATAAAGAAGCTCTGGCCTTTGTTGCCGGGAATCGGACTGTTGCGGTTAACGCTGTCCCAGGCGGCAATCGAATGTTCGCCCGCCTGACGTAACTGCAGTTTACGGCTCAGTTCACCCATTACCCGATCAAACGGCATGCCTTCCTGCGTGCCGCTGGTAAAGAAGAGGCCGCGCGGGCTCCAGGCAACAGCATCCTGATGATCAGAAAAGACGATATCCATATACTCATTCAGCAGCGGGCGCAGTGAGGCGAATTCCTGCGGGAAGAGAAAGCATTCAGCGCGCTCATTCAGATCGCGCTCCTGGGTCATCTGCTCCGCCAGCTGCTGCTGTAGCTGCTCTTCCAGCCGTTGAAACTGCTGGACAAAATGATGATGCCAGTCATCTTTATGCGGCTTGCCCGTCTCACGGTTAAACGTAAAGCCCCATATAGCGTCACGCCGCGCTTTATCAATGTTGCCAAAGTAGCTCATGAAGCCTTTCAGCAAATCGGTCTTGGTGACCATCACATAGACCGGGAAGTGAATACCCGTTTGCTGATGCAGTTCCGCCATGCGCTCGCGCAGCGCACTGGCCTGGGCAAAACGTGCTTCGGCAGAATCGCTCAGCAGATCGGCCACGCTGATGGTCATGATGACACCGTTAATCGGCTGGCGGGTGCGATAGCGTTTTAGCAGATTGATAAAACTGTGCCACTCCGCGGCATCGCGCACGCGCTGGCTCTCCTGCAGCGCATAACGCCCCGCGGTATCAATCAGCACTGCGCTGTCGGTAAACCACCAGTCGCAATTGCGGGTGCCGCCGACGCCACGAATCGCCTGTTTACCCAGCGTATCGGTCAGCGGAAAATCGAGGCCCGCATTAAACAGCGCGGTGGTTTTACCGGCACCGGGCGCCCCCATCACCAGATACCAGGGCAACTGGTAGAGATAATTGGCATTAAAGCGCGAGAGCAGATTGCCGCTGTGACGACGGCCAAACTGGGTGCGTTTCAGCTGCATCGCCGCTTCGCTGAAGCGCTGATTAAGCCGCTCCTCAGTCATCTGACGTTCCGCCGGATCGTCATTGCCCGCCAGCTGAAGCTGGGTCAGTAAGTGGCTATTAAACCAGGCACGATAAAGTGACGGGATCAGCTGGAACAGGATCCAGAGAAAATAGAGAGCGCTCACGGTGAGCTGGCGAGGGAGCACCGGTTCCAGAGGACGCGACTCGCCCCATGTCCAGAACGGGCCCAGCATCCAGACCAGACAGCTCAGCGCCGTGACACCAATAAAACTCCACAGCAGGCGATGCGTTAACAGCAGGCGAAGGGAAGCGCGCATTATTGTGCTCCTTGATGATTACTGAGCGTTTCAGGCGCGGCAAACAGGGTGATCTCAACGCGGCGATTGCGGGTCCGGTTTTCGCTGCTGTCGTTGGGCAGCAGCGGGTCGCTGTCGCCGCGGCCTTCAGAGCGGACCGTATGACCGTCCTCCAGCTGCAGCTGCAACAGCTGGGTGATGGCACGGGCGCGGGCGAAGGAGAACTCATAGCTGGAGGCAAAACGGCTGTTATCCACCGGATGATCGTCGGTAAACACGGACACCAGAATGGTGCCTTTGACATCTTTCATCGCGGTTGAGACGCGGGCGAGCAGCGCGCGGCCCACCGGGTTGATCACCGTGCCTTGCTCGGCAAACAGTTTGTCCGCGGGAATAATCACTTTACTGCCAAATGCACCATCGCTGACTTCGAGCTGTCCTGCAGCGATCACATCGTTCAGTCGCTGATGCAGATCGAGCAGCGCCTGCGGAGAAGAGGGACGGCGGCCCGCAGTAATCTGCGGCAGCGGGGTCTGATAGATGGTGCGCAGCAGCGGTTCAGCAGCGTTGCCGAGCCGCCAGTTCAGGCCGCTGTAGATCAGGCAGCCGATGAGCGCGACCAGCATGGCGCAGGCCCAGAGCGGCACCATCGGGCGGGCGAGGGTACTGACCAGCGGATGCACCTCGACCAGCGGGGGGTGCGGCATCTGGCGCTGGGCGCGCGTCTCGTCAATCAGGCTTTTCAGGCGCTTACGGATACCGTCGCACTGGGCGCGGCCATTTTCACTGCCGCGATAGCGGCCTTCATAGCCCAGTAGCAGGCAATATTGCACCACTTCCAGCAGCCAGAGGTGTTGTTGCGGGCTTTGTGAAATGCGTGACAGCAGCTGAAAGAATTTCTCGCCACCCCAGCTTTCATTGTGAAAGGTCACCAGCATGCCGTTGCCCGACCAGACGCCACGCGTGCCCCAGGGGGTTTGCGCTGCGGCTTCGTCCAGCGCGCTGCAGATGCAGTAACGCGCGCCGATAATCATCTCAAACGGCAGCCCTGCCTGTTTACAGCGTTGTTCAAACTGGCGGATTTCATCGATCAGAGACTGGCGCAAACCCGCAGGGTCGTCATGGGTGGCTGCCCGACGAATTTGCACCACCGCATTCAGCAGTGGCGCCGCAGCCTGAAGTAATAGATTCTCATTGCCTGAGGGGGTCGCCTCACGCGCAGGGGATTCCACAGTCATTAATTCGTGATCTTCCAGCCAATGGCAAATCCCTGTACCCGCAGCACAGGACGGTGCTGCGGGCAATATGCGCCGGATTTCATATTCAGTCTAAGATCCAGGTCGCGGTATCGTTAGTCCGACAGGCTTTACTCGCGCCGCCGACGGCCACACAGACTTGTTTCGCTTTTCGCGGACGGGGACGATCACTCTGCAGCGTGGCATCATAACGACTGCTCTCTACGCCCGCTTTTAACGGTACATAACCAATTAACGGGCCATCAGCCTGGTCAGCAATCGCCAGCCAGCTGTGCTCCACATTACCTAATACTTCAAACGGTTTACCCGTTTCGAGATAGCGTACGACTTTGCCGCCGTAATCCGGCGAGGTCATTACCGAGGCACCATAGAGCGCCCGCCAGGTCTGGTTGACCGGCTCAAATTCAGTCGGTGCCGCGACAGCATGTCGATGGACCAGTTTGACGCCGTTAATTTCGCTGGTGACCAGCGTATCGTCAGTGACGGGCGGCGGCGGGGCCTTACAGCCTGCCAGGGTAAGCACCGCCAGCAGCGTTAACGCAAGACTCTTTTTCACCATGTTCCTCGTGATCTCATCAAAGTATCTGCATATTGCCAGGCCCGATGCAGGAGACGCTGTTTTTCGCGCCGCATCGTGCCGAAAGTCTGTTTTTTAAAAAAAGTTCAGATTACATCAGGATAGTTACGCGTTTAGTCTACCTAAGACTTTTGAGAATTCAAACCATTGCACCTGCTGGCGATGCGTGATAGCAGGCGCTTTGGGGGCGGGCTGCGATAGAAGAAAAGCGCCAGACAATGTGATAGTTAAAGCGAACTGAATTATCGCAGGGACAAACTGGTTGAGAACATTGCCGCGCATTCTGACATGCAATGAATCCGATTGGAAATTATTAAGAATTTCTAATTGTTCGTTACCGATAAAATTTATCTCTTCACTCAAAGAATCTTATCAAAATCAGAATTTACTCGCCGGATATGCCCGCCTTTTTTCCGGAAAGCGGCACGCCTTTTGCTTTAGAATAGTTTTAACGGCGGAGAGGTGAACCATGGATGCCCTGATCTGGCTGCAGGCATCGCGTGACAGCGATATTGCCAGCCTGCAACGGCTGCTTGAGACCGGCGAGCTGATGGCCGCCGTCAGTGAGCTGGTTCACCGGCTGCAGCGGGAACGCGGTGCAAACAATCTCTGGATCTGCTCCGGTGGCGCGCTGTTCAGCGCCGAGCGTCACGCTCGTCAGCAGGAGGTCAGCGCCGGCCTGCACCATTTTTATCAGGCGCTGCCGCACGCCACCGCACAACCCGGTTTCAGTCGTTTCTGCAACCTGATTGCGGCTGCCCTGCAGGCGCTGGCGGGATTACCGCTGCTGCGTCAGCAAATCAGCCTGCATGAGCGGGATCAGGCTGCGGCGATGGCGGCGTTTAATCAGGTCATTCGTACCTTACTTAATCTGGTTTTCGAGGCAGCCGACACCGCCAGCGATCCCGATATCTCGCGTGCACTGATCGCGCTGTTCAGTTTTATGCAGGGCAAAGAGCTGGCAGGACAGGAACGGGCCATCGGCTCAGCTGGCTTCGCGGCGCGGCACTTCACGCCTGAGCAGCGCAGCCAGATGGTGGCGCTGATTGCGGCTCAGGAGCAGAGCTTTACCACCTTCCGGGAGTTTGCCGACAGCGCCGCCTGTGAAAACTGGCAGCCGCTGTCTCACGCCAGCCGGGATATCGAACGGCTGCGGCGCATCGCCTGCACCGGTAGCCAGTATGATGAAACCGGCGCGCTGGAGTGGTTTTCCCTGCTCTCCGAGCGGCTGGATCAGATGAAAACGCTGGAGGATGCCCTGACGGCCACGCTGATGCAGCGCTGTCGTGAGGCGATTGAACAGGCGCAGCAACAGGCGGCATCGCCGATCATGCAGGGTGACAGCAACTTCTCGCTCTACGTCTGCGGGGCTGACTGGCTGCCCGGCGCGTCAACGCTCAGCAGTGACGGGCTGGCCCCGCAGCTCGGGCGCTCGGTGCTGTCGCTGATTGGTGAACAGTCACAGCGTCTGCAGCAGCAGGCGGATGAGCTGGCATCGATGCGCGCTTCACTCGACGAGCGACGGGTAATCGATCAGGCCAAACACTGGCTCATGCAGCAGCAGGGGTTCACCGAAGAGGCAGCCTGGCAGGCGCTGCGCAAAAGTGCGATGAATCAGAATAAGCGTGTACTGGAGATCGCGCAGGCGGTGCTGGCCGTCGCGAAGACCCTGAGCAACTAACCCGGACGAGGTAGCTGCACAACCTTTGTGCGTGATCTGCGTCAGAAACGTGCAAAAAAGGTTAATTATTCAGCAGCGCATAACCGTATGCCTGCTTTAACGCGGCTTCAGCGATCTGGCACACCCTTTGCTTTAACCCTACAGAGAGTATGCATTGCTCCCGCCAATGGCGGTGGGGTCAGTGCTTTGGATAAAGGCGTCCATCCGCAGGCTTCGGCTTGTCGGAGGACGCCTTTTTTTATTTCTGTTCAGGGGCAACAAGATGAGCAAAACGCCATTTTCACTGACACGACGTCAGGCGCTGATCTCCGGTGCGGCGCTGGGTACGGCCTGGATCGTGCCGGGATTACGCAATGCAGTCTGGGCAGCAGGTTCCGATGCGCCAGAAAAGGCGCAGGTGCGGGTCGGCTTTATCCCGCTCACCGACTGCGCGCCGGTCGTCATGGCGTCGGTAAAAGGCTTCGACAAAAAGTATGGCCTGACATTGCAGGTCAGCAAAGAGGCGAGCTGGGCGGCGATGCGTGACAAGCTGACCTCCGGCGAGCTGGACGCGGCCCATGTGCTCTACGGCATGATCTACGCGCTGCAGCTTGGCGTAGCCGGGCCGCAGCACGACATGGCGAACCTGATGACGCTCAATCACAATGGCCAGGCGATCACCCTGTCGAACCCGCTGAAAACCCGTGGCGTTACCGATGCGGCCAGCCTGAAAAAAGCCGTTGATGGCAGTCCGAAAGGCAGTCTGACCTTCGCCCACACCTTTCCTACCGGTACGCACGCCATGTGGCTCTACTACTGGCTGGCCAATGCCGGCATTCATCCGTTTGACGATGTGCGCACCGTGGTCGTGCCGCCGCCGCAGATGGTGATGAACATGAAGATTGGCAACATGAGCGGCTACTGCGTCGGCGAGCCATGGAACCAGCGTGCCATCAGCGACAACATCGGCTTTACCGCTGCCACCAGCCAGCAGATCTGGCCAGAGCATCCGGAAAAAGTGCTCGGCACCCGCGCCCAGTGGGTGAAAGAAAACCCCAATACGGCCCGTGCGCTGACTGCCGCGGTGCTGGAGGCGGCGCGCTGGATCGATGCCTCAGACGATAACCGCCGTGAAACCGCGCAGGTGTTAGCCGGGCGCGCCTGGATCAACACCAACGTGGAGACGCTGCAGGGACGGATGCTTGGTCAGTACGAGAACGGTCTGGGACAGTCGTGGCAGGACGCGCATCCGATGCGCTTCTTCGACAACGGCAACGTCAGTTTTCCGTGGCTCTCAGATGGCATGTGGTTCCTGACCCAGATGAAACGCTGGGGACTGCTCGCCAGCGATCCCGATTACCTCGCCGTGGCTCGCCAGATCAACCGCATCGACATCTATAAACAGGCCGCCAGCGCCGTCGGGCAGATTGCCTTGCCCGCCAGTGAGATGCGCAGCAGCACCCTGATCGACGGCAAAGTCTGGGATGGCAGCAATCCTGCCGCCTACGCCGCCAGTTTCGCTATCAAACGTTAAGAGAGGTTGCTATGAAAACTGACGCGCGCGCCCTGGCGCAGCCGGCGCAAACCCCCGGCAGTGCCACCGTTATTCCGTTACAGATCACCCCGAAAGCCGCGGTTCGTCCGGCGCGGCTGCGTCCGCTGTTGCAGCGCGCCATTCCCGCCGCGGGCGGCCTGCTGCTGATGTTGCTGGTGTGGCAGCTCGCGGCGCTGTCCGAACCCTCGTTTCCCTCGCCGTATGCCACCTGGCAGGCCGCGCAGGTGCTGTTCGCTGATCCGTTCTACAGCAATGGCCCTAACGACCAGGGCATCGGCTGGAATGTGCTGGCCTCGCTGCAGCGCGTCGCCATCGGCTTTGGCCTTGCCGCGCTGGTGGGCATCCCGGCCGGTTTTCTGCTGGGGCGCTTCACCTTTATGTCGCGCATGTTCAATCCGATTATCGCCCTGCTGCGGCCGGTCAGCCCGCTGGCCTGGCTACCGATTGGACTGCTGCTGTTTCAGCGCGCCGAGCCTGCCGCCAGCTGGACCATTTTCATCTGTTCCATCTGGCCGATGATCATTAACACCGCCGAAGGGGTGCAGCGCATCCCACAGGATTACCTCAACGTGGCGCGGGTGCTACAGCTCTCTGAATGGACGGTGATGCGCCGGATTCTGCTGCCCGCCGTGCTGCCTGCGGTGCTCACCGGGGTGCGTCTCTCTATCGGCATTGCCTGGCTGGTGATTGTCGCCGCCGAAATGCTGACCGGCGGGCTGGGCATTGGCTTCTGGATCTGGAACGAGTGGAACAACCTCAACGTGGCAAACATTCTGATCGCCATTCTGATTATCGGCGTCGTCGGGCTGCTGCTGGAGCAGGCGCTGATGCTGCTGGTCCGTCGTTTCAGCTGGGAAAAATAAGGAGAACACCATGCAACACATTATTCGCGTTCAGCAGGTGAGCCAGCGTTTCAACACAGCCAGCGGCGAGTTTCTGGCGCTGGACAACGTCAGTTTTGATATCCACGAAGGGGAAACCCTGAGCCTGATCGGCCACTCCGGCTGCGGCAAATCGACGCTGCTGAACCTGATTGCCGGATTAACCCGTCCCAGCAGAGGCGTGCTGCTGTGCGATAACCGTGAAATCACTGGACCGGGTCCCGAGCGTGCGGTGGTGTTTCAGAACCATTCGCTGCTGCCGTGGCTGACGGCGTTTCAGAACGTCGAACTGGCGGTGCAGCAGGTGTTTAAAGGGCGCTTCAGCAAAGCGGAGATGCGCGACTGGATCGAGCACAACCTTAATCGGGTGCAGATGAGTCACGCCATGCACAAGCGGCCTGGCGAAATCTCCGGCGGCATGAAGCAGCGCGTCGGCATTGCCCGGGCGCTGGCAATGAAGCCGCGCGTGCTGCTGCTGGATGAGCCATTCGGCGCGCTGGATGCCTTAACCCGCGCCCACCTGCAGGACAGCGTGATGCGCATTCAGCAGGAGCTGAACACCACCATTGTCCTGATCACCCATGACGTGGATGAAGCGGTGCTGCTCTCCGATCGGGTGCTGATGATGACCAACGGCCCGGCAGCGCAGGTGGGCGAAATCCTCACGGTCGATCTGCCGCGTCCGCGCTCGCGGGTGGCGCTGGCGGATGAGCCGCGCTATCACCAGTTGCGCCAGAAAGTGCTGCATTTTCTCTATGAAAAACAGACCACGGCCGCATAAGGAGCAGACCATGAGGCAACGGTTGCTGGTGATAGGTAATGGCATGGCCGGGATGCAGATGGTGGAGAGCCTGCTGCAGCTCGCGCCGCAGCGTTACGCCATTACGGTCATTGGCCGCGAGCCGCACGGCAACTACAACCGCGTGCTGCTGTCGCCGGTGCTGGCCGGTAAAAAGTCCTTTGGTGACACCCTGATCCACGATCGCGACTGGTATCAGCGGCACGGCGTCACGCTGCTGACCGGTGAAACCGTGCAGCATGTCGATCTGGCCGCGCGTACGGTGCAGACCGATCAGCGCCAGCTCGGCTGGGATCGGCTGGTGTTCGCCACTGGTTCACAGCCCCGTCTGCCCGCGATTCCCGGCATTGACGCAGAGTGCGTAATGGGTTTTCGCAGTATCGCCGATGTCCGGCAACTGCTGGCGGGCCTGGGACCGGTGGTGGTGCTGGGTGGCGGCTTTCTCGGCGTTGAAGCGGCGGCGGCACTCCGCGCGCGTGGCCGTGAGGTCACACTGGTCCATCACAAACCCTGGCTGCTGGATCGCCAGCTGGATGCAAAAGCGGGCGAGCTGTTGCTGACGGCATTAGTACGGCGCGGCATTCGCTGCGAACTCAACAGCGGACTGTCGGCGATAGACGAGGCGGGCGTAACGCTGACCTGCGGGCGTCACTGCGTCGCCACGCAGGTGGTGATTGCCATCGGTGTTCAGCCAGAGGTGACGCTGGCGCAGGCGGCAGGGCTACCGTGTCAGCGCGGCATTATGGTCGATGGCCAGCTGCGGAGCGGCATTCCCGATGTTTACGCCGTGGGCGAGTGCTGCGAAATCGCGGGCGAAACCTTTGGCCTGGTCGCGCCCTGCCTGGCGCAGGCACAGGTTCTGGCGGCGCAGCTGGCGGGATCGCCGCTGGCGGATTTCGTCAGTGAACCGCTGGCGACGCGGCTCAAAGTCAGCGGCATTTCGCTGTTCAGCGCTGGCGACGTCAGTGAGGCACCCTCCATCAGCAGTTTTGATCCGCTCTCCGGCGACTACCGCCGTCTTTTTATCCGTCAGGGCCGCCTCTGTGGCGTACTGCTCTTTGGCGACACCCGTCAGGGCCCCGCATTGCTTGAGCGTCTGCAGCGCGCCGAACCTGTCACGCTCAATGCCCTGTTCGATCACGATCAACCTGAACCGCAGCCACAGGCTGCAGAGAGTCCTGAGATGAGTAAACCGGTTTTAGCCGTGATTGGTCACGGCATGGTCAGTCACCACTTTCTTGAACAGCTGGTTGCCCGGGAAATGCATCAGCATTATCACATCGTGGTTTACGGCGAGGAGCGTCAGCAGGCTTACGATCGGGTGCATCTGTCGGACTATTTCAACGGTAAAACGGCCGGCGATCTGTCGCTGGTCGGCGCGGACTTCTTTGCCCTGCACGGTATCGAACTGCGCAGCGGCTGCACGGTCAGGGAAATCGATCGCCAGCAGCGCAGCCTGCGTGACAGCACGGGCAGTGAACTGGCGTGGGATAAGCTGGTGCTGGCGACCGGCTCTCGTGCTTTTGTCCCGCCGGTGCCGGGCCACGATGGCGAACGCTGCTTTGTCTATCGCACGCTGGACGACCTGGATGCCATTGCCGCCTGCGCCCGTCATAGCCAGCGCGGTATCGTGATTGGCGGCGGCCTGCTGGGTCTGGAGGCGGCGAATGCGCTGCGGCAGCTCGGGCTGGAGACGCACGTCGTGGAGTTCGCGCCGCGCCTGATGGCGGTGCAGCTCGATGAGGGCGGGGCGCTGATGCTGCGCCAGAAGATCGATGCGCTGGGCGTGACGGTCCATACCTCAAAACAGACCGAACTGATTGAGCAGCAGCCCGACGGCAGCGTGGTGCTGCGCTTTGCTGACGGCAGCCATTTACCTGGCGATCTGGTGCTGTTCTCCGCCGGTATCCGTCCGCGCGATGAGCTGGCGCGCGAGGCGGGCCTGACGCTCGGGCCGCGCGGCGGCATTGAGATTAACGATCGCTGTCAGACCAGTGATGACGACGTGTTTGCCATTGGTGAATGCGCGCTGTGGAACGGCCAGATCTTTGGCCTGGTCGCGCCGGGCTATCAGATGGCGCGGGTGCTCGCCGGGCATCTGGCGGCTGAACCAGCTGCCTTCAGCGGCGCGGACATGAGCACTAAGCTGAAATTGCTGGGCGTGGAGGTGGCCTCATTTGGTGATGCCCATGGCCGCACGGCGGGCAGTCAGCACTATCACTGGACCGACGGGCCAAAAGGCATTTACAAGAAAATCGTGGTCTCTGCGGAGGGCACCCGACTGCTGGGCGGCGTGCTGGTCGGGGACAGCAGCGATTACGCCACGCTGCTGCAGATGATGCTCAACGCTTTACCCTTGCCTGCCGCGCCGGAGAGCCTGATCCTGCCTGCGCTGGCCGGGGCGCCGAAAGCACCAGGCGTCGCGGCGTTGCCCGACAGCGCCCAGGTCTGCTCCTGTCACAACGTCAGCAAGGGCGATATCTGCGCGGCGGTGAAAGACGGATGCAGTGAGATGAGCAGCATCAAAAGCTGCACCAGAGCGGCCACCGGTTGCGGCGGCTGTGCGGCCCTGGTGAAACAGGTGATGGAGTTTCAGCTGGAAAATCTCGGCGTCGAGGTGAAAAAAGATGTCTGCGACCACTTCAGTTATTCACGCCAGGAGCTTTATCACCTGGTACGGGCCGGTGAGTTCAGAACCTTTGATGCGCTGCTGGCCTCACACGGCAAGGGTCAGGGCTGTGAAGTGTGCAAGCCGCTGGTGGGGTCGATTCTTGCCTCATGCTGGAACGACTATCTGCTGAAACCGGCGCACCTGCCGCTACAGGATACCAACGACCGCTACTTCGCCAACATCCAGAAAGATGGCACCTATTCGGTGGTGCCGCGTGTCCCGGCAGGCGAAATCACGCCACAGGGGCTGATCGCCATCGGTGAAGTGGCGGCGCGTTATGACCTCTACACCAAAATCACCGGCGGGCAGCGTATCGACCTGTTTGGCGCGCGCCTTGATCAGCTGCCCGCTATCTGGCAGACGCTGCTTGAGGCCGGTTTTGAAACCGGCCACGCCTACGGTAAATCGCTGCGCACCGTGAAGTCCTGTGTCGGATCGACCTGGTGCCGCTACGGCGTGCAGGATTCGACCGCCTTCGCCATCGCGCTGGAGAACCGTTACAAGGGACTTCGCGCCCCGCATAAGATCAAGATGGCAGTTTCAGGCTGTACCCGCGAGTGTGCGGAAGCGCAGAGCAAAGACATCGGCGTGATCGCCACCGAAAAGGGCTGGAACCTCTATGTCTGCGGCAATGGCGGCATGAAGCCGCGCCATGCCGACCTGTTCGCCAGCGACCTCGACGACGCCACGCTGCTGCGCTATGTCGATCGCCTGCTGATGTTCTATATCCGTACGGCTAATCGCCTGCAGCGCACCAGCGTCTGGCTGGATAATCTGGAAGGCGGTCTCGATTACCTGCGGCAGGTGGTGATTGAAGACAGCCTTGGGCTGGGCGAGACGCTGGAGCAGGAGATGCAGCGGGTGGTTGACGCCTGGCAGTGTGAGTGGCAGACCACGCTGGCGGACCCGTCGCGGCTCGCGCTGTTTACGCCAACGATCAACAGCGATCAGCCCGATGAAACTCTGCACTACAGCCGGGTACGCGGTCAGCGGCAGCCTGAAGCCGTGGCTGCGCGCCCGCTGCTGCAGCTGCCCGTCGAGCCGTGGAGCGCCGTCTGCGCACTGGAAGCGATTCCGCCTGAAGCAGGGATCGGGGCGCGACTCGGCAGCGAGCGTGTTGCGCTGTTCCGCTTTGGCGACGCGCTCTATGCGCTGGAGGATCGTGAACCCGGCAGCGACGCCAGCGTGCTGTCGCGCGGGATTCTGGGCGATGTCGGCGGCGAGCCGGTGGTGATCTCTCCGCTCTACAAGCAGCGGGTGCGGCTGCGTGACGGACAGAGTCTGGATAATCCGCAGCATCAGCTGCGCTGCTGGCCGGTGAAGCTCGAAGAAGGGCAGATCTGGCTGGCAAACCGCCCGCAAAATCCACTGGCGCAGGCATCATGAACAGCAGCACCTGTCCCTATTGCGGCGTCGGCTGTGGCGTCTGCGTCACGCCGCAGGGCAATCATCAGGCAACGGTGATCGGCGATCCGCACCATCCCGCTAACGCAGGCCGGTTGTGCGTTAAGGGCGCGGCGCTGGGCGAGACGCTGACGCCACAGGGGCGTCTTCTTACCGCTCAGGTTAACGGCCAGCCGGTCAGCCTGGATGCGGCGCTGGATGCGGCAGCGGCCGGATTACGCGCGGTGATCGATCAGCATGGTCCGCAGGCGGTGGCGTTTTACGGTTCAGGTCAGTTGCTGACCGAGGATTACTACGTCGCCAATAAGCTGATGAAGGGCTACATCGGTGCCGCCAATATCGATACCAATTCGCGGCTCTGTATGGCATCAGCTGTGGTCGGTTATAAGCGGGCGTTGGGGGCCGACGCGGTGCCCTGCTGTTATGAGGATCTGGAGCAGGCCGATCTGGTTTTGCTGGTAGGGTCTAATGCTGCCTGGGCACATCCGGTGGTCTGGCAGCGGCTGATGCAGGCGAAGCAGCAGCGACCGGCGATGCGCACAGTGGTAATAGATCCACGTCGCACGGCCAGTTGTGATCAGGCCGATCTGCATCTGCCGCTGCGGCCCGGCAGCGATGGGGCGTTGTTTTCCGGGCTGTTGCATTGGCTGGTGCAGAACGATGGCCTTGATGCCAGTATGCTGCCGCACCTGAATGGCGTGAGTGAAACCCTGGCCGCCGCCGCGCAGTGGGATGTCGCGCGGGTAGCAGAGACCTGTGATTTAACGGAACAGCAGGTGACGCACTTTTTCCGGCTGGTCAGCCAGCACGATCGGGTGTTGACGCTGTGGTGCATGGGGATAAATCAGTCCGCCACCGGCAGCGACAATAACCAGGCGATTCTCAACCTGCATCTGCTAACAGGCAAAATAGGCCGTGCGGGCTGCGGGCCTTTTTCACTGACCGGACAACCCAATGCCATGGGTGGGCGCGAAGTGGGTGGTCTGGCGAACCAGCTGGCAGCGCACATGAGTTTTACTGACGAGGATTGCGATCGGGTGCAGCGTTTCTGGCGCAGCCCGTCGATGGCCCGCCAGCCGGGGTTGATGGCGCTGGATCTCTTCAGGGCGATTGCGGAAGGCGAGGTGAAGGCGGTGTGGATTATGGGCACCAACCCGGCGGTATCGATGCCGGAGGGCAATCGTGTTGCGCAGGCGCTGGCGGCCTGTCCGCTGGTCATTGTCTCGGATGTGATGGCGCAGACCGATACCAGCGCTTTTGCCGATATTCTGCTGCCCGCCCAGGGCTGGGGCGAGAAGAACGGCACGGTCACCAATTCTGAGCGACGTATTTCGCGGCAGCGCGCCTTTGTCGCCGCCCCGGGTGATACCCGGCCTGACTGGTGGCTGCTGGCGCAGGTTGCGCAGCGGTTGGGGTTTCGTGAGGGATTCAACTGGCAGCATCCGTCGGAGATTTTCTGCGAGCACGCGGCGCTGTCGGGCTTTGAGAACGGTGGTCAGCGGGCATTTGATATCAGCGGGCTGGCGCAGTTGAGCCAGGCAGCATGGGATGGGCTGCGTCCGGTTCAGTGGCCGGTAAACAGTGATTTCCCGCAGGGCTGTGCGCGGTTATTTGGCAATCGCCGCTTTCTTCACCCGGATGGCAAAGCCCGGCTGCTTGTCCCGGCCACGCCCGCTTTAACTCCGCCTAATGCGGCTTATCCGCTATTGATGAACAGCGGTCGGGTGCGCGATCAATGGCATACCATGACGCGCACCGGTCTGGTGCCGCGTCTGATGCAGCACTGTGATGAACCGTTTGTGTCGCTTCATCCCGCTGACGCCGTGCAGTATGGCGTCGCGGCGGGCGGTCTGGCGCGGGTGCAGTCGATGCAGGGCTGGATTAGCGCGCGGGTGTGCGCTGATGCCGGGATGCGGCGCGGCGAGCTGTTTGTGCCAATGCACTGGAACCGGCAGTTCAGTCAGCAGAGTCACGTCGATATGCTGGTCGCCGCCCGCGCCTGTCCGTTTTCAGGGCAGCCTGCGCTGAAGCAGACGCCGGTGCGGATTCTGCCGCTGGCGGTGAGCTGGCAGGGCTGGTTGTGGCAGCGCGGGGTTACGCAGCTGGCGGGATTGCGTTACTGGTCGCGTGCGCCCTATGCGTCGGTGCAGCGTTATGCGGTCGCAGGCGAGGGATCGCCGCAGGCGTGGCTGGCCGGGCAGGTTGATTTGTCAGGTTGTGACCTGCAGGTCGCCACTGGCAGCGGCAATGATTACCGGCTGCTGGCGTGGCGAAGCGGCGAGTTACAGCTGGCGTTTTATGCCGGTAGCACGCTGCCATCGCTGGATAGTGCCTTTGTCGCGGCGGCCTTTGCGGATGCGCCGCAGGATGCTGCCGGTCGGCACAGCGTGCTGGCGGGCCAGTCGGTGCAGCGCAGCGCGGTGGGCCGGATTATCTGTAGCTGTATGGCGGTGGGTGAGCAGACGATTTTGCAGGCGATAGCGCAGGGGTGTCGCAGCACTCAGGCATTGGGTGAGAAGCTGAAGTGTGGCACGCAGTGCGGCTCCTGTATTCCGGAGCTGAAGAAGTTGCTGCTGTCCGACGTGGTTGTGGAGGAATGATGACGCGAGCAATTGATTCTCTGGACAAGTTACTGGCCCCGGTCGGTGTGGCAAAGCCGCAGGGTGTTGTGTGGCTGGTCGGCGCAGGCCCTGGTGATGTGGAGTTGCTGACGGTGAAAGCGTTGCGGTTGCTGCAGCGGGCTGAAGTGGTGGTATATGACCGGCTGGTGAGTGAGGCGGTAATGGCAGAGGTGCCGGAGAGTGCGCTGGCCATTGATGTGGGTAAGCAGCCGGGACAGCACGGGTTGAAGCAGACGCAGATCAATCAGTTGCTGGTGGATCTGGCACGCAGCGGGCGCGATGTGATCCGGCTGAAGGGGGGTGACCCGTTTATTTTTGGTCGCGGTGGCGAAGAGATGGTGAGTCTTCAGGAGGCCGGGATTCGTTGTGAGGTCGTGCCGGGGATTACGGCGGCGGTGGGCTGTGCGGCGGCCTGCGGGATTCCGCTGACGCATCTGGATTGTGCGCAGTCGCTGCGGTTGATTACCGGGCATGGCCGGAGTGGCGAGCCGCAGCTCGATGCAGCCGCGCTGTCGGCGGTGAATCAGACGCTGGTGTTTTATATGGGGTTGAGCTGGAGTGCGTCGATCAGTGCGCAGTTGCAGGCACAGGGACGGGATGCGGCGACGCCGGTAGCAATTATTGAGAATGGAACCCGGCCGGATCAGCGGGTATTAATTACCACGCTGGGTGGGCTGGCGGAGACGGTAGCGCAGGAGAAGCCGGTTTCGCCGTCGCTGCTGGTGGTGGGTGAGGTCGTGCGGTTTTATCGGGCGGATTTGCAGGTGCGGGGTGATGGGACGGTGAGCCGGTGCGATGTGCAGGAAGTCGGGAGCCTTGTGCAGGAAGTACGGTGCGTCGTGCAGGAAAGTCCTGCCTGATCGCAAAGGAATCCCGCATCCCTGCGGACTGGGCTCGCCCTCCCTGGCTCGCACACTTTGCTCTTCAGGCAGGCCATTCCTGCACGGCTGGCAATAGTGCGGCGTTTTGCGGAGGGGGCCTGGAATCAGGTGCAGGCAGGTCTGGGTGAGAAGGCAGGAAGGGTTTGAAGAGCCGGTGTGTCGTGCAGGAAAGTCCTGCCTGATCGCAAAGGAATCCCGCATCCCTGCGGACTGGGCTCGCCCTCCCTGGCTCGCACACTTTGCTCTTCAGGCAGGCCATTC
>Ga0153961_1000032_pt1 | contig 73152 bp, 66 predicted proteins | sample TSFL045MetaG_FD_104748 | JGI IMG/M metagenome (GOLD analysis project Ga0153961, IMG submission 104748) | Attine ant fungus gardens microbial communities from Florida, USA - TSFL045 MetaG | ecosystem: Host-associated > Fungi > Mycelium > Unclassified | place: USA: Florida, Withalacochee...
AAATTTAACTACTATTTTTTAAAATTGATTTAATTTAGCATTGATAATATTTTGAATTTTTCTTATTTCTCTATCAGAATGTAAATATCAATTTATATCTTTTATTCTAACTAAATCATAACCTTTAGTTTTAATAAATTTTTCTCTCGATAAGTCTGATAAATATTGATCTGTTGTTGAATGATAATGATAACCATCAACTTCAATTCCCAAAATATAATTATTATTTTCATCTAAAACAACAATATCAATTCTTTTTGATCCTACTGGATATTGTTGACCCAACTTTAAATTATTTTTAATTAAACTAAGTTCATTTAACAACTTGTTATAAACTTCAGTTTCAAAATTAGAATCACTATAACTCCGTGCAGTTTTTATTTCTTGAATTGAATAAGTTCTTTGAATATCTCGATCACAATCAAGAAAAGCAAGTCAGTTTCTAAAACTTTCGTAATCTTCTCCCGAACCATTACCTAATGTCTTTTCATTAACAGATTTAATAATAATCATTTTAGTTTTAGCTCGAGAAACTGCAACATTTAAAGCATTACGACCACCTTTTCTAGCAACATAAGTACTCATAACTCTTGTTTCTGATGTATAAACAACTGACATAATTACTAAATCTGCTTCATCACCTTGAATATTTTCAATGTTTCTAATGCTTATTTTAGATTCTAAAACTTTAGTTCAAAGATGTGGTTCATAAGTTAATAATTTATCTTCAATTAATTGTTTTTGTTTAATATTAAAAGCTAAAATAATAATACTGTCATAGTCATTATGAATTACTTTTAAAATTTCAATAACTTTATTTGCTTCTTCATCATTAGTTCCTCTATCTCATTGCCCATTAATTTGAATTACTTCAATTGGAGTTTCAATATTTTTACCAATCTTATCAATTACTTCCAAACTTGATTGATAATATTCTTTAGCAGAAAATGACATTAAGGCTGCTGAATCAGCACGATAATTTTGATCTAACAATATCTCATTAACACCCTTATCTTTTACATAATCAAGTAAAGAAATTGCATTTTCCTCAACATCTGCTTCATCATATTCATCAGCAATATCTCTAGTTGAAAATCATGCTGTTGGTCGCATTTGTTCTTGATCGCCTGCTACAACCTTAATTTTAGATAAATATAAAATTGGTAACCCAAGCTCAAGAAAAATTTGTGAAGATTCATCAATAATTGCATAATCAAAATGATTTTTACTATAACCCATAAAAATTTGTTCTGGAGTTGTCACAATAATTGGAAATAATTCTTTGATAATTGTAATATGATCATTAATAAATTTATTAGGTAACCTTCTTTTTGCTCTAATAGCATTAGCAAATTTTTTATATAAATTTAGTTTCCCAGAATCATATGAAAATCAATTATCAATTTTATCCATAATATTTTTAGATAAATAATTTTGTAAAAAATCTTCATCACTAATAAATGATTGATCATTATTTCTATCATCTAATATTTGAGCATTTTCTGCAATTAATTGAATATTTTCAAATTTTGTTTTTTTAAAAGGACTAATATATTTTTCTAAATCATTAATTTCACTTTCACTAGCAATTTTATAAGCAGCTTTAGAATTTTCAATAAACTTATCTTGATATTTTCATCAAAAAATATAACCATTCTTCTTAATATTATTTAAATTCGCCAAATTTTCTAAAAATATCTTCTCATCACTAGTACCAATTAAAGGATAATCATAATTTAAATTTAATAACGACATTCTTTTCATTTTAGAATAATTATTACCATACAGTTTATAAGATTCAATAATACTATCGTATTCATCCTTTATTTTTAAATCATGAATAATATTTAACATTTTTACTTCTTTATTTGTAATTAAAGGTCTATTTTTTTTATTATAATTAAAAGCAAAACTAGAACGTTCTACAGTTACCAAAAATTCATTTAATTGTTGATAAAATTCTTCTTTTTTCATTTGTTTTGAATCAAAAGAAAAAAGTAAAAATTTAGATAATTTACCCATTCTTTTCTTAATGACATTTAATGCTGCCATTTTTTGCGACATAATAAGAGCACTTTTATTGTTATACAAGATATTAGCAATAATATTAGCGATTACTTGCGACTTGCCAGTTCCTGGTGGTCCTCAAATAATCGTATCTTGGATCAATGCTGAAACTAAAGCTCGATCTTGAGAAAAATTACTTTCTTGAATCTTTACTAATCATTCATAATTATTTTCTATTTCATTTTTAATTTTATTTTCATAAATTGCCTTATTTGGATTAGTATCAATAATACTTTCAATTTCATTATTATCAATAATTTCTTGCAGCAATTTTCTTAAGTAACCACCTTCAGGATTAAATCAACCCATTATTAAACCAGGTTTAATTTCAATTTTTTGATTTTTAATTTCTTCTTTTTTAAAGTTTACAAATCTATCAATAAAAAAATTAATGTCTGTTGGTGTTACTGCTTGAATAGAAGCTAATATTTCTTCCAATAATTCTAAAAATGATTTTTCATCATAATCAATTGGATTTACTAAACTATATCCCATTCTTTCCAAATAAAAAAATAACTTTTCATTAATTATCCAATTTGAATTATTTGTTATTCTTACTTTATTCTTAATAATCTCAAGATTAATTTCTTTTAATAATAAAGGAGCATTAAAAGCATAAAATTCATTTAAATCAGTTCCTTTTATAAAACAAGTACCAATATAAAGGGGCGATAAACCTTTTTGATCAGTTTCATCTTTTACTTCTTTTTTATATTTTGTTCATTTCTTAATAAACTGTTGTTTCTCAACTTCTAAATTTTTAATAATTTGTTCCAAAGTTATTCTTACTTCTGATGCAATTAGTAAACCATTTTCAAAAATTCTTTTTAATTTATAATCATTCTCTTTACATATTCTTTTTACTTCTTGTCCTAATAATAAAGAATTATTATTATATATAAAATTATCTTTTTGTAATAAAATTTCTAATTCTTTTATTAAATTATTAATTCAATCTGTTGTTAATTCTAAAGTAAAATTTTTATTTGTAAAAATTTGTTCTAAAGATTTTACATCATCTTTAAACTTAACAAATAAATCAAAATGTTTCGGTGATGTTTTCGTTAATATTGCAGAATCACCTCTTTTAATATCTAATAAATTATTTAAAAGTTTTGTATATTTTTTATCTTTTTCAACTTCTTTAATTAACATTACTAAAACCCTTCAAACTAAAAATTAATTAATCTTCTAATCTCTTATTTGCCCATTTAATTTGTTCTAAAACTTTTTCTAATAAAAGATTTTTTTCTTCACTTTGTGTATATGCAATTGTTAATTGCTTGTTAATTTCACTTAATTTAGAAAAATGTTCACTAGTTTCTTTTAATTGTTTACTTAAATTATCAACACTCTCACTTAATTTATTAAACATCACTAAACTATTTTTTATTGTTGTTAACATAGAATTAATCTCTTCTAAAGACACTTTTAATTGTTTATTCATATCGTTCCAACTTTCTTTTTATAAAATTAATTATTATTTTTTAGTCATTATAGCAAAGTATCGGGGGGGGACAACAACAATATTTAAAAAAAAATAAGATTTTTTTTAAGATAAAAATTTTATTTTTAAATCTAATTATAAACTTTATTCACTCTAAATTAAAAAAGCATATATAATTAAAATTATTTCATTAGAGAGAAAAAATGAAAATAGCAGAAAATAATATAACTTATTTACCACAATATATATAATTTTAAGAAAATGGTACTAAAATCTAGTACCACTTTTATTTGACTTTAACCTTTAATTAAAATATAATATATAAGTTGTTTTTTAATTTACAATTTTCTTTATTTAACAGTATCGATTAAGTTTGTAAATAAAAACTGTTTACAAACAAAAATTATTTTACGACCATTTTAAAGAAAATTATCTTAATTAAATAAAATCTTAAGACTTAAAAATCCAAATATAACATATAATGATTTTTCATATGCTAAATTTTCTTTAAACTAAATTTTATTTTATTAAAGAAAAAGGAGAACATATGAATTTTAATGAACTAAACTTAAAAAATGAACTAAACTTAGCTGTTGCTAAATTAGGTTATCTTAAACCAACACCAATTCAAAAGATTTCAATTCCAGAAATATTACAAAATAAAGATATTCTTGGAAAAAGTCACACTGGAACTGGTAAAACTGCTGCTTTTCTCTTACCAATTTTAAATAACTTAGACACTAACTTATTTAAAAATCAAACTTTAATTGTTTGTCCAACAAGAGATTTAGCATTACAAATTTCACAAGAAGTAAAAAAATATGCAATGTATTTAAAAAATGTTAAAGTTGCTTTATTAATTGGTGGTTCTAATATGAGACGACAAATTACTGATTTAAAATACAGTAATATTGTTATTGGAACCCCTGGAAGAATTGTTGATCATTTAAATCGTAGAAGTTTAAAACTAGGATTTTTAAAAACTATTGTTTTAGACGAAACTGATGAAATGGTAAAAATGGGATTTAAAGAAAAGATTGATGAAATCTTTGCTTATGCACCAGAAAATATTCAAACACTTTTATTTTCTGCGACAATTTCAAAAACAATTTTAAAAATTACTGCTGATTATCAAACTAATCCAATTGCAATCAACCTTAATAACGAATTAAAAACAGAAGAACACAAAAATCTAAAACAATTTTATTTTGACACTAAACATCTTAATAAAGAAAAAGCTTTAATTGCTTTATATAAAGAATTAAATCCAAAATTAAGTATTATTTTTTCTAATACAAAAGCATATACAACTAAATTACAAGAATTATTAAAGCAAAATGGTATTGAAGCTGTAACAATTACTGGTGATAAAAGACAAAGAGAAAGAGAACAAGCAATAAAATTATTTAAAACTGGACAAGTTAACGTTTTAATTGCTACTGACTTAATGGCTCGTGGTATTCACGTTGATGGCATCGATTATGTTTTTAACTTTGATATTCCAAAAGAAAAAGAATATTATATTCACCGAATTGGTAGAACCGCTCGTGCTGGTGCTACAGGTACTGCTATTACTTTAGTTAATAACAGAAATAATTATTTTAATCTGAAAGATATTGAAAAATTTCAAAACCAACCAATTAATAAATTAGAAATTAATTCAGAACTATTAGATTTCAAAAAAAATGATGATTATAAAAATGATTTTGATCGTCCAAGAAACTTTGACCGTTCAAAAAATAACTTTAATCGTTCAAAAAACAATTCTAATCATTCTAGAAACAGCTTTGATCGTTCTAAAAACGATTTTGATCGCCCAAGAAACTTTGACCGTTCAAAAAATAACTTTAGTCGTTCAAAAAACAATTCTAATCATTCTAAAAACAATTTTGACAGTTCTAAAAACTATCGTAGTAAACGATATAACTAATTAATAACCCGAAAGGGTTATTTTTTATATTTTATAATCTAATTACTTTTATTTTTTAAAACTTAATGTTAATATTTATTTGTAAGACATAGAGTAAATGTAGCAAAGCTTAACCGTAATCTAAGTACGGACAACTTTATGCAGAAGAGAGGTAACTCTCTTTTTTACTAAATTGGGGGTTAGATATTTTGAAATGATTTATTCATTTTTATCTAGATGAAAGTGGCAATAATTTATCAGAATTTTTTACTATTGGCGGATTTTATATTATTTCTAACAATCCTAATCAAATTCAAATGATAGAAAATAAAATTAAAACTAACATCTTAAAAACAGAAAATTCAATAAAACTATATCGAAAACATAATGAACCAAATTTGAACCAATTTATCTTTACTTCAAGAAAAAATGAATTTCACAAAGAAGTAAAATGATATAAATTATCATATGATAATAAAAAATTTTTAATTAAAAATATTCAAAATTTTAATCAACAAAATACAAGTATCCATTTTAATTTAAAAAAATGAATGACAGAAAATAATCATATTATAAATATTGATGCAATTTATAACATGATGGTTTATCACTTAATTAAAAATAATTTAAAGCAATTAAAGATTAATTTTGATGAAGAAATTTCAATTAAAATATTTATTGATCAAAGAAAATATACACCGAAAATAAATGATAAAAATCATCTTGAATCGCTTGAAGGCTATATTAATACATCACTATATCTTGATACTAATTTTGAAAAAATAAAATTAACAGTAACACAATTAAATTCTGCAAAATCAGCTTTAATAAGATATGCTGATTATTACGCTGGTTTAACTTCTTCTATGTGTCGAATTATCATTGGTTCACAAAAAATTTGAGATACCGATATTGATTTATTTTTTGAGACAATTCATAAAAAAATTGCGTGCAATTGCTATCCAACAATCAAAAATCAATGCCAAATAATATCTAACTTATGCTCAAAATGCCAAGCAATAAATCCAATTTAAAATCAATTTAGACCATACTTTCCTTTTTACAATTCATATTGATAAAGATCTTTAATTAAAAATTTTGTTTATAATCATAAAGAAAAACAAGCAACACGAAAAACTAAGACAGTAAGCAAAGAAGAACATGAAGCAACATTAAATTTCACAATTTATTATTAAAAAAATGAACTAAGGATAAAAATGAATAGAAAGATTATAATGATACTAACTAATAATTTTAAAGTTTTTTAAAATTTAAATTTAATTTATCAATAATAAAATTCATTTTTACTTTTATTTTTTCTGAGTTCTTTTCTTCTAATTTATATAGATTAGCAGAAATTTCATCATAAATGAATTTCATTTTTTTTCTAGAAATAAGTTTATTAGTAAAATTTTCTATTATTCAATTAGATTCTCAAAATATAAAACGTCATGGTCAGAATAGATACTCTATTTTCCCATATTCATTATTAATTATTCTATTTATATCAATTTCTTTTCTTTTTTCTTTAATAATTTTACTAATTTCATTATAATATTCTAATCCAAATTTGGTTTTGTCTAAATAAAATAATTTAACTATACTATTAAAAAATGTAACTAAAAACTTTGAATTGTATAGTTCTATAAATTCTTTTTTGAAATCTATAAATTCTTTTTTAGTTAATAAAGTTAAAAAATGTTTTTCATCATTTGTAAACAGATCTAAATTAATAATTTCAAAAATTAATTTAGCTAGAGTAATTCAAAATCTTTTATTTAAATCATAATTAAATTGTTCTGATAACAATAAATTTTGTAGATACATATTTTCGTTTATAATAGTTCAATCAATATAAATTGGCGTATTTAACTTAATAATTTCGTTAAAATATTCTAAATAATTTGTATTATTTATTTTTGAACTGATTTTTTGATATATTATTTGATTTGAAAAGGAATGTGATTTATTTGAATTTAAATAATGATTAAATTTATTTTTTATATAAAAATCTAAACCTACTAAATCTTTTTTTAAATCAGAATCAGTTATATTTTTAATTAAGCTAATAAATTCATTAGTTTTATTATCATTAAAACTATTTCTAATTTCTGATATTAAATTTCCGTATACATTGTCAAAATTAGTAAAATCTGTATCTAAATTTAATAATTCTTTTTTTAAAGTTATACTTATGTAATATATTCCTGGTGAAATAATATTTTTATATTTTTCTTCTATAACTTTTAAAAAAGAATTTAATTTACTTTCATTTGGCGCATAATCCAATTTATTTGAAATATAAAAATTATAATAATTGAATCCTTGAGAAATACTAATTAATCCTATTTTTTTTAAATATATATTATCTAAAATTAATTCTTGTAGAAAAAGAGGAAGATCTCTAAAATTTCAGTTTATATATTCATTAAGAACATCCTTCTTATTTTTTTCATAAAGATTAATTTCATTTGTATAGTCTTTTTTAAATAATCAACTAATTTTTTTATTTAAAATATTTTCTTTTTTGAACGAAAATATTAATAAATTTTTTAAAAGAAAAAAATTAAAAGAAATAAAATTTTTATAAAAAATACTTAAAAATTTACTTTCCTTAAAAAATTTTAAATCCTGTATTGAATCCTTAATAATTTTTTTAAATTCTCTTATTGTAAGTATTGATGAAAAATTAAAAAATATATCTTCGCTGGTAGAATCTAAATATTCTTTCATATTTTCTGCTGCTCAGGTACATAAATAAAAATTAGTATGTATTGTTGGATTTACAATGAAATAATTTGATTTGTTAAGTAAGCTAAGATTTTCTTCGGAAATTTTAACCAAATCCATTGTTAAAATTAATTTGGAATGTGAATTTACAAGTTGCTTAGTAATTTTTGTAATTAAAGAATTTAACAATGAAATAAATTCAGTGATTTTTCTTTCTTCAATTCTGTCTATATCTTCTATAGCAATAATAATATTTTTTCTATTCATTTTTTTAATTATTTTATGATCAATATCATATAAGAAATATTCTTGGTTATTTGATTCATATTTCTTAAGAAATTTTAGAATTTTAAAATTAAATAAAAAAATTAATAATATAACAGAAAAAATTGAACTCATTAAAATTGATGAAGTTTTAAAAAGTACATCAGTTACAAAAGAGCCATATCCTAAATGTAATCCTAAAGTAATTAAAAAAAATATTATAATTAAAATAAAAATTATTGATAAATAATGTTTTTTAAATCAACTATTCTTTTGTTTGATTTTATTATAAATATTAAATTTAAAATATTTTAAATTATCTTCTAGTAATGATATATTAACAATTTTAGTTTTATCATTTGGAATTGATTCAATTATTGTACTTTTACCTGAACCATATTTACCATTAATTATTATAATTTTATTATTTGGATTAAGAATTTGTTTAATTTCAATACTAGGATATAAAATTTCAGTAGAATCTATTTTTTTAATTTTTTCTTCTAAAAAACTTGAATTTTTGCTTTCACTCATATTAGTTTTTCCTTACATTAAAATAAATTAGTTAAATAAATTTATATAAATTTTAAAATAAAATTATTTCATAATTATGTAAAATATAACAAAAATATAACCATTTTACTATAACATAATTTATTTTTTATATTTGCTTATTTAAACAAAAACCCTTATAATTAGTAAGCATTTTATTAATTAATAAGGAGCAATAATTATGCATAACAAAAAAAGAATTGTTGTTGGTATTAGCGGTGGCGTTGATTCTGCTGTTAGTACTTATCTATTAAAAAAACAAGGCCACGAAGTGATTGGTCTTTTTATGCGTAATTGAGATTCGCTTCTAAACAATGAATTAAATAATGAAAATCTAGCTAATATTTGTCCACAAGAACAAGATTATTTAGATGCTCAAAAAGTTTGCCAAGAATTAGGAATTGAGTTAATCCGAAAAGATTTTATTAAAGAATATTGAGATTATGTTTTTAGTTATTTTTTAGATGAATTTAAAAATAGCAGAACGCCTAACCCTGATATTTTTTGTAATAAGTACATAAAATTTTCAGCATTCCTTGACTATGCTATCAAAGAATTAAAAGCAGACTATATTGCTATGGGTCATTACGCTCAAATTAATTTTGATGAAGCAACAAAAGAATACCAATTATTAAAAGGGATTGATGTTAACAAAGATCAAAGTTATTTCTTATCACAATTATCACAAGAGCAATTAAAATATACAATCTTTCCAATTGGTAATTTAACTAAACCAGAAGTTAGAATAATTGCTAAAGATTTAAATCTTAGTGTTGCTAATAAAAAAGATTCAACAGGAATTTGTTTTATTGGCGAAAGAAACTTTAAAAACTTTTTAGATAACTATTTACCAGCGAAACCAGGTAAAACCGTTGATATTAAGACGAAAAAAGAAATTGGAACTCATGATGGTGTTTACTATTACACACTTGGTCAAAGAAAAGGTTTAAACTTATCAGGTTTTAAAAATCCTTACTTCGTTGTTGATAAAGATGTCAAAAATAATATTTTGTATGTTGCCAATGAAAATGAAAATGGTTGATTAATGCATAATAATTGTTTGGTTAATAATATTAATTGAATTAGTAAAGATAAACCAAAAACCATTAAGTGTTTTGCTAAATTCCGTTATCGTCAATCTGACATTCCTGTAAAACTTACCTTCATTAATGACAATGAAATTAAAGTAAAATCTTTACAAGCAGTAAGAGCAATTACTCCAGGTCAAATTGCTGCATTTTATTTAAATGATGTTTGCTTGGGTTCAGGTATTGTCAATACTATCGAAAAATAAATAGCTTTAAGATATATTTACTTAAAGCTATTTTTTATTATTCAATTATGTCTCGCCAGTTACTTTTTCTTTATTTTCGTCGTCTTCTTTTCATTCGCCTTCAGAATCAATTAATTCTTTTCGAACTTTTTGTGCTAATTGATAATTTTTATTAGTTTCATTATTATAAATTCTTGTATTACGATCTAAATAATTTTCAATTTCACTTTGTAAATTTTTAGCAACAAAGGCTCAATCATCTTTAAGTAGGAATTCTTGATCGTATTGTTCTTGCTGATTAGTTTCAATTCTAATTAACAATTTTGGTTTATAGTATGTGAAATATCAAATAATTGCAAAAGTGAAAACCAAAACAATATAGAAAATTTGTAAACTATTTGAAACAAGTGCAACAATACCAGCGGAATGAGAAATAGCATCTACTGAATGTAGATTATTAACTCCATCAATAAAACTATTAGCTAAATTAAGAAATCACATAACCAATTGTCAAAGTAAAAATAAAAGGGCAAAAGTTCAAATTCCAAATTCAAATTTATTATGTCGCAATTTCTTTTGCCATGACAATTTTAAAGCAATACTAATAACAAAACTATAAATAATAATCATAATAAAAGAAGCTTCACCAGTAATAGTTCCATAGTTAAGAACCGTGCTCGGTTTATCAACCTTATTAAAGGTATCAGTAATTGCTTGAACTAAATCAGGAATGACCAAAAAAACAAGAGCAAAAATAAAAGTAATAATTAAATTTAAGCGAGAAGCACGATAAGCAATTCCATCTTTATTTAAATCTTTAAATTTGTCAGGCAAATAACCTTCAACTGCTAAAGGTTCTAAAATCCCACCACTATATAAAGCATTTTGCATTCCAGCATTTGCTTTCAAAGAAATGGTGCAAATTAACATAATTAAAATACCAGTTTGTCCTAATCATTTGGCATTAAATTTTTTGCCCAATAAATCAAAGACTTGTAAATTTGGATTATCAGAGAAATTTCCGACAACAGCGCCAATCATTAAAACTGTTACTAAAACATAAAATAAAGTTGCTAAAAACATAACAATAATAATTGAAAGACTAATATTTCTTTGTGGATTTTTAACATTTTTTCCAATTGTAGAATAAGTTTCAAAACCTAAAAAGAAAAAGAAACAAGATGTAAAAGCTTCAGAAAAAGAATTAGCTGTTAAGTTTTGATGGTCAATTACAGTTTCATAATTACTAAATCCTGATTTAACAAATAAAGTAATTACTGCTGCAATTAATAAAAAGGTTGTAATTCATTTAATATAAGCTGAAATATTAACAAAATATTTAAAAACTTTCATCCCAAAAAATAAGACACAAGATACTAAACCATAAATGGCAATTCCAATTAAATCTAAAGCAAAATTACTTCATACACCTCAATTAGCATATAAAAAAGAACTAGGATCAGTAAAATTAATTCGAATCATTGAAATAATTTGTGAAGTAACAATTACTGGTAAAGTTGAGTACTGAACAAAAGCAATTAATCAACCTCAAAAACGACCATAACTACTTCTAGTATAAATATATGCTGCACCATTCGTTCCTGGATGAACTCGAGACAAACGAGCAAAAGCTCAAGCACAAGTTCCAGCAATTAAACCTTCAACTAGGAAAATTCAAATCATATGAGTTCCCAAGGTTACACCAGTTTTACCATATAATAGCGTAGCAAAAACAGCAGTGAAACTAATTCCTGCAGTATAATTAAAACCAAATCAAACAAGTTCTCCTAAAGACAATTTATTAGAAGCATCTTTTTTTCTTTTGAAAAAATTAAAATTGAAAGTAAATTTCTTTGGCATCTAACTTGCTCCAATAATTTCTTTTAATAATTTATATTATATAGAAAAAAATAATTAAATATCTTTTTTTATCTTATTAATCGCATCAAATAAAAATACATTTGATTTAGTAGACGAAGCACATAAAACTAAACCTTGAATTAAAGCAAGAAAAGGATTACTTATCAATCAAATATCAACAGAAAAAATCAAATTTAAAGATATCGAGAATTTTGTTAAAGTATGAAAACCTTAATTGATTTCAGTTTATTTCAATATAAATGGATAGAAATTAATCAAGGTAACGAAACTTTTACTTACAAAACCGATGAAAATACAGCGAAAAAAATTAATCATGAACTTTTTGATACTTTTAAAAAACTAAATGCATCAGAAAATATCTTAAATGACCTTTTTGGTAAAAGAAACAACCATGAAGTTAGAGAAGCAAAACAAAGAGATATTATTTTAAAAATATTTAAAAGTTTTGGCTTTAAAGATGAATACATTGATCAATATATTGGTAGTAATTCCATTTATCAAACCAAAACTAAAGGTGAACGAAGACTTTTTTATATAATTGAAACTTTAAAATTACCTAAGAATGATAAAACAATTATCCTAAAACCATTATTTTTAGATGTTAATCATGTAATTTATAATAATGAGCATTTTCCAAAAAAGTTTCAAGTTTGCGTAGTTTGTTTAGAAAAAGAATGTCATGAGCAAATTAATCAAATATATTAAAAAGTAGCAATTAGCTTTGCTACTTTTTAATATGTAACTATTTTTGACTCTCTGACTCCACTTTTTTAATATCGGCATGAATACTCATTTCATCAACTTTATGTTTTAAATAAGATTCTGTTACAGGTAAATTCAAATTGAAACTAGTTAAATAACAAATTTCAACATTAATTGCTTTAGCTTTGAAATCAAGAACATGACCACCAGTTTTTTTATCAGAACTAATAAAATGAGCATGAAATCCTGGAACAAGCATCATATTTGCAAAGTTCGGTCCTCAAAAAGATACTAAATCACCAGAAAGATTTTCTAAAACTAATTCGCTTTGATTCTTTGCCGCTTCTTTTAAAGCAACAAATGGTTCTTTTTGTTTTGTTAAAGTTCGGGTACTAATCTTTTCAAATGATCCTTTCATTTTCACAGCATAAAAGATATTCGATGATGGAAATTTTTGTTCCAATTGTTTTTTTAATTCTGAAAATCCAATATTATTAAAAGTTAATTTCAAATCAGCAACAAAATTAGTTACTGAAGCGAAAGGACTAGTCATTTGATTATTAATGATATTAACATCACCTGAAGCTAAAATTTGATACCCTTTTCCATCTAAAATAATTAATTCACCATCAGTAGCATTAAAAGTTCCAAGTCCAAAATTACCATGTTTTAATAATTCCATTGTTTTAATTGACCCAGATACATCGCCTGACATTAATGCTGAAAAAATTGAATGTTGAAAAAAATTATGACCTTTAATTTGCATTATTCACCTCGTTAAAATTAATTGATATTCTAATGATTATATAATTATTTTAGTAAATTAGTCGATCAATTAGTAACAAAATTATTAAAATTATTATAATCAATGTTTAAAATTGGATTCGAAACAACCTTTCGTTTTGGTTGATTTTTAAGTTTTTTATGTGCTTTAAAATAACCTCTTAATAATAAGAAAGAAGCATAAGAAATAACAGGAACTGATATTCACTGAAATATTGCTTTAATATCAGATGTACTTACTCCCAATCCTTTTCCTAAACCAACAAAAATTAAACTAAAAGAAGCAATAACACCAATTATTCCACCTAAAGTCATACAAAAACTTGTCTTTGGTAAATAATTATTATTCTTAGAATAACGATAACCGTTAACATGCATTGTTAAACCAGCACTAACTGTCATAATTGGAAATACTACTAAAAAATCAATTCCTAATAACGAAATAATCGCCATTGCTGGAGCATATAAACCAACACCAAAACTCATAAAAATACCTAAAATAATAAATCCTAAACAACCAATAATAAATTTTCATCAAATAGCAAAAACACCTTTTAAATCTCCTGAAGGCAATAAAGCAATTCCTTTAACTGTCATTAACATAATAATTGCAGTACCTGCTAAGATAACACCCATAATTAATTGCACTACTCTAGTATTAACTTTATTAACAATTCTTGAACCAATAAAAGAACCAATAACAGCACAAACAATAAAAGGAACTAAAGTTGTCACTTCTACTTGCACTGCTCCAATAAATAAACAACCTGTAAATAAGTTACTAATTGCCATACCAGTATTTAAAGTTCCTGGAATTGTTTTATCATCTTTAATCGATTTCGTTACCTTTAATAAATTAGTATTTGTTGCAAAAGAACCAATCCCTAAAACATCACAAAAGTTAGCAATAAAACCAATTGGCATAATTTTTGCTGCATTATTATAACTATCTAGCATCATTTTTTTTGTTGAATTACGACAAATATAAAATAAAAAAATCAAATCAACTGCAATAATAAACATTGAAATTGAAAATCCAATAATTGAATTTTTGTCAGAAAAATTAATTGGTGCAACTAATAAATAATTTAATAATAAACCAATTACCATACAAATTGGAATTAAAATCAAAGCAATAATTGTAAAAGTTTTTGGCGTAATTTGATAAAATTTTCTTTCTTTTTGTTTTACTGCTTGATTATTTGCTGTTAGACACTCTTGATATTTTGCTTGTAACTTAACTAAATCAGCATTTAAATTATTATTTAAGTAAGATAAATCTTGCTTGAAAATTTGAATTGCTGTTTTTTTGTAAAAAGCATAATCTTCATTGCTAATTTTCTTTTGTTTCCGATCATTAGATAATGATTTCAAAAAATGTTTTTTTTGTTTATTAAAATTTTCAATTACCAAAAAATCATTCTTAAATTGATCATTAGCAATATTTAATTGATCATTAATTTCTTCTAAACGATTTGACATTATTAACCCTCTTTACTTCCCTCATTTACTTAAATATATCATGTTTATTATAAAATAATTAAACTTTAAAAATTAATTTAAAAATGTGTTCTAATTTCGATTAGAACACACTATGATTTACTTTTTATTTGATTTTATTATTTGTGGTTTTGTTAGTTCAAGATTGTCTTCAACTTCTGATTGAATTAAATTAGCTGCTTCTTCACTTTGATTTTGGTGATTACCTGCATCTTTTGTAATCAAATCTGATTGATTTGATGCTTTATTTTCTTTCGCAACTCTTAAGTCTCATAAGCAAATATTATTAGCACTAATAATTCCTTCAGCAATTGCCTTCCCTTGACCTTCATTAACACGAGTAACACCAACTTTATTAGCAGGAAAAATTGTTCACTTTTCTTTATTAGTTAATAAATTAATATTAATCTTGTCATTGGCTTTAAAACTTGAAATTAAATTAACAATTTTTCTTTTTGGAAGATTAAGAACTTTTTGGCCTTTTGTTGTTCTTACTGTCTGTTCTAAACTACTAAAACTAATTCTCTTAAAATGACCGGTTGCAGTTAAAATTCCATAAACATCATTACTATTTCCTGTTGCAGCGCCAATAACTTTATCATTTAATCCTAAATTCAAAGCTTTAATTCCTCGAGCACTTAAACCTAAAACATTAATATTACTTTCTAAATATTTTAATGTAAAACCATCTTTAGTACTTAAAACAATTCATTCTTTACCATTAGTAAAATTAGCACTAACTAACTGATCATTAGGTTTTAAACCAATACATTTCATGGCGCGATTAAAACTTTTATCAGCAAAATTATTAATCATTACTCGTTTAATTAATCCTAATTGTGATACTAAAACTAAATAACAATTTTCTTGTTTAAAATTATTAACAATAGCGCTAGCAACAATTTTTTCTGATGGCATTAATTTCACTAAAGTATTAATATGAATTCCAACATCTTTTCATTTGCTTTCAGTTAATTTATAACCCGGAATAATAACATAATTACCACGATTAGTAATTAATAACAAATTATCTAAATTATCAATTTTACCTTGACTAACAATAATATCAGTTGGCTTACGACCAAACTCCTTATAATCAATATCAGTTTGGGCAATTGAACGATTATTAATTGCTTTAATTCAACCATCATAACTAACTGTAACAAATAACTCTAATTCTTTTAATGTTGCTTTTTCATCAATGACAATTTCTTTAATTTCACCAGCAATAACTGATCTTCTTGGTACTGAATACTTACCTTTAACTTGATTAAAATGCTCAATAATTGTACTATTTAAAACTTTTTTACTTTTTAAAATGTTAGTTAAATTAATAATCGCTTTTTCAATTGATGCCTTTTCTTCTAACAAAGTATTAACATCAGCAACCGTTAAACGATATAAACGTAAAGAAACAATTGCTTCTGCTTGTCGTTCTGTTAAATCAAATTCTTTAATTAATGAAGCACAAGCTAGACTTTTATTCTTAGCTGTTCTAATTACTTTAACAACTTTATCAATTGAATTTAAAGCAATAATTAAACCTTCAATAATTTCTAAACGTTTTTTTAGTTGTTTTAAATCATATTTACTTTTTCTTGTCACAACTTCAACTTGATGATTAATATAAAAATCTAATAATTGAATTAATGATAAAATTTGTGGCTTATTATTAGCAATTGCAACTAAGTTAAAATTATAATAAACTTGTAAATTAGTATTTTTAAATAAATAATTTAAAATCTCTTCAGCATGAGCATCATGAGTTAAATCAATAACAATTCTTAAACCTTGACGATCAGTTTCATCTCTTACTTCTTTAATACCATGAATTTTATTTAAAGCACGAATATCATCAATTTTCTTAATTAAATCTTGTTTCACAACTTCAAAAGGTAATTCATGAATGACAATTCGATGATCTTTATTATTTTTTGACTTTGTTTCAATCGTTGTTTTTGAACGAATAGCAATTTTACCTTTACCAGTTTTATAAGCTGTTTTAATATGAGAAAGACCTTGAATAATTCCTCCAGTTGGAAAGTCAGGTCCCTTAATACCATTTCTCATAATTTCTGACAAAGTTGCTTCCGGATTATTAATCCGATAAATAATAGCATTAATTACTTCTGCTAAATTATGTGGTGGAATATTCGTTGCCATACCAACGGCAATTCCTGTCGCACCATTAACTAATAAATTAGGAAAATATGAAGGTAAAACTACTGGTTCTGTTTCTGATGCATCAAAATTAGGAATAAAATCAACAACATTTTTTTTCAAATCTTGTAATAATAAATGAGCAATTGGACTTAAACGTAATTCAGTATAACGCATCGCAGCAGGACTATCACCATCAATTGATCCTTTATTACCTTGCATATCAACTAATGGTAAATATAATTTTCATGGTTGCGCCATTCTAACAACTGCACCGTAAACTGGAGCATCACCGTGTGGATGATATTTACCAATTACTTCACCAACAACACGAGCAGACTTTTTATAAGGTTTATCAGCACTTAAATCTAAGTCATTCATTGCATAAAGAATTCGCCGTTGTACTGGCTTTAAACCATCACGAACATCAGGTAAAGCACGATCTAAAATAATATACTTTGAATAACGACTAAAAAGATTTCCTAATAAATAAGAAATTGAATAAACTAATAATTGTTCATCATGATTGCTTTCATTAACTAAATCTTGATTATTAGTAGGCATTACTTTTCTTTTCCTTTCTTCTTATTTAATTAAGATCTTCAACTTCAAAAGAAATATTTTTTTCAATTCAAGCTTTTCTTAAATCAACATCATCACCCATTAAAATTTTAAATTGTTCTTCAGCAATTTTGGCATCTTCAATTTGAACTTTAATTAACTTTCTTGTCTCAGGATTCATTGTTGTTTCTCATAATTGATCAGAGTTCATTTCTCCTAACCCTTTATAACGTTGAATATCATACTTACCTTTAACATTTTCTAAACCAATTTTTAAATCATTTTCAGTTCATAAATATTCATAACTATTATTAGCATAAGTAAGTTTAAACAATGGTGGTAAAGCCAAATAAAGCATTCCCGAAGTAATTAAATCGCGCATAAACCGATAAAAGAATGTTAATAATAAAAGTTGAATATGAGCACCATCACTATCAGCATCGGTCATAATAATAACTTTATGATAATTAACTTCATCTAAATCAAAGTCTTTTCCAACTCCAGCACCAACAGCAGCAATAATCATATTAATTTCATCATTATTAAATAAATAAGCAACATTAGTTTTTAATGCATTAATAACTTTTCCTTTTAATGACAAAATTGCTTGATTGGCACGATTTCGTGCTGTTTTAGCACTACCACCAGCAGAAGTGCCTTCAACCAAAAATAGTTCATTTGCTTCAGGATTATATTTTTGTGGTGGAATTAATTTCGTAATTAAAAATCTTTGATTTTCTTTATCTTGCTTTGTTAATTTTTCTCGTGCTTTTCTTAAAGCATTTCTAATGTCTCGTGCTTTAATTGCCTTATTAATAATTTGTTGTGCAACTTCAGGTTGTTCGTGTAATCAAAATGATAGTCGCTCATTAACAATAGTTTCAACAGCAACTCTTGCTTCTGGTGTTCCTAATTTTGTTTTCGTTTGCCCTTCATATTGAATTAAACTTTCTGGAATTCGTAATGAAACAATCGCTACTAATCCTTCGCGTAAATCATTTCCTTCTAAATTTTTATCTTTAGCTTTTAAGATTTCTTTACTACGAGCATATTCATTAATTGCTTTTGTTAAACCACTTTTAAAACCAATTAAGTGACTACCACCATCAATTGTTTTAACATTATTAGCAAAGCCAAGAATTGTGTCATTATTATCTTGACAATATTGCATAACAATATCAACTTCAATATTATTTTGTTTACCTTTTAAGGTTAAAATTGGTGAAATTTTGTTTTTATTAACATTTAAATATTCAATAAAAGAAGATAAACCATTATTATATTGAAATGTTGCTTCTTTCTTTGTTCTTTTATCAACTAATTTAATTGCTAAGTTATTAATTAAAAAAGCACTTTCTCTTAAGTGTTGCTCAAATAAATGATAATTTCAATCGCAACCTGAAAAGATTTTTTCAAAATCAGGTAAAAATTTAACGATTGTTCCGGTTTTATTAGTTTTACCAATTGTTTTTAACGATTTAGCAACACGACCACCATTAGTAAATTTAATTTCACTAATTTTTTTATCACGATAAATTGTTACATTTAAAGATTTACTTAATGCATTAACAACCGAAGCACCAACACCATGAAGTCCGCCAGAACTCTTGTAACTATGATCATCAAATTTTCCACCAGCATGCAAGATTGTAAAAATTACTTCTGGTGTTGATTTCCCAGATTTATGTTTTCCTGTTGGAACTCCGCGACCATTATCTTCAACTGTCACTGAATGATCTTGATTAATTGTCACATTAATATTAGTGCAATAACCAGCAAGTGCTTCATCAATTGCGTTATCAACAATTTCTCACGCTAAATGGTGTAAACCATGAACATCAGTTGAACCAATATACATTGCTGGACGTTTTCTAACAGCATCTAAACCTTCCAAAATTTGAATTGATGATTCATTATAAATATTATTTTGTGGCATAGTATCCTTTCAATCTTTGCTTCAAAGTAAATTTTAATTCTTAATAATTTTATCATAAACTCTTAGTAAGAATTATTTCAAAGAATAATTAACTTAATTAAACTTATTTGCTATAATAAAAATAAGTAATAACTATTAATTAAAGAAAGGCAAAAGAAAAAATGAACTGAAAATTTTGAAAAAAATGAAAGAAAAATAAAGATGACAATTCTTCAAAAGACGAAAGTCAAGAAGAAAAAGAATCTGAAGAGCAAGAAGATATAGCAGATATAGAAGAAAATGAAGACGAAGAACAAGAAGACAATCAACAATAATAAAAAAGGAAATAAACAATGTACGCAGTAACATTAATTATCATTTTAATAATTGTTTTTGGATGAGCAATTGGCTTTACATGGGGTGGCGCGGTAATGTGTAAGAAAAATAATGCTGCCGGCATGATTTTATGTTTTCTTGGTACAGGATTACTTGGATTACTAATTGGTTGAGTTCTTTTAAGTAAAGCAAGAGAAGCTGAAAAGGAAAAACAAACCCAAGTAGAACAAGCAGTCCGAAAAGCACAAGACATTAAAAGAGAAGAAGCAAATAAAGAAGATAAAGAAGTTATTAAAGATTTATTAAAACAAAATCAAGAACTATTAGAAGAATTAAAGAAAAAAGATAATAATACTATTAATGAATCATCTAATTCATTAATAGAAGATAGTAACGATGAAAATCAAGAAAATAGAAAAATAATATAAAATCAATTAAAATAAACTCGTGTTAAGATTTTCAACTAGCACGAGTTTTTTGAAAAATCAAGGAGGAACATTTTGTCATCAACAGAAATTGCTATTAAAGTACTCGGTTACTTAGCTAGTATTTGTATCCCATTAGCTTTTTTACCGCAAACTCTTAAAACTATTATTAAAAAAGAAACCAAAGGAATTTCAATTATTTCCTATAGTATTTTTTTACTAGGTTGTATTGGTTTTTTAATCTTTGGAATTTATGCTAAAGATATTCCAATCATTATTTGTGAAGCAATTACTGGATTTTTCACAATTATAATTTTAATCATCGCAACAATTAATATTATTAAGGCACGAAATAATCCACAAGAAGAACATAAAGAAGGAGAACAAAAATAATGCCTATCGCCATTCAAATAATTAATTACATTGGTGCATTTCTTATTTCAGTTGCCTTTTTACCACAAACATATAAACTAATAAAAACAAAAAATACCAAAGGTTTATCATGAATTTCTTATGTAATTTACCATCTTGGTTTAACTTTTTTCATTGTCTATGCTAGTTTTCAAGAAAACTGAGCTTTACTAGCAGCAAATGCTTTTGGTTGAATTGTTAATGCGATTTTATTAGGTTTAATTTTTTATAACATTTACAAAGTTAAAAAACTAAATAAAGCAAATAATAATGAAAATAATAATAATTAAACAAAATTTTAGCTAGTAATTTACTAGCTTTTACTTTGTTTTTTTTATTGTATTTTGTCTTAATATTTTAATTTGTTATAATCTAAACGAGAATAAAAAAGGAGAAAATAAATGCAACATATTAATATTTTGGGAACTTTCATTTTCATGATTATTGGTTATTTAATTGGATCATTTTCGCTTTCAATTATTGTTAGTAAAAAAAAGTTTAAAAGAGATGTACGAGAATATCACTCACATAATGCTGGAGCAACCAATTCAACAAGAGTTTTAGGTAAAAAATGAGGAATAATAATTTTATTTGCCGATGGATTTAAACCAATGATTGCTGTTTTAGTTGCTTGAGGATTAACATTCATTCACATTGCAAATGCTAAATGAACACCTTTATTTAATGATGCTTTTGTTTATTATGCTGGATTTGGTTCAATCATTGGTCATTGTTGACCACTTTATTTTGGTTTTCGTGGTGGTAAAGGGGCTGCTTCATCATTAGGATTATTACTAATAATTAATCCAATTTATTTTGTTGTTGCTGTTGCTGCTTGATGAGCAATTCTTTATATTTGAAAAATGGTTTCATTATCATCAGTATTAATGGTCGGAGTTGCCTTTGCAATTTCTTGAATTCCTCATATGCCAGTCAATGCTTATGTATGACCCCATGATACACAATACAATATGATTAGTTGAATTATTTTGTTAACTTGAATTGTTGTTATCATGCGTCATTGATCTAATTTAATGCGAATTTTCAATAAAACTGAACGAAAAGTAACAATGTTTGATCGCAAAAATAAAAAAATTGAGCAAGAAAAACAAAATAATAAAACAAAGTAAATTAAAAAAATATAAAAAAATCAATAACTCAGAATATTAATTCTGGGTTATTTTTTTGCAAATTTTTAAAATTAATATTGTAAAAAAATAAACTTTTCATATAATAACATATGTAATCAATTGGGTAAGAGGAAATTAATTTTTTCTAGTTGATATTAATAAATATTTTTATTAAAAAAATTGGAGGAGATATGAAAAAGGTTTTAGTACTTTAGTAAGTTTTATTTTAACTTTAACTTCTGCAACTGGATGACTTACACCGCTTCTTGAACTAATTTCTGGTCTTTTTGCTACTATAACAAGACAAATGATTAATGCCGATAACGGCAAGGGAGTGAAATGACAATGACCTTGGTTTATTATTTGAAGAAAAATTTCCACTGAATAACATATAATCAAAACAATATTTAGGAAAAGTAGGTTTATAATGGGTTGATTTTCAATATGATTAGCAAGAATCATCGGACTAACAATTGCTAAAAAAATTCAATTACAACAATAGAAATTGAAACAACAAGAAAAAAAATAATTGCAACTCATAGATTATATAGTATTAAATCGTTAATTCAATCTAATCTTAATCTTAAACCGGCAATATTAAGATTATTTTTTTTAACCTATTGAATTGACGGTATTTTTTTGGCATTTAGTATTATAGCAAATATGTTTTATACTTGGATTTTTTTAGTTCTTGAAGCTTTTAAAATTAAAATATCTGGTGCTCCTGAAACTCCTATTAGAATTCCTTGAATTGGAATTTTAATTATTAATCTTTTAGTAATCTTATTTTTTATTCGCTGAATTAGTGACTATTATAAACTATCATTACGAGACAAATATCGTAATAATTATTTAAAGTTATTATGATTAGATATTATCACTTTAAATCTTTTTAGCGTCATTGGAAGTTTAATCTTTTTAAAAAATAAAAAATCTATGATAAATGTAAATCTAAAGCAGCAAGAAATTAAACATTCTAATTTAAATTCTGAAACAATTAAAAATTTCTCCAAAATTAGTACTAAAATTGAATTATTGATTTTATTATTTAATTTAATATTAATAATATTAGCAATTCCAATTGGATATTTTGTCTCAGTTAATATTATTAAATGAATTTGTGCATCAATTATTTTTCTAACTCTTACTTTTTTGCAAGCTTGATCACTGCAAAAAATTACCGGGTTAATAATTGTTCGTAAAATGCTTAAGAATTTATTAATTGATGAAAATTATTATTTATTATTAATAATAATTCGCTTCCTAGGATTTAATTTTGGTGTTTCTTATATGACTGTTTTTATTAGCATTTTAAAACTTGATGAAAACTATCAAGAATTTATTATTCAACAATGATAAAAAATTTAAAGATAAAAATTCATCAAAATAAATCTTTAATAATCCTAATATTTATTAAAATTAAAAAAATGAGTTCAATTAAATAATAATTGACTCATTATTAAGATTTATTTTTCTTCTTGTAATTTTGATTGTTGTTTTCGTTTTTCATTAATATTTTTAAATCATTTTTTTCATTTTTCTCAGATAAAAGGTTTAAAAATAAAACGATCAAAATTTTGTGTTGCTAAAACTAAAATAATTGTTAAGAAATAACAAATTAAAATTGTTAAAATAGTACGACTATAATTATCCAAATTAGTATATGACATTAATGTTGATGCTCAGAGATAAATAAAACCTTGATGAAGAACATAAATTCATCAACTTAAATCTGATCACCAATTAATAAATTTATTATGAAATTTAAATCCTTTAAATATTAAAAAATAAAATCATCCTGCTAAAGTTCATAAAGGATTTAAATATGTCCGAGCAGTTCCACCATCTTTCATTCATCATTCTCATGAAAAATTAATTAAATAAACAATAACTAATCCTAAAACTCCATATAACTGCATTTTTCAATTATATTTTCATCTTTTCTCTTGCTCAATTAAATGTCAATAACCACCTAAAACTGCAGGAAACATAACAATGCCAAATGTAGCTCAGTCAGTATAAGCTGAAAAATTATAGTGAATAACCTTAATTAAAGCATGACCAAGAGTTGCGATAATAGTAATCATAAAGAAAAATCATAAAATTCATTTTAATAATTGCTTTCCGTTCTTATAATTTTTATCTAAAAAACTAGCAAAAAATGGAAAGATTAAATAAACAAAAATAATTGCTCAAAAATATCAAAAATTAGGTGAAATCAAATCAATAATAACATTAACAAAAAAATCATAAAAAAAATTTGCAACAGAATCATGGGCAATAAATGAAGCAGAAATTAAATAAATTAAAGAAATTAATATTCTTCAAATAACAATTTCTAAAGTTAAAAATAAAAATCTTTTAATTTTACTACCTTGATCATTTTTTAAAATCAAAAAATATCCGGTAATAAAAGCAAAACAAAAGATTGCTGGTCAACTAATAACTCTGCCAATTACAACAAACAAATTATCACTAGGCAAAAAATAAAAAATTTCATGAATAATAATAACAAAAAACATTGATAAAATTCTTAATAATTCAACACCACTTTCACGGGTCTTAATATTAAGATTATTTTTGATATTAAAAAAATCAACCATATATATCCTCTAATAATTTCTATGTTAATTCTAATAGATTCTATTTAATTAAAATAAAAAAGAGTTTTATCATTACTAGCAAAAATAAAATGATAAAAACTCTTTTTTCATAATTATTTTTTCTTTGTCATTCTTTGTTGTCGTTTCATTGCTTGCATTACTGATTTAATTTGCGCTTCACTTGGTTTACGACCCATTTGTGAATACATTGCACGAATCATATTTTCATTAATTGGCGGATTTTTTTCCAATTGTTTTTCAAAAATTCTTTTAGTAATTAAAAAACCAATTCCACCACCAATTAAAGCACCAACAATGCCAATTATTAATCCTGCTCATCACGGAATCATATTATTTTACCTCCTTATTTGTTAAATACTTGATAACTTTTTGATAAATTTTATTACTTGTAAAACCATATTTATCTAAAACTGCTGATATTTCACCCGATGTACCAAATTGATTTATACCAATTACTAAACCAGCAAGTCCAACATATTTATATCATGAGTCATTAACACCCATTTCAATCGCCACCTTTTTAATTGTTATTGGCAAGATTTTATTTTTATATTCTTGTTCCTGTCGATCAAATAAATAAGTGGACGGCATCGAAACAACTCGAGCATTAATTTTATTTTTAACTAACATCTTTTGTACTTCAACAGCTAAATGAACTTCACTACCTGTCGCAATAAAAACTAAATCTAATGCTTTTGTTTTATCTTCATCACTAATAATATAAGCACCTTTGGCAACAGCATCAATATTACTATTAGTCATTTGTGGTAAATCTTGTCTTGTTAAAGCAATCGAACTAGGAAAAGTTTTTGCCATTAAAGCAACTTTATAAGCTCCAATTGTTTCTCTAACATCTGCTGGACGCATAACATTAAAATTAGGAATTGTTCTTAACATTAATAATTGTTCAACTGGTTGATGTGTTGGTCCATCTTCACCAACAGCAATTGAATCATGAGTAAAAATAAATAATGAAGGAATTTTCATTAATGCTGCTAATCTTAAAGCAGCTTTTTGATAATCACTAAATACTAAAAAAGTTGAACCAAAAGCAATTAAACCTTGATGTAAAGTTAAACCATTAACAATTGCAGACATCGCAAATTCTCGAACACCAAAATGAAGATGACGACCACGATAATTTTTACTATCATAATCGTGATCTGAAACCATTGCTTTCGTTGAACTAGATAAATCAGCACTACCACCAATTAATGTTGGATAATGTTGTGATAAAAGTTTTAAAATTTTTCCTGAAACAACTCTTGTTGCAACAGATTCATTATTAATGATACTTTGTCAGTCAATTTTATTAAATAAAAAGGGATTATTAAATAACTGTCCTTTGATAGCAAAACTAATTTCTTGATATAAATCAGAATAATTTTTTTGATAATCATTTAATAGTTTATTTCATTTTCGTTCTGCATCCTGACCTTGATTAATTTTTGCTTTTTGAAAATTATTGATTACTTCTTGGGGAACTGAAAATGTTTCTTTAGTATTTCATTGTAAATTTTTCTTTACTGTTGCAATATCATCCATTAATGGCGCACCATGAACTGCTGGAGTTCCTTGCTTTGTTGCCCCAAAACCAATTACTGTTTTAACTTCAATTAAAGTTGGTAATTCACTTTCTTTAGCACTTGCAATTGCTTTACTAATTGCTTGATAATCATTACCCTCAGTAACTTTTAAATAATTTCAGTTTAAGGCTTTCATTCTTTTTTCAGTATTTTCAGAAATAACGGCATCAGTTGCTGAATCTAATTGCACATCATTTGAATCGTATAAAACAATTAACTTATGTAATTTAAAGTGGCCTGCAAAACTTAAAGCTTCTTGAGTAATCCCTTCTTGTAAATCACCATCACCACATAAGACATAAGTATAATGATCAATTAATTTATGATTATCTTGATTATATTTTGCTCCTAAAAAACTTTCAGCAATCGCCATACCAACAGCTGTTGCTAAACCTTGACCTAAAGGTCCAGTTGCCATTTCAATTCCTAAATCTAAATCATATTCTGGATGACCTGGAGTTTTACTATCTAACTTACGAAAATTCTTTAAATCATCAATTTTATAATTATAACCAGCATGATATAGCATTGAATACAATAAAGCACTACCATGACCGGCAGATAAAATAAAACGATCACGATTAAATCAATAAGGATTCTTTGGATTAAATTTTAAATGATCTTTAAATAAAGCATACACCATTGGTGCCGCACCTAAAACAATTCCTGGATGACCACTTTTAGCATTATTAACTGCTTCAATTCCTAAAACTCGAATTGAATTAATTGTTAATTGATCAATATTATTTGGCATTTTTTACTTCCTCCAACTTTAACCATTTTCCTTTATAATCTTAATGATTTTTTTCAAAAAAATAAAGTTAATATCATTTATTTTTTATCATTCAAAATTTTTAATCCCAATACTTGTAATTGTTTAACATCAATCGCACTTGGACTATTAGTTAATAAATCAATACCACTACTATTTTTTGGAAAGGCAATCGTATCTCTAATTGAATTGTTCTTAGCTAAAATCATCAATAAACGATCAATACCAAAAGCAATCCCAGCATGAGGTGGCACCCCATAATCAAAAGCATCTAAAAAGAAACCAAATTGTTCTTTAACAATTTCTGGTTTTAATTGTAAAATTTCAAAAATCTTTGCTTGTAATTGCTTGTCAAAAATTCGCACACTGCCACCAGCAATTTCATTACCATTTAAAACTAAATCATAAGCTGATGCTTTAATTTTTAGTAATTGATCAAAATCTTTTTGTTTTAAATCTAAAACTTGTTCTGGTAATAAAGGACTAGTAAATGGATGATGACAAGCAGAAATTTTATTATCAATTTTTTCAAACATTGGTCAATCAACAATTCATAATAAACGATAAGTATTAATATTTGCTAAGAAATCTGGATGCTTTGCTTGTCGTTCTTGATCTAAACAATAAAAAGTTCTAATTGCACCTAAAACCATCGCACCAGTATTATCAGATTCATAAGTTAAATAACAAAGGTCTTTTTCTTTTTCAGCATTTGTTGTTCCTAAAGTTGTAAGTTGTGTTTCATTTAAAATAATTTTATTATTAGTACTAAAAATAATTCGACCTTTTGTTCTTGAATATACTAAAAAGTTCTTACCTTGATGTTGATCAACAATTCGTAAGATTGCTTTTTTTGTTGCATCAGTAAATTTATCATTAACTCAAAAACCTTTTAAAGATAAAGCTTTCACTGTTGATGGTAAATTAACAATTTTACAAACACATCGTAAATCAGGTTTATCAGTACCATATAAATCAATCGCCTCTTGATAACTTAATCAAGGTAAAGGAAAAACTAAATCTGGTAAATTTAATTGCTTTCATAAATTTGTCATTAATTTTTCAACTAACTCAATGACATCTGCTTGTTTAACAAAAGCCATTTCTAAATCTAATTGTTGAAATTCTGGTTGCCGATCAGCACGAAAATCTTCATCACGAAAACACTTAGCAATTTGATAATATTTATCAATGCCACTAATCATTAATAATTGTTTATATAACTGTGGTGATTGTGGTAAAGCATAAAAAGCATTTTTCTTAATCCGTGCCGGAACTAAAAAGTCTCTCGCTCCTTCCGGTGTTGATTTAGTCAAAACTGGTGTATCAACTTCTAAAAAACCTTCAGCATTTAAAAAATTACGAATAATATTAAGAAATTGATGTTTAAATTTTAATTGTTGTAACATTTCTTTTCGTCTTAAATCTAAATAACGATACTTTAAGCGTAAATCTTCTAAAGCAGTAAAATTATTGGCATCATTAATGACAAAAGGAAGTGCTTTAGCTTCACTTAAAATTTTAACTTTTTCAGCAACTACTTCAATTGCACCGGTTGTTAATTTAGGATTAGCAACTTGTCGAGCAACAACTTGACCGGTAACTTGAATTACTGATTCAACTTTCATTTTTTTTAAATTATCAAAATTAGGTTCATCACTTTTAATAACAATTTGTGTCAAACCATATCGATCTCGTAAGTCTAAAAAGATTGCATTTTTTTTAACTCTAATGGCATGAATTCAACCACTTAAAATAACATTTTGTTTCAAATCATTTTTTGTCAAACTGCCACAATTATTAGTACGATATCCAGTATTCATTATTTAACCTCACTTATTTTCAGTAAATCAATAATTTTTGTTAATAATTGTTCTTGATTTTCAAATTTAATTACTACTTTTGTTTTTTTTGTTAACTGATAACAAGTTGCTTGATTAACTTTTTCTAATACTAAAAGATTATTAGTTGTTTGAATACTTTTAATTAAATTACTTTTTTGTTTATCATTAAATAAACTAAAATTACCATCAACAAAATACCTTATTTTTCGTAAATCATTTAACAAAAGTAACGATAGACTTAATCCTGTTTGAAATTGACTAATAATAAATAAATCTAATTTTTTAGTTTCAGTGAACTTTGGTTTATTTGCTAATAATAACATTAATCTTTCAATTCCAAAAGCAAAGCCAATTGCTGGATAAGCATAGGGTACTCCCAACTCTTGTGCCAAATTATCATATCGGCCACCACCAATTAAAGTATTTTGGCTTTTACCCAAAACATCATTATTACTAACAAATTCAAAAATAACACCATTATAATAATCTAAACCACGAACTAAAGTTTGATTAACATTAAAATTAATTTTTAAAGTTGTTAACATCTTAGTAATCGTAGCAAAATATGCTTTTTCTTCTGGCGAATAAAATTGAGCAATTTCTGGTACCGCTAAATTTAAAGTTTGAAATTCTTGAGCATCTAAAATTCGTAACGGATTAGTTTTAATTTTTGTTTGTAATTCAAGTGGTAATTTTGATTTTACTTTCATTAAAGCTTTTGACAAAGCATGATTAAATTTAGTTTTTGTTGCTTCAGAACCAAAAAAATTAATTGCTAATTGATAATCATTAATATTTAATGCTTCTAACATTTTTGCTGCTAAAATAATTACTTCAACATCTAATAACGGATCTTTTGTTCCTAAAACTTCAACACCAAATTGGTGAAATTCACGGTTACGACCCTTTTGCGGATTTTCATAACGATACATATTACCATAATAAAAATATTTTAATGTTTGTTTTTGATTATTATAAAGTTTATTTTCAACAACAGCACGAATAACACCAGCTGTTCCTTCAGGTCTTAAAGCAAGATTTCTTTTGCCTTTATCTAAAAATTGATAAATTTCTTTTTCAACAATATTAGTTGTTGAACCAATTGAGCGTAAAAATAAATCTGCCGATTCAATTACCGGAGTAATAATTTCTTGATAATTAAAATTTTTAGCAACAGTTACTAACTCACTAATAATGTTACTAAAAATAATTACTTGTTGATTATATAAATCTTCTGTTCCCTTCGGACGCTGAAACTTCATTTTTTCACCTTAAATTTATATTGCTTAATTATATTTTACAAAGATTTTTAATAAAAGAGTTTGATATACTTAAAATTTTACAAAATTATTCTTGTTATATCAATGATATCAGGTACCTTCTTTAATGAAGAAGTAATTTGTTGTAACCGATCAATATCGGGGACTTTGATTGTTAATTTCAAAACTCCCTTATGATTAATTAATTGATTATTAGCATCAACATTTTGAATTGATACTTTCAAAAGATTTAATAAATTAATAATATCGGCTAATAACCCTGGTCGGTCCAAATAATAAATTTTAATCCCAGCATCATAAGTTCTCATAATTGTTGCTGGTAAATTTCAAACTGTTGGTAAAGTTCGTGCTTTTTTGTCACCTTTTGTTTCATTAATAATATTTGGACAATCGGGACGATGAACTTTAATTCCTTGACCTTTACTAATATAACCAATAATCATTTCATTAGGAATTGGTAAACAACAACGAGCTAATTGCGTTTTAATTGTCGGTGCATTTTCAACAATTACATCATTAATCTTATTAGATTTACTTAAATTAACACTCTTTCTGGTTTTAAAATCTTTAAATTTTAATGAATCTTTAAATAAAACTTCTTTAACAGCATCTTCAATTGTATAAGTCCCATTAGCAATCGCTAAACAAAAATCATCATAAGTTGGATATTTTAAAAACTTTAAGCGTTTATAAATAACTGAGCTACTTGCAATTCTTCAGCGTAATTTATGATCTTGAAGATATTTATCAATTTGCTCTTTAACATTAACAATTCTTTTATCATTATCAGCCACTCCTTTAGTTTTTGTTTCAGGTTTTAAAGGAGTTGTTTGAATTAGATATTTTTTGATTTTATGACGAGCAAAATTTGTCTTGGCAATTGTTAGCCAGTCATAATTTGGTTTTACTGTTTTTGAAGTTTTAATTTCAACAACATCACCAGTTTTTAAAACTGTATTTAAAGCAGAATAAACACCATTGATTCGAGCACCCATGGCAGTTTCACCAATTTCAGTATGAATTTTATAAGCAAAATCTAAAATTGTTGCCCCAAGTGGTAATGTTACAACTTTACCATTAGGTGTTAAAACATAAATTAATTCACTAAATAAATCTTGCTTAATCTCAGTTTCTAAATCGGCATTTGCTTCTTCACTTTTAACTGTATTTAAATCCAAAATTGTTTGAAAAATATTTAATTTTTCATCAATTTCTGCTTGTTTTTTCTTAGGACTTATTTCTTCACCATCTTTATAACGTCAATGAGCAGCAGCACCGACCATGGCATAATATTCCATTTCTTCAGTTCTAATTTGTAATTCATAAATTTCATTTTTATTAACAATTGAAGTATGTAATGATTGATACATATTATTTTTTGGTGTCGCAATATAATCTTTAAATTTACCTGGTAATGGTGTGAATTTTTGATGTAAATAACCAAGAATTGCATAACAATTATCAACGGAATTACTAATAATTCTAATTGCTAAAATATCATGAATTTGGTTAAAATCTTTAGCAAAATAATACATTTTTCGATAAATTGAAAACAGGTTTTTACTGCGCCCATAAATATCAAACTTTAACTTTTCATGTTTAACTAAAGTTTTTCTAATTTCTTTAATTGTATTATCAACTAATTGTTTTCGATTTTCTTCATCTTTTTTAACTAGATTACTAATTTTTTGATATTCTTCTGGTAATAAAACGGCAAAAGAACGATCTTCTAACTCTGCTTGCAATTCTCGCATTCCTAAACGATGAGCAATTGAAGCATAAACTTCTAATGTTTCTTTAGCGACAACTTTTTGCTTTGTTAAATCTAAAAATTCAATTGTTCTAATATTATGTAAACGATCAGCCATCTTAATAATAATTACTCTAATATCATCAGCTAAACTTAAATATAATTTTCTTAAATAATCAGATTTAATTTCTGCTCGCTTTTCTTTAGCAAAATGACTAACTTTTGTTACTGCTGAAACTAATGCAGCAACTTCCTGACCAAATTCTGTTACTAAATCATCAACACTAGTTGGTGTATCTTCTAAAATATCATGCAAAAGACCTGCTTGAATTGTTGCAGGATCTAAGTGTCATAAAGTTAAAGTATATGCGGTTGATAAAACATGATATAAATAAGGATCACCATTTTTTCTTAATTGTCCTTGATGTTTCAACTCAGCATATTGATATGCTTTTTCAATTTGAACCAAAAGTTTTTCATTTTTAATATAGCTTTTTGCTTGCTTTAATACTTCATTAAAATCTTTACAAGTAATGTTATTCATATTTTTAAAACTCAATTAAACTATGAAAAGGAATCTTACCAAATTTTTGTTGATCTTCAAATTCTTTTAAAGTAATTAAAGTCGCAATTGCTGCAACTTGTGCTTGTGATAATTGTACTAATTCAATACAAGCATGAATTGTTCCTGAAGTTGCAATTAAATCATCAATAATTAAAACTCGATCATTTTTTGTTAAAGCATCTTGATGAATTTCTAACTTATCAGTTCCATATTCTAATTGATATTCAACATGATAAGTTTTAGCAGGTAACTTACCACTTTTTCTAATTGGAACAAATTTAACTTTCAAAGCAAGTGCTAAAGCACTACCAAAAATAAAGCCACGCGCTTCTGGAGCTGCAATCGCTGTTATTTGATCTTTTTTAACTAAATCAGCAAAAGTTTTAATAACAAACGAAAACGCTTCAGGATTAGCAAGCACAGGAGTAATATCTTTAAATTGAATTCCTGATTTTGGGAAATTAGGAACATTGCGAATCATTTTTTTTATTGTATCTAAATTCATTTTTTTTCCTTTAAATCTTTATATTTTCAAAAAACCATTAATCGTTAATACCAGAAACAATATATTCATCAGGTCCAACAAAATGTTTTTTAATTTTTTCTGCTCGTTTTTGAAATCTTCTAATTCTTCATCTTTCAAAGTAAGTTCATAATCAAGGAGCAAGAAAATGGCTAACAAGAAAGGTAACAACACTTCCAAGAATCAAAGCAAGACTAACTGCTCAGAAACTTGGTAGGAAGCATAACACGATTAATGCTGTTACAATTATAATACCGTTCGCTAGCATTGTTCTTGTTAATGATCGTTTAACACCTTCATTACTAATAGCAACAATTTCATCTTTTGTTAACTTATCATTTTTTGTTTTTGTTAAGTTTAATTTAATTTCTTTAATATTATCAAAAATAATGACACTATTAATTAAAACTAAAATTACTACTGCTAAAATCACACCAATTGTCATTGTCGAAATTGTAATTTGTAATGTTACTAATGTTGCTAGTGTGACAAAAACTGCAAAAACTAAAGCAATAATCAGTGGAATTGAAAAACTAAATTGAAATCTAATAATAATATAAATAAAAATTGTAATTAAAGCAATAGCAATTGTAATTAGCATACTTTTAAATAACTGATTACCTGATAAAGCATTATTAGTTGTATAGTTTCAATTTGCTCAAGTTACTTCACTTTGTAAAAACTGGCGAAAATCACTGGCAGCACTATCTTTAACACTAGTTTCAATAATAATTCTAATCACATTTCTACCTGGCGTTAGCGAATTAGTCATTAATGCATAATAAACTTTTTGATATGAATAATCATTATCATTTAAAATCTTAATAACTTCATTACGACGACTATTTGCTTCACTAATTAAATTAAAACCATCAGAATTATTAGAGTTAGTTGGATCTTGTTGGGTTGCAACTTCACCAGTAAAATCAATTCTACTATCAAAACCTTGACTAAAATTAGCACCAGCAGTGAAAAAGACAATTCCTGAAGTAACTAAAATTACAGCAAAACCAGTAATAATTCATTTTGTTAATTTATGATAATTTCATTTGCTAGCATTTAAACTAGTCGTTTTACTCTTAGTTTGAGCAACTAAAACTGCTAATTTAACTTTAGCTTGATTATAACGAGAATTCTTACTTTTCTTAGGGTTTCGACGAGTTCTTGGTGTTAAACCTAACAAAGCAGCTCTTTTTTCAAAGACATTATTTTTTAATAGTAAATATAAGACTAACCTTAAAATTAATACTCCTAAAACAATTACACCAAAAGTTGAAATTGAAGTCATAATTGCAAAACCACGAATTGAACGAGCACCAAATCAGAAAATTGTTAAACTAACAATTAAAACAATCAAACTACAATCAAAAGCTGAAACTAATGATTTTTTATTTGCTGCTTTAAAAGCCTCATAAACACTTTTTCCTGAACGATATTCTTTTTTAAGATTATTAAATAAACCAACAATTAAATCTAGCAATAAAGCAAGACCAATAATTAAAGCAATACCAGTTTCTGGAGCAACAACATTATTTAAGAAAGTAAATGCTACTAAAGTTATAACTAAAAATAAAATAATTGTAAAAATAGCAATAAAACCAAGGAACCGATAATTAAAAATAATCACAATTGCTAAAACTGCCAAAGCAACAGCTAAAGCAATTATCGCAATTTTTAAAGCTTGCGCTCCTAAAGTTGCATCAATTGTTAAAAACGCTTCAACAATAAAATCATTTTGTTCTTTACCAGCAGTTAAAAGATTAACAATTTGACGAACTTTGGCTTTATTAAAAGTATTATCATTAATAGTAATTTGATTACTATTAGAATTTGCAAGACTAGCAATTTCACCAATATAATATGGTGCATATTTATAACTAATAATTGATGTATCAAGAAATTGTGAAATGTCAGGTAAAACAATTAAATCCTTAATATGTGGCAATCAAGCATTCATTGGTGAACCTTTGGTTTCTGATGGATCAAAAGGATTATTAGGGTCAAAAACATTATCTTTATTATTAGTATCAACTAATAATGGCGTTGTTGTTGAAGTATCAGAATAAATTCAATTAATCATATAAAGACCATTTTTACTTTGATCTAATAGATTTCTTAATTGTTTACCAGCCGATGAATTTGGATTTCTAATCGCATTATACATTTTTTGTCCAGTAGCATCATCTAAACCAACTGTTTCATTTGCCAATAAAACTTTTAAAGCATCTTGTTTAGTTTGACTAGTTTCACTTTCAATTACTGATGCTAAATCTTCTAAACCAGTTAAAGTATTACGAATATAATTTAGTAAACTACCAATATCAGAATAAAAATAAACTTTATTAGACCCATCTTTAGTAATTGCTTGAATGGTACTAACTAAGTCTGATTGGGAATTAACATTAAAAACTACTTCTGGCTGATGAGAATTTTGATTAGTTGTTTCTGAAATGCTACTAAAAGCATCACTAGTAGTAATTCTTTCTTCTCTGGCACTTCATGCTTTACTATTTTCATCATATTTATTAGCTAACAAATCGTGTCCTTGATCATCTAATAAATAAATATACCCACGACGAGAAACATTATTAATAAAACTAGCAATATCAATCCCAGCATCTTTACTAATTGATAAATTATAAAAATCACCACCATTGCTAGTACTTTTTTCAATATTAATATTACTTGTTCCTAAAGGATCAATTCGATTTTCTAATAAAGTAATAACTTTTCGACTATTACTATCTTCTTCGTGAACTCCCTCATATCTAACTTGAGTTTGATAGCCACCAGCAAATTCAATACTTAAATTACGATTACTGTCTAAATAAAAAATACTAAAAACTGCACTAACAATAATTGCAGCAGCGATAATTATTAAAGAAGTCATTCTCGTAAAAAAAGAAAAACCTCTAAGTTTCTTTTCTCGTTTTGCTTTCGTTAATGATTTTTTTTTCATAAAGCAAAATCACTTCCTAAATCTTTAAGATAAAATCAAAAAATGATTTATTAAATATCTTAATAATACTATATAAGAATACCAACAAAAGTATTAAAAGACAATTAATTTTTTAGTTGTTTAATTCAAAATCAGTCTTATTTTTTTAAATTACTTTCAATAAATTGGACATCATCATCATTTTCCAATAAATCAAAAAGTTTTTGATAACTAACTAAATCTTCATCATTAACATTGATTGGTTCAAATGGTACATTTCTAACTTCATTAGTAACAAAATTTTCAATTTTTGCAGTTCTTAATGCCTGAACAATAATTGCTAAATCTTCTTGAGCAACAATTAACTGCACAATCTCTTCATCTTTACTAAAATCTAAAATCTCAAAATTAATTACTAAATCTAAAATATCATCTAAATCCAAAGGACTAATAAATTCAATGATACCGGCTTTAAAAAATAAATGTTGAACTGAATTGCTAACACCTAATTTTGCTTGATATTTATTAAAATAACCACGAATATTAGCAGTAGTACGATTTTTATTATCAGTTAAACAATGAATAATTAAAGCAATTGTTCCGGGACCAAATCCCTCATAAATTACTTCTTGATAATTATCTTGATCATTTTGATTATTAGCTTTAGCAATTGCCCGATTAATATTATCTTTTGGCATATTTAAACTACGAGCTTTTTCTAAAATTGTCCGTAACTTGGGATTATTTTCAATATTAGAACCGTGTAATTTAACAGCAGTATAAATTTCACGATTAATTTTTTGAAAAATTTTACCACGTTTAATATCTTGGGCATCTTTACGATGTTTAATATTAGCAAATTGTGAGTGACCTGACATAATTTCTTACTCTTTCTTAATTTTTAATTACGACTTCATCATTTTGGCGCTTGCGGAATTGCTTTGCGTTTATGTTGTGTGCGTTCATGCATGGTTGTAATTTTTATCTGAACTTGATCAGATAATTTTTTAATATCACCTAATAAAAATTGATCTAATTCTTGATAAGTAAGACCCATTTCTGCTTCATCGGTTTGACCTGCTCATAAACTAGCGCTCGGTTTTCTAGCAATAATTTCTTTAGTGACATTTAGAATTTTTGCTGCTTGAAAAATATCTTGCTTTACTAAATTAACAAGTGGTAATAAATCAACACCACTATCACCATACTTAGTAAAATAACCAGTATGTCATTCATCAGCATTACTTGTTCCAACGACTAAATAATTATTAATTTGAGCATAAGTATAAAGAGTACTCATTCTTAATCGTGACTTTAAATTACCAAAAATTGTTTTTTCTTGTTCTGATGGAATATTTTTTGGTAAATTCTTTTTAAAACTAAGAAAAACTTCATCTAAATTAACTAATTGCGATGTTAATTTATGTTTTTTAACTAAATTATTAGCATAATCTAAATCAATCTCTGGTGATTGACAAGGCATAAGCAAGACTAAATGATTATTAGGAAATGCTTTTTTCATTAATAAAGCAGCAACAGCTGAATCAACACCACCACTTAAACCAACAATTACCCCTTTGGCATGAGCTTTCTTAACTTCATCTTGTAAAAATTTAACAATTTGTTCCAAATATTGTTCTAATTTCATTATTATTCACTTTCTTTTAATCTTTCTGGCTAATTTTATTCTGTTTCTCAAATCATATCATAATTATAAATCTTAACACTGTCACCTTTTTTAACACCTTTTTTTCTTAATTGTTCAAAGACACCTAAATCTTGTAATTTAATTCTAAACAACAAAATATTTTGATAAGTATTCAAAGGATTTCTTTGGGCAATTCTATTGACAGCACTACCTGTAACTTCTCATTGATGGTCTTTAATCTTTGTAACAATTACTTCAGGTTCAGCATTAGGTTTTGGTTGATATTTATATAAAACATGTTCTTCTTTAACTTCTTCTGGCTCTTCTTTTGCAACATTTTTAACAAATTTTGCAATCTCAGCAATTAAAGGTTTAAGATTGTCTTTTTTTAAAGCTGAAATAGCAAAAACTGGTTTTTTAATTGCATCTGCTAATTTCTTAACTGCTGATAAATCTGCTAATAAATCAATTTTATTAGCAACAACAATTTCTGGCTTTTCTAAAATCTTTTTATTATATTTACTTAACTCTTGTTTAATTAATTGATAAGTTAAAAAATGATCACTTTTTTCGTCACTAATATCAATCATATGCACTAAAACTTGACAACGTTCAATATGTTTCAAAAATTGTAAACCCAATCCTTTGCCATCACTAGCACCAGCAATTAAACCGGGTAAATCAGCAATAACAAAACTATCATTATTATTTGTTACTACTGCCAGTTGCGGATCTAAAGTTGTAAATGGATAATCAGCAATTAATGGTTTTGCTGCTGAAACTACTTTTAAGAAAGTTGATTTTCCAGCATTTGGCAAACCAATCAAACCAGCATTAGCTAAAAGTTTTAATTCACAAATTATTTCAAATTCTTGACCTGGTGTGCCATTTTCTGAAATTTTTGGCACACGATTGGTTGATGAAGCAAATTTTGCATTACCACGACCACCAATTCCACCTTTAGCGATTACTGCAGTTGCTTTATTTTTAGTAATATCAGCAATAATTGTGCCAGTTTTAATATCCTTAACAATTGTTCCTAATGGTACTCGAACAATCGTATTAGTACCATTCTTACCATGCATATTTTTTGGTTTACCATTTTCACCAGCTAAGGCTTTAATTTCTCTTGTTTTTCTTAAGTCTAATAAAGTATTTAAACCTTCATCGCCAACAAAAATAACACTACCACCATTACCACCGTCGCCACCACTTGGACCACCTTTAGGAACATATAATTCACGACGAAAAGCGATGATTCCATCACCACCTTTACCTGCTTTAACTTTTAATTTGATTAAATCGATAAACTTCATAATTATTTTTCCTAAAATTTTCTTATTTTTTTATTAAACTATCTTCAAAATAAATGATACCTTGAAAATAACAATAATTAAATAGATATTATTTATTTGTTTTGCTTTTTTAACTAATAAAAAAGTTCTATTTTAAATAGAACTTTTATTAACAATTGTTAATATTATTATTTTGCTTCTAAAATATTAACTTTAGTTTTATTTTTAGCAAACTTAACATATTTAACAATACCAGTTTTTAAAGCAAACAAAGTATCATCACCACCACGACCAACATTTACTCCTGGGTGAATTTTAGTTCCTCTTTGGCGATAAATAATTGATCCTTCGTGAATTAACTGCCCATCACTTGCTTTTGCTCCTAAACGTTTAGAATGAGAATCTCTTCCATTACGAGTTGATCCAACTCCTTTTTTAGAAGCAAAGAATTGTAAATTTAATTGAAAACGCATTTTAGTAAACCTCCTTAATAATAATGTTTTTACGATATTGATTACTAATAGTTTTTAATTGTCAAAACATTGTTTGTAAAATCATTTGATTGTTATCCGATGGTTTTAAAACTTCAATGATAACTTTTGTTTCAGGTTCAACAATTTTTACTTCTTGTTGTGAAACTAAATTATCAAGAGCATTTAAAGTACCAAAGACAATAGCAGAGATTCCTGCACAAACAATATCTTTCCCAACTTGATCAAAATTACTATGACCACTAACTTCAACTTTAACAATCTGATCTTTTTGATAATAAAAATTAGTTTTTACCATATTAATTAACTATTTTTTTGTTACTTTTTTAGTAGGACTGTTTACTTTTGCTTTTTTTACAGTTGATGGTTCTTTGTTAACTACTTTCTTTTCACCAGTAGTTGCTTTTTTAGTTGCAGCAACTTTTGTTGGTGCTTTCACTACTTTATTATTAGTTGCTTTTTTAGTAGTTTCAGTTTGTTCTGATTTTGTTGTTTTACTTGTTGTTTTGTTTTCTGTTGTTTTTGCTTTTGCAGTTGGTTTACCACTTAACAAAATATCAGTAATTTTTACCTTTGTATATGGCTGACGATGACCATATTTAGTTTTTGAGTTTTTCTTTGGTTTATATTTAAAAACAACAATCTTTTTCGCTTTATCTTGCTTGATAATGATTCCATGAACTGAAGCACCCTTAATTATTGGATTACCTACTGTTCCATCAATCATTAATACTTGATCAAAAACAATTTTATCTTCAGGATTACCTTGTAATTTTTCAATAAAATATTCTTGACCAACTTCAACATTAATTTGTTTGCCACCGGTCTTAATTATTGCAAACATTTTGCACCTCCAGCTTAGACTCGCCTTATAAGGTGGATAACCAAATTATTATCACTTAAAACCTAAAAAAGTGCGGTTGCAACTGTTTTCACAGCATTATTAATTATAAAGATAATTGCTAATAAAAGCAAGTAAAATCGCACAATCGGATGTATTATTTATTTTACGGATTAAGAGCATTAATTAAATAAATATTATTTTTCTTTATTTAATTTAATTTGCTGATAATTTTCAAAAAACAAATATTGACTCTTAAATTGACTGCCATCTGATTCTAATAAGTTCATTCCCGTCCCACTTTCTTGGGAAAAATTATAACTCTAAATTAGAAAAATGAAAATAACACTTTATTGAATATAAAAAAGAAAAATTTTTAAAATTAAGATTGATTTTCTTTTATTAAGAGTAAAATTAAATATATAGAAATTAAAATAGAAGGGGGAAAAGAAATGCCTAAACATAAAGTTTTTATTTCTTATCATCATAAAAATGATTTTTCTTATAAAGATTCTCTAACAAATTACTTTGGAAATAATTTTGTTAATTATTCAGTTGATACAGGAGATATACATGATAACAAAACTGATGAACAAATAAGACAAATTATACGTGATGAATATATTAGAAATGCATCAGTTACTATAGTATTAATTGGAAGAGATACATGAGGAAGAAAACATGTAGTGAGAAATTTCTTCGAGTTTAAGAGAAACTCAATATAATAAACGAAATGGTGTATTAGGAATAATATTACCAAGTAATAATAATCATGGTGGGGAAAAACTTAGAGATGCAAGTTCTATTCCTACAAGATTATACAAAAATTTTAAAAATGGTTTTGTAAAAATTTATGATTGAAGTAATAATATGAATTTAGAAGCAATGATTCATGATGCTTTTGAAAGCAGATATGATTTAAATCCAGATAACTCTGATCCTTTGAGAAGAAGGAATTCTAATTAAATGATTGAAGAAGAAAATTTATTAAATAAAAATAATATTTTAAATTTACCTATATTAAAAAAAATTAATAAAATTAAAAAAAATAGGAAATTTATTAAATTATTTAATGCTTTAAAATTTTATTTACCAGATGAAATAAATTTTAAATATTTTAAATATTATTTGAAAAAAAATTTAAATGCTAATGCTAATCTTGCATGAAAAATTTATATTTTATTAATAACTAGTGTTTTATCAAATAAAATTCCAAAAAATGAAGGAAACTTTGAAGCAATTTTAAATGGTATATATAGTTTTTTCAAAGATATTCAAAAATATTCTCTAGAATATGAACGATCTAAAATAACAATCGAATTATCATTTTATTTATTAAATAAAGAAATAAGACCATTTTTAGGTAAATGGCATAGTAAAAAAATAAATGAAAATTTTAATATATTAAATGATGAATTTAGAAAAGAACTTACTGAATTACAAGATAAAATAAAAGATGATTATCTTGAACTTTTTTCTGATTTAGCCTATCTATATCATAAAAAAGAAAGAATCAAAAGTTATACAAATAATTAAAGTGAAATTGTTATTACTTTTATTATTTTTCTAAAAACACAAAAAAAATCCCTACAGTGAACTTTTGAAATTCACCATAGGGATTTTAATTTACTTATGATTTTAATTGGTTTTCTAAATATTTAATTCTTCTTTGCAATGCTAATTTTAATTCTTGATAAGGAATTGAAGTTTCCTGTTCAATTGCTTTTAATTTATTTTTAAAATAAATAATTTCTTTATTAATTTGGTTTTTTGAACTAGGTTTTTCTTTAACTTCTGGATGCTTTGTAACAAAAGAAGTTTTTTTAGTAACTTTAGTTTTAATATCATAATAATAATCTTGATTAAAATTAATTAAAGTTAATGCTTTATTACTTGCTTTAATTATTGGCAAAATTTTCTTTGGCATAAAATACTATTGCATGATTTTTTGTTAACCGCATTGCATCACTAGCTAAGATTAATGGATGACCTTTTAAAGTTTCTGATTCCGATTTTGATTTACCTTTACCACTAGTTGAAATTTGTAATACTGTCGCATCACCAATAATGTCAGAATAGTATCGAGCAGTTTCTAAATTCATTGTTTGTAAAAAAGTATGTAAACTACAATTAGCAAAAATAATATCAGCAATCGCTTTATTATATTTATTCTCTAGTTGTTTTAATTCCTGGATAATTAATTGAAAAAAGATATTTCTACTATGAGCAATAGTAATCATCCCTTCAATATTAGGAATTGCTGGAATATTACCAAATTCATCACATAAAAAATAAACTGGACGATCTAATTTTCCAGAAGCAGTTTTACTTGCTTCACTCGTTAAAAATTTATAAATTTGTGAAATTAATAACGAAATAAAAACATAAAAATTATGATTTTCATCAGGAACAACAATAAATAAAGCCGTTGGTTTTGTAATGAAATCAGATAAATTTAAATCATTATTACAAGTTAAATTACGAATAAAGTCATTTTTAAAAATTGCTAAATTAGTCGACATTGTCATTAAAATACTAGATAATGTTTTCGACTCACCATGTAATAATTGATTAGCGGTAATCTTAGCTAAACTAGTATCACTCCGTTGTTTAAATCAATTAACTAAATCTTGTCCCATTGTGGCAATTACTGTCACAGATGCTAAATTAAATTTAGTTGCAGGTAAATGGATTTCTAATAATTGTTTGATTTGTTCTTGATTAATAGCATTTTCATTTTTAATAATTACTTCCGCATCTTCTAACATTGCTAAAATAATTGCTTCAGTAACTAAAGCACCACTATTATTTCAAAATGGTTCAACTTGATTATCATTAGCAAACACGGTTTTAGTTAAATCTTGAATATCAGATTGAATTGCTACTCTTTTCTCTAATTTTACTTGTTCATTAGTACTTAATAACATTGAAACAAATTGATCATAAATTACTTGTAAGGGATTTCAAGCAATACTTTCAGTTACTGTTCGCAAATTGATAACTTGAACATTGTAACCAACCTTTTCTAAACTATATTTTTGATATTGATACAACTCACCTTTTGGATCAGTAACTATCATACTAGGTTTAACTTGACTTTTACCGTTAACAGCAATCGTTGGTAAGACTAAATTTTGACTTTTACCACTACCTGTACCACCAATAATTAAATTATGAGTATCAGTGCGAACATTATATATTAATTGTTGTTTTTTCATTTTACTATTAACAACAAAACCATGCTGATTATAAATACTATTATCACTAACTAAAGGATAATTTTGATTAAATTCTTTTTCAGACAACCAATTAGCATTACCATAATCATTTTGGTTTGTTGATTTTAAAGTTGCTTCTTTTTTCTTACTAAAGCAAATTTTATAAGCAAAATAAAAATAAGTACTAATACTTAATAAAAACGATAACATTCAACAATAAAAAAATCTAAAAGCATTTTTTCAAAAACTTAACAAATTAAAACTAAAACTACTATCTTTGATAATACTAATAACCATACCAATAATTGTGATTAACAAAAGAAACATAATAGGAATAATTAATAACCCAATTAATAATTTTCATTTATTATTTTTAATTTTATTCATTTTCTTTCCTTTCTTTATCTTTAATTAGACAAAATAAAAAAGTTTTCATTTAAATTAATAAATGAAAACTTTAATTTTTTATTTGATCAAACAATTGATATTTTTCTATTGTATTTTTACTTTTTAATATACATTCAGGACATCGTGTTATTTTTAATACTTTTTTATAATCTTTAAAATACATTTGTTTTGGTTTTTCTTTTATTAAAATAAATTTATATTCAAGACCTCATCTTAAATGTCCTTTACCCTCTTGTGCTAATTTAATTAAAAAATCATCTCAGACATTAAATTTATATTCTTTGAAACAACTTAAACAAATAAAATTATTTTTAAGATATTTAAAATTTTTTATTAACATCTCAATTTCTAAAAGATAATTAAAAAAAATTCAATTAAATGTAGTTTGTATAGATTTATGATCTAAATGAGCCATAGCCATATATTCATTTTTCCTATAATAATCATAAACATTATTTAATAAATAATTTATTTGTTTTTCTTTTTCATTTTTTTGATTTTTTATTCAAGCACCTATTTGAAAACTTATACTTACAATTGAAATTATTAAAGCTATTATACTTACAATTATTGTATTTTTCATATTTTCTTTACCCAATAATTTTTAATTTTCTTTTAAAATTTTGTTTTAATTATAAACCAAAAATACACTTAATAAAGTTTCTTTTTGAGTTGCTAAAATATATCAATCAGAATTATTTCCTCTAACTCATTCTGTAATATTATAATCACTTCCTAATAATATTTTAATACTAAATAACAAAACATTAATAATAATTTCCTTTATTTTGATTGCATGTTACATGAACGACTTGCAAATTACTAATACGACTAGAACCACCTTTTGAACCTGGTCTATTATGATCTAAATTTCAGGCATATTGACTATTTGGCTGATTACTTACATGTGCTGTATAAACAATTGTGCCGCGACAAATTCCACATAATCTATGATTTTCTCCGCAATCTTGGTCACTACAATTACAAAATTTAGCTTTATTTCAAGCATTTATAACTTTATTACTTAATTCCATTTTATCTCCTCCCTGTCATTAAATAAATTATAAAACTAATAACTTAGAAATTACACAAGTTTTTTAAATTGTTAAACTATAACCTTTAGTTAATAAATTTTCTAACCTAATTGTCATAATATCTAATTCATTTTGGTAATGTTCTAGTAATTGAGCATTTTGTTTATTTGCTTGAAAACTACTATTAACAATTTTGTAATATTTAACTTTCTCTAATAATTGTAAATATTGTGTTAATTGATTCTTTTCAAAATCATTAAATTCAGCTAGTAATAAATATGATTTGACTTCTTGAATTCTTTGCTCGTAATAATCTTGATACTGTTTAGCAACTTGATATTTTTGATAATCTTCGCCTTCTAATCTTAATTTAAATAATAAACTTTCAATCTCTTGCTCAAGTCTTCTTTTTTCAATTGCCTTAACTTCTCTAAAACTTGCAGCATTATAAGAACCTTTGCCACCTTTTTCTCCTGGTAAAATCTCAAACCCTGACTTTGTTAAATAATTAGCATGATAAATATGAAATTTATGCATTTCTTGTGGACCACCAAAATTACGATTGTTACTTAAAACATAGCGCTCTTGATTTAATGATTTGGAAAATGCTTTGGTAATTGGCACTAAGCCAACATGAATGTGAGGTGTTGTCTCATCAATATGAACAGCACCATAAAGAAAACCTTTATCATCGCCTAAATTATTTTTTAGTCATTGTTTCATAAAGTTAATTTCTGTTTTTGCTCACGCTTCTAATTTTTTTCAATCAACACTTTCAAGTATTAATTTTCCCATTTTTCTTGTTCCAGTTTTGGCATCATCAACAAACTCATTAGTGAACTGACATACCCCCATTGCTTCAAATCATTCTTGTCTGGTATTAGGTAAAACACCTTCTAAGTAAATAACATGCTTCTGGCAAAAACTATCAAAACTAGTTCTTTTACTTGGTGAATAATTTGCTTGTTGATCATCTCAACTTTTATGAACCAAATCCATCAAAGATTGGCGATATTCTTTTGCTTTTTGATAACCATCATCTTTATCTAATTCCTGCTTTTGACCACTAACAAAATAAAGATTAAGATGTGTTAATTGCGGATCAACATTTTCGGGAATTGACTGCCGAAAATTATGATAAATTGATTTATTAATTGCTTCAGTTAAAGTTCGCTTTGTTGCCTTATCACGAAAACTTAATAACCCAGCACCTTCACGAAATTCCATAAAATCCTTCCTTTCCTTTACACCTTTCTAACCGCAATAAATTGCTATTAGAAAGTTCTTTATTGTGTTTTCCCTCCGCCCTTTTTTAACAAAAAATAGGGTTCCGGAAAAACCCTACTCACTATGCTTTTTCCGTTAACACGAAAAAAGATGAATTCATTACATTCATTTAAAAATAAAAAAAAGTAAGTTATTATTTCTAATAATTTACTTTTTCACATTTATATTTAAACCTTTAATAAATTCTTCTAAAATTTCTTTTAACACTTGCATTGAATTTTTATTTTTTTCTGTTACATCTTTAAAACTTTCTTCATTTACTATTAATTTATTTTCTTTTAAATCATCCAATGTATTACATTGATTTAAAAGAAATTTAATAAAAGTATCATCAAAAACATTACTAAAATCATCATTAATCAAGAAAATATTTTTATCATCAATTTGTAATTTAATTTTCTGTTCTTTTTGGTCTCATTTCAGATTTAATAACATTTAAATCAATCCTTTCAGTAATTAAAGTTTTTCATTTATCCATTCTTTTTAATAAAGTTTTTTTGCCACCTTCTAAATTTTCTAAAATATTCTCAAAAATAGTTTCCTTAACAATTTCATTTTTATCATTAAGAATATCCCATTGTTTTTTAGATTCAAATGTACCAGTTAAATATTCAATATTTTCAACATTAATTCTATTTGGTACTATAACATTTTGAGCATCTCCATTTATTACTATATTAGAATTATGTGTAATTACAATTATTTGATTATGAAATTTAATGTCTTTTAAAGATTCAACTAATCAATTCGTAATTGTTCTGTTATCTAAACTATCTTCAGGTTGATCTATAATTATAATTTTATTTTTTAATCTTTCTTTATTTAATAATAACTTTAAAATAATATTTGCTTTTCCACCAGGAGATGTCTTTATATATGATTCATTGTTATCATCAACTATATCATTAGTTTCAATTTCCTCTATAAAATTTAACTCTTTTACTTGTTTTATTTTTGTTTTTTGATTAAAAATTTTATTATCTTCAACAAAAAGAAAATTAGTTAAATTTAATAAAGGATTTAAACTATTTTCTTTCTTTTCCAATGCTAAAACATTTGATTTAAAAATCTTTTTCAATTGTTCTTTTATAAATTCATTATTAAAATTTAAACTTATTTCTTTTGTAAATTCTCAATTATCAACTTTTTTATGAGTTTTTAATTCTTTATTTTTTTGTTCTAAAAATTTCTTATTTTCTTCATTTCAAATTTTATTTTTTAGATTCATTAATTCTTTAATTGAATTAGCAAATAACTTATATTTACTTTTTAATCTATTAAATTCTTCAAGTGGTTTTTGAATATTTTCCAAATTATCCTTTAATTTATGTTCTATAAATTGCTTTACAGAATTTAATCCTTTATTAAATTTTTCTTTTATTAAATTTGCCTTATTTAAAATATTAATTATATTTTTGATATTTTCAGAAATTAATTTTATATCTTTATCATTTATGTAAAAGTTATCTAACTCTAAATCAATTTTTGCTTCTAAAATATCAAAATCCTCTTCTGTTTCTATTTTTGCTTCAAATTGTTTTATATTTTCTTTTAATTTAGTTAATAAATTTATATTATTTGAACCTTTATTTACTATTATGTCACTACTTCTAAAAATATTTGATTCATAATTTAATTCTTTACGATTTTCTCTAATTTTTAAAATTAATTCATAATATAATTTTATATTTTTTTCCAATTCAATTTTTTTCAAATTTATTTTTTGATTATCAATATTAGGTGGATTAGTTTCAAAAATTTTATATCAATTTTTAAATAATTCATTATCTTCTATATTTCTAATGACATGATTTTGTTCTAAATATATTACTTTTTCAGAATTACTATTTTCATTATAATTTATAGTTACTCCATTAATAAATTCAATTTTTACATCGTATTTTTTTCAAAAATCCTTATACTCTAATTCATATTTATTTATTTGTTCTTTATCAAATTTTGATACAATTTTTTTAACTAAATAACTTTTTCCAGATGATCTGGGACCAACTACACAATTTAAATATGGAGACAAATTTAATTCTTGTTCTTCATTTTTTTCATTATTTTTTATATAAATTTTATTTATTAAAAAATCATCTCTTTTATTTATAAAAGGTGGATTCCCATCTTTTTGTTCGGTAAGATAAAACCTACTAGGATCAGAAAAAGCCATTTTTAAACCATAGAATGTTGGTTCAGAATTAATAAATGTTCATCCTCTAAAAGTATTATTTTGATTTTTATCTTTATTAGGATAATAGTTTATATCATGATTATCTGTTACAAAAATGCAATTTCCTTCTCTATGAGTTTGTGCAAATTCAAACATCTCTTTAAAATAGTCAATAGTTTTTTTAATTGTTCCTGCATTTTTAATATCTGCAGCATCATAAAATCCAGTAAGTAGTTGCAACTTAAATTTATCATTTTCTGATGTACCAATTTTATGAACTTTATCACCACCTCCACCTCTATTATATTCAGGAATAAGAATATAACTAAAATCTTGAAATATTTCTACTAATTCTTCTGTTGTTCCTTTCCCAGTCTGTCTTTCTTTTTTGCAAAATTCTTTAATTTTATTATCAAAATTTTGTAAATTAAAATCTGTTGGTTCTATTATTAAAACAACATCATATTTGTCAACTTTTAATTCTACACCAGGTAAAAATTTAATTAAATTATTAGATTTTTCTATAAGTTTATTATATTGTTCTAAATTAAATATATTATGATCAGTTATAGTAACAAGATTAACATTAAATTCATTTAATTTAGAAATAATATCTTCAACCGAAACTTTAGTATCACGATAATCATTTTTTGTTTGATTTGATACTGGAGTGTGAAAATGTAAATCACATTTTATTCATTTAAATAAACTATTTTCCTTCATAACTCAACCTTTTTTCTAAAACTATATAAATTATAATATGAAATAAAGTTAATTAAAACCCTTCTTGTTCTTTGGCACTAGCTACAATGGTGATACAGTGTCGTTCATAACCTGAAACAACAAACAATGCTTGGTCCTTGATTTGCTCAAGCAATATAGTCGCTTTCAGTGGCAGTAAGACCACCATAACTACGATATAATTCAGCAACATCTTTTAAATCTTGTGGTGCCAAATTTAAAATTAATGAATATTGCGTGTTATTAATCATCGCTGTTGTTTTCTTTTTAATATCTTCTGTTCCTGTAAAGTCATTTAAATTTTAGGTAGTAATGACAATTGATCCATGATATTTTCTAATTCTTGACCATTTGAAACATGAAATTTAAAGCATCAGGATTATCTTTATCAATTGCTAAATGTGCTTCATCAACAATAATGACAATCTCGTTATTATTTTGGAAACGATTATTTTTTACTTCTGCCTTAACGGTTGAAGAATTTATTTTACGGATTAAAGTTTTAATTAAATTTAGAATAAATTGGTTATAATCTTCAAAAAAATAAATATTGACTTTTTCATAAATTAATAACTGCTTTATTAAGAAATGAAGGAAAATGTAGTGTATACCATCTCAGATATCAATCTACATTAAACAATCATATAAATGTGAAATATATAAAGCTTAAATTAAATATTCAAAATTTGGATTTTCTGAAATAAAATCAATTAAATAATTTATTGATTCAAATTTTTTTGATATTTCATATTTAGAATGTGTTGTTCTGTTTAATTTTCATGAATTTTCTACACCTTTATACAAAAAATCTATATTATAATCTTTATATTTATTAAATTGAGCAATTAATTTAGGCTTTTTCTTATCTACATCTTTAGAATTTAAGTAACCTGCCATTTTAGTAATTTTTTTTAAAATTTGCGTTTTTTCACTTAATGAAAAATTTTTAAATTTTTCATTAGTAAACACATAAGTTCATAATAATAATTTTAATCCTAAAACCCCTAAATAACTTTTATCATTGTCATCATTATCATTATTTTTAAAATTATTTGTATGATATATATCATATTTTATATTTTTTATTATATTTAAAAAAAATTCATCATTAATATAATCATCTATTGATATTTTATCTGCTAATTTAATTATTTCATCATCAGGCATACCCATTCTTGTTTTATAATTTTTAATCATACTCATAAATACTGTGAAATGTTTATGAAAACCCATTCTTATATCATTAAAATTAGTTACTCTACAAAATTCATCAATATCTTCTTGATTTAAAAATTCCAAAATATGGTTGTTTTCCATGGAATGCAAAATTTCTCCTGCTTTTAATTTTTCTTGATTTTGCAAAACTTTAAAATATTCTCTAATTTCTTTTTCTGAAATATTATCAATTGAAATTATATTTAATTGATGATTTAAAATATTATCTTTAAAATATTTTGGTAACTCAAAAAATTTTTTATTTTCTTTTTTATCCATAAGATTTTTTGCATAAATATCTCTATTTGAATAATTTCTTATCATTGTTGAAATATTTTTATTTTGTAAAATTATTTTAATTGTATTTTCTTGTAAAGGAAATTCGTCATTTAAAAATGATTCAATAGTTCTCAATCTTTGCTGACCATCTACAATTTTACTAATTGGAATTCCTTCTTCATCTATAGTTTCTCAAACAATTATAGTTCCTATTGGCATTCCTAAAATTAAACTTTTTATTAAATCTTGTTTCATTTTCGTTTCTTTTCAAACAATTTTTCTTTGAAAAGATTCATCAACAATGATACTTGGTCTTTCTGATTTTAAATTCTGTATTACAGATTGAACTGGCAATGTTCCATTATTAAACTTTATAAATTTATGACTCATAGTCTTCTCCTTTATTTTTTATAAAATCTATTAATTTAGTTATTAATTTCATATATTGATGTACTGTAGTCTTTAGTTCTTTTTTATCTTTTTAATCTTGTTTTAGAAAATATTTTCATTTATCTAAGATTTTACTGCATTGTTTAAATTATTTATAAACTTACCAAGAAATCTTAGATAAATCAAATTTGTAATTATTTTCAATGTTATCATCAGTTTTTCCAAAATGATTATCTAAGACTGATAAAATTTCCTCTTTTTGGTTTTTTGTTAATTTATCTGTATTATTAATATCCTTTAATTGTGCTATTTTAAAATCAATATCAAACATTCTACTATTATTTTCATCCAAATAAACTAAATCATTATTATGGCTATTAATTTCTGTCTCAAATTCTCTAATTTTTAATTCAAGTTCTTCTAATTTTTGATTTGTCAAATTTATAGTATTTTGTAGTTCATTATGTTTATCAGGATTATATTCTTCCATTTTATCAGATTCAATTTTTTCTTGTTTTTCTAATTCAGAAATTTTATTTCTTAATTCAGTTCTCTTAACTTCATATTTTATTTTTGTTTTATTTAAACTCTTTAGTAAGTTATTTATATCTTTAATTTTATTTAAATTTTCCTCTTTTTTAAAATTTATTTCATTTAATAAATTATTATAATCATTTAAATAATCAAAATTTGGTTTATATAGATACCTTTGATTAGTTTCTCAAAGAAATATATTATTACTATTTTTTAAATGAATATCAGAAATATTAATAAAACTACCTTTTCTATCTCTTGCAGAAATTTTAGTGACTACTTCTAAAAATAAATTAAACTTTTTTCTTTCCATATCTAAAAAATATTTAGCATCTTCTCTTAAAAAATTATTAAAAATTTCTTTTGGATCTCAAATATATTCTTTAATTGTTCTTAATACTTCATATTCATCTTTTATTCTAAAAAGATTATGAGTTTTAAAAGAATTTTCTACTTCTCTAATAGATAATTTTTCACCATCAATTTCTGAATTAAAAATTAAATTTAACTTGTTAATAAATTCTCGATTTTCTTTAATATGTTTATTAAAAAAATTTGAATAATCCTGTTGTAAATTATAATAATTAAAGTCAATGTATTTTTCTATAGGATACTCACTATTATCAACTCTTTTATTGTTATTAAATTTATTTAAATTCAATGGTAATACTATTAAATAATTATCAAATTCTTGAATCTTTAAAATAGCTTTTAATAAATCTCATGATGATGAACCTAATCTTTCTAAATTATCAATAAAAATTATAGTAGGTTCACTATTTTCTTGAATTTTTTTTCAGGCGCTTTCAATAATTTCTTTCTTTTCTTCCTTTTCATTTTCTTTTAAATTTTTATTAGTATGCTTCCCTTCTAAACTTAAAAAATTAAAAAAATTTAATTTTCATGTTAATGAATCTGGAATTATTCAATCTAATATTCTTTGTTTTATTATAGCTTTTATTTTTTCAGATTCATTACTAATATGCATATTAATAATTTTATTTGAAAGCTCAATAGCAAATTCCACAGGGACATCTTTTGAATTTGAAAATTTTCATGCATCAATTATTATTATTTTTTTAAAAATATCAGATTTTATTTTTTTATCAATAAATAATTTAATAAAGTTTTCAATAAAAAATGTTTTTCCTGTTCCTCAAGGAGCATTTATTATTGTTAATGGAGATTTTTTAGATAATTTTTCCGGTTCAAAAATAAAATTAGCAATATTCATATAACTTTGTAAATTTGAAAAAGATTTGTCATATTCTTCTTTAAAATCTGTAAAGTTTCTTTCAACATCAAGTAAAAATTTTTCAGAAACATTTATTAATTCTTCATCATCTAATTTAATATATAAATCTTTTGTAAAACCATATTTTTTCATAATTATTTATTTCCCCTTTTAGTTTAACTAGTTTATTCAATAGTAATTATATTCTTAAAATTAAATTCCAGCCAAAAATTAAAAGAAATATATTGAATTTTATATTTTTAAAATTATATTAATAATTTATAGTATTTCTTATTTCAGTTATGTAAAATTAAATAAAGTGTTTAAAAGGAGGGAGGAACTTATCATTAATATTAGAACAATAATTAATTTTATTTTCTATCCTTTCTGATGAATAATTAGAATAGTAATTGAATATCATATTGAAACACAACGATTGGAATTTGAAAAAGAAAAATTAAAAATTGAACAAGAAGAAGCACAAAAAGATAGAAATTTACAATTAAAATTAAAAGAAAAAGATAATGCAATTAGAAAATATGAAACTGATCAAAAAACTGAAAGATTAAATATGATGTTAGATTCTAGACGGGAACTTGCTGAACTAAAATTCAAATCAAATAATCCAAATCCTATTAACAATTTAATTTTATTAAGAAAAAATAAAAAAGGCAAAAAGACAAAATAAAATGTGATAGTATAAAATATAAAGAAATAAGTATGGGTGGTGGATAGTATGAAACTAAATGATTTACAAATCAAAGTTGTAAATAATTTTTTAAATCTATTAGTACTTGAAATAGCAGATAGTTATTTAAATCAACTGAAAAAGTTTAAAGCAAAAGAAGTAGATGAAATATTATTAAAATTTTTAGATAATGCCGTTTTCTTAGCAGAAGAAACAATTGATATTACTAATATTAAACTTACATCACATATAAGAAAAATTACCACAAAAGAACAAGAAAAATTTAAAAAAGCATTTGTAAAAAAAACATCATATTCTAATATGTGTTTAATGCTTAACTTTATCTATTCAGTTATTAAAGAAAAAAATAAACAAGAAGAATTATTTAATAATTTATATCAATGATATGAAGCAAAAGAAGATATTTTAATTGAAAAAGATATAGATATATATAAAGAAGTTAAACCTTGATTATTAACTCATAAGAATATGACTTATAACAATAAATTAAATAGAATATAATAAATGAACCTTTCGGTTCATTTTTAGTTACTTTTCTCTAATTTAGCGTTCATAGTCATCAAATTTTCTTTTATTAATTTGTTGTTTTTTAATTGTTCTAGGTAAATCTTTGAAATTAACCACTGTTTTAAAAAATTTATTTTTATTTTCTTTTTGTAAATTTTTAACATGATTTTGTAATTTTTCAAAATGTTCTTTATTTATTTTTCGAGATAATTTTATTTCATCAAAATTATTGAAATCTTCGTTTCTTAAAACATATATTTGATTACATTTAATGTAAGCATCACAAGTATTACCATGTTTTTTTGAATATTCAAAATTTACTATGCCATTTAATCTTTGATTTTTTTGTTCTTTACTATGAAAGGCAGACATTGGCATTAACATCAAATGATCAGATTCAACTGAAAATATACACATAAATCGATTATTTAAAGAAACACCATCATGACTTTCAAAAGGTTTACCAATATGAAGCACAGTGCCTACAAGTGATTTTTTAATCTTTTTCATAGTTTAAAACCTAATATTACTTTCTAATGATGCGTCATTTAAATTATCTAAAAATGTCTCATTTTCTGAATAATATTTAATCATTTCTTGGTCTTTAATTTTTGAATTTACTATAGTATTTTTTCAAATATCATCACAAGCAAGTTTAGCTAAATCAGAATCACTATATTCTTGATTTAAATCTAATATTAAAGATTCTAATTCTAATTTTTCAAGATTTTTTAATTCAGTAATTTTAAAAAAATGATTTTCATCATCAATTATCTGAAAGTTATTTTTTGAATAATAGTGATGCATTTCTGGAATCACTGGTCCAATTGTTCATTTTTCAAAACTATTTGTTCATAATTTTTTGTCTCATGCTAGTAAAGCGTAAACATAAGTAAGATAAAGTAGATTTTGTAATCGTAAAGAAGAAATCTTTTTTTTATTTTCAAAATTACTTGTATTATACGAAAAGTTGACTACATATTCGCTAAATTTTTTGATATCAATATTTAAATTTTTCATATTATTTTTGACCCCCTTCTGCAAATAATAAATTTTGAATAAATTAATTATATTGCTTAAAATCAAGTTTTAAAACAAAAGATTTAATTATTTTCTAACTTTTACTTTTAATTTTATTTATTGCCTTTATACTAATTATTAAGATAAATAAAAGGAGTTTAAGAATGAGTAATTTCAATCAAAATATCAAACAATTTATTGATCCTAATATTAATAATCAAGGAACATATTTAGTAATAAAAGATAAAGAAGCAATTTTAATTGATGCTTCTCATGCTGTTCAAGAAGCAATTAAGTATGCTAAAGAAAATAAAATTACTATTACTAATTTAATAATTACCCATGGTCATTTTGACCACATTTTAGGTATTGATCAACTATTAATTGCTTTCCCAAATGTGACAATTTATATTAATCAATGAGATGAAGATTGTTTATTTAGTGCGAAACGCAATTTTTCATCAAAACGTGATTTAAATATTACAGTTAAAAATCCAATTAAAAATTTAATTATTTTAAAAGGTGATATTACAATTAATTTAATCGGATTAACAATTGATATTGTTCATATTCCAGGTCATACTCCAGGCAGTCAATATATTTTAATTAAAGAATATAATGCTGTTTTTATTGGTGATACAATTTTTTACGATAAAATTGGCTTTCATGATATTGATTATTGTGATAATAAATACTTTAAAAAATCATTAGTTGAATTAACTCAATTAGATAAAAAATTAAACGTTTATCCAGGGCATCATCAAATCTATAATTTAAAAACCATGCTATCTAATAATCAAGTTCTTAAAGAATTTTTACAAACTAATGAAAAAGAAGGATAATATTATCCTTCTTTTTCATTAATACCACTTATTAAAATATTTATCCTTTATAATTTGAGTTATTTGGATTTTTTTGATTAGCTCTGTTATTACTTGTACTATTGTATTGACTGTTATTATGACTTTGATTTGTATTGTTACTATTTTTTTGGTTGGCTTTGTTATTATTGTATCCCATAATTATTACCCCTTTCACTTTTCCTAAATTAATTATAGTACTCTTAATATTAATTAATAGTCATTTTTTAAAAATAATTAATTTTTAACAACTGATTTTAAATTCTTTTTTCTAACAACGAACATCAAAATAAGACTAGCTAAGAAAACACCAACAATTGCCAAAACAAAAGCAATAATAAAGCGAACTAAAAAATAATTGGTTCCCAATCAATAACTAGATAAATATAAGCCAAGAATAAAAAAAGTAAACGGAGTTACATAAGTAAATTGATCTAATTGGTGTAACTTTAATTTATAAGTTATTAAAGTAGCAACAATTACAAAGAAAATTAAAGCAAAAGATAAAACAAACATTAATCATAAAGGTAAATGAAAACTAAAAGTAAAATCTCTTGATGTTAAAAAGTATAATACTAATCCTGGAATCAAAACTTGAATAACCAAATAAGCAAAACTAATAATAAATCTTGTTCTTTTTAAAGGCGAATGTTCGATTGTTTGTTTATTCAAATTTAATTCGTCATTATTACTCATATTAATTCCTTTTTATTTTTGATTATAACATCATTTTAAAATAAAAAAAGATGTTTAAAAACATCAATTAATAAAAATATAGAATGGAGCGGGTAATGGGGATCGAACCCATATCGCTAGTTTGGAAGACTAGAATAATAGCCATTATACGACACCCGCAAGCCATAAATAGTTATATCAATTATTAATAATAAAGTCAATATCCGATTGAAAAACCCTTCAATTTTCATTATTTTTTTATTCGGTTCCATCTTCTTTTGGTTTCTTATTATTTGAACCCTTATGTTTTTTTAAATCCATAAAAATAAAGAAACCAAACCCACCAACGTGAATAACCAATAAAACGACTAAATAAATAATTGCACTAGTTGACATAATTTACTTTGCCTCCACTTTTTGTTTTTTGCCAAAGAAACGAGCAATTTCTTTATGAAATACTCAACCTAAAGCTAGAAGTAATGGAATAACAATTCCAACAATTAAACCAATTAAACCATTAGTAAAGGCATTTGCTTCAATTCCTTTAACAACATCATATACTCCAGCACCAATATTAGCTAAAACAATCAGTGGTGCAACTAATAAAATTAATAAACTATAAAATTTATTCCATTTAATTCACGAGTGCTGATCATTAAATTTTTTCAAACTTGGGAAAATCTTTCAACCTAATGGACCAATACCAATTAATAAAATTAAACCAAAAATTAATAATCACATTTGAGCAATTCAAGTTCCGACGGCACTAATTAAAGCAGGAGAATTATTAAAAGTAAATAAAATTGAAAGAATCATAGCAAAGAGTGATGAAAATAATAAAGCTTTAAAACGTGACATTTTAACTTCATATTCCAAACCGTTAACCATTGATTCAACCTGACCAATTAACGACGAGATTCCCGCAAAGGCTAAGGTTAAAAAGAAAATAACAGCAACGACATTACCAAAAATTGGTACCGATTGATTAATAATGGCAAATAATTGTGGAAAAACTTGAAAAATTAAAGCAGGACCACCACTACCAAAGACATCATCAAATGCTTTACCTTGAACATTAGCAATATTTCCAATGGCACTGAAAACAATCATTGCAGTTAAAAAACCAACTAAACTTGTTCCAATCCCAACAACAAACGCATGATTAGTATTATCTTGATGCTTTGGCGCATGAGCTGAATAAATATAAATTGTTCCTGTTCCTGTTGATAACATAAAGAAAGCTTGACCAAAAGCATCTTTTCATAAAGTTGGGTTTAACAATTCTTTCGGTTTAAATTCCAGCATAACACTTAGTCCTTTACCAGCGCCTTTTAAAGTTGAGGTATAAATTACTAAGAAAAGAATCATAATAAATAGTGATGGAATAAATACTTGATTAACTTTATTAATTCCTTTATCAACACCACCAATTAAAATCACAATTAAAATTGCTCAAACAACTAATACTGCTACTAAAACTTTTCAATTTAAGTTATCTAAAGCACTAAAACTAGTTGGATTATTATTACTAATATTTAAAATATTATGATAGAAAAAATCTTGATGATTTAAACTTGAAGTAAAAGCAATGACAATATTAATTAAAGTTCAACCAATTAAAACACTATAATAACTACTTAAAACTAAAACAGTAGCTGATTGTAATCAACCAAATAATGCTCCCTTTTTTCCAGCATTTTCAGTAAAAAATTCAATATGATTTTTTCTTGATTTATTACCTATTGTCATTTCTAAAAATAATACTGGAATGGCACAAATAACCATACAAATAATAAATGGAATAAAAAATGCTCCACGATGTAAATACATTTGAGTTGGAAATCCTCAAATGCCACCAAGTCCAACTGTGGCGCCAATTACTGATAAAAGAAAACCAAATTTACTAATGGTTTTTCGTTTTTTAACTGCCATAAATTATTTCCTAGACTTTCTAATTTATTTATTTGTTAATAATACTATATTTTAATTATTTTTGTCTAATAAAAAATCTTAATAAAATATAAAACACATTATTTGTTTTATAATGTGTTTTTGAAATTTAATATTTTAATGGTACCCAGAGTGGGACTTGAACCCACACGATTTCTCGGCAGGTTTTGAATCTGCTGCGTCTACCATTTCGCCATCTGGGTATGAAATAAAAAAGAAAGAGTTAGTTAAAATCTTTCTTAATTTTGTAATTTAAATAATTTATGGTGCCCAGAGCGAGACTCGAACTCGCACAGCCTTTAAAAGCCACCGGATCTTAAGCCCGGCGTGTCTACCATTTCACCATCTGGGCAGTAATAACAAATTAAATAAATGGTGCCCCCGGCAAGGTTCGAACTTGCGACACCCCGATTAAAAGCCGGGTGCTCTACCACTGAGCTACGAGGGCAATTTACTGGCTGGGATGGATGGATTCGAACCATCGCATGCAGGTATCAAAAACCTGTGCCTTAACCGAGCTTGGCGACATCCCAAGATAAAATGGTGGAAGGGGAGGGATTCGAACCCCCGAACTCATTGAGATCTAATCTACAGGCAGACGCGTTTAACCACTTCGCTACCCTTCCATGGTGCTGGCGACAGGAATCGAACCTGCAACCCCTTGATTACAAATCAAGTGCTCTGCCTATTGAGCCACGCCAGCAATTAAAATTTAAATGGTGGAGCATAGCGGAATCGAACCACTGTGACTTGGTTGTAAGCCAAACATTTTACCATTAAATTAATGCTCCAAAAGTGTTTTTATCTATTTATAGTTTAAAAACCTTATTTATTATAATAGATATTTTTAATATTTACAATTATTTTTTAATAAGATTTTTAAAAATTGAAACAACTTTAAATCCTAGTTTTAAATAAAATTGATAATGTTATAATTAACATTATGATGAAAAAAATAAATTTGAAAAATAAATGACAAAAATTTCCAATAAGTGATAAAACTATTATTATTTTATTTTTAGTAGCTCTAGTTTCTTTAATCGCAGGAGTAATAATGCTATTAAGTGTCAATCTTAATCAAGGAATTTTTAATGGTTTTAACTTAGTACATAACCTTGGTGTAATTGACAGTTTCCAATATTATGAAGCACATAATCTTGTTAATTTAGTATTTTTAAAAATTGGGATCGTTCTGACAATTTTTATCATGCCAATTTTTGGTGGCATAAGTATTTTATGATTTATTATTAATCGCTTATTCTTTTAAAAAGAAAAATAATTCTTAAATTATACACCCTATATTTTTAATTTGTTTAATATTAAATAAAAATAGTAACTAATTTTTTACATTAGTCACTATTTTTTTAATACTAATTAAATTTTGTAATTATTAATTTACTAAACATAATCAACAATAAATCTAACAATATTAACTTGAGAACTTGTTCAACAACTATGAAAAGCCCCTGCTGTTCGAGCATAAATATAAGAACTTACTGATAATAATGTTGTTGCTTCTTTTTCATCATATTTAGCAGTAACAGTTAAAGTTATTGTTGCTGTATGATGACCTGTACCTTTTCAGTTATCATTTGTTTCTGTTACTTCTCAAACTTTTTCTAGTTTACTAGACTTTGCTTCATTAATATTAGCAGTAATAGTAGATAAAGTTTTAGGATTTGTATAAGTATGTAAATCAAAAGTACCAGTAATAACTAATAACTTAGAATTAGCAAAAAAATCATTTCAAGATTTTGATGATGCTTTATTAGCATAAGCAGTATTATCTACTGTATTTGTTCCTGTTGCTTTAGTTTCAACACGATGATTAATGTTAACATCTGCTCAGTCATAAATTGCTTCAGAACTATGAATAGGATTATCAATATTTGTATTTACTAACTTTGTTGATACATTTGTTTGATGATTAATATCTAATACTCCGACAGCTGCTGAACTAGATAGAACACCTGCAAGCCCTAATGTCGCTCATATTTTTTTCATAATTACCTCCCCTTTGCAATTGCTTTTTTACTAATTAAATTATATCTCTATTTTTTAATTTATTAAAATAAAAAATAAGTTCTTTTTAAGAACTCATTTAAAACTTTACATAGAGCATATTCTTAATAATTAGATTATACAGAATAAAAATGGTGACTGATAATAAATGATTAACACAGTCACCTTTTATTAAAAACTAATTCATTAAATTAATCAGCAATAAATTGAATATCATTAATTTGAGAACTGGTGAAAGAATCATGACCAACACCATCTGTTCTAGCATAAATATAAGAACTAACTGTTAAAGAAGTCACACCTTCTTTTTCATCATACTTAGCAGTAACAGTTAAAGTTATTAATGTCACAGTATGATGGTCAGAATTTTCTCATTGATCATTTTTTTCTGTAACTTCTCAAACTTTTTCAAATTCTCCAGATTTTGCCTCATTAAGCTGAGCATTAATAGCTGACAAAGATTCAGGATTTGTATAAGTATGTAAATCAAAAGTACCAGTAATAACTAATAACTTAGAATTAGCAAAAAAATCATTTCAAGAATCTTTTGTTGTCTTATTAGCATAATTAGTTCATTGTACAATATCTATTCCTTCTGATTTAGTTTCAACACGATGATTAATATTAACATCTGCTCAGTCATAAATTGCTTCAGAACTATGAATAGGATTATTTGTATTTACTAACTTTGTTGATACATTTGTGTGATGATTAATATCTAATACTCCGACAGCTGCTGAACTAGATAGAACACCTGCAAGCCCTAATGTCGCTCATATTTTTTTCATATTTGCATCCCCTTTGCAATTATTTTTTTTATTAACTAAATTATACATCTATTTTTAAAAATTTAAAATTAATCTCCCTTGAAATTGATATTTATTATTATATTTAAAAAAATCTTAAATCGTAAAAATATTTACATAAAAAATGAGTTCTTTTTAAGAACTCATTTAAAATATTATCCTGTCTAATCTCTTCAGAAATATAACTTTATATTATTTGGTTCACCACAACTGCAAACCCCTTGATATAACCCTTCAGAAGCTACTTCAATATTTGCTGCAAAATAATCAGAATAACCTTTTGCTAATGACGCTTCAACCATTGCTCCTTTGCTTGCTGTTAATAACAATGTTTTTCCTTGATTTAATAAATTGTCAATTTCAGCTTTTGATGTATCTTGATTAATTACCACAACATCATTTAAATTTTTAGCCATAATAATTTCCTCCTTATTTTATCAATTATAATCTTTTATTTATTTTTTCCTAATAATTCAAACATATTTTTCTTATAAACTTCAACACCTGGTTGGTTGAAAGGATTTACTTGTAATAAACTAGCACTCATTGCACAAGCACGCATAAAGAAGTAAGCAGCAAAACCAAACATTTCACTATCTATTTTTTCTCATTCAAGAATAATATTAGGAACATTACCAAATTGATAACCACTATGAGCAGCAATTGTTGCTTGACATGCTTTATAGTTAATTTCATTTAATGAATATTTGGTTAAATAATTTAATTGATCTTCATCGTTTTCAAATTTAGGAATATTAACATCTAAAGTTGGTTCTTTAAGTGTAATAACAGTTTCAAAGAAAATTTTTGAGCCTTCTTGAATAAATTGTCCCAAAGAATGTAAATCAGTTGTGAAAAGCACACTAGCAGGAAATAACCCCTTATTTTCTTTACCTTCTGATTCACCAAATAATTGTTTTCATCATTCAGCAAACATTTGTAATTGTGTTTCATAAGTTGCTAAAATTTCAACACTTTTATTTCTTTCTTGATATAAATAATAACGACTAACAGCATATTTATAAGCTGGATTAGCTAGAATTTTATCATTTTTACATTCTTGATAAGCCTTTTGAGCACCAATCATTACTCTTTCAACATCAAGTCCAGCTACTAACATTGGAAAAATACCAACTGGTGTTAAAACTGAATATCTACCACCAATGTCATTTGGTACAACAAATGTTTGATAACCTTTATCTTTTGCTAATTGATGTAAAATTCCTGTTTCTTTATCAGTAGTAACAATGATTCGATTTCTAACAACATCTTTTGCTTTCTTTTGGATATTAACCATCAAATCATAAAATAAGCGAAAAGCAATTGCTGGTTCAGTCGTTGTTCCAGATTTTGAAATAACATTAATCGCAAACTCTTTATCTGTCAAATACTCTAATAATTGTGATACATAAGTTGAACTTAAGGTATTACCACAATAAATAACTTTAACTGGTGCTTTTTGATTATATAAACCTTGTACCATTTCAATTGCGGCTCGTGATCCTAAATATGAACCACCAATCCCAATTACTAATAAAATATCAACTTCTTCTTGTAATTTTAAAGCTAGGGTATTCATTTTTTGTCATGATGCTTGATAATCTAAATCGCGTTCATAACGCAATGGCATATCAATTCAACCACAAAATTCATCTTCATTTGCAATATTTGCTTCTAATTTTTGATGAATTGTTGTTACTTGATCTTGATATTTTAATAAGTCTTCAATTTTAATTTGAGCATTTTTTAAATCAACATTTATCATTATTTATTATTTGTCTCCTTTAACATAATTAATAAGAAACAGCAACTTATAAAGTTGCTGTTTACCCATTTAAAGAATTTAACTTTTACAAGTTTATACTTTTAATTAATAATTAAGTTTACGCTCTTTTTGATTCTAAGTTAAATTCTTTTGTACTTAAACTCAACTTTTTGTTTGCTTCATTAATTTCAATAACCCTAGCAGTAAATGGCTGACCAATAGTGAAATAATCAGAAACATTACGAACAAACTTTGGAGTAATTCTACTAATATGAACTAATCCAGTATATCCATTTCCGCAGTCAACAAAAACACCGTATTCTTTAAATCCTGTTGGTGTTACTTGGATATCTTGATTAACTGCAAAAACTAATTGTTTTGAAGTATCATCACTTGCTTGATTATCTGTTGCATTATTTAAATCAACAGATTTATCGTTACTAATCATAATAATTACTTTCCTCTTTCTTTAATAAAAAATTTATTTTTATTAATTTAATATTTTTAATTACAAAAGTAATTATACCATCTTATTAATTTTAACAAGTCCTAATTTTAAGAATTATTTATTAATTTTCAAAAAATTTGTTTTTTTTATTGCCTTAATTTAATGATTAGTAATTAAAACATTAAAAGCAATATCTCAATCATTAACAAATTTAATCTTTTCAGTAACTTTTTGAACCTTATATGCTAAAACCAATTTTAAACCTTTAAAATTACTTTTACTTAAAAATCGATCATAATAACCTTTACCGTGTCCAATTCGATAGTAATCTTCATTAAAAGCAACTAAAGGTAAAATTAGTACATCAATATTAGTAATATTAACTTTTTGACTATTAACTTTTGGTTGATAAATTTTTCATTGATTATCAACTACTAAATCAGAAAGACTATCAATATAAAAAAAATCAAGATTATTACCATTCATTCTCGGCAAAGCAACTTTTTTCTTTGCTGCTAATAATGTGGTAATAATTTTAATTGTATTAACTTCATAAGACAATGAATAATATAAAGCAAAAACTTGATTATTAGCAAAATACTTACTATTAATAAACTGTTGATAAATTTCTTCATCTCATTGTCTTTTATCATTCGCACTAATATTTTTTAAAATTTGTAAATATTTGTTTCGCAATTGTTGTTTAATATTTCTATTCATTATTTTTTACCTTATTTTTCATTAAGAAAATTTCAGTAATTGCTTCACTAATAATTAGAGCACACTTAATTCGGTTTGGTTGTTTTAAGACATTTTTAAAAGCAACTAAGTCTTTTAGTAATTTTTCTTGATAACTCTTACTTTGTAACATTGCTTGGTAATTACTATTAATAACTTTTATTTGATTAACTTTTTGATTAATAATCAAAGCATTAAAAATATCAATTGATGATGTTGATATTGCACAACCAATTCCTTCAAAACGAGCATTAACAACTGTATCTTGATCAAAAGTTAATTCAATATAAAAATCATCAACACAAGCATTACGATTATGGTGAAAAACTAAACTATCTTTTGTTTTTAATAATCCTTTACTAATAGGATTACTATAATGACTAACAATTAATTTACGATAATGCTCATTTTCATTATTTAAAGAAGTCATTTAAAAAATCACCACCATCTTTAAAACCTTGTTGTAACGCTAAAACTAGTTTATCAACATCTTTTTCAGTATTATAAATAAAAAAACTAACTCTTAAACTTGAAGCAGATTTAATTACATCTGATAATAATCGGGCACAAAAATTACCACTTCGCAAACAAATATTTTTATGTCCTAAATAATTAGCAACATCTTCAGCAAAAACATTATTAACATTAAATAATAAAGTTGCAGCACCTTGTCTTTCATTATAAATTATAACTTTATCAGCTAAATTCTTTTTAAATTGACTAAGTGCATATTGTTTTAATTGTTTTTGATGTTGAGCAATAGTTGTTACACCAACTTTTAATAAATATTCAATTGCTAACTTAAGCCCAAAAACACCTGCTAAATTTGGTGTTCCAGCTTCAAAAACATCAGGTGGTTCTAATAACGTAAAATGTCCATCTTTATCAATACGACCACTCATGCCACCACCTAAAATTAATGGTTTTAATAATGGCAATCATTTTGCTTTTGTTCATCAGACAGCAATTCCAGTTGGACCAAAAATTTTATGACCGGAAAAAGCAAAAAAATCAATTGCTCAATCTTTAACATTTGTTTCAATATGACTAACTGCCTGTGCACCATCAATTACAACTAAAATTTTTTCAAATGGTCACTCGACTTCACTTAAATTTTTTAATTGATAATTATTAATTACTTTAGTTATTGCTTTAACATCATTAACAGTAGCAAAAGAATTATTAACATTGGCAAAAGCAACAATTCGTGTTTTATTAGTTAGTGCTTTTTTTAAATTTTCAATTGTAATTAAACCATCATCTGTTATTTCAATAAACTTTAAAATAATCTTTTTTTCTTGTGCTAAACGATAAAATGGTAATAATAAAGAACTATGTTCAGAAACTGTTAATAAAATTTCATCTCCTGGTTTTAAATAAAAACTTAAACTATAAGCAATTTGATTTAAAGCAAATGTTGTTGAAGCACAAAAAACAACTTCATTCGGTTGGCACTTAATTAATTGAGCAACAGTTTCACGAGTATCTTGATAAATCTTATTTGTTTCATATCCTAAAGGAAAATCACTACTATGACTATTAGTGCTATAGTTTTGATAATAATTAGTCACCGCATCAATAACTACTTTTGGCTTCAAAGTTGTTGCAGCACTATCAAAAAAAACTAAATCAGGATGATTTTTAAACCAAGGAAAATCATTTTTTATTTTAAAATCATTCAAATTTTTAGTTGCCATTTTTACTCCATTTATTTATATAATAAAATTATAAAACATTATTAAGCTAATTATGATAAAAAACTAATAAATAGGACAGTTTTTAAAAGAAAAAAATATTGTTAAAATATTTATTAAATCAGAAAATTTGAGTTAATTAATTAAAGTTTTATGATAATATAATTTTAATAAATCTATTTAAGTAAATATTTAATTTGAATGGAAGTGAACAAATGCGTAATATGTTGGCTTTACTAGCAGCTTTTACATTATCAACATCGGCAGGAGCTTCTGTTGTTGCTTGTGGAAGTTCAACAAGTCATACAACACCAACGATCTTTAAATGAATCGATGCAATTAATGGTAAAAACGGTAAAACAGCAAGTGATTTTTTTGAAGATTTATTAAAAAATCCTGATACTGGCGTTGGTCAAACTTTATATAAAGATATTGTTGATTATATTAGTCTTTCAATTTTAAAAACTAATGCAATTTTTGAAAGTGATTATCAATTTGCTCGATTATCAGTTGAAAACCAAATTACTAATACCCAAGATTCATTAAAAGCAAAATATGGTCATGGTTGAGAAAAACAATGAAATAAATTTTTAAAAGATCCAGCACAAGGTGGCGATGGTGACACAGGTAGTTATCAACGTTATTTTGACATTCTATTAAAATCAAAAGCCAACACAATTGTTACTCAATATTATGTTAATGATAATTATCATAATTACCAATATTATAATAGTACTGAAATTAGTATTTGATTGAATGATATGTACAATAAAATGTCTCCAAGTGGAACAATAGCAGATTACCTTCAAAATGGAATTTACAAAGACCGAGTTTGAATTGTTGCAAGAAGTGTTTCAAGTGCCACATCAATTGCTGATGCTGAGAAAGATTTAGAAACTGCAATTCACAATGCTTCAAGTGCAAGTAATATTCAATTAGTAAATCGAGTAGCTAAAACAAAAGATGATCAAGAATTACAATCTGGTGATGACTATTTAATTGATCCTTCAGATACTATTAAAGGATTATTAAGTAATCAACAAGCAAAAATTGCTCAAGTATGAATGAAAAATCAAGGACCAATTTGAACTCGTCAAATTGTTGTTCCTTTTAATGATAATATTAAAAGTAGAGCCCTAAAAACAGCAATTACTGCTGATAGTTTTAGTGAACATGCACCAGAATTAAATAATATTATTAATGATATTAAAACCAATGGTTTTGAAACAGCTTTAAAAAATCAATCTCCAGGAAGTATTAAAAATGTTACTACTTCATCAGAAACTGGTGATTTGGGATTAGTAACTTTAAATAGTGAACCTAGCAATATTAAATCTTCATTTTTATATTATTTATATCGTTATGTAACAAGTACTGAAGGAGTTGGACAAAATATTAGTACGACTACCCCTTACCAATTATCTGAAGCAAATACTACTTCTGGTTTAACAAGTTTAATTACAAGTATTAATCGAACAAGAGTTACTAATACTACGACACAAACAAGTCAATATAATGATTTAGTATGAATGAGCGACAATGATTCAGTAGCAAGATATAGTGGTACCGATGAAAATAAAGTATCAATTTTTATTGATGCTGATGGCATTCACTTTGTTCAAACCCCAGGTATTGCCTATACTTCAACAGTAAGCACTGAACCAATTCAAGAAACTATTACTAAATATACTCAATTAGTTTCTAATGAAAACCAAGAAGTAACTTGAGATGATGTTAAAAATTTAAGTGATCGTTCTGGTGGATTAACTAATACACCTTATCTTGATTTTTTACAAACTCAATATTTATTATGAAATGCTAATAATCTAACAACTTACTTTGATTTAAATGAAAGTTTAAAAAACTTTACTAGTGGTTCAAGTGATATTTCTAGTAATTCTTGATGAGATTACATTTTATACTTTAATAAAAATATTGATAATATTCATTGAAACTTACCTGAATTATTAAATACAGGTGCAATTGCAGCATCAGATGATAAAATTTATCATTTTGTTGACTTAATGAAACAATGATTTACAACAACTTTTAATATTAGATGAAATCGTTTACAAGGAACAAATATTGAAACTTTAGTTAAAAATATTAATGACTTAAATAATACTTGAGATAGTGATAAAGAAACTAAAGACAATGGTCCACCTGCTCGTTTAAATGCTGAAGATATTAGAACTTATTTAGATCAAGTTGCTGGTCAAACTATTTGATGATATGACCCAAATAATATCCAAAATTAAAAATGGAAGAGTGGAAGAATGAAAAAAACTAAAAAACTATTACCATTAATCGGTTCTTTAACTTTACTAGCAGCTCCAATTGTTTTAGTTAGTGCTTGTAGTTCTGAAGTTAATCGTTACAATGCTGCTCTGCCAAAAGACATCCAAGACCGATTACTTTTTGATTTTATTGGTGTTAATTATAATGTTGATGCTAAATCACATTTTAATAATATTTATAAACAAGGTATGGAATTTTTGAAAAAAGAAGTTGAAGGAATTATGGCAGAACAAGAATTCTTGAATTTCTTTCAAGATAAATTAGGTTACTCAGAAGCTACCGCTAAAACAACTTTTGAAGAAATTAAAGATAATCTTGGACTTAATATCTTAGCAACAGAATATTTTAATACAATTAATAATGGTCAAAATTTTGATAATAAAGATACAACAAAATTAATCTTTCAAACTGATAATTGACATCAATTTGGAACAACGCGATTTAATTATGGTAATGTTCCATATTACTCTGAACACAATCCTAATAATATCTTTTCAAATTCAAATTTATATACAGATTTAGACGATGCAACTAAAGATGCAGAAATTAAAGCAGTTGCAAAACATGCTGATGAAAACTTCAATCTTGAACTTTCTAGTTTAACAGCAAATAATCTTAAATGAAATAGTCCAACAACTCCTGCTGCACCTGTACCAGTATTAGGTTCTGATAATGATATTCAAAACTATCAAAAAAGATTAGAACGTTTCAAGTGATGATTACGTTTTCGATACCAACAATATTATTATTCAGTTATTTTGCCTGAATTAAATCAAACATTATTTACTATGGCTAATATTTTAGATTCAATTTTAAAAGTTGATGCTGCAAAAAAAACAATCGCAATTGATAATGGTGTCTTTGCAACGCAATTACAATCATGAGCACCGAATGCTAAATGAACATCAAATTATCGTTTAGTGTGAGATTATACAACTAATGAAAAAACAGCAATTAATATTAATGCTAATTGAGATGCAACGACAAATCCAACTAAATTACCTGAATTAATGTCAGATAATCAAACTTTAAACACAAATTTCTTAAATGAACTAGCAGGAACTGATAAAACATTAAAAAATTCTGCGGATGCAATTTTTGGAATTAATGGTTTTGTTAATGATACTAGTTCAAAACTTTACAACACACAAGTCAAAGATGCTACTGTTAGTGGCTGAGCTAGAAACCTTGATGGTAGTCATTATTGAGGACAAAATAATAATGGAACTTTTGCTTATACTGCTCCAATTTATTGAATTGATGTTGTTCAAAATCTTAACTTTAATTTTTATCAAAATCAAAGCCAAGCTAGTCAATGACTTGTTAGTGATCCTAATCAACTAATAACAAAGTGAAATAACAATCCTGATAATAGTACAATATCAAGTACAAACTTTTCACAATATATTCGTGCTGATTATCTTAATGGTGACTCAACACCAACTCAAGACCAATATATTACTACTCAAGAGATGAAATGAAATATTTTCTGACAAATGATTTATTGACTTTCTGCTCAAGTAGACAGTAATCCAAACAAAACTCAAGCAGCTGATAATTTTACAACAGCAGCGAAAGTACTTTTCCCAAAATTTATTAAAAAAACTAATATTTACAACATTGACTTTTGAAATGCTGTAAGTTCATACTACTAATTAATAAAAAATAAGAAAGATGAAATTAATATTTCATCTTTCTTTTATTATAAAATAATATTTTACTTTACTTTTTTTATATAAGTTATAATTAAAGTATGAATGAGGTGAATTGTGTTAGAAAAACCTGATTGTCTTTTCTGTCAAATTATTAAAGAGCAAAAAAATCTTATCTATCAAGATAAATTAACAGCAGCATTTCTCGATATATTTCCAGTTGAAAAAGCTCATATCTTAGTTGTTCCTAAAAAACATTCTGATACTTGACTGGAAACTGATAAAGCAGATCTTATTGCAACTAATGTTACTGCTCAAAAGTTAGCCAAAAAATTATTAAACATTTTCCCTAACAAAATTCAAGGTTTCAACATTGTTATTAATAATGGAAAAATAGCTAATCAAATGGTATTCCATTTTCATATTCATGTTATTCCCAAATTTAATGCTAATCAAGGATTTGAAATTATTCATAAACGTAATGAAAATGAAATGAAACAACTTGAAATGACAAGAAAAATATTAAAAGAAAATCTAAATGAAAGAGAGAATGAGTATGAGAAAAAGTATTAAGAATCAATTAACAGTTGGTAAAATTTTAATTGTTCTTGGTGGAATTTGACTTATTGTTTATAGTATTCTTGCTGTTGCAAAAGTTTATACGCCAAATAAATATGGTTGAATTCTTGATTGACAAGTAATGCTAACAATTGGGATTCTTTATCTTATCTTGCCATATTCAGTTAAACCAGATATTTGAACAAGAATTTGATCAATTGCTGTTTGTGTGATATCAGTTCTTGCCATTGTCTATTGTTTTACTCGTAATGGTCTTGATTATAGTTTAGTTTGAACTTACCTTAACCCTTTACCACATTTTATTATTATAATTGGGACAGTATTTTGATTTATTCAAGGTAAATAAAATTAAAAAATTAAAAAGATGTAATAAAAATCAGTCAAAATCAAATGCATCGCAAAAAGTAAGTAAAGAAAAAGTCTTTGCTAAAATATTTTTGGAGATGCATTTTTTATGCAAAAAATATATTATTAAAGACTCAAAACTAATTCAAAAAATTATTAATAAACATATTATTGAAACTTATAAATCAAAACTATTTTTATTAAAAATATGATAGATTTTAATGGCATTATTTAGATAATTAAATTGAATTTCATTATTAGAATTTTCTTGTTTTAGAAGTTCTCATGTTTGCAATTCATTATTATCTTTGGCATTGTAATGATATTTTTTCATCATAATTGAAATATTATCTTGGCTAATATAAATACTTGGTAAATATGACATTTCTTTAATTAAATTTTGTAGTTCTTGTTTTTGTGTTTCAGAAAGATTTGCTGGTCAGTCATATTGATTATTAGTAGGAATTAAGACGATTGAATCGCTTTGATTTTGCAGTTTAGCAGCAAAAATCAAGTAGTTTTCTGAATTTACTGTTCCAAGATTTTTTGCAACTAAATCATAACATCCCAATTTTTTATATTCAGCAGGATTAATAATTTGTTTTCAATTTAATGGCTTAGAAAGATCTACTGAATTAAGAACAATTCGTAATGTTAATCATTTACCAATTCCTAATAATGGACCAAAATATAAAATAGTAAAAAAAAGGTTTCGAATACTATTTTTTTTCATTTTAGTAATAATTCCCCATGAAAAATCTGAATCATTAATTTTTCCATTAACAACTAAGCGATTTTTACTTTTTTCAATTCATGATACTTTAACAAAATTATTCTTGATGAATTTTGATTTTTTTGAATAAACTTCTTTGCAAATTGGTGTTGTATTAAATAATTGATTAACATTAGTAATTTTAAGATTATTGATTTTTTCTAATTGGTTTTTATTTTTTTCAAGATAATAGTCACGCAAATCTTTTGGTAAGTATTTAATTCCAATACTGTCAATTGAATAAAAAATAATAAGTGTTAAAATACCAAAACATCCGATAAAAATTCCAATTATATATAAATGTTTTGCCAAAAAAGGAACATGATAAAACCAAGTTGCTCATCCTCCACCCAAAGCAACTAGCAATATACTTCATAATCAATTGCAAAAAATTAATAAAATTAATCTAATTTTTGGATTTACTTGTTTAATTTCAAGTTGATTTGATAAATTATTATTCATTATTAATCTCCTTACTTTTTAAAATATCATCATAGTTATTTCATGTTAAATTTAAATCATTAAAGTATATTGAATTATTTTTTAATGGATTATCAACATATAATAATAAATTTTTGATGAAATATTCTTTATCATTGTTGTTATAGTTGTCAAGAAATTGTTGTTCTTGATTTTGAACATTAAGATATTTGTTATTAAATTTATTTCTTTCGTTAGTAAATGCGGTAATAAAATCATCACTAGTAACTGAATTTTCTGTCAGATATCCATATTTTTTTTGAACTTCTTTTTGTCAATTTTCATTTTGATTTATGGTAAAAAGATTTGTTTCAGTAAAGGTTTGAGTATTCATAGTATCAAATTCTTTGAAAAATTGATTTTGATTTGCTAGTTCATTTAATTTACTATTAAATATTATTTTTTGATTCATATAATCATTTTCTTTAGCATTTAAGTTGTTAATAGTTATCGAAATATCATTCATTTGCTGATCAAGTTCAGTAATATATGAGTTAATAGTATTTGATACTTTACTATCAGGATTAGCAACTTCTGTTTTTATATCGGTAAACATATTTTTTTCAATTGTAAAATCTGCTATTAAAAGTCCCATTCCAATAAATGACATTATTGCTGCTAATAATTCTGATGAAAATAATGCTATGCGTTCAGTAATATTAAGAAAATCTTTTATTACAGATTGTAATAATGGTTTTAATATACTATTTAATAATCTTAAATCTTTAATATTTATTTGAATATTTTTAGTTTGAATATCTAAATCTTTATTGGCATTTGCTTCAGTTTTTGTATAAGCAAAACCAGCAGCAATTGTGATTGGAACAAATGCTCATGCGATTATTGGCAGGAAGAGATCCATAGTTAACTGAACGTCAGATGCTCCCATAGTTAATCCATAAGCTACATAAAGTTTTGATTCTCATGAATTAATTTTAGATAACATCTTACTTATTAAGATAGTTTGATTTTGAGCATTAATTTTGGTCGTTAGTAATTGGTTTTTGTTTCCTAATAATGTTTTAATTTCTTGATTAATATTAGCAATTTCATCATTAGTTTCATCAATTAATGAGTTATATAAAACTATTTTTTTATTTAGGAAAGTTTTAA
>Ga0153961_1000033_pt1 | contig 71798 bp, 67 predicted proteins | sample TSFL045MetaG_FD_104748 | JGI IMG/M metagenome (GOLD analysis project Ga0153961, IMG submission 104748) | Attine ant fungus gardens microbial communities from Florida, USA - TSFL045 MetaG | ecosystem: Host-associated > Fungi > Mycelium > Unclassified | place: USA: Florida, Withalacochee...
ATCTTTCATACCTGCAATAGAAGCAGAAGATCGAAATTCAAGTGTGATTATGTTTGGCGGACCGTCTTACCTAGAACGTGCGATATATCGAGCTCCTGATGTAACTGATGAATTCATCACTGGACCCGCTGGCAGCAAAAAACCGATCGCATCAAAAAAACCAAATAAATCAATAGCAAACATAAGTTCTGACAAAGTTTTCATTGTTCACGGGCATGATGATGCAGCAAAGATCAAGACTGCTCGTTTTGTAGAACAATTGGATTACAAAGCTATTATTCTGCATGAACAAGCAAGCTCTGGTAGAACCATAATAGAGAAAATCGAGCAATTTACTGATGTGGGATTTGCTGTAGTGCTATACACGCCGGACGATATAGGTAATGCCAAAGGCAATGCAGACGACCTACAGTTAAGAGCCCGTCAAAACGTTGTTTTCGAACATGGTTTTTTGATAGGTAAGTTAGGAAGAGATCGTGTAGTAGCTTTGGTTGATGGAGCAATAGAACTTCCGAACGATATTAGTGGGGTCGTCTACATAAAAATGGACGAGGCAAACGCATGGCATCTTCAGTTAGCCAAAGAAATGAAACAAGCTGGTTTTAACATTGATATGAACAAGCTCGTGTAACCACTTGAAAATTACTGCCTTAATGTGCCATAGTCATGTGACATTGATTCCCGCTACATTGCTCAAAGAATCAGACAGTTAGTATTTGGTGTCGCTTCAAGCCAGCTCCACCAAAATTCTCCATCGGTGATTACCAGAGTCATCCGATGAAGTCCTAAGAGCCCGCACGGCGTAAGCCCTGCGGGCTTTTTTGTGTCTGCAATTTGTCCCGCGAAGTCTGATGCCAACTAATTAAATCCGAACCTTTTAGGCACCTCGTAAAGCTTTATTGTTTTTGAGGTGCCTAAAACTATGGAAACCCGGCAATGGCAAGACAAACCAAACCTCTATCCGTTAAAGAAATCGAATCTGCTAAACCCAAGGAAGCGGACTACGTTCTCTATGATGGCGATGGCCTTGAGCTACTCATCAAATCCAGCGGGAGTAAAATCTGGCAGTTTCGCTACATTCGCCCTGTCATCAAGAAACGTGCTAAGAAGAGTATAGGCCCCTACCCGTCAGTTACGCTTGCCGATGTCAGAAACTATAGGGCAGAGTCTCGCTCTCTCCTGGCGAAACAAATCGACCCACAGGAACATCAGCAAGAACAACTTCGCAGTTCGCTTGAAGCTAAAACTAATACTTTCCAACTCGTAGCTGAACGTTGGTGGAATGTGAAGAAAGCCAGTGTGACCGAGGACTATGCCGACGATATCTGGCGCTCTCTTGAAAGAGATGTCTTTCCTGCAATTGGCGACATTAGCGTTACAGATATTAAAGTACACACACTGGTTCAGGCCGTCCAACCAGTTCAAGCCAGAGGAGCACTGGAAACCGTTCGTCGCCTGTGCCAGCGCATTAATGAGGTCATAATCTATGCCCAAAACACAGGGCTGATTGATGCTGTTCCCAGCGTTAATATCGGTAAAGCCTTCGAGAAGCCTCAGAAAAAGAACATGCCCAGCATTCGGCCGGATCAGCTACCACACCTGATGCAGACAATGCGAACAGCCAGCATTAGCCTTTCCACACGCTGCCTGTTCATGTGGCAACTTCTTACTATCACCCGCCCTGCCGAAGCGGCTGAAGCTCGCTGGGAAGAGGTAGACCTAGAAGCACGAGAATAGAAGATTCCTGCCGCACGCATGAAAATGAACCGCGACCATACTGTTCCATTGTCAGATGAAGCAATTGCGATACTGGAGATGATGAAGCCGATAAGTGAAAATCGAGAATTTATCTTTCCCAGCCGCATCAAGCCAAACCAACCGATGAATAGTCAGACCGTTAACGCATCGCTAAAACGTGCAGGTTTTGGTGGTGTGCTCGTTTCACACGGTTTGCGTTCTAACGCCAGCACAGCCCTTAATGAACAGGCTTTTCCGCCTGATGTTATTGAAGCGGCATTGGCCCATGTGGATAAGAATGAGGTGCGTCGTGCTTATAACCGCAGTGACTATCTCGAACAACGTCGCCCAATGATGCAGTGGTGGGCGAATTTTGTTCAAGCGGCAGACCGTGGAAGTATTATTGAAGGTGGGTCTAAAGGCATTAAATTACTATCTATGCCCTAACTGCATCGTGTCCAGATATTGGGCGCAATGCAGACTCACAGGCCACTTCATGCCAAGAGCGGAAGTTTCTAACATTGTGGCGCATTATCAGCGAGGAGCAGGTCACTTGCAGCCGGGTAGTATAAAAGCAGAATGGAAAGTGGAACTCAGACCGACTTGATGATTTAGCCCTCAGGGAATAAGCATCCCGAAGGGGCGGGGACTATAGAGATACATCCATGCAGTTATAAGCCTCACTGACACCCGCATGGTTCATAGCACAGGCCTTTGAAATAATCAGCGCGTGGTGCATTAGAAGTTCACTTCGCTCAGGCTCAAACCAGCGACCATTAAACTTCCCGCCGTGGAAAAGGTTGTTTCGTATTCTGCGTATTAACAGCAGGACCAGCTGTGCCTTACTTGTGCTCTGTACGGGGCTTTCATCCCAGGCTAGTTCACCGTTTCTGACGATCTGCTTTTTGGGAGGATGACTCAGAATGTAGTCAATAGCGCCGGCCAGTTCTGTGGTTCCGGGCGAAGCGATGATGTCCTCAACCTCAGCCGCATAGCGATCCCAGTTGGCCTTTGCCGCCCCGTCCCCCTGCGTAAAACCCGTCATTTTGAGGCAGAACTCATATCGTGCAAATTCGATGAAAAACTCATAGCACAGGCTATTAAGTCGGGATCCAGCGGTAATCACCATTCTTCCCTCTAATGTGTCTTTTTGCCGTTATCAGCAAAACGAAGTGCAGTAGAATTAATCACCGAGATACTTCCAGCGCTCATTCCAGGTAAGCTTTGACAGCATGGGGCAGGGATTCAGCGCAAAATTTACCAGCTCCGCGTCAGCCATCTCCCAGAACCGTTTGTAAGCCACTACAATCTTTTGCACGAGTGCCAGGATATCCTGAAACTGAATGTCCAGCCGGTCCAGAATAGACGTAAAATGATGCTCCATCATTTCATTCCCATCGTAGCTGTTCCATTTTTCATTACGGATGACTGCCTCAACCGTGAGTACATTCCAACTGAGACCAAGAAAATAACTCAATTTTTGCATCCGCGAATAAACACCACGCAACTGACGCTCGTACATATGCTTTCCGAAGTTTTCCAAATCGAATGTGCCATCGCCGTCTACGGGTTCTTTAACTATTTTGGGGAAGTTTGAAAAGCGCAATGCTTTGTGTGAGCTGTTGCGCATGTTCCTCCAGCGAGGTCGCCGCCGCCGCGGATTGCTCAACTAACAATGCATTATCTTGCGTCATAGAGTCCATTTCGGTAACCGCTTGGGTGATTTGCCCTATTCCATTGTTCTGCTCTTCTGATGCAATGGAAATCTCTTTCATCAGCTTATTAACATTCTCCACCGACGTTATGATGGATTGAATAACGGCACCAGATCGATTGACCAAATCCGTACCCGATCTCACGCTGCTGACGGACTGCGCGATAAGATTTTCAATATCTTTCGCCGCATCTGCGCTCTTCTGTGCCAGGGAGCGAACTTCACTCGCGACAACGGCAAAACCACGCCCCTGAGTGCCTGCACGAGCAGCTTCGACGGCTGCGTTTAATGCCAGAATGTTGGTCTGGAACGCAATGTTATTGATTACATTTATAATATCTTCAATACGAGCCGAATTTCCGGCTATGGTATTCATGCTTTTAATCACTTCACGGGTGACCGCTTCCCCGGTATGCGCATTTTTTACCGCATCCTGCATCAAATCTTCTGCCTGATTGATACTACAGGTATTATTAGCAACGGTAGCACTGAGCTCTTCCATACTGGCGGCAGTCTGTGTTAGCGCAGAAGCTTGCTGTTCAGTGCGCGAAGCAAGATCGATATTTCCTGAGGCAATTTCATTGGCGGCCCGGGATACAGTTTCACTGGTTTCACGTACCTGTATGATAATTTCCAGCAACGCCAAACGCATTTTCTCCATAGAATGCATCAGGCTGTCTATCTCATTACGAGGCTGTTTTTTAATTGGAACCATTATGTCTAACTTTCCAGCCGCTATTTCACTACAATAATCCTGAGCCTGTTCCAGAGGTTTAAACAGCCGCCTTCTCATCATGACATTTATGATGAGAATCATGATTACAAATAAAAAAGTGATAATCGCAATTATCACAAGCCCCATAATAAAGTTTTTAACGGCATTGCCGCTAAGATCCCTGGCATAGTCTTGATGTAATGACAGAATCTGATCGAGTTCTATTTCATAATCCCGGTCCAGTTTTGATAATAAAGGTATCAGTGCGTTAAATTTCTCAACGTTGCGCTCTTCAATGGCATTAAGCAAAGGAAGCAACCCTTGTTCCCGATAGTTTATCCACGCATTTTTGTAGGAATCGACCAGTAAGTTTTCACTTTGAATGCGTGGCGAAGACATGAAAGCGTCAAACGCTTCATTTGCTTTCTTCATTGCTTCCTTTACTGTCGATAGTTTTTCAGATTGCGCAACAGTATCGCCAGAATCCAAAGCTTTTACATATTCCATCGCCCTGACGCGCAATGTGCGGCTATGATTAATGGGATCAATCAGAGATAAAACAACCTTAATCTCTTGATTGACTTTGTTAAGAGAGTTATTATTCCCAATAATCAAGGCGAAACTTGTCACTATTGAAACAGCAAAGAAAAGGAGAAAAGCGCACATTATCAAATATGACATTTTTTTAAACGACATAAACACCTCAAATATAAATTATTGTAAATGCGTTAATGCAAATACTTTAATATGATAAGTAAATAATATAGATATCCATTCCATATAATTTTTATTGCAGCAGCAAATTAAGAAAGTGCATTTGTGAAAATGCCTGCAAGAAGAATTTACACTTGCTCTTGTTCAATTTCATTTTTCACATACACTCTGTTCCGCCCCTGCTTTTTGGCGTGAAATAAGGCTTCATCAGCATCACCAATTAATAATTCTATTTTATCATGTCTTGTTTCGTTTAAGCACGTAATCCCAATACTGACGGTCACAATGCCAACCGGGGAAGCGATATTTGCTATCTTTAAATCCTGAATGTTTTTCCTGATTCTTTCAGCAACAAACATCGCCTCAGAAGCGGTGGTATCAGGCAATAAGGTACTAAATTCTTCACCACCATAGCGGAATGACAAATCATGGGCTCGGTATACGCTTTTCTGAATTGTCGTCGCAACCTTTTGCAGACAAGTATCACCTTTCAGATGGCCGTAGGTGTCATTATAGCTTTTGAAATGATCGACATCGATCATGAGAAGCGATAAAGGTTTCTTGTTTCGTTTGCTGTCTCGCCACTCTTTTTCAATGCTGATGTCAAAATAACGACGATTCCCTACCCCGGTCAGACCGTCCGATAAAGATTGCGCCCGCAGTTTGTCTGCCTGCTCCCGCAATAACATTTCGCGGTGAACGGCCATACTTACGTCTACGATCTGAATTAAACAGTGCCTTTCAGAATGGTTCAGAGGCACAATGGTGATTGCCTGACATAAGCGCTCCCCCAGACATCTTGAGTCCTGGTATAGGGGAAACGGCGAACGGTGCAAAGAATTTGACAATACGGCCGGTAAGCTGTGCAAAATCGCCTGCTGAATAGCCTGACCTACGCGATGGTTAAGCAATTCAGGAAAAATATCGAAAAAGCCTTTGTTCTTGACGTCAGCAGCCTTCAGGTTGGTATGGTCTTCGAGCCATTTATTCCATAAAGTAATGTTGAAGTTAGCATCAACTATCGCAACACCGAGGCTAAGTGCAGAAAAAACATCGACTAAAAGTTTTTCGTTCATAAAATTAAGAGATATTTTTAATGTAGCGAGATATCAATTCAGATAAACCGCCCAGCGCAGCAACATCCATGATGAATGCTAAATATCCTTCAATTTGCTGACGAGCCAAAGAAAAATCGATATGCAACATCAACACGCACGGGTCATCTGAGTCCTGCTCTGGATTGAGGATATAGTCACTGGTTCCCATTCTAAATTCTGGCAATGAACCGCATAATTCTTTCTCAAGGACATTAGACAAGGTACCGACACAAGCGTTGAGAACAATATTCCCTATCTCACTCATTGCCTCACGTTCCATCTCGCCAAGTTCTTCAGATGAAACTAAATTACCCACCATCATGCGCACAATTTCAAAGCTCGCCTTCTCAGGAAACATTAATATAGCTTCCGTCGAATGGTTTCCCTGATACTTTTGGCTAACGGCGCACAGCGGCAAGCCACGCCCTAACTCTGAGGCGGCCTCAGACCGCCTGGCAATACGTAATGAAGGCACAGACATCCGCACTTCTTCATTGACGATACTGCTCATTGCCGCAGCGGCATGCCCGACACCGATATTGAAAATTTCGATTAAACAGTCAGTTTCAATCTCGTTCATATTAGCTAAAATCGTCATGATGACTACTCCAACCCATTTAACATAGCGTGGATTTCATCTTCTTTAATCGGTTTGCTAAGAAAGCCTAATCCTAATTCTTCCGCTTTTGATTTTACAGCGTTCTGGACATTCGCAGTTAACATGACGATATGAAGATCTGGATATTTTTCTTTCAAAATAGCAGCAGCAGCCAATCCCCCCATACCGGGCATATTGACATCAAGCAGGACGAAGTCTGCCTTATATTCCTGGGATTTTTCGATAGCATCTTCACCCGTTTCTGCCTCTTCAATACTCCAGTCAGCATTGAAATTTTTAATGAACTGTTTGGAAATCATACGAGACAAACGGCTATCGTCAACAATAAGAATTTTCTTAGACATGTATTTAGCTTTCCTTATCAAGGCTGGTGTCTATGTTAAGCTCCATTTCGTCTTACGGAATTAAGCCATTTCAAACGTTCATATGATTTATAATCGGTAGAAAAGGAAATCAGATAAGCTAATTAATGTATAGATATGTATACTTATGTAAACACGATAAGCCAGCGAGCAGAAATGGCATCGATACGCACTACTCATTCACACAGGCATTACCATGATGTTAAATTTGCAACATTGAGACACATCCCCCTCAGAGAATACGTTATGTTTTTGATTTCCTGCCTTATATGCGTTACATCTTAAGAGCATTGAATAATTATCTCGCGGGTCTGAAAAAACATAAAATTTCAGTAATTTTAATAACGTAAGGAGAAAAAGACTTCACCAGGCACGGATTCAGAGACTCACTTTAAAAAAATCATCATTATATAAACCCTGAAACAGAAAACCTTTTAACAATCGGCAGGTTGGTGACGTGAAGCGTTTTTGCATGTTATCGCCACACGTATTTTCGCCAGCATGTTACGCGCAGTAAGATTGAAAGATCTGGCCTGAGGAAAATAACGGAGGTGATTATTTGCGCAGACCGATCGCGGTGTCGATAAATATCATTCCTTAGCCAGACCGCTATCCGCCATAGCGGGATTCATTACTCACTGACCAGTGATGGAATTGTGGTTGCAGCGTATTTTTTTATATTACCCTCATTTCTATTTTAGTTTTTTTCATTTTAACCGATAAAATATAGAAGGACTAATGAAAACGCGGAGCAGGAAAATGAATAAGGTAGATGATGAATTTCTGAAGACCAATCCGTATGAAATAATGAGCACTCTCCAGGAGCTGGAGAAAAAGAATGTTACCCTGCGCCTTTCAGTACAGGAATATCAATGCGTTAGTCGGATACTCAGCGTTACGCGTGAAAGCGTGATACTTGATTTTGTCAGTCGTGACTTTCTGAACAAACGCCTGCTGGAGGCAAATGAAGTATCGGTTAGCACGCATATTCAAAGCGCGAAAGTAGAATTTTTTTTCACTGACATCAATACAATAACGTATGAGGGTAAGCCCGCGTTCGTTATTCCTCTGCCGAAATCCATCTGGTATATACAGCGCAGAGAATTTTTCCGCATTTCAACTCCTGTAAATCCCCCCTGTCGCTGCGTAATTAAGCATGAAGATAATGAGCCGCTCATATTCCGTCTTTGCGATCTTTCGCTGGGAGGCATTGGCGCTGAATTAACCGGTCATTGCCCGGAGTGGCTTCAGCCAGCTATGGTCATTAAGAATGCGACCATTGATCTCGCTGAACATGGAGAATTTACCGTTGATATGCAGGTAATTTGCATTAGCGAAAGGGAGTTTGTTGGCCACAAGAATGAAGTGGTTACGGTCCCCAGAGTCAGTCTACGATTTATGAATATGGGGCCAGCCAGTGAGAGACAGCTCCAGCGCGCAATTTTCGCGCTGGAACGCGAAGCCTATCAGCGCGCAAAACGAATTGCCGACAGCTGAGGCTGGGGAAAATGCGTCAGCATCGTAAAACGATCGCTGACGCAAAATCACTATATGTTATTACGCGTCACCGTTTTCAGGCCTGTCATGCCTCGCCCATCACAATACGGTTTTTTCCAGCACGCTTAGCCTCGTAAAGTCGGTTATCAACCACTTTCAAAAATGCCTCTGCGCCCTGTTGCTGATAGGCCGCAAGTCCCGCACTGAAGCTCACCTGTAATTCCGGCTGTTCCCAGGACTGCTGCTCTACCTTTTTCCGAAGCATTTCTAGCGCTTCCCAGGCAGCCTGAACATCCATATTAGCAAACAAAATAGCAAACTCCTCTCCGCCATAACGGAAAATTTGCGTATTGTCGGTTTTAAGTACATCAAGAGCAAGCTTCGAAACCTGGCGTAATACCACATCGCCGACAACGTGTCCCCATGTATCGTTGATCTGTTTAAAATTATCGATATCAATTAACGCCATACTAAATGGGGCACCTTTAGCGATTTTGTTATGGCAACTGAGATCAAAGATACGGCGATTCAGCAGCCCAGTGAGCGCATCCCGCATTGAGTCCAGCTTTAATTGATTACGTCGCTCGACTATCCCTCCTAATAATTCAGCAAGCGATGCTTCTTTACTGATGCGGGTTCCCCCCATGGAATAGGTCAATGAACGATGGATATGGGCAAAAACTGCACGCATTCCAATCCATATTAATACCAGCACAAAAATAGAAAAGATCATACCGTAGACGATACGTATCGTTTCTTTCATAACCAGAGCTGAGAACGTTTTATTGTCAATCTCATTGACGATATACCAGTCAGAATGCGGCAGTTTTCTATAGATAAACGTTTTATCAAGCCCTTCATCATTAATCAGACCGTTGACGGCTTTAACGACAGGTACAAATAACTCTGCGTGAGAATTTCCGCAAATAATGCGTTTACCTTGTGCATCAGTGATATAAACCTGCCCCTGTACGGGCGAACTGAACTGGGTCAGCAGACGACAGATTCGCTTCGGGCTGATAGAAGTAGAAATGACACCGCTTTGCCTGGAGTTTTTATTAAAAACTGGCGCTGAAAGATAAATTAAATCACTGCCTGAAAAAAAATCTGTGGTTGGAGCTTGATAATACACGCGCTCGCTAAAATTTGCATACTGAATGAACCACGATCGTTTACGTGGATCATAATCCATTGCGAGCTGTTTTTTGGATAGTGCAGGCAGGCGGAAATAGTTGCCCTCCATATCTGCAATGGTCAGCGACATGACGTCAGGCATTAAATGTAATGCCTGCTGAATGCGCTCCCTGGCGACTTTGTTCTTCTTATCAACAATTTTATTTAATGACTCACTGTTATCGATCGCTTTTGTCAATCCGATCAACTCGTTTTCGTAACGACCGAGACTGTTATAAATTACGCTGGCGGTGAACTCGATAAAGTTGGTATTTAACCTATAGTAGGCGTTCGCAATTTCCTGGCGCTGACTACTATACAGCGCGGTACCGACGCCAATAATGCTGAGTAAAAGAAGATAAAAGCTGAAATTCAGCGAGCGATAAATATTAAATTGCATAGCTTTCATGGACTTCCCCGCCCTTTTAGCTTTCTTGTTTGGTATCATTGAAAATGACAAGCTGATTTTTTCCGTTTCGTTTAGCCTGATAAAGGCAGCTGTCTACGGAAGCAAGGAAATCGGTTATTGCCTCATCCTGCCACATTTTCACCCCGCCGCTAAAGGTGACACGTAGATCGTTTTCTCGCCATTTTCGTTCGGCAAGGGTTTCCCGAAGCCGGTTCAACATCTCCGCCGCCGCGGTAATCGTGCCAACGTGGAAGACAATCGCAAATTCCTCCCCACCAAAACGGTAAACCTCTGCCCCTCCAGGCGCTAACATTTCCTGGCTCATCGCGGCAAAGACCTTGAGCACTTCATCGCCGGTCTGATGTCCCCATTTGTCGTTGATACGCTTGAAATCATCAATATCCAGTAATGCAATGGGCATCCGGGCATCTTTTTTCTGCGTTAAGGAGGTGATATCCATGTCGAAGGCATGCCGGTTGAGCACCCCCGTTAGCCCATCCGTTCTGGCCGCGGTTTCATAGTCGAGCAGCTCTTGAGCATTAGCCGCAATCTCCTTTTCCAGCATCTCATCGATGCTGTAGGTACCGGAGTCTTTGGCGCGTAGTGCGGCTACGATGCGCAAATAGAAAGTCTGAATTGCGGTTTTCAGATACCACCAGAAAAAGACAATAACCACAACCGCAGAGAGCATCATTAGAAAAACACGAAAGCTTTCTCTGAATATGTTCTGGTTAATCACGCTTTCGTCGCATTCAATCAATACGTTTAATGACGGATAGTACAACTGGCTGTAATACAGGCGGCGGTTGTTTTCTTCATCATACACGACGCCGTTTTTACCGGACATTTTTCCCAGGATCTCCCGACTAACGGGTCGCCAGGATTTTTCATCGCTATGAATAAGCGTACCATCGGCCATAATGACATATATTTTGGCATTATCTTCATGGCTTAACTTATCATCTGGAAAGGCAATAAACTGGTTGATGGAAATATCGAAAGCGACGACGGTTTGGTTCTCCGACTCCTGTTTCGCCAGGGTGGAAATGGTGATGATTTTTTCACCCGTCAGATAGTCAGAGTACAACATAGAGTAACCAACATCGCTGCTGCCCGACGCTCCTTTTATAAACCAGTCACGCTCTTGTAAATCAAAGTCCTTCATTCTTTCATCAGTAGAAGGAATATAAGGCAGGCGGAAAATGCGCCCGGTCGAATCTGAGAGTACCAGAGCCGAAACGCCGGGTATCATATCCATGCCTTTCAATAACTCGTGAGACAGGACATCCGATTTGTTTGTCAACAAACGGGTAAGGAGATCTTTTTCAGCCGTTAATTTTGCCACTTCTCCAAGCTTGCGCTCCAGAAAATAGAGATGGTCCTCAAGGGCCATTCTGTAATTAACCGCAGTGCGGATATAAACATCGTCGTTAGAGCGTGAAATCTCCTGCCACTGTGAACGCCCCATCATCAAAGCAAAGATCAACACACTTACGATAAGCGTCGAGAAGATCAGCGTAATTTGTTTGACATAACTTAATTTTTTTTTCAAACCACCACCTGTACGCAATCTCATTCGAAATTTTAACAACCAAATCCTGCCTGCGAGGCGAGTAAAAATAGCGTTGCATTATAGAGGGACAACCGTCATTACAATAACCTGAGAAGCCCTCACTTTCGTTGGCATATTTTTGTATGGTACAGTTAATTAATATCCGCGTTACGTTATATGTCAGTGATTAACAAATTAATAAATATTCCCTGTTTTTGTCTTACCATAAAAAAAATCGGCTCACCCAGGTGAGCCGATTAACGATGCTAATTCACTGTTAGCGCAGCAGAGATAATACGTTCTGCGGCACCTGGTTCGCCTGTGCCAGAACGGTGGTACCCGCCTGCTGGAGGATCTGCGCACGAGACATGTTAGACACCTCGGTAGCAAAGTCCGCGTCCACGATACGGGAGCGGGACTCAGACAGGTTGTTAACGGTGCTGTTCAGGTTGCTTACCACAGAGTTGAAGCGGTTCTGAGTTGCACCCAGCGCGGAGCGCATTTCGTCAACCATTGCCAGCGCTTCGTCGATTTTGGTCAGCGGATCTTCGGTCGCTGCATCACCCTGAGCCACTTTTTTGCCGGTATCGGTCACGACGCCCTGATCGTCAACCTTTGCCTTGGTAAGTTCGCCGTTAGCATCCTTAACATAATAGTTCTCACCGTCCGTGACTAAGCTGCTGTTTGCATCCAGATTTGAGACATCAACATTTTTTGTAACTGTCTTAATTTCAGCGCTTACATCTGTAATTGTACCGTTACCTTTTGCGGTGGTAACGGCTGTGTTGTTGTTATTATCAGAGTTAATCTGGAGTTCGCCATCTGCGGTTGCGGTCGCTTCGTAGTAATTACCACCAGATTTAACATAGATTTTGTTGTTGGCACTATCTTCAACAACCTCATCAATTCCAGTAGTAATCGGAGTAGCACCGCTATCGTCAATGGTGAAATCGGCGTATTTAACCTCCAGATCTACTTTTGTAGTGGCCGTAAGCGTTGAAGGATCTACCCCTTGCTGTACGCTGAAGCCATCCATACCCAGGGTGCTGGCGTTAACCTGCTTCAGTTCGATGTCGATAGTCTGGCCGTCATTCGCACCAACCTGGATAGCCAGCGCCTGATCGTCGCTCAGCACCTTCACGCCGTTAAATTCGGTCTGCTCAGAGATACGGTTAATTTCAGACAGACGCGCGGTGATTTCGTTCTGGATAGATTCACGGTCAGAATCGGAGTTGGTGCCGTTCTGCGCCTGTACGGTCAGACGACGAATGTTCTGTAAGTTGTCGTTAATTTCGTTCAGCGCGCCTTCAGTGGTCTGCGCCAGAGAAATACCGTCGTTCGCGTTACGGGAAGCCTGAGTCAGGCCGGTGATGCTTGCGCTGAAACGGTTGCCGATCGCCTGACCTGCCGCATCGTCTTTCGCACTGTTGATACGAGAACCAGAGGACAGACGCTCGATAGCAGTTGACAGAGATGACTGTGATTTATTCAGGTTGTTTTGTGCAACGAGACTTAAAGCATTGGTATTAATGACCTGGGCCATATATTCCTCTCATTTCTTAATTGATTGTTAACACAAGTGCTTCGCAATTGTTATGCGCTGTGTGGTCGCATACTTAATTCATCGGAGGAAATGTAATTCTCTAAAAAAAAAATCGAGCAAATTAAATTAATTGAATATTTTTTATTCACTTCACCCGCAAACAGAAACGCAACCCGCAAAATAAGCGCCAGCTCCGCCCCCATTAAGCGCAATAACCCGCAAATCGTTAACCCCCCCCCACAATGGCATCCTGACAAGAAGCTGACCAGCCCGGCCGGACGCCTTAAATATCAGCCCTGGTTTTTTGCGCACTCTGCTTATTATCACGGCATGCTGGCATCAAAAAAATTAATCTCCTGCGGATAAAAACCGATAGATAAATAATAAGACGGATAATGCTATCGTCGATTTCTAATCAGGAGAGGAAAATGGCTTCAATATCATCACTCGGTATCGGTTCAGGCCTCGACACCGCCGCTATGCTTGAACAGATTAAAGCGGCCGAGCAGACGCGGCTTAATCCTTACACCACGCTGCAAAAAAGCTATAAAGCGAAGATCTCCTCCTGGGGGCAAATCTCGAACTCGCTCTCAACGCTGCAAAAGAAGACAAAAGGGCTCACGGAAAATGCGTTTAACACTCTAACGGTCAGCACCAATACCGCGTTTACTGCCAAAGCGGACTCAACCGCACAGGCCGATTTGCATTCGGTGAAAGTTAACCAGCTGGCGACAATGCATAAGCTGAGCACGGCAGCCCAGGACGATCAATACGCGCAGTTAGGCAACGAGAGCAGCGGCACCCGCACGATTGTTATCGCTCAAAAAGATGGCAGCGAAATGCGGGTTGAGCTTGCTGATGATGAAACATCCCTGGATCAGATGGTTAAGGCAATCAACCGACAAAAGGGGGATGTAACGGCATCTCTACAGCGTACCGATGACGGCTACCAGATGGTACTCAGCTCACGCATCTCAGGTTCAGAAGGAGAAATGAGCGTTACCGTCGAAGGCGATGACGAGCTGGCAAAAGTGCTCAACACCAGCAATGGCGGCACGGGTAATGACGCGATGAAAGAGGTCTCCGCGGCTCTGGATGCCAAATTAACCGTTAACGGCAGCGAGTTTACGCGCTCCAGTAATACCATTACCGACATCATCGATGGCGTAACCCTGACGCTGAATGAGGTATCAAAAGATAACGAAGCGGAGCAGCTGACGCTGACGAAAGATAACTCGGCGATCAAATCGTCAGTCCAGGAATTTGTCACCCAATACAACTCGCTGATGGGCATCATTTCGAATGCCAGTAAGTACGTCCCCTACGACGCCTCCTCTTTAAGCTCAACGGATGTCGCGACCACCAACTCTCAAAACGGCGCACTGATGGGGGACTCTACGCTGCGTGGGCTGACATCCGAATTACGCGCAACGGTAAACGGTAACTACGGCATCACCAGCAGCGCTTATACCTCGCTGGCGGCGCTGGGGATCACTATCGACGCCAGCACCGGGCAGATGACGCTCTCTGAAGACAAGCTTGATAAGGCGATTGCAGATAGCCCGGAAGATATCGATGCCCTTTTCAACGGCAAAGGGGACATGCCAGGCCTTGCCACCACGCTGGATGAGATCCTGACCAAATACCTGGGCGACGAAGATAATGACATCGAAGGCATTATTGAAAACTCTACCGATACTCTTGATAAGCAGGTAGAGCAGATGCAAACGCAGATCGATCGCACGCAGGCCCTGATTGATGCCTCCGTAGAGCGCTATCGCGTTCAGTTCCAGCAGTTGGATAGCACCATGTCCCAGCTTAACAGCATGAGTTCGCAGTTAGTTTCCCTTCTGGAATCCCTTTGACAGGTCGCGCGGCGTGATTAGCGAATCATTTTTTTAGGAGCAGATATGCAATTAAAACATGGAGTTAGTGCATATGCACAGGTTGGTCTGGAAAGCCAGCTTGCGGGGGCCTCGCCACACCAACTCATCACGATGCTGTTTGATGGCGCACATAATGCCATCCTGCGTGCAAAGATTTTCTTCGACAACGGCAATATCGCTAAACGCGGCCAGATGATATCGAAAGCCATTAATATTGTTGATAACGGCCTGCGTGCGGCCCTGGATCATGAGAAAGGCAAAGAGATCGCCTACGACCTCGACCGGCTTTATGAATTTATCTCATTCACCTTATTGCAGAGCAATTTACATAACGATCCTGACAAACTCATGGTCGCCGATAGAATCCTGATGGATATCGCTGACACGTGGAAATCCATTAATCCTCAACGTAAAGGATAAACAAACCGGTGAAAGACAGCGTCATAAAGAATTATGAAAATATTCATCAGCTGAATCTTCAGCTTTTAAGCTTTTCACGTAACGGTGAATGGGCGGAACTGATCGCACTGGCGGAACGCTATGTGGTTGCGGTGAATAATGCCTTAGCCTTAAGCGTTAACGGGGAGCCGGTCGATATACGCGATCGGCTTCGCGAATTACTCAGCACAATCGTAACCAATGAAGCCGAAATCCAGTCTCTGCTCGCGCAGAGGCTGGATGACCTGCGCAGTACAATGTCTACGTTGAATAAAGGTAAAAAGAAAACGCTGGCTTACAGCGGCAGTTTTACGTCTGTGAATTAATATCCCGGTACGGGCTGTCTCACCCCAACGAATGAAACGGCCCGCTGGGTTTATCTCTTTTTATATGTGACCGTTAGCGCATTCTGAACAACGTGCAAAGGCGGCGTCAGTTTTCCCCAGCCATGCACGTGATAAACAAAGTGGAACGGCCCCTTAACGTCAAAATTCTCCGTTACTTTTATCCGTCCTTTCAGGCCATTTAACGGCACGCACCAGTTTTTATTACATAGCGTGACTTTCAGATTCGCCGGCGGCGGGGTAAGCAATTCTATGCGCCAGGCCACGTACGTCACCGGCAGTGCAGCCGCTACGCCGGAGGGCGCCACCAGTGCCGGACTGGTCGCCGTCTGCCCCCCGTGCGACAAGGTGACGCCGCCACTTTGCTGGCTCCATGAGCTGGCGGCGATGGATACCGGCGAAGTGGCCAGCATCAGCATGATTGCGAAAACGCGCCGCTTCACTCCTGCCCTCCGATAGTTGCCGTCATCTTGATGGTTCGGTTAGTGGCTAATTCCAGGTTTGACAACACCACCAGCTGCGGATACATACGGCGCAGGAAGTTGGACAACATCGCACGTAACGGCTGATTAACCAGCAGCACTGGCGTGACGCCGAGGGACTCCTGATGAACGATGGCGCGATCGGTCTGCTGCATCATTTTTTCCGCAATCCCCGGTTCAATCGCGCTGCCGCTCTGAATAGTCTGAATAAGAAGTTGTTCAAGCTGTAAATCCAGCCCGATCACCTGAATATCGCCGTCGCCCGGGAACCACTGCTGGGTAATCGCGCGCCCCAGCTGAATACGGACCAGCGCCGTGAGTTCATCCGGATCGGTTTGTGTTGAATAGGTCGCCAGCGTATCCACAATCGTGCGCATATCCCGGATAGGAATGCGTTCACTGAGTAAGTTTTGCAGCACCCGATGGAAAAGCGTCAGCGGAATGACGCCCGGGATCAGGTCCTCCACCAGTTTTGGCATCTCTTTATTCAGCCGTTCAAGCAGTTGAACCGTTTCCTGTCGGCTGAAAAGCTCACTGGTATTGATCGCAAGCAGGTGATTAAGGTGCGTGGCAATCACCGAGCTGGGGTCAACCACCGTATAGCCCAGCGTTTGCGCCTGTTCACGTAACCCTTCTTCAATCCACACGGCAGGCAAGCCAAAGGCTGGCTCATGGCACGGTGTCCCGGATAGTACCCCCTCCGCGCATCCCGGATTGATCGCCATCCACCGATCGGGCTGGGAGACGCCACGGCCAATCTCGACCCCTTTGAGTAAAATACGATAGTGGGTTGCGCCTAAATCCATATTGTCGCGAATATGGATTGAGGGGGGTAAAAAGCCCATCTCCTGTGCAAACTTTTTGCGGATACCGCGAATACGGGTCAGAAGCTGACCATTTTGCGTTTCATCGACCATTGGAATTAGGCGATAGCCCACTTCGAGGCGTAAAACGTCCTCCATTTTGACATCCTCCCAGGAAACCTCCGTCGCTCTGGCGGCCTCCTTCTGAGCTTCGTTCATAGCCCCATCACCGTCATTGATTTTTTTGGTCACACCGGGCGTACTGCCCGCCTTTTTCATCCACCAGGCGCCGGTAAACAGAACGGCGGCAAAGAATATAAAGACAAAAGAGGGCATGCCTGGAATCACCCCCAGCAGCCCAATCACCGTCGCGGCCAGCACCAGCACCTTCGAATCTTTAAACAGCTGACCAATCATCTGCTCACCCACATCCTGGTCGGTCGAGACGCGCGTCACGATGACACCGGCAGCGGTAGAGATGATCAATGCGGGGATTTGTGACACCAGGCCATCGCCAATGGTCAACAGGGTAAATGTTTGTCCTGCCTCAGCCAGCGTCATATCGTATTGCATCGTGCCGACCATCAAACCGCCGATGATGGTGATGGCCATAATGATCAGGCCTGCCACCGCATCACCGCGTACAAATTTACTAGCACCGTCCATAGAGCCGTAAAAATCGGCTTCCTGCGTGACGTTATTACGACGGATTTTTGCCTCGGCCTCTCCAATCAATCCGGCATTCAGATCAGCATCGATTGCCATTTGTTTGCCCGGCATCCCGTCGAGGACAAAGCGGGCCCCCACTTCCGCGATACGTCCTGCCCCTTTGGTGATAACCATAAAGTTAATGACGATAAGAATCGCGAACACGACAATGCCGATAGCAAAGTTGCCCCCTACCAGGAAGTGACCAAATGCTTCTACGACCTGGCCTGCCGCCCCGGCGCCCGTATGCCCATTCATCAAAATCACGCGGGTGGACGCGATATTCAACGCCAGGCGCAGCATGGTCGCAAACAGCAGCACGGTCGGAAATGCCGAGAAATCAAGGGTTTTCTGGGTAAACATCGCCACCATCAGTATCATGAGTGACAGGACGATGTTGAATGTAAACATCATGTCCAGGATGAACGCCGGCAGCGGCAAAATCATCATGGACAGGATCAACAGAATCAGTATTGGCCCGGCGAGAACCGCCCACTCAATCTGGTTAAGCGATGAAATAGTGAATTTAGTGGCGAGTTTAGCCATTACGTACGACTCTCAGTGTTGGGAGTAAAGTCCATCGATTCAGGTATAGACAGATTTTTGGGTTTCAAAGGCGTCACGCCGCCGACAGTTCGCCAACGCCGCAGGCCATATACCCAGGCAAGAACTTCGGCGACAGCGCTATATAATTCAACGGGAATAGGCTGTCCGGGCTCACAATGGCGATACAACGCGCGCGCGAGTGGAGGCGCTTCCAGCACGGGAATGCGATGCTTCCCCCCCTCTTCACGAATACGCAAGGCTAGCTCTCCGGCCCCCTTTGCCACCATGACCGGCGCAGCGTGCTCCCCCTCTTTGTAGCGAAGCGCTACGGAAAAATGCGTCGGGTTGGTAACGATCACATCCGCCGTGGGCAGATTCTGCATCATTCCACGGCGAGCCATATCGCGCTGTAGCTGTTTGATTCTGCTCTTAACCATGGGGTCACCCTCCGACTGCTTGTACTCGTCGCGGATCTCCTGGCGACTCATACGCAGCGTCTTCAGGTTGCTCAGGATCTGGTAAAAAATGTCATACCCCACCATGGGCAGCAGGGCGAGAATGACCATTAACAGACATCCCAGGATCAATTTACGGATATCGGCCAACCCCTCCCCCAACGAACCGTCGCCAATCTGGAGGAAAAAGGATTTATTGGCGAAGAGGTAAAACGCGCAGGCGCTGCAAACCAGAATGACCTTCAGGATACTGATAAGCAGTGTGGATACCGTCTGCCCGGAAAAGAGACGCTTGATGCCTGGAAGGGGATTGAGTTTTTTAAGATCGAACTTAATCAGCTTCTCAAGGGGAGGCACCCCGCCCAGCAGCATGGGCGCGGCCAGCGCGGTAAAAAACAGCGCCAGAATCAGGGTTAACAATGACTCGGCGCCCAGTTGCAGAAGCTGTGCGAAGCGCTTTAGCATGAGATCCGGCGCCTCGATATAATCATGATCAAATCTCAGGCCTGCCTGCAACATTACGGCAAGCTTTTGCATCATGTGGTCTCCAACGGACAGAAACACGCCCCATCCCACCAGCAACATAATCAGCGACGTTAATTCCCGAGAGCGCGGAATTTTCCCTTCTTTGCGCGCTTTTTGTCGTCGCTGGGGGGTGGGTTCTTCTGTTTTTTCTACATCATTGTCCTGGGACATCGCTTACCTGATTCCAGAAACGCGAAGCGTCAATCCACTCCGGGGACGGGCTTTGCGGTTACCGCTCTAAAAACCGAGACTGTCCAGCAGATCGTCAACCTGATCCTGAGTCGCAACGATCCCCGCTTTACCCTGATCGATTTGCGGGCCATTCAATAATGACGGGACCGCTTCGCGCATCGTGGGATCGGGCACATTTTCCAGTAGCACCTGCACAAGCTCTTTTTCGATATGCTCAATCAGCTTCATCATGCGCTGGATCACCTGGCCGGTCAGATCCTGAAAATCCTGGGCCATCATGATTTCCATCAGCTGCTCGTTGGTTTGGGCGCTATGGTGTCGCGTTATGTCGAAAAATTTCCGCGTATCAACCACCAGCGCTTGCGCATCAGAGAGTTCTATCGGATTTTCAAACCAGCCATTCCAGCGTGATTCGAGCGCTGCTGCGGTATCGTTCAGTTCATCCTGCAAGGGCCTTGCGACCTCCACGCAGGTCAATACCCGATCGGCTGCCTGGGACGTTTTGCCCACGACATAACTCAGGCGATCGCGCGCGTCCGGTATGGCCTCGGCCGCTTCGATAATTGCACGCTCAAGGCCAAGATTGGTTAATCCGTCACGCAGTAGTCGGGTTAGCTGACCGATGCGTGAAAAGATCTCCTGAGAGGAATCTTCGGCGGCTTTATTGGTCTCTGTAGTCATGCTTTACCATCCGAGCTTTTCGAAAATCTTGTTCAACTTTTCTTCCAGCGTCGCCGCGGTGAAAGGCTTCACGATATAACCACTTGCCCCGGCCTGCGCCGCCGCAATGATATTTTCCTTCTTAGCCTCCGCAGTCACCATCAGCACCGGCATCTGCCCCATCTTCGGATCTTTACGGATAGTGGTGAGCAGCTCCAGACCATCCATGTTCGGCATGTTCCAGTCGCTGATGACAAAATCGAACGTAGAATCCTGGAGTTTCGTCAGCGCATCCTGACCATCTTCAGCTTCTTCAACGTTGACAAAGCCCAGGTCTTTTAACAAGTTACGCACGATACGACGCATCGTGGCGAAATCGTCAACGACGAGGAAACGTAAATTTTTATCTGCCATATCTTTCCTGTAATACGAATAAATCTGCTAACGAAAAACGTCAAAAACGCATCGGGATCGTCATCAGATACGACGCGCCTGACCCACCACGTTTTTAAGCATCACCTGCGCAATATCTTCCACATCAACCACTTCGCATGCCCCCCCGAGGGCTATCGCTTCACGCGGCATACCAAATACCACACAACTTTTCTCACTTTGAGCAATGGTAAACGCCCCCGCATTTCGCATTGCGAGCATCCCCTTTGCCCCATCCGCGCCCATGCCGGTAAGAATGGCGCCCAAGGCATTTTTCCCCGCTAAGGCAGCAACGGAATGGAAAAGAACATCTACAGAGGGACGGTGCCGGTTCACCGGCGGCGCGTCGGTAATGCGAACATGATAGTTAGCGCCGCTGCGAACCAGCTCCATATGTCTGGCTCCCGGCGCAATGTAGGCATGGCCCGGCAATACGCGGTCGCCATCTTCAGCCTCTTTCACCGATATCTGGCATAACTTATCGAGACGCATCGCGAAAGAGTGGGTAAAACCCGCCGGCATATGCTGAACCACAACAATACCTGGGCAGGTTCTCGGCAATGGCGTTAACACTTTACGCAGGGCTTCCGTTCCACCAGTGGACGATCCAATAGCGAGCAGTTTTTCACTTCCGACCAGCGGGCTGGAAATGACCTTGACCTCTGAAGACGCCGCTGCACGCTGCCGAACCTGTGCGGATGAGGCGATGCGAATTTTCTCAGCGATAAGATCGCTATAGCGTTCCATGCCTTCGCGCAGGCCAAGCTGCGGCTTTGTCACAAAGTCCACCGCCCCCAGTTCAAGCGCGCTTAAGGTAATTTCCGAGCCCTTGCTGGTCAGGGAGGAAATCATCACCACGGGCATGGGTCTGAGACGCATCAGCCTTTCTAAAAATTCCAGTCCGTCCATACGAGGCATTTCCACGTCCAGCGTAAGCACGTCAGGATTGAAACGTTTGATCAAATCACGAGCAACGATCGGATCGGGAGCCGTCGCGACCATTTCCATATCGGGATGGCGATTGACAATCGTGGTCATGATTTCGCGGATTAATGCTGAATCATCAACGCACAGGACTCTAATTTTTCTCATTTTTGATCTTCTAATAGGTAATAAACCGACTGGCCGCGTAAGCGAAATGGAACTTTGCCATTAACGATACTTTCGGAATGACCAAGGAATAAGAGCCCACCTTTTTTCAGCATTTTAGAGAAACGCAGCAAGAGCCGCTCCTGCGTTTTTTGCTCGAAATAAATGAGAATGTTTCGGCAAAAAATCGCATCGAACTGCTCTGGAATATCCCAGTGCTGATCCATCAAGTTCAGCTGCTGGTAATGGATGGTATCCAGCAATTCTTTACGTACTTTTACAAGATTGCTCTGGGCTCCGGTTCCTTTAAGGAAATATTTTTTCTTATGTCCTTCGCTTATATTCTGTAAATCTTCAAGCTGGTAGATGCCATTTTTGGCCTTCGTCAGCACATCCGTATCAATATCCGTCGCCCAGACGCGCGGCCCGCTGTAGCTATTGTCCAGCACATCATTTAACGTCATGGCAATCGAACAAGGCTCTTCTCCTGTCGACGATGCCGTACACCACACGCTATAATTGCCTCTTCGTCTCCTGGCGTGCTCGGCCAAAACAGGAAAATGGTAACCTTCACGAAAGAAAGAGGTTAAGTTTGTTGTCAGAGCATTAACGAAACACTGCCACTCCGGATCTTTATGATTACTTTCCAGTCGGGCAATATACTCATTAAAGGTGGAAATTTTTAACTCACGAAGTCGACGGGAAAGACGGTTATACACCATTTCATTCTTCTGATCTGAAAGAACGATACCAGCATGTCGGTATATCAGCTCAGCAACTTTCTTGAACTCCTGGGCGCTAATACTGCTTTGAATTTTATACATTTTTATCAATCACTTATATCAATACGCCTGCTCACTGAAACATGCTGAGAAAAAAAGATTAACCAGAGTCAAATCCAGCCCGATACGGGCAAGATAATGGAAACACCCACCTGTTAACGCCGCTATTATCGACAGGTGATTAACAAATAAACCTGGGAGCACGCTATTAAATAGCCATACTCATGATTTCCTGATATGCGGAAACCATTTTATTTCTGACTTGCGTACCAAATTTAAATGCCATTGAAGACTTTTGCAGCGACACCATGACATCACTCAATTCCATGTCAGTATCGCCCGTAACAAACCGTTCTGCCTGGCTACGCGACTCGGTCTGCATAGCGCTTATTTTATCGAGACTGGCGCTGAGAACATTAGAAAACGCCCCCGTCTCTGCGGTTCTGTTAAAGTACGCCGGGCTATTATTTAAGGAGGCATGTGCAATTTGCTTTGCCTGCATTTGCATTTGCCCGATCACGCTATTCATTCCTTCAAGCGACATTATTAACAGCCCTTATGCATAATAATAAAAAAACCATAACTCACTACTCATACTCTATCACACCCTGCTTCCGTGAGAATAATCCGATAAGCTGTCATAAGTTTCAGCTTATCGAAACTTAAAAAAAAAGTATTTCATCGATAATACACATGCGGAACTGCAAGGCATGCTCCTCATATATATTGACTTATGACATCACGGTTCCGGACGCTGGTTCGCAACATTGCAACAGGAATTTCACAGGAAAACGGCATGACTGCCACAACTAATAACGTAACCCAGGCTAGTGCAGCGAACTTAAAAGCGGCGTTTGAACGCTTTCGTGCGAATCCGAAAATACTGTTTCTGATTGCTGCGGCTGCATCTATTTCTATAGTTATTGCACTTATCCTCTGGGCACAAAAGCCAGAATATCGGGTGCTCTTCAGTAACATTAGCGATCAGGATGGTGGCTCGATAGTCGCGCAGCTTGGCCAAATGAATATCCCTTACCGCTTCTCCGGTGGGGGAGGTGCGATTATGGTACCTGCGGATCAGGTCCATGAGGCTCGTCTCAAGCTGGCGCAGCAGGGCTTACCCAAAGGGGGCGCTGTTGGCTTTGAATTGCTGGATCAGGAACGGTTCGGCATCAGCCAGTTCAGTGAGCAAATTAACTACCAGCGCGCTCTGGAGGGTGAGCTGGCGCGCACAATTGAAACGCTCGGCCCGGTCGTCAGCGCCCGTATCCATCTGGCGATACCGAAGCCGTCGCTGTTTGTTCGCGAAAAAAAGCATCCTTCAGCCTCCATTACGTTACAGCTGCATGCTGGCCGTTCTCTCGATCAAAGCCAGGTCAGCGCGATCACCTGGCTTGTATCCAGCGCTGTTCCGGGATTGACGGCCGAAAACGTCACCCTGGTGGACCAGCATGGCAATCTGATGACCATCACCGGCTCCCAGGCGCAGCAAACGTCACAGCTTAAATACACCACCGAGATAGAAGCGGATTACCGTCAGCGCATCCACTCTATTCTGGCCCCCATTGTCGGCAGCAAAAACGTCAAGGCTCAGGTCACGGCGCAGATTGATTTCACCCATATGGAACAGACGTCTGAACAGTTCCAGCCAAACGCCGCCCCTGACAAAAAAGCGGTCCGTAGCCAGCAAATCAGCGGCTCGCAGCAGGGCGGCGCGTCTGCGGCCAGCGGCGTGCCGGGCGCATTGAGTAATTTGCCGCCGACGCCGTCATCGGCACCGCTTGAGGAGCCTGCGCGAACGCAAAATAACGAAGCCAGTACGGCTACGCCAAAAAACAGATCGGCTGAGGCTGCCCAGGCAAAAGTGCCTTATAACTCGCGAAATGATGAAACCACGAACTATGAGCTTGACCGCACGCTAACGCATACCAAACGTAGCACGGGAACGATTGAGCGACTCTCGGTCGCGGTCGTGGTGAACTGGCTACCCGATAGCGAAGGTAACAGCAAAGCATTAAGTCAGGAACAGCTCACGCAAATCAACGCCCTGATTAAAGAGGCTATCGGTTTTAATGCCGCGCGTGGCGACACCGTCAATGTGGTCAACTCGCCGTTTACTGACGCGGACCAGGAAGAAGAACCGCCGTTCTGGAAAGAACCGAGCTTCATTGATCTCATGCAGTCAATGGCGCGCTATGCCTTTATCGCCATCGTCGCCTGGGTGCTATGGCGCAAGCTGGTACAGCCGTTCTGGATGAAACATCAGGAACTTGCGCTACAGCGTCTTGAGCTGGAAAAAGAGGCTCGCCAGGCCGAACTGGACGCGCACGCGCAGAAGAAAGAGAACATGCTGAAGAAGAAAGCTCATCAGCGTGCTGAAGCAGAAATTAACTCGCATGAACTCCGGAAAATGGCTGATAACGAACCGCAGGTGATCGCGCTCGTTATGCGTCAGTGGATTAATAAGGAGATGAAATAACGATGAATGCCTTTGAAAGAAGTGCCATTGTCATGCTTACGCTCGGTGATGAACGTGCGGCAGAAGTGTTCAAGCATCTCAACACCCATGAAGTGACGCAAATCAGCGCTGCCATGGTCAATATCCAGGGGTTCACGCACGAAGAGCTGGCAAAGGTGCTGGAGGATTTTCATAAGGACGCCACGGAGCTCGCCGCCCTGACAGTCAATGCCAACGACTACCTTCGCAGTGCGCTGGTTAAAGCATTAGGTGAAGAGCGCGCCGCCAGCCTGCTTGAAGACTTACTGGAGTCGCAGAACAGCAATAACGGTATCGAAACGCTCAACTTCATGGAGCCGCAGCTGGTTTACGACCTGATCCGCGACGAGCATCCGCAGATTATTGCCACGATTCTGGTCCACCTCAAGCGTGCGCAGGCCGCCGATATTTTGTCGAGATTCGAAGAGCGTGAACGCAACGACATCATGCTGCGTATCGCGACATTCGGTGGCGTTCAGCCGGCGGCGCTGCAAGAGTTGACCGAAGTGTTGAATACGCTGCTCCATGGCCAGAACCTGAAACGCAGCAAAATGGGCGGTGTTCGTCCTGCGGCAGAAATCCTCAACCTGATGAAATCTCAGATTGAAGAGGCGGCTATTGAGGCCGTGCGTAAATTCGACAGCGAGCTGGCGCAGAAAATCATTGATGAGATGTTCCTGTTTGAAAATCTTATCGAAGTCGAAGATCGGGGCATCCAGCGTATTCTTCAGGAAGTGGACAACGAGTCGCTGATCATTGCCCTTAAAGGTTCAGAACAGCCGCTTCGCGATAAATTCTTCCGCAATATGTCGAAACGTCAGGCTGACATCATGCTGGAAGACCTGAACTCCCGCGGTCCTGTGCGCATGTCTCAGGTTGAAGCTGAACAGAAAAATATTCTTGTCGTGGTACGCCGTCTGGCAGAGCAAGGCGAAGTCGTCATAGGTGGCAGCGAGGATGTCTATGTCTGATTTACATAATGAGACCGGGTGGTCGAAGTGGATGCCCGGCGATTTTCGCGAAAACGCCATTAATCCCGAACCCCGTGCGCCTCAGCCGGAGCCGCCGCGCGGCCCGTCTGAAGAAATGATTCAGGAGGAGATCGGCCGCCTACGTCAGCAAGCGGAGCAAAAGGGGTACGCCGACGGCGAGCAGCGCGGCTACAAAGAGGGGCATGAAAAGGGCTATAACGAGGGCTTTGAAGCAGGGCGTGAAGCCGGGCTTGCACAGGGAAAAGAGGCGCAGCAGGAGGTCATTCACCGCCTGAACCAGCTGTTCGAGGAGGTACGCCTCTCTCTTGATAATCTCGACGTCATCATTCCCTCCCGACTGATGCAGATATCCATTGAGGCCGTACATGCGTTGGTAGGTAAGCAGATTTCCATCAATACCGAAGCGTTAAAACAGAATATCGATACCTTGCTCGCCGAGGAGAAATGGCTCAAGGGCGACATCATGCTGTGGCTCAACGAGGCGGACAAAACGCTGCTTGAAAACGAGCTTGCAGACAAACTCGCCCAGCAGGGCTGGCAGATCGGCGTCGACCCCAACATCCTGCCGGGCAGCTGCCGGGTCACCTCCGCCGAAGGCGAACTGGATGCGACCCTCAACACCCGCCTGGAGGCGTTGTACAACCTTGCCCGCGAGGAGTGCAAACTGTGAGTTCACGCCTCAAACAATGGCTAAACACCCTGGATAACGTTGAGCAGAAAATCCAACAGCTTCCAGCCGTCATGCATTATGGCAAGCTGGTGCGGGCCACCGGGCTGGTTATGGAGGCGGTAGGTCTTAAGCTTCCTATCGGTACCCCTTGCCTGGTCGAGCGGGATCGCGCCGGTGTGATCGATCGGGTCGCCTGCGAGGTTGTCGGTTTTTCCGGCAATATTTTGTATCTGATGCCACTGGAAAATATGGACGGTATTGTGCCCGGCGCGCGAGTGTTCGCGCGTAACAACGCGGCAACGCGCCAGCTTCCGCTGGGGCCGGAGCTGCTTGGCCGGGTGTTAGGTGCCGATGCGAGCCCTCTTGATGGTCTCCCACCTCCTCCGTGTCGGCAACACGGCACGCTCTTTAGCGAACCGTTTAACCCGTTGCGACGCCATCCGATTAAAAGCGTCCTCGACGTAGGCGTGCGCCCGATTAATGGACTCCTTACCGTCGGCCGCGGTCAACGTATGGGGCTGTTTGCAGGTTCAGGCGTAGGGAAAAGCGTCTTGCTGGGCATGATGGCCCGTTTCACCAAAGCGGACGTGATTGTCGTGGGGCTTATCGGCGAGCGTGGCCGCGAAGTGAAAGACTTCATTGAAAACATTCTCGGCCAGGAAGGGCTGGCGCGTTCGGTTGTTATCGCAGCGCCTGCCGACGTCTCTCCCCTGCTACGTATGCAAGGCGCAGAATACGCCACGCGCATTGCGGAAGATTATCGCGATCGCGGCATGGATGTGCTGCTGATCATGGATTCACTTACCCGTTACGCCATGGCGCAGCGCGAAATTGCGCTGGCCATCGGCGAACCGCCCGCGACCAAAGGCTATCCACCCTCGGTATTTGCAAAACTGCCCGCGCTGGTTGAACGCGCGGGCAACGGCATCTCGGGAGGGGGCTCGATCACGGCATTTTATACGGTGTTGACAGAGGGCGACGATCAACAGGATCCGATTGCAGATTCTGCCCGCGCCATTCTGGATGGCCATATCGTTCTCTCAAGGCGCCTGGCGGAAGCGGGCCACTATCCGGCCATCGATATTGAAGCCTCCATCAGCCGCGTAATGAGTGAACTGGTTGATAAAGCCCAGTTCAGCAAGGTGCAGCGATTCAAGCAGCAGCTTTCCATCCACCAGAGGAACCGCGATCTTATTAGCGTCGGTGCCTATGCCAGCGGCAGCGATCCGTTACTGGATGCGGCTATTGCCAACTATCCCCGGATGGAAGCCTATTTGCAGCAGTCCATTCACGACAGCTGTAGCTATGAAGAGGCAATAAGTGCCCTTACCGCAATTTTCCCGGATCAATCGGCCTGAATATAGCGACGCATGAAAAATATCACTCCCTTAGAAATGCTACGCCAGCAGGCGGCTAAAAAGCTCGACGATACCGCCAGCGAACTGGGTAAAGCGCAGCAGGCCTATCAGAACGCGTTATCCCAACAAGACATGCTGAGGCGCTACCAGGAAGAATACCGCAAAAAGATGCACTCGGGCCTGACCGGACAGGGGCTGAAGGTCCATGACCTTGTGGTGCAGAATGCCTTTATCAGCAGCCTTCATAACGTCATCAATCAGCAAAAAAATCACGTTCAGCAATGTCATAAAAGCGTGAATCACTCTTTATCAGCCTGGCGCAGCGATAAGCAGCGATTAAACGCCTTCGAGACGCTGAAAAATCGCAACGATGCCGCGCTGTTGTTAGCAGAAAATCGTCGCGATCAAAAACTCATGGATGAATTTGCACAACGTATAAGTTACGGGAAAAAAACATTATGAATGTCTTACCGCTAGTGATGTTAAATGCCAATGAGCCCGCGGCGACGCAGGCTGTCGACGGTGGGCCAATGGCAGATGCGCCGCTCTTCACGCTGGCATTGAATGAAAAGCTTTCGATGGGAGAGCCGTCCCTTCACCCGGCGCTGACCGGGCAGGCGCTGGATCTGCAAGAGGATTACGCAGCCGCTGACGTCATCATCGGGTCGCTGCCGGCAGACAGCCTGCCCACCCCGCCAGACACCCTGAATACATTGCCTGCTGACGTCATGCATACCATGCAGATGCTTCACCATCCGGCCTCAACGGTCTCCGCGGTGACGCCAGCACCGGCTACCGTGACCGAGAGCGCCGCCTCCCCCCTGACGCCCACAGCAGACGAGATCCCTGCAAACAGGCTGAACGACGCCCGCGGTATCGACAATGTGAGCATGATGAGTGCCAGTCAGAGCACGGCCGCAGTGACGGATACCGTAGAGAGCGCAAAGACGTCGGCGTTATGGGTTCCCTCCCGACCGGAAGATAAGCATAACCGGGATAAGACAAACCAGACGACCAGCCAGCCTCATAAAGAGGTAGACGCGCACAGGACGCGTTCTTCCACCGCCAGCCCAAGCGTTACGCCTCCGTCAGACGAGGCTCGGTCTGTCGTACCGGCGGCCACACCTTCTGCCGTGAGCCATGCGGTGGCGTCGACACCGTTTATTCCGGCGGCTAAACCTGACGCTGCGCCAGCCCCCCTGCAAACGCCTACCGTTGCTCCCCCCGCAACGCTGGAGATGTCAGTCGGCTCAACGTCCTGGCAAAATATGCTGAATCAACACATCACCTACTTTACTCGCAGCGGTATTCATAACGCCGAGTTGCGCCTTCATCCGGAAGAGCTGGGAACACTGCGGGTCAACTTACGTTTAAATAGCGACGTCGCCAACATTCACTTCATGTCAGACAATCAGCAGGTACGAGCAATGCTGGAATCTGCCATGCCCGGATTACGCCACTCGCTCGCGGAATCAGGCATTCAGCTTGAACAGGGAAGTATTGGCTCAGACGAATCAGCTGGCCATTTATTTGAAAACACCTCCGAACAGCAGGGCAACGGGCATGAACAAGAGCACCTTAGCGCTGGACAAAATATCATTAACGAGGAAGAGAAAATGCCCCGAAAAATAGTTACAGTCGATGGTGGAATAAGTCTGTTTGCCTGATCGTCGGCAAACTTAAAAAATATCGTCAATAATTTCCCCTTTTTAGCGAATTGCTGTTTCAGGGCGGTGTAATAGAATATACCGCTAATTTATTCTATTGGTTTTTTTTCTGCACTGCATTTTTTTAACAAGGTTTTCATATAATGGCAAAAAATAAGCAAGATACCTCTGGTGGTAAAAAAGGGAATTTCCTCATCATTGCACTCCTTGTTTTGATCATCGCCGGAATGGGTGCAGCGATGGGATACATTTTCCTGGAGATGAAAAAACTTAAAACGGAGGGTGTGGTCGTCACTCAAGCGCCAGCCGAATTGCCTTCGCCTGATTATGTCAATCTGGAACCATTTACCGTCAGCCTTACGCCGACAGAGAATGAGAGCGACCGGGTGCTCTATGTCGGCCTGACGTTAAAGGTTAACGACAAGCAGACCAAAGAAGCGATAGAGAAATATTTACCTGAAATCCGCAGCAGATTACTGCTTCTTTTTTCTAAACAGAAATCAGACAGCATTTCGACGGACGAAGGTAAAACAAACCTCATCAATGATATCAAAAAAACGCTCAGTCTCCCCTCTGCTGGCGTCCAGCCAATTGTGGTTAATGATGTGTTATTTAACGCTTTCATCATACGGTAATCACCATGTCAGACAGTATCTTATCGCAGGATGAGATTGACCGTCTCCTGAATGGGGGCAGCGCAATCGAAAATGAACCTGGTGACAATAAAGTGGAACTGGGCTCAGATATTCGTCCTTACGATCCCAATACGCAGCGTCGCGTTATTCGTGAACGCTTACACTCGCTTGAAATAATTAACGAACGTTTCTCAAGACAGTTTCGTATTGGGCTTTTTAACCTGTTAAGGCGCAGTACTGATATCACGGCCGGAAATATAAAGATTCAACCCTATTATGAGTTTGCGCGGAACCTTCCTGTTCCGACCAACCTTAATCTGGTTCATCTTAATCCGTTACGCGGCACATCGCTGTTTGTCTTTTCGCCGAATCTGGTCTTTATCGCCGTGGATAACCTGTTCGGCGGAGAGGGCCGTTTTCCGACGAAGGCCGACGGACGTGAATTTACACCGACAGAACAGCGAATTATCAATCGCATTCTCCAGATGGCGCTTGAAGCCTATGAGTACGCCTGGAGCCGTATATTCAAGCTCAAAACAGAGTACGTCAGGGCAGAGGTACAGGTGAAGTTCACCAACATCACCTCTTCACCCAATGACATTGTGGTAACCACGCCTTTTCAGGTTGAAATTGGTCCTCACAGCGGCACGTTTGATATTTGCATTCCGTTTAGCATGATTGAGCCGCTGCGTGAGCTGCTGTCTAACCCGCCGATGGAAAACTCACGGCAGGAAGACCGCGCTTGGCGGAACTCCCTGGTATCACAGGTCAGAGAGAGCGAGCTGGAACTTGTTGCCAATTTTGCAGAATTGCAGACCAAGCTGTCGCATATTCTGAAACTGCAAAAAGGGGACATTATTCCTCTCGAAAAACCAGAAACAATTAAAGCCATGATCGATGGCGTACCCGTGCTGTCTGGAAAATATGGGGCTCAGGATAACCAGTACGCGCTCAAAGTAGAGCAGTTAATCAGTCCCGCTTTAGCATCGTTCAAGAAGGAGTAATACGCCATGGTTGATACCACCTCATCGCCAGAAGATGAAAAGCAATCTATCAACAGCCTTTGGGGAGAAGCAATGAGCGAGCAGATGGTCGCCGAAGCGTCTGCTGCTGCCAGCCTGGATACCCCGGACCATCTCAGTGAAAAATTACCTGACGGTCTCGATCTGATTTTAGATATTCCGGTAAAGCTGACCGTTGAACTGGGCCGCACAAAAATGACGATCAAGGAGTTGCTGCGCCTGAGCCAGGGGGCAGTTATTACGCTTGATGGGTTTGCGGGTGAACCTCTCGACATCCTTATCAATGGTTATTTGATTGCCCAAGGGGAAGTGGTCGTTGTCTCGGATAAATTTGGTATCCGTATTACTGACATTATCACCCCATCTGAACGAATGGGCCGTCTGAGTCGATAAATGCATAGTTCTCACTCTACAACACAGATGCCATCAGCGGTGACAACGCTTCCCAGCGGGGGCGAAATGTTCATCAACATTGCTGGCGCCCTGCTCATTATCCTGCTTGCCATTATGGTAACGGCATGGCTGGTGCGACGCTGCGGCGTCGTACCCCATCGGCTTAAGGGGCAAAAAGGGTTAGCGATAGTCACCACCTTATCGGTAGGGCAGCGTGAGCGGATCGTGCTGGTCAATGCCGCGGGGGAATGGCTGCTGCTTGGGGTGACCGCTAATCACATCACGCTTCTCGCTACGCTTGATAAGGACGCCATGCAGCAGGTCTCCAGCGAGCCCTCCCCTGCTCTTTTTCAGAATTTTTTGATGCAAAAACTGGCGAAGAACAAGCATGACTAAGCTATCCTCCTTACGCGTATGTCGCCGGCACACCGCCGTACTGTTAACCCTCACGCTGCTGTCCCTTTGCTTCAGTAATAGCGTACTTGCCGCGGGCACCGACTTGCTGATTGCCCATGATGCAAAAGGCAATGACTGGTCGTTATCGGTTCAGACACTGGTGGTTTTAACGTCCCTGACGCTTTTACCCGCGATGCTGCTGATGATGACCGGCTTCACCCGTATTATCATCGTGCTTGGGCTACTTCGTCAGGCGCTCGGCACCCCGTCAACGCCCCCGAACCAGGTTTTACTCGGGCTGGCGCTGTTTTTAACTTTTTTTGTGATGTCGCCTGTTTTTGAAAAGGTTTATGACGTCGCCTGGCAACCGCTGGTGGAAGAAAAAATCACGATGCCCACCGCTATTGAGCGTGCCGCAACGCCATTGCGCGCCTTTATGCTGGAACATACGCGGGAAGCGGATCTCGCGCTGTATGCCCGTCTGGCAAAGGAGGAGGCATTCGCCAGCCAGAATGACGTCCCGATGCGTGTACTGTTACCCGCGTTTGTTACCAGCGAACTGAAAACGGCATTCCAGATCGGCTTCACCATCTTCATCCCCTTCTTAATTATCGACTTAGTGGTAGCCAGCGTCCTGATGGCGCTGGGTATGATGATGCTTCCCCCTGCGACGATCTCTCTGCCCTTTAAGCTGATGTTATTTGTGCTTGTTGATGGCTGGCAATTACTGGTCGGATCGCTGGCGCAAAGTTTCTTTATTTAACGAAGAGCACATATGACTCCTGAACATGTCATGGAAATGGGCCACCAGGCCGTGAAAGTTGCGCTGATGGTTTCCGCGCCGCTGCTTATTGCGGCTCTGGTGACGGGGCTTATCATCAGTATTCTTCAGGCATCCACTCAGATAAACGAGATGACGCTCTCTTTCATACCTAAAATTATTGCGGTCGTCGTCGCCGCAATATGCCTGGGTCCGTGGATGCTGACGACGCTGCTCGATTACATGCGGACGCTTTTTTCAGGCATCCCTTATATCATCGGTTAACTATGGTCACGCTTCCGGTTGACGCGCTTTACCAACAATTAAGTCATATCATCTGGCCAGCCATCCGAGTTCTGGCACTCTTTACCTCTGCACCCGTCTTTAGCGATTCGAGTATTCCCAAAAGGGTAAAGATTTTTTTAGCCTTGCTTATTACGCTGTTGATTGCGCCACAGCAGCCTTTACACCCTATTCCGATCTTCTCATGGCAAGGCATAGGCGAAGCGGTACAACAGTTTCTTATCGGTATTGCGATAGGGTTATGCCTACAGCTGATTTTTGTAGCGGTAAGAACCGGCGGCGAAATCATGGGGATGCAGATGGGGCTTTCATTCGCCATGATGTATGACCATGCGAATGGTACCAATATGCCCGTTATCGCAAGGATCCTTAACCTTTTCGTGACGCTACTTTTTCTTTCCTTCAATGGACACCTGTTCCTGCTTTCGGCAGTCTCGGCAAGCTTTGACATTCTGCCTGTTGGCATAGGACCGCTTAACAGCGGTGGCTTCAACTATGTGACGCATATCGCCAGCATGATATTTATGAGCGGGTTAATGCTCAGTCTGCCCATCGTTGCGCTTCTGCTGCTGATTAACCTCACGCTCGGTTTGCTTAATCGCCTTACGCCACAGCTATCTATCTTCGTGGTGGGCTTTCCTGTGACGCTTATCGTCGGCATTTTGTCGCTATCGATCATCATGCATAAGTTTGCCCCTTTCGTCGAAAGGCTAATAGCCCAGTCTTTTGAATATATGTCGACAATGCTGTTGTACTTCAGCTATGCCTCGGGCACGTAATAACGCCAAATCATCCAGCAAACCCTGCAAAAACGCCCACCTTTCGCGCCTTCTCTTGTGATTACAATAAAGAATAAAAATCGGCTGGTTATAATTAAAAAATTTATCCGCACCAGAGTCTGTCGCAATCAGAATATAAACGCACACTCTTGACGACAATAATAAAAATAGCGCTATAGCGTCATTAAAAATGAGAATTTATGGAGATAGATTTAAATAAATCTATATCTTTATACGGTTCCTTACATATCCAGATCGAATCCTCCGATCGATGAATGCTCATTGATAGGGATTATCAATGAGCGCCCATCGATCGGTAATACCAATAAACAAGCAAATGCATCAGGATATTTGACTTACTGTAATTGCGCTTTAAACTAGAATAGTTACCTCACCATACACTCTATTTATTTTAGCGTATTTATTCTTCAGTGCTGGAGAGGGTGAACGCTGTTCTCAGACAGTATTCTTACTTATAAACAATAACGTAAGAAATAGCGCCAAAAATGGTTTTATATATTTAATTGAGATTGCAATTACGAAATAAAGAATCATGCATCACGCGTTTTCAAAACGAACATATGTACATTACCTCTGTTAATATTTAACACAAGCAATTCATAATATGTACAATGCATTCACATTTAACCGGACGGGCAGACAATATATTAAGGAAAAATGATGACATCAGGTAACGTTATGCCATCACCATTTTCAGAGGTATCGGATAACCGGGCCCTGCTTCAGAACGCCATTGAGAAAGGGGAGTTCGTTCCCTATTATCAGCCCATGATATGTGCAAACACAGGTCTTATCGCCGGCGCTGAAGCACTCGTCAGATGGGAGCATCAGACACTGGGGCTTATCATGCCTGGCGCATTCCTGCCGCAGGTCGAGCAACACAGTTTACTCATTCCTATGACGATCAGTTTACTGGACAGAATAAAACAAGATCTGCTCTCTATCGCAGAAAAGCTGCCTGAAGGTTTCAATGTCTCAATGAATATTACGGCGGACATGTTACTTGACGAAGCATTCTGTAGACGTCTGGCTCACGGCATTTCCGAATTACATAACTATGACATCATTTTTACCATCGAAATCATCGAAAGCCATCAGCAAACAACGCTGAACAATATCAAGGATAAGATAGGTCAGTTCCGCGATCTTGGCGCGATGATTGCGCTGGATGATTTTGGCACTGGCAATTCCAACTTCAGCAGCCTGACAAAAATCAAACCTGACTTCATCAAAATCGATCGTGGATTTGTCGCTGGCATCGGTAATAATAAGTCCTGCGAAGCCATCATTCATGCCATCACCGACATATCCAATACGCTTAAGCTGTCACTTATCTCAGAAGGTGTTGAGGAGCAGGAGCAAATCAGTTATCTCAAAGAGTTAGGCGTAGAATTTTTTCAAGGGTTTTACTTTAGCAAAGCGCTCTCCCACCAAAATTTCCTTACTTATCTGAACAAGGTTAACCACTCGTGAGTTAACCTCAGGAAGAAGTGGCATTGGCATTTAATAAAAAAAGCGACTTCTGCCGCTTTTTTTATTATTTAAATTTTACTTCCTGTCTTTAATACTGCTTTCCGCCAGCCATACCAGCATTTTTAAACTCGCTGAATAGTAGTCGTCGCTGGTCTCGATGGTCGGTTCACCGATACGATATCCCATCGTAAAATCACGCACGGCCAATAACCCGCCCTTCATACTATAGGGTGCGCGTTCGTTCGAGACGACGTTGACCCACGCCGGGGTTGCCTCTCGTGGAAAAGCGCCCCACCAGGTACGCCAGGGAACAAGCAGCGGTGACGCCGAATCCTGCCATTTTATATAAAGCGGAATACGGATGGCGTCGTAGCTGAATCTGGCGGGCCATTCAGGTGCTGGCGAAACCTGCGCGGAGGGCGTCAGCCTGATCCAGTCAGTGGGCAGCTTTGACTGCCCCCAACGCATGTTCTCCAGCAGCGCCTTTCCATCAGCGATTAATTCTCGCCAGGTTCTGAGATAACTGCGCCGGGCAAAATCTTCCCACGCGGGAAATATAAAGTATGATGGATTAAGCGTGATAAAGTTTTTATGCTCAAAACCCGCCGAGCCGGGCAACATGACCTGTTTGCTGGCATAGCGCCGCGTGGCATGCTTGAGCAATGCATGGGTAATATTATCGGAGGCCTGAATATACTTTTTCTCTTTCCAGCGCTCGCCCGCTTTCAGTAAAGCCCAGCCAATAAACATATCGCCGTCGGTGGCGTTATTTTTATCTGCGATGGGATCTTCTGCACCAGGATCGTAACGCCAGTAAAAAAGACCGCTTTTCGGATCCTGCAAATGGGTTCGCGTCCAGTTCCACATACTGTCGAAGCTGGCACGATCGTTATTCGCCACCGCCATCATCATGGCGAACCCCTGGCCTTCGGTGTGGGAGATATTATTGTTCCCGGTATCAATAATGCGCCCGTCCGTATTGAGAAAACGGAGCTTATACGCCTCCCATGCCGGTCCGGCCTGCGTCGGCCCGGAGAAGGTGAGTAAAGACGTTAAGAGGAGCGAAGAGATAAATCCTGAAGTTACTTTTTTTTCCATATTACGTATCAGCCGAATGATAACAATAGAAATGTATACAGTCCGAAATGAGGGGGGACTCCCTGCGCAGAGAGAAATGTGGCTTTCCACTCTGTACCTGAATGAGTCGAGAAAACAGTCCCTCAAGCACCGCTGAGAAGGCATGTCTCCACCTCAGGTGTCTTTCTCTGTCCGCGACCGATGGCGCGGCATAATGATCAATTCGCAGGCTCGCCTGGCCGACAACGATGGCAATCTCGCCCCACCCGAAACGGCTGAACAGCGCGTTGATGTGTGACTGAAGTGCATCAACGGTGTCAGAGGGCGGCAGAGGAAACGCATCCGCCAGCGCTTCGCCGGCAGCGCGCAGCAGAGGTATCCCTTCGTCCTCGCCGTCCCGGTCCACTATCTTCTCGAACAGCGCCGCGGTAAGTTCAAACCAGCCCGCTGGCTTTTGCTGTTGACGAAACCATGCCAGCTCCATCTGCCTGTAATCGTTATCCGCCATCATTGACCTCCAGGGGTATAGCGTAGCCACAGCGACGCGGAGCTTTCGTTGTAATCACCAAAGGTGTCATAACCCAGCTCGCCGCCGATCCTTATCGCGTTGTTTAGGTAGTAATCAGCCCCCGCCCTGAAGGAGTAGCCGATACCGTTTTTCGACGAACCTTCATAGCGGGCTTCTTTGGCAAAACCGGCGTCCGCGGCGTCCTGCAGGATGCTCTGCCACTGAGGCCTGGTGGGGAAGTAATCGCTTGGATCCTGAGTCCAGGACTGGAAGCCGACAGAACCGCCCAACGCGATCTGCCAGCGGTCAAAACGGTGGCTATAGTCGACGGGTAAGGAGACGCTGAAGTAGCGTTGAGGACTGAAATAGCCTCCCTGACCAAAGGTAAAATGACTCAGGTTGCGCTTGTAGCTCATCCATCCCAGGTTCATTCCGGTTTGCAGCGTTTCGTCGGCTGTTTTTAACGGCCTGAAATAGACCCCTGTATTAAGGGCCAGGCTGCTGTTACTGGCGACGTTTTCTCCCAGGTAGCGATAAGCGCCTGCGCCGATGTACATACCCGCATCACCGTTGTCATAATTTAACTGCGCCGCGATGCCGTTTTTCGTTACCCCACCCCAGGTTTCACCCGAGTAGCTATCTGTTAATCCAGACCAGGAGAGCAGGCTGTCGGTCACCGCCCGGCGCTCAGCCTTAACGTCAAGGCTGAGCTGGTTGCCTAATTTAGGCTGCCAGCTCAGCCCGCCCACCACATCACTTTGCTTCAGACCCGCTGTCGTCGTGCCAATATCAAAGAGATAATCTGGCCCCCCAAAAGCAAACGCCAGCTCAACCCCGTCCGCCTTATGGCTATCGGTCGACATAGGCCCGGCGTCGTTAACATTATTTTTCAGGGAAGAAGAGGCGAGATAGCGCGCCACCTGACCGCCATCAAGCTGTTTTAGCTTCGCCAGATAGGCCTGCATTTCGGGCTGGGTAAGATTGCTGTTTACGGTATCCGGGAGAGTCAGGCCTGCCAGCGTTTCGGCGCCCGGGTTGGCGGCAAACCATGCTTCACGCTGAGCGGAGTCCATCGCCGCCAGACGCTGTTTTTCGTTACGTATAGTGGTGAGCAGGTTGGATGTCGCGTTGGCCAACGCATGACTGCCATGACGCCTCCAGGCATCACCGGAAGCGCTGCCCGCATTGAGCGATACGGGCGTCGCTGAAAATATCATCCGCAGACGATCGGTTAACGCGCTCTGCCAGGAAAGTCGGGACGAGACATCCGTCAGGCTGCTGTTACCCGCTTCCCCATCACGAACGCGAACCTCAACGCGATTTTGTGCCCAGGTGCCAATAACGTTATCAACGTCGCGCATCATACTGTCGATTTGATTGAGCAGCGTCTCTTTCTTAATCTCCTCGCTTTCCGGGCTACCGGCCAGCGAAGCGACCCCCGCGGCCTGCCACGGCAGTATGCGCTTTCTCTTCTCCTGCACGTTTTGGGAGGGATAAGCCGATCGGAAAGGGTTATCCGCCAGCGCGACGCCATTAACCGTCGGTAGCATCTCGCTGCCGGGATCGCGATGCCCCAGCAGCGCACCGCGAGCCTGGCGTAAGTACCGCTTCGCCTGGACATTACGCTGCTGCGCTTTCTCCACCCGCGCCAGCAACATCAGGCGTTCCGGGGTCCGATCCGCCTTTAGCCGTTCGGCCCACATCTGCGCGTTTTCAGGCTGATTTTGGCTCAGCGCAACGTTGACCATTCCCGTCAACGCCTCCTGATTATCAGGCTCCTTATCAAGGATCCTGCGATAAATTGTGCCCGCCTCCGCAGGCTTGTGGCCGCTCTGGTAAACGCGGGCCATAGCCAGCATGAGCGAAGTATCTTCAGGTTCGTTACGCATTTCTCGCACCAGCAAGTCCCACGCCGCGCCTAAATTGTCGCGCTCTCGCAGCGCATCGGCTTCCTTAACCACCACGAGGGCGCGCAGGGTGGCCTGCTGTTCAGGATCGCTTTTTCTTTGCAGCTCGGGGTTTTCCAGCAATGTCAGCGCTTCATGCTGATACCCATTTTCAGACAGGACGAGAATGTGATGACTGTAATCGCCTGCGTTTCCATGGATTCCGTGCTTAAGGTTGTCCCGCACGACCTGCACCGCGCTTTGCCGATCGCCGCTCTGCACAAGCATATTGGCCAGCCGGCCCACGTCGACGGCGTCGGAGGGAGCCAGGGGAATAAGCGCCCTGAGCGTGTTGCGGGCAGCGGCGGCCTTGCCTCGGTCCAGATAACGCTCAGCGGCATCAAGTTTCATCTGGAAAGCGACGCGCTGGGCCAGCTCGCGCGCCGCCGGGGAGCGATCTTTTTCCGGGATCCCCTCCAGCAGCTTTTGCGCGGCCTGCCAGGCCTCTTTCTCGCCACAATAAAGCGCCGCCGCGTAACGCATGTCGGGTGAAGCCTGTGGCTGGAAAGCAACGGCAAAAACATCAGCGGCCTCTGACGCCTTGCCGTGACGTGATAACAGTCGAGCAAGATCCAGTCGCAGCCAGGGATCGTCAGGAAAGCGCTGGATCCCCTCGCGAAGCAGGGCAATGGCGCCGTTCGGATCGTCAGATTTCGCTAACGTATCGGCGCGCTGTCGAATATCACGCGTGTCGTTCGACGGCTGCGTGATGCGGCGTAATTTCTTTTGCAGCGCGTCCGGCAAGGTCGATACCAGCGCCTGCGCGTCTTCGGTCTTTTGCTGTTCGAGGAGCAGATAAAAGAGGCTTTCGCTGGCCGCCGCGTGCTGTGGATGCGCGTCAAGGATTTCATACAGCATGGCCTGGGCATCGCCGTACTGCTTTTTTCTGCGCAGGAGATCGGCATAAAATAGCTGGGCGGCAATCCCTTTTTCTCCCTCCTCCGCCAGGAGCTGCGTCGTTTCCACGAGCGCTTCGTCTGGCTTACCCTGCGATAACAGCTGCTGCGCCTGCGCCAGTCGGGAGAAAAACGCCGCATCGTCTGACAACCGCTGCAAATCCTGAGATCCCTCTCCTCCCTGTGCGGCAGCCCGCTTCAGATACGCGGCGGCATCCTTAAACTGACCGCCTTTCATCGCCGCATAGCCCAGTCCCGCCAGGGCCTCAGGATCGTCAGGCGCCTGGCTGAGCACCTCCTGAAAATGACGCTTCGCCGCTTCCGTGTCGCCTTCATTGAGCGCATCGTAGGCGGTGGTTTTATAGGAGGCCTGCCGGTGCTTACTGAGATGGTTTTCCACTTCTTTATCGTCAGGATGACGTGAAAGCCATTCGTCATACCACACAACGTCATCGGGTGATGGCGACAACCACAGGAGGCCCTGTCGCAGCGCCTCATCCGCCTCGCTGGAGCGCTCGGCCATCTCGCTCAGCTGTCCGATACCTTCCCGCCGGGTCTCCTGACGCCATGTCATCAGTTTTGCGATCGCGATACGGGCTTTATCATTGTGGGGATACTGCCTGGCGAAGCGTTCCAGAGCCTCACGCGCAGTGGCGTAATAACGCTCATCGCCGGCCATGGTCATGTAATACTCGACCGCCAGCCCGGGAGGAGGCACATCACCGTTAAACAACGTGCGCCAGACGGTCAGAGCGGCATCCACATCGCCGGTTTGTGCGTACTGTCGCGCCCGTGCAACCTGTGCTTGCGGTAGGGAGGCCATCTGTTTCATTTCAGCCAGCGCGGTGAGGCGCGGATCACCCGGAGCCACCCTGGCCAGGCGTTCTTCCCATTGCCGCGCCGCCTCAAGATCCCCCGTCTGCTGATGCCAGAGCGCCATCAGATACAAGGCCTGCGGATGGTGAGGCTCCACCAGCAGCACTTTTTTCAGCACCTCAAGGGCGATGTCATTGCGCGATTTGGCGTGCCAGTAGTTTGCCCGCTCAAACAACGACTGCAGCGTCGCATCCTCTGTCGAGGCGGACGCAGTACCCATAGATAATAATCCGGAAAGGCATAGCGTCGAAAAACGACGACGCGCGAAAAAGCGTTTATCTCTCATCATTATGAATGGCTGTCGAACTTATTGAGGCGCTTATCCGCGCGCTTTTTTAGAAAACCGAACAGGAAGAATCCCGTGAGTACGCTACTACCGGTGACGATCAGCGCCAGCAATACGGCATAGCGGCTGGCATACCACATCACCATTTCGTGAAACGGTAATCTGCCGTGTACATACTGAGGTCCTGCCTGGAAGCTCCGCACATCGCTGCCATCGGTAATAATGGTCATATCTCCACGAATGCCCGCGTTGCGTGCCGGGATATCCAGATCCGTGTTCAGGCGGGCAAGCTGTTCGCCGTCACTGCCAATCGCCAGCACGACCAGCCGTTTATCCGCCCAGGGTGACCGGAAGCTCAAAAAGCCACGCCAGTCATGGTTTGAAGAGAGATAACGGTCGGCTTCCGCTGCATCATTACGTAATTCCCCCGTCAGCCAGTCGTGCATGCGCCGAAGAACCCCTGGCTCCCGCACGCCCAGCCCGTCGGGTCGAATCTCAAAGACTGAGTCCGCGAACAGCGCGCGGTTGAACGCCTCATCCCTCATCGTGCTGATAGCGATAAAGTCGCGATCGCGGAGAATGGCCTGATTTTCTGCAACAGGGCCCAGACTGACGCGGTGCCGTGTCAGGGTAACGCCCGTCGCGCTGCCGGCCCTGCCCGCCAGGTTGAGGAGCGTGGAAATATGCTGCTCCGAAGCCTGAGAAGGCAGTAAAAACACCGTTTGTGCATAATCAGCAAGGCGTGAGAAAGGGAGCGACGCGCCGATAAACCATGAAAGGTTGGGCAGCAGGCCAAAGCGCCGGGTTTTCGTGAGGTCAATCCAGGCATTATTACCAATGCGGCTGACGATATTGCTTACGCTCTTTCCGATACAGTCCACGTCGCTTTTGTGCGCAATATTGAAATGCAGCGTAAGCTGGTTATCCCCCGCCAGCCGCCACGCATCCAGCGCCAGCTGCTTGTTTTCCTGCCGCCCCGGTGACGCCAGCAGACGGCGCAGTCTTTCAAAGGGACGCTGACGATAAACGGGCAGCGCGTCGAGAAACGTATTATTTAAAGAGACGCTGAGCCATGAACGCTCCTCATCGATCCAGGCCTCTTGCGGGAAACGGTAATCAATATTCAGTGCAATTTTATCGCCCGGCCAGAGGAACAGATCCGGCGCGATACGGAAATTCACCCGCAGCGGAGGATGCCATAACCCGAAAGCTGACAATTTTTGTTCAGGCTTCAGCAGCTCGGTGAAATGAACGGGACGGTCGGTCCTCATCCAGCGCGGCGCGTCATAGGGCTGGCGCGCGGGTATGTCGGCCTCTTCCGCCAAAGCGGTCACGCTCCCCTCGTCAAAGCCCAGCCGGGTCACTCTCCAGGCGGCATCCTGCAACTGCTTTGCATCGTTCCCTACCAGCAGTAAAAGCTTCCAGACCGGATTTTCAGGATGATGGATCACTTTAATCAGCGGCTGCGCCGTTTCAGGCAGAGTCAGCCCGCCAATCTTGTCGCCTGGGCGCCCAATGACAATGCCATTTTTCTCAGGCAGGCGTCCCAGATAGACCGCGGTATCAAGACTGCGATGATCTGCCTGAACACCAAACCAGGAGGCCAACAGCGCTCCAGCCTCAAGGCTATCGGCGGTAAAAGAGTGGGCGAATGCGAACTGAAGATGCGCCTTCCCCATCTGCGATCTGTCGAGGAAAGGCCGTGGAAAGAGGTGTAAATCGGGCTGCACGTTCAGATAGCGGGACGTCAGGGTAAACCGCGAATCAGGAAGGATGGTAAGAGCGACCTGTTCCGCAGGCTTAAACGCGCACTCTTCCCGCTCCTGCTCACGGTGGAGATGCAAACTAAAGTGGTTCTCTGACAGTAACAGCACCGGCGGTATCTCCAGCTCAAAGCTGCGCGCCTCACTGCCGCCGATCAGCGGTATCCTGCCCAGGGATTCGCCGTTCAGTTGCACATCCAGCTCACGTTCCTGGGTGTCCTCGCCCTGCTCTGCGGCGTACTGAGCGTTCAGGATAAGCTGGGCGTTGAGCACAATTTTATCGTCCGGCAGGGGAAAGCTGGCCCCCACGACCGACTGGCCCTTGCTGAAATGCAGCCCATTCGGCAGGCCCATATCCTTCATCGAGATCGTGTCAGTCACGACGGGCACCGTTGCAAATGACCGTTCTGAATCAGCGGCCTGGGATGAAAATCCCCATCCCAGTCCTGCGCATAGTCCCAGCGCCAGCCATGCTCTCTTCATGATCCGCCCTCCTTTAGCGCGGCAGCGAGCCGTTGCTCCGCCGCTTTTTTCTTCTGCCGGTTTTTCCAGTTCAGCCAAAAAAGATCGAACACGCAGCGCATGATGGTGAACAGGGAGCGGAACGGGTTATCGGGTTTTTTGGGCGGTTTCAGCCAGGCATCCGCGCGGGCCAACACCACGCGGACCAGCTCACGACGACGGAGCACAGGAATGTCTTTGAACTTCAGGCGAATGAAATGACTGTCAGCAGAAACCGTCTCGACCGGTAAATTGACCGCGCCGGAGTTAAGAAGGAGTTCAATCTCTTTAATGTGCCCGTGGTTATACTGCTGATCTGGCATTCCAATACAGCATCCTCCCATAGACAAATCAGCGGTTGTCGTACGCAACACCGCGCCGCAGCTGTAGCGAACCAGGGTCGGCACGCTCACGTCAATACGAATCGTTTTACGTACCTGTCGGGTTTCGCGGGCAACGGCGATCGCCGCCAGGAGAAAGATCAGGCTATAGGTGGCCCAGCCAATATTTAACACTAAGACGAAGGTATCCGTTGGCGGCTGGCCGGGTAACCCTATCCTCAGGGTGGCATAGCAGATCCCCACAGCCAGTAATATCGCAACAATCAAATGCGGGCGCACAATGCGGAAGTCAAAAAATCCTTCGTTGAGCAGGCCGCCTTTATCGGTAACGTTAAAGTTCCCGCCCTTCGGATAGAGCATGGTGACCAGCGTAGGCAGCGCAATATGAAACGCTAAAACCAGGTCATAAATCTCGCCCCAGAAGCTGTAACGGTACCGGCCATTCATACGCGAATTGACATAAATAGATAAAAGGAGATGCGGTAAGACGTAGGCGAATATCATCGAGGCGGGCGCGTGAATGATATTCAGACCAAAAAATAAATACGCCAGCGGCGCGGTAATAAACACAATTCGAGGAAGCGCAAACTGGAAGTAGAGCATCGCGCTTAAATAGCACAATCGCTGTGGCAAGGTCAGGCCGCGGCCTAAAAGCGGGTTATCGACGCGGAAAATCTGCGTCATCCCTCGCGCCCAGCGGGTGCGCTGAATCACGTGGATAACCAGGCGCTCCGTGGCAAGCCCGGCCGCAAGCGGAATGGCCAGGAAAGCGGATTTCCAGCCGCGCCGCTGCATCTTTAATGCGGTATGCGCATCTTCAGTCACCGTTTCAACTGCGAAGCCCCCTATCTCCTCCAGCGCACTGCGACGGATGATGGCGCAGGATCCGCAGAAAAAGGTCGCGTTCCAGTTATCATTACCCTGCTGGATCGGCCCGTAAAAAAGTGCCCCTTCGTTAGGAATATCTCGTCCTACCGAAAGATTTCGTTCAAATGGATCGGGCGAGTAGAAATAGTGAGGCGTTTGCAGGAGCGCCAGTTTGGGATCCTCAATAAAGGGCCCCAGCGTGCTTTGTAAAAACATGCGGGTCGCAACATGGTCACAGTCCAGCACGCAAATGAACTCTCCCTGAGTGAGCGTCATCGCATGATTTAAATTCCCCGCCTTAGCGTGGGCATTATTGGTACGCGTAATATAGCCGACCCCAACCTCAGCGGCGAAAGTGGCAAATTCTCGTCGCTTACCATCATCCAGCAGATAAATATTCAATTTGTCTTCGGGATAATCAATGCATTGCGCGGCTAGGACAGTATCTCTTACCATCTCCAGCGCTTCATTGTAGGTAGGAATATAAATATCGACGGTGGGCCAGGCGCTCACGTCTGCCGGCATTGGCGTAATTTTGCGTTCGAGCGGCCACAATATCTGAAAATAGTTCAGTAACAGCATGATCCAGATATACAGCTCGGCTAAAAAAAGCCCACACCCCAGCAGCGCTTCAATTTCAGAATCAAAATGCAGCGTCTGTGTCACCCGGAAATAGAGATAGCGCGTCGACATCAAGACCGACACCAGCATTAGCGTCAGCGTGATTGCCCGATTTTTAATTCGGCCAATAATCAGCAAGGATATGACTACGGCCGCACCAAACAACGCTTGTTTTTCACTCTCCATCGGCGTGATGATGACCAGCAAAGCGACCGGAATAATTAAACAGAACAGAAGAAACTTTTTCATCATAAACCGTAAACAGACTCAATGCCCTGCATCGTCAGAGGCTTTTGCACCACACCATCACCAATAGTGATCCCGAGCAGAGCAGTCGCTTTATTCGCAATGCTATCAATATCAAATGCCGCCGCGCTTGCCGGAGAATAGTCAAAAACAAATTGCTGTCGGGCGAGCGCTTCCCGCACGCATTCGTCTTGATTAACGGCACCTATCAGGCGCGCCCCCAGCCGCTGCTCCATTATCGTGGCGACATCACGGCTAATCTGGTTGGCGTTATTTGACTGATTGATAACATACACGCTCCCCTGCCAGGGCTCCCGATCGAGCACAGGCAGCAGCGCGAGCGAGGCCGTATCCGCGAGTAAGGGAACAATGGAGAGATCGATCATCGGCAAAAGCGCATCCAGAAGAGGAGAGGATCCGCAGGGCATATCTGCAACGATCAGCAGACCGGGATAATTAATCAGTTTTTCTAGCCCGCGAGAAAGCCGTTCGGCATCGGCCTCAAGACGTTTTTCGAACGCCCGCTGCCGCTCCGGAGCGATCTCACCATAGGGGAGCAAGAACAGCGGACCGCCGGGGCTCAGCACAAACTGGCTCCAGTCGTCCACCTCACACGCGCTTGCCGCAAACCCGCGGCCATCGGTCAACGGTACGCCAAAATGCAGGCGCAGACTGTTTTGAATATCAAAATCGATAGCCAATACCTTGTTGCCTGTTCTGGCAAATGCCGATGCAAGATTTGCGGTGAGCATGGTTTTACCTGCGCCGCCCTTAGGCGAATGAAGGCATATCAGCGGCATAACGCGATTCTCTCCAGCACGTCAGCTAAAAGGGGCGTCTCGGGCGGAGTTAACGCCGCGTCCGGTTTATCGGTGCGCTGCCCCGACGCGGCAGGCGTATCCGGCCGGTGCGACGTTAGCCGTGCCGGGGACGCTCGATGACGAGGCGTAACCGAACGCTCGCGATGATTTGGGGTATCTGGCAGCCTGGCGAAAAACGCGCTCTCCACCGCTTTCAGCTGCACTGTTGCCGCGTCATAGCGGTGAAAGAGATCTTCATGAGTGTCATCAGTCTGAAATTGTTTTAGCAATAGCCAGTTGCTTGCCGGAGAACGTGTCAGATAGTTATTATTGAACTCTTTAAATTCTATTTCTGACGCCCCCACGTATTCTTTAAAGCGTTGCAGATCATCATATTTCATACTGTCTGGCCCAGAAAAAAACAGCGCTCTCCCTGACATGTAAAATACATATCAACATCAGGAGCGCCAGATTCAGGTGAATAAAAGTCTCTATAAATGCTTCATTAATGCGTTAATGTCTCGATAGCATTTTCGACCAGAGCCATCTCTTCGCTGTTCAACAGTTTTTCAATATCTACCAGGATTAACATACTGTCATCAACCGTACCCAGCCCCAGAAGGTATTCTGTCGAGAGCGTTACCGAGAAATCAGGTGCCGGTTTGATCTGATCGACATTCAACGACAGCACATCGGATACGCCATCAACAATAATACCCACCACGCGATCGGTGAGATTCAAGATGATGATAACGGTATTTTCATTGAACTCTGTAACTTCAAGGTGAAATTTCACGCGCAGATCGATAATCGGGACAATCACGCCACGAAGGTTTGTGACACCAATAATAAAGTCAGGTGCATTAGCAATGCGGGTGACGCGCTCATAACCGCGAATTTCCTGTACCTTCAGAATTTCGATGCCGTACTCTTCTTTACCCAGGTTGAAAATCAAATAGCCTTGGCCATTGTTTTTTTCTTCAAATTGTTTTTTTGAGCCAGAGAAGTTCATTTTTTTTACCTTAATGATTAATGAATCGAGCTTTTTTCAGTCAGCGCCTTATCTTTACTCAGTGAAGCCAGCGCCGGAACATCAAGGATCAGCGCCACACTCCCGTCGCCGAGGATAGTCGCAGCGGAAATCCCCGGAACGCGGCGATAGTTCTGCTCAAGATTTTTAACCACTACCTGATGTTGCCCAATGAGCTGATCAACCAGAAGCGCATAGCGATATCCCCCGCTTTGTAGGATCACCGCAACGCCATTTTCAGGTGAAAAATCAGGGTCGCGTGGAATATCAAAAAGTTTATGCAATTCAACCAGCGGCAAATACTCACCGCGTACCTGGAGCATAAGCTCATCGCCAGCCATTTTATGCAGTGCGCTTTGCGATGGTTTCAACGATTCCATGACCGTTCCAAGCGGCAGAACATAAATTTCTTTGCCCGCTTTGATCGACATTCCGTCGAGAATTGCCAGCGTTAAAGGCAGGATAATCCGCATGGTCGAGCCTTTACCTTCCACCGACTGGATCTCAACATGGCCCCCCATCTCCTGGATGTTGCGTCGCACCACATCCATGCCAACGCCGCGACCAGAGACATCCGTCACCTTTTCCGCAGTAGAGAATCCCGGTGCGAAAATAAGCATCCAGATCTCCTCGTCACTCATATTCTCGTTGAGCATCAGACCGTTCGCTTTGGCACGCGCCAGGATTTTCTCCCGGTTAAGACCCGCACCATCATCAATCACTTCGATAATAATATTACCGCCATGATGTTCAGCGGAGAGGATCAAATTCCCCTTCTCCGGTTTACCCTTCGCTACGCGTACTTCAGGCGTTTCGATTCCATGGTCCAGACTGTTTCGCACCAGATGGGTCAGCGGATCGATAATCCTTTCGATCAAACTTTTATCCAGCTCAGCGGACCCCCCGCGCAACGTGAGTTCGACGTTCTTGTTGAGTTTTCCGGCCAAATCATGAACCAGACGCGGGAAACGGCTGAACACATATTCCATCGGCATCATGCGGATAGACATCACCGATTCCTGGAGATCGCGGGCATTACGTTCGATTTGCGCGATACTGTTAATCAGCGAATCGTGCGTGGCCGGATCGAGCATGCTCGACAGCTGGCTGAGCATCGCTTGGGTAATGATCAGCTCGCCGACCTGATTGATGATTTGATCCACCTTCTCTACGGCTACGCGGATGCTGTTTGATTCTGCTCCGTTACTTCGTGCCGCATTCCTCGCGCGTTTCGCCGCTCCGCTCTGAACCGACGGGGCGGCGGCCTTTTTCTCGCCTTGCGCGGCTGTCGAAGCAACTTCCGTCGCCGGTGCGGTATGGGGGGCAGGCTCCGTTGTCGCTGTTTCGGCTGTCGCGGCAGTTATCTCAATCTGCTTTGGCTCAAGAATAAAACAGAGCACCGCCTGAATATCATCGGCCGAAGAGGTACTTTGTAGCTGTACCGTCAGCGTATTGTCCTGCTGCGTATGCGTGGCGATCTGTCCAAAGTGCTGCAATTCCTGAAGCAGGAGCGCATGTTCTGAAGGTTTAAGCTCGCGCAATACGATATTCAGCAACGCCCCGTCTTCAGCGCGGGTCGTTGGTGGTGTATCGACCGTTGCTGGCGCAGCGGCCTGCTGCGAAGGCATTTCACTGCGCGTATCTTGCTTGTTCGCTAATGCGATTTCACGCAAGGCTTCACAAATATAACGAAAACGCTCCTGGTCCGGTTCGCACGATGCTTTATAGGCATCCAGCTGATCCTGCATGATATCTTTACTCTCAAGGAAAAGATTTATAATGTCGTCGGTTAACGCCAGCTTTCCACAACGGCTTTCATCAAGGAGGTTTTCAAGCAGATGCGTTGTTTCCTGTAAAACAGTAAAGCCAAACGTACCGGCCCCCCCTTTGATTGAATGCGCAGCGCGGAAAATAGCGTCTAACTGCTCTTTTTCCGGCGCGTTGATATCCAGATCAAGCAGATGGCGTTCCATATCCGCCAGAAGTTCGTCCGCTTCATCAAAAAAGGTTTGAAAAAATTCACTTACGTCCATTTTATTGGCCTATCCCGTTCAAATTGGTAACTTCAGGAGCGTTCTCCAGGCTCAATGCATTTTGAACGTCAGAAACATGCAGCGTCATATTCTCCTGAGGGGGAAGCTGGGCTGCAAATTGCTGACTAAGGTGTAAGCTTTCATTCAATATTTGTTTCTCTTTATCCAGACTTAAAAGCAAAATACTTATTCGGCGGTTTGAGGGATGATGAGGCTCAACGTCAGGCAATCGCATCTCATCCGCCGCACCAATCACGCGAATAAACTTTTCTGGTCGGAGTCCCGCCGCGACAAGCGTTCGTCGTGAAGCATTTGCACGATCGGATGAAAGCTCCCAGTTACTGTACGCTTTTCCTTGACCGCTATACGGCACAGAGTCGGTATGGCCGGTCAAGCTAATCCGGTTTGGTAGATCGTTAAATACCTGACCCAGGGCACTCAAAATATCTCGCATATAAAATTCAAGCGTGGAGCTTCCACTGCGAAACATCGGCCTTTCCTTCGTATCGAATATCTGCACCAGCAACCCGTCATCGGTCAGCGTGAGGCTGATATTATTTTTAAATTCTTTCAGCCGCGGATCGTTGAGCAGCATGGCATCCAGTTTTTCCTTCGCACGCTTGAGGTTGTACTGACTTTTCTGGCTATCAAGCTTCGAAAGCGTTTTACGCAATACCTCGCCATCCTGTTTCACGAAGTCATCCCCGCCGCCTGGAATAGTGCTGTCGCTGAGGCTGATTTTCTCCCCGCCGTGGAGGCTGACTTTAAGCGGCGTTTGGAAGTATTCAGCAATTTGCTGTCGCTGCTGTGGGGTTGAGTTAGCCAGCAGCCACATCACTAAAAAAAAGGCCATCATCGCGGTCATAAAATCGGCGTAGGCAATCTTCCAGGATCCACCGTGGTGCGCGTGCTTATGTCCTTTACGTTTGCGGACGATGATGATCGGTTTGTTGCTATCGCCCATCGTTATCCGCCTGCTCCGCTATTGCTGGAGGAATTTTTCACCTGACGAACGTGCTCTTCCAGTTCCGCGAAGGTCGGTCGTTCCGTGGAATAAAGCGTCTTGCGTCCAAACTCAATCGCGATTTGTGGGGCATAGCCATTGAGATAAGAGAGTAAGGTGATTTTGATGCACTGCAACATTTTGATCTGCTCGCTACTCTTCTGGCGCAGCAGTGAAGCCAGCGGTGAAACAAAACCATATGCTAAAAGAATACCCACAAAGGTTCCCACCATCGCGTGAGCGATCAGTTCCGCAAGTTCCGCTGCCGGGCGATCTGCGGCGGCCAAGGCTTTAACGACGCCCATCACCGCAGCAACAATCCCGAATGCGGGCAGGCCATCGCCCAGATTGTTGAGGCTGTTCGCGGGAACTTCATGCTCTTGTTCGCAGGTTTCGATCTCCTCGTCCATCAGCGCTTCCATTTCATGCGCGTTCATATTCCCGCTCACCATCAGGCGCAAATAATCCACAAGGAAATTCATCAGCACAGAATCCGCCATTAAACGAGGATAAGCAGAGAAAAGCGGGCTGCTCTGCGGATTTTCAATATCGTTTTCGAGCGACATTAAGCCGTTTTGCCGACTTTTGGATAAAAGCTGGAATAACAGCCCCATGAGCTCCATATACATACCTTTGGTATAGATGGTGCTTTTCATTAAATGGGGAATAGAATGCAACGTCGCCCTAAGAGATTTGCCGTTATTTCCGACAATCAATGCCCCCACTCCAGCGCCACCGATAATCAATAGTTCTGTCGGTTGAAATAAGGCGCCGAGACTTCCACCTGCAAGAGCAAATCCCCCAAAAACGGAGAGCATAACCACAATATAACCAACGATAACGAGCACATGTACTCCTTGTTAAAATCACTTATTATCAGCCATGCGACTGGTTATGGTTGAACAATAACAACCTGAGCATTATGAAACATAATGACTTGAGTTCTGTTACACTATCCGTTAGACAATACTTCGGATATTCTCCGTTGAATAATGAGATATTTTGGTTTTTTTACTGGCTCGCGATGGCGGACTACAGAAACTACAGGTAAACGCGTCTTTTGCATTCTCAGCTGTCACAATAAAGCCGCCGCCGCAAACGCAACATTCCGTTTGTTCAATCATGCCGCAATCAATAAAGCGCAATAAAATCCAGGCACGGGTCAGGCTCAGAATAGCTTTCTCTTCATCCTTTTGAGGGCATTGCTCAAGATACAGGCGATACGCACGTACCATCGTCTCAATCGATCGGCAATTCTCTTTGTTCATGATGTACAAATAAATATTGTAAAACATGGAGGAGTGAATGTTCTGCTCCCATACCATGAACCAGTCTTCAGAAAATGGCAGCATTCCCTTCGGGGGTGGACAGCCACGAAGTTCTTTATACAGCTTCAACAGCTTTCGGCGGCTCAGGCTGGTTTCGTTCTCGAGTACCTGCATACGCGCACCAAAGGAGATCAACTCCATTGCGATATGAATTTCGCGAATTTCGTCAAGAATACTCTTTTCACTCATCGTCTGAAGCCTCATCATTAATAGGGCTGCCCTGTTCTGATAACAATTTTAGAAGTTCTGTAGACAAAATGATTCCAGTGTGAATTTGTTGTAACGCATCAATTCTGGAGTCTTTAGTCAGCAAATCCACTAATGTGTCATTATCCACTCTTAAGCGACAAATCAACTGGTTAGTCGAGGCTAATTTAATTAATTGCGGCAGAGTCAGAGACTTCAATGTTTCAATCATTGCGTCATCAAGACCCAGACGAAAACCCGCAGTAAGACTATCTTCTCTTATTAATTGCTGAGCCAGCAACAAATAAGACAAGTTTATGTCGTAAATGTTTTGAGAATGATCTTGGATATCCATTTTTTACCTTATCATGTAACACAAACCTTACAATAACGAACGCCATCGCACATTATTTAAAAAAGGAAATAGAGACGAATTTTTTCTCGCCTAATATAAACGATCAAATCTCAAAAATAAAATATTGCATCCGAAGCTTAATATTATCGATAGAAGAGATGATAGTTCATCACGGTTAATATTTATCGTTCAAATACTACCCTACGGTAATTAATTTAAGGGCATAGCGTTATTACTACTCGCGGAAGATTCCAGACGAGCCCGAACGCGCTTGATAGCCTGGCTATGCAACTGGCTCACGCGGGTTTCGGTGATGTTCAATAAAAGACTAATCTCCTTCATATTCAATTCCTGCTGGTAATACAGATTTAATAACATTTGTTCTCGCTCGGGTAGATGAGTAATCTCATTGGCGATCCGGGTAACCAGTCGGTTTATTTCCAGTTGATTGAGCGGATTGAGCGCCTCGTGCTGTTCGTCCGGATTCTCAAAACTGTCTGCGACTAACTCCTGTAATTCATCCAGGGAAAATATTTGACTGGTATTCGTATCAACCAGCATCTGCTGATAATCCCGTAGTGAAACGTTCATGGCGGCGGCAATCTCTGCCTCCGTCGCTGCCTCACCTTTTTGCTGCTCGACTTTATGTATTACCTGAGCAATTTCACGCGCGTTTGTTCTCACCCGTCGCGGAACCCAGTCGCGCTCACGTAGTTCGTCAATCAAAGCCCACCGGACACGCTGAGTAATATACTTTGAAATGCTTATCCCTTTGCTGGCATCGAAATCATCAACAGCGGCTAATAATCCCATTGCCCCAGCCTGAATAAGATCATCTAATTCCACTGATGCGGGCAGCCTGACCTGTAATTTTAATGCTTCACTTCTGACTAGCGCGCCATACTTTTCCCAAAGCTCTTTTCTGTCAATTACTCCTTCGGAGGTATATAAACCACTCATAGCGCAGATACCATTGCCCATATTAATAAAACGTTAAATTGCTTGCAGAATAATAACAAACATATCTTAGTAAGGATATTCCTAATATTATCAGGTTATATTTGTAAAGAAACATATCTGCATTGTAAATAATGGAGCAATGCGTTCTTATAGCTTTAATTAAGTCCTTCTTTAAATGATTTCTCTTTCAAACAATAAATCTGGCAGCAATAATGACGGCTTTTCCCGCCATTAAATGTGAATATAATTAGACCATATTAAATATCGACATTTTCTGCATAGTTTGAAAAACCATCATCGATGCCTGTAACGCAAATTCTGACATCTTTGATTGTGACACAAGTGTGATCATTGCATCGGGATCTGAGCCTACCGTTTCCTGTAAACGAGACTGGATAGTAATTTTATCCGTATCAGAACTGAAAGATAATGCTTCAAGTTGCTGAAGATTTGTCCCGACTTCAGCCTGAATACGCCCCAGATTATCAATGCCTTTTTTAATTGTGATGTTTACTTCATCAAGGTTTTTTTGCAGCGCTTCACGATCCTGATCGGTCACAATATTTTGTTCTAACGCGGTTACTGCTTTGTCCAGCGCGGCAAAGATATCGTGCGACGTGCCGCTCATAAATACATCGCTACCGGTATGGCCGACCTGTATTTCAGTACTGTCGGCCACCACCTGGGTCAGGGCTTTATCGCCACCGCTGTAGGAACCGTTTTTGGCAAAAGGCTGGCTTCCGGTTTTATATCCGGCAAAAATATAACGTCCGTTACTATTTTTAGTATTGGCCAGATCCAGCAGGTTATCGCGAATACCCCGAATCTCTGTCGCTAAGGCTTCGCGATCTGCTGCCGCATAAGTCCCGTTCCCCCCCGCAATAATCTTTTCTGACAAATTTTCCGTTAGCAGGTTTGAAATCGAGTTAAGGGCCGTATCTTCCTGGCCCAGAGCATCATAGGCGTAATTCCGGGCAGTTTCGTACTGCAAAATGTTTGAAAGGGCATTTTGATAAATGACCGCCTGGGATGCACCTGCTGGGTCGTCCGACGGTGTTAATAAAATCTGTCCCGCCGATAGCCGAGTATAGATGTCATTACCACCGGTAATTGCCTTAGAAACACTATTAATATTGTTTTGATACATAAAATAAGTGCTAAGACGCATAATTAACCTCTGGCTTAAACTTAAAAATGAGAACGTTAACGGATGCTCAGGAGCGTATCAAACAGCGTGGTTGCAGCCTGTAATACCTGCGCGTTCGCCTGATAGTACTGGGTGAACATTTGCAGATTTATATACTCCTCGTTAATGTCAACACCTGACACTGATTGCTGCTGATAAAGCATCTGCTCGTAGCTTTTCGCGCTGCTTGACGCCGCCGATTTAAGCGTGGTCATTTCCGCGCCCACGGAACTTACCAGCGCCGCATAGGCTTCCGTCAGCGTTGATTTATCAATCAGCTTTTCATTTTTTATGTCAATTAACGCTTTGATGTTTTCGTTGTTACTTTCATCATCCGGATCGCTGGAGCTGGACGCCGCAATCTTTGCGCCATCCGTAATATTCACCGTTAACCCGGACGCTACGCCTGCCACGGAATTGAGGCTAAAGCTGTCGTCTTTTGTTGGCGTTCCCTTTACCGTGAAGGTGAGGCCATCAAAGGTAATTTCATCATTTGTCCCGACGGTGTACTGGACCGTATTGCCTTCGCTATCTGTAATTTTCCAGTCAGTGTCATTCGGGCCAGTGAACGTAATGGTGTAATCTTCCGGCGTCACTTTTGACGCATCAGCCCAGCTAAATTCGAGGTCGGCTGTACCGCTGTTGTTGCGGTTAGCAATAGCCGTCGGATCCGGGATAGAAAATAGCGCTTCGCCAGGATTACCGTGTATATCGTAGCCCGCCTGATTCACTTCGTTGAAACGATGCGCCATTTGCAGTGCAAGCTGATTCAGCCGATCGCGCGCGGCGGGCAAATCTTCGTTGCGGAAGGTGAACAGGCCACCCAGCTTGCCGGTGGTAAATTTCGACTCATCAAGAAGGAGGCTGTTCCCCGACGCATCCACGTAGGAAACGACGGTTTTAGACGGATCGGCTGCCGACGGGCTGGCCTCAAGCTCATAGGATTTATTGCCATTGACCAGCGGCAGGCCGTTTGCCATGGTGACGTCAACGCGACCGGTTACCGGGTCTTCATTCACCCGAATCCCGATCTGATCGTTAAGCGTATCGAGGAGTGCATCGCGCTGATCGAGCAAATCCGGTGGCAAAGTCCCCGTCTGCCCCTGTATTTTTTCAATACTTTCGTTCAGTCGGGCAAGCTGACTCGCCGCTGAATTAATCGCGTTAACCGACTGGGTAATTTGGGTATTCGTGCTTTGCTCAAGACCATTCAAGGTCTTGCTTGTTGAACGATATTGTTGTGCCGTCGCCTGGAGCTGGGCCAACGTTTCCTGGCGAGCAGCCTGGCTTACGGGATCGCTGCTCACCTTCTCCATCGCGGAAAAAATATTGTTCATGGAGACGGAAATATTCGAGGTATCGTCACCCAGCATATTATCTATCTGGCTGAGCTGTTCGAAGCGGCTAGCCAGAGATTGATACTCAGTGGCCGCACTACGCACCTGATTATTGATAAAACTATTATACGCACGCTCAACGCCTACAACCTGAACGCCGTAACCAAAATAGCCGTTACCTGCGGTTCGACCGCCAGCCTCACCCAGAATGATGCTTTGACGGCTATAGCCAGGTGTCATTGAGTTGCTAAGATTGTTACCTACAACATTTAACGCATTTTGCGCAGAGCTAAGGCCTGACTGCGCCAGATACATCAGGTTCATAAGATTCAGCTTACGTTTATTAATTCAACCCTGAGGATTTCTCCCCATCCAATAATATATATCGGTGGAAACTGAATTAACTAAATCGTCAGAATCAAAATAATTCGTAAACTACGTTTTGATAACTATTTACTAACTTTTCAACACTGTGCTGAATCTGATTTATGATGCCGATCAATTTTTTCGCGTAGGCAGGATCGGTTGCATATCCGCCTTTTTGCAATATTTGGGCGGCCTGTTCAGGTGATTGACTTTGACTGACATCCTGATAGCGCGGATTACTTACCAATAGCGTCGCGTAATCGGCAAGAGCGGCAGAATAAGAGTCATAGGCGCGGAAAGAGGCGGTAACTTTTTTAGGTTGCCCGTCAACATACTCGGTTGTGGTTATCTCCGTGGTTTTCCCCTTCCAGCCGCCGGTGGCTTTAATACCGAATAAGTTATGGCTGGTTTTCCCCTCCGCGGTCATTATCTCTTTATTTCCCCAGCCTGACTCCAGCGCCGCCTGGGCAATAATCAGCTGGTGGGGAATGCCGGTCTTGCGGGATACCGCGATAGCTGGCGCGAGCAGACGGGAAATAAACCCTCTGTTTTTCTCTCCGGCAGCAAGCGAAGGCGGGGCGGCATCCGCCGCTCGCATGGGGGCGACGGAAATGCCCGCCGCAGGCTGCGGGCGATAAATATCAGGTTTTGCGGAGAAAGTGAGGCCGGATAACTCAGCGCTGTCTGCCGAAGGCGCCATCTGACGCAGCATGGCGTCAGCAAAGCCCAGGTTGCCGCGAGCGGCAACCTCCTGGGAGATTTGCTGATCGTGCAGGGAGGTAAACAGCGCAGTCTGGTTACTGTTAAAAAGACCATCCTTCATGGTGGCATCGCGCATACTTTTAAGCATCATCTGGACGAATAATCCTTCCATCTGCCTTGCAATGCCCTGCATAGCCTCTTTCGGGTCGGCCTTCGCCTGACGCTTTAATTCGTCCAGCCCCTGGAGATCTAACGCGCTCCCCGCTAAAGCGGTCTGACTCATCATTAATTCACCTCCAGACGCGCACGAAGGCAACCGGCGGTTTTCATTGACTCCAGAATAGACATCAGGTCTTTTGGCGTTGCCCCCAGGCTGTTAAGCGCCCGAATGACGCTGTTCAGATCGGCGCTGGTATTCACCCTATGCAAAGATCCTTCCTGTTCACGAACAGAAATAGACGTGTTCTGCGTCACGACGGTCTGACCGCCGGCGAACGGGGTATCCGGCTGGCTGACGTCATTACTGCTGGCAACCTCAACGGTTAAATCCCCCTGGGCAACAGCGCAGGCATCAAGTTTCACGTGGCGGTTCATCACAACAGACCCTGTTCGCGAGTTGATGATGATTTTGGCGTCCATCGGCCCCATTTTGACGGGAATATTCTGCACATCCGCAAGGAAGCGCACGCGAGCCGCATTGTCAGAAGGCGCGAATAAGGTAATCTCCCTGGCATTTTCCGCCAGTGCCATCACGGTTCCAAAGTGGCGGTTAATGGCTTCGGTAATGGATTGAGCAAGGGAGAAGTCGGTATCGTTAAGCTGTAAACGCACGGTATTGCCACTTTTAAAATCGACGGGAACCCCACGTTCGACAATCGCGCCGTTGCTGATGCGCGCGCCGTTCAGCTGGTTAATTTGCACGCTGCTTCTGCCGCTGCTGGCCCCGGCGCCCCCCACCAGAAGATTGCCCTGTGCCAGAGCATAGACTTGATTATCTACCCCCTTGAGCGGCGTCATCAGCAGTGTTCCCCCCTGCAAACTTTTAGCATTTCCCAATGAGGAAACCACAACGTCGATGCGATCGCCCGGGCTGGCAAACGCGGGCAATTCCGCTGTAACCATTACCGCCGCCACATTTTTTAACTGCATATTTGTGCCTGCCGGGACGGTAATACCAAGCTGAGAGAGCATATTGTTCAGACTTTGGGTGGTGAATGGCGTCTGCATAGTCTGGTCGCCTGTTCCATCGAGACCCACAACCAGCCCGTAGCCCATAAGCGTATTACTCCGCACGCCCTGTACTGATGTCAGATCGCGCACGCGTTCAGCGCCTGCACGCCCCGGGCTTAACGCGGTAACGGCGAGACACACCGTCAACATAACGATGCTAAAAAAGGATTTTTTCATATTCAGTATTACATCGGCGAAAGATTGAGGAACAAGCGTTGCAACCAGCCCATATTTTGCGCCTCATTGATATAGCCATTGCCGACATACTCGATGCGCGCATCGGCTACCTGCGTTGAGACTACGGTATTGCTGCTGCTGATAGTGCGTGGATTGACGACGCCAGAGAAACGAATAAATTCAGCACCCTGGTTAATGGCAATTTGTTTTTCACCTACTACGTTAAGATTTCCGTTTGGCAGAACGCCGACCACGGTAACGGTAATCGTGCCGCTGAAGGTATTTTGTGCAGCTGCCCCGCCCTTTCCTGTGAAGGTATTACTACCTTCCAGCGAGGCGTTTGCGCGATCGCCTCCCAACAGGCCACCCAGCATGCGCGGTAAGGTATCCGCGCCAAAGCTTGTTGACCCCCCGCGGCTGGCATTTGCCGAAGAGCTTTTGCTGGCGCTCACGTTCTCCTGAAGCACGATCGTCAGCGTATCCCCGACGTTGCGGGGACGACGGTCTTCAAACATAGGCTGATAGCCATAATTCATCGTGACGCCGCTCTGAAAAATGGAGCCATTTGCCACACCGGTCTGTACCGGCATCGGGCGCGCAGTTGTCTGTCCATCTACCAGCGGCTTATACGGAATGTATGCACACCCGCTTAACAGCACCGCTGCCGTCATCACGGCTAAAATGTCGGTCTTGCGGTCATGCATTTACATTTTCTCCATTAATTCAAATGCGATTATCTAAGTAGTGGGGAGCATTAAGAACAACAGGGCCAGGTCCGGGCCTGCCCTGATTCGAATTACAGCTGCATCAAACGCTGTAGCATCTGATCCGAGGTTGAAACCGCTTTACTGTTAATCTCATACGCACGCTGAGTCTGGATCATATTGACCAGCTCTTCGGCTACGTTAACGTTGGAGGTTTCAACAAAGCCCTGTTTCAGCGTGCCGCCGCCGTTCAGCCCTGGCGTGGTTTCGTTAGGCGCGCCAGAGGCCTGGGTTTCGCGGTACAGGTTTTCACCAATGCTTTCCAGGCCGGATTCATTGATGAACGTTGCCAGGGTGAGCTGGCCCACCTGCTGCGGCGCGGTTTGTCCCGCGACGGTGACGCTGACAATGCCATCGTTGCCGATGGTCATGGTGTTCGCGTCCTGCGGCAGTGTGATTGCAGGCTGAATCGGATAACCGCTAGAGGTAACAAGCTGTCCATTTTGATCCAGCTGGAAAGAGCCATCACGACTGTAAGCGGTGGTGCCGTCAGGCATAATCACCTGGAAGAAACCCTTCCCTTCAATAGCCACATCCTTACTGTTGTTGGTCTGGGTCAGTCCCCCCTGACTATGAATACGCTCCGTTGCCACCGGGCGCACGCCGGTACCCAACTGAAGACCCGTGGGAATGGTGGTCTGCTCTGAGGACTGCGCCCCCGGCTGACGCAACGTTTGATAGAGCAGATCTTCAAAAACGGCCCGCTGACGCTTGAACCCGTTGGTGTTGACGTTAGCAAGGTTGTTTGAAATCACATCCATGTTGGTCTGCTGCGCTTCCAGGCCCGTTTTTGCAATCGATAATGAACGAATCATCTGTTTATCCTGTTGGTTCTTTAGCTAACACGAAGCAGCTGGTTGGCATTTGAGGCATTGTCATCGGCGGAGCTGATCACCTTCATCTGCATGTCGAACGTGCGCGCGGTGGCAATCATCTCAACCATACTGTTAACAGGGCTGACGTTACTCCCTTCAAGCGCGCCGGGAATCAGTCTGAGTTCGGGATCGGTGGCCAGGGTCTCCTGTCCATCTTCAGGTCTGAACAGGCCATCATCGCCATGACGCATGGTCTTACCGGGTGCATTGACCAATTTAATTCGTCCAATCAGAGCGGTGGCGGAAGGCTCATCTCCTGCGCCAAGTGCCGTTATGCTGCCGTCGGGGGCGATGGTTATGGACGCCTGTGGCGGAATTTCCAGCGGACCACCATCACCGATAAGCGGCCTGCCATTGACGCGGAGTTGTCCTTCCCCATCCGCGATAATGTTGCCAGCCCGGGTATACGCCTCTCCGCCATCAGCGGTCCGGACAGCAAGCCAGCCGTCTTGCGGCAGCGCGACATCCAAATCGCGGCCGGTATAGCTAATGCTGCCCATCGTATTGTCATGCCAGGGGGTCGAGTCAGTGGTCAGGATGCGCGTCTGTACCCCCGCACCCTGAACGGGCACGCTACGTGCTGCCGTCAACTGGGCTCGAAAACCCGGTGTTGATACGTTCGCCAGGTTGTTGGACACAACAGCCTGGCGGTTAAGAGCAGCATTCGCTGCTCCGGTTGCGGTATATATCGCGCGATCCATATCGTCCTGCCATTAACCCAGGTTAACGAGCGTCTGAAGAAGTTCAGATTGCGTCTTGATGGTCTGCGAGTTGGACTGATAGTTACGCTGGTAAACGATCATATTGACCATCTCCTGGCTCAGGTCCACGTTCGAGGCTTCGAGGCGGTTGCCGTAGAGAGTGCCGAGGTTTCCTGTACCAGAAATCCCCGTCACCGGCTGTCCGGACGCAGGGGTCTCGGTCCAGCAGTTATTGCCTGCGGAAGAGAGCCCCCCGGCATTCGTGAAGGAGGAGAGCACCACCTGCCCGATGGTTTGTTTCTGACCGTTGCTGTAGGATGCGGTGACCAGGCCGTTGTCTCCCACCACATAACCATTCATCAGACCCGGCGGGAAACCGTTTGTGGATGGGCTGTCCATGGCCGTGTCCGAGGCCTGCTGCGTCATGCCGGTGAGGTCGAGTTTGAAATCAAGCGCAGCGCCCCCCTGATACGCGACGCCTTTCACGTCCAGGCTCGCTGGATTGGTGGTTAAGTTACCTGACGTATCAAAATTGAGCTGAATCGAGGGGAATTTCTTGTCACCGTTAGCATCCACTTCCGGTGAGGTGGCATCGGTCGAATACGCCTTCCAGGTGTTATCCCCGGTCTTCACGTAGTAGACGTTGATGGTGTGCTTGTTCCCGAGGCTATCGTAGGCGTCAACCTGGCTAACCGAGCTATAGCTATTTGCGTTAGCGGGATCAAAAGGCGTAGTCGCCTGATCAATTTTTGCGGTGCCGGAATCCAGATTTCCCTTCATCGTTCCGCTGGTGGATGCCTGTGCTGCCATTTGACCTGATGGGATCTGGATCGGGCCAACCGTTGCGCCCTGCTGGATCGTCGGCGGTGTACCGGTAGCTTGATAACCGGTCAGGAACATCCCCTGGTTATTAATGATGTAGCCGTTTTGGTCAGTTTTGAACTGGCCGTTACGGCTGTAAAACACGCTTCCCGCTTCGTTGGTCAGACGAAAAAAGCCGTTCCCCTGGATTCCCATATCCAGGCTACTGGTGCCCTGCCCCAGTACGCCATCGCTAAAGTTCTGATTCACGCCAGAGACCTGAACCCCCATACCCACCTGAGAGCCGGCAAAGACATCGGCGAACGCAATGGAGCCCGATTTAAAACCGACGGTCTGTGAGTTAGCAATGTTATTGCCCACGACATCCAGTGCCTGTGAGGCCGCGTTTAATCCACTAAGTCCTTGAGAAAAACCCATTTCTTCTATTCCCGAAAAGCAAAGCTAAAAAAGTTATTCAACCAAATACACCTGACCGAGCGTTGCCGTGCCCGCCATGCCAAGTTGCAGAACCGCACCGGTAGTCGTGAAGGAGATGCTCTCTACCGTTGCTTTTTGCAGCGAAACCACTTCAGGCGCGCTGCCATCACTGTTAGACGCGTTAAAGGAAACGGAATAGGTGTTGTCGCTACCGCTTGGAGGGACCGTTGGCTGGAAGTTTGTTAAGTCGTCGATCGTGTACTGATGTACGCCCGCTTTGGCGTCTTTAATCTCGGCGGTATACGCATTCCCCTGCGGGTCAGTGAGAACCACCTGCACCGTATCGGCATCGCTGTTCAGGGAAAATGCGAACGATTTGTTCCCGGTTTCCGACATGGAGATCGTGCTGTCACCCTCAATGAGCACATCGCGCCCTACCCACTGGGTAGCATTCATTTGCTGCATACTGGTGACCAGAAGCCCCACATTGTTGAGGGTGCTATTCAGCTGCTGAACGCCGGATGCCGTCTGGAACTGCACCAGCTGGGAGGTCAGCTGATTGTTGTCCATAGGGCTGGTAGGGTCCTGGTTCTGCATTTGCGCCACCAGAAGCGTCATAAAGTTATTCATTAAGTCTTCAACGCTGCTTCCGGTCGACATGGTTGTCGCCGTATTACGCGTCGCAGAGCTTGTGGTCATGACGGAAGATACGGTCATTGCTGTTCCTTATTCACCTAATGTCAGCGTTTTATTCATTAATGATTTAGCGCTATTCATCACTTCAATGTTGGCCTGATAGCTGCGTGAGGCTGAGATGGTATTGACCATTTCGCTTACCACATCAACGTTTGGTTTACGGACATAGCCCTCTTCGTCTGCCAGCGGATTCCCGGGCTCATAAACCCGTCTTTCCGGCGAATCTATTTCAATGACATCCGCCACTTTTACCCCGCCAATTTGTTGTCCCGGATGGGTATTGACCTCAAACACAACCTGCTTTGGGCGATAAGGCTGACCGTCAGGACCTGCGACGCTATCGACGTTTGCCATATTGCTGGCGCTCACATTGAGGCGCTTGGATTGAGCGGCCATGGCTGAACCGGTAATATCAAAAATGCTAAGTATGGACATTATTCATTAGCCCTGGCTGAGAAGAGTGGACATCCCTTTAATTTGGGAACCGAGGAATGTCAGGCTTGATTGATATTTCATGTTGTTATCGACGAAATTCATTCGCTCACGATCCATATCCACGGTATTGCCATCCATGCTCGGCTGATCCGGAACGCGATAAAGCAGTTCAACACTCTGTTTTGCCGTATTTGTCCCGGCTAAATGTCGTCCAGAAGTGAGACTTAATTGAATGGGACCAGGGGCGCTGACATTATTACTCACTACTTTTTTCAGTTCGGTAGAAAAGTCGATATCTTTCGCCAGATAACCCGGCGTATCAGCATTTGCGACATTAGAGGCAAGTATGTTTTGTCGCTTAGTAAGCAGATTCAATGCCTGCTGCTGAAAGCGAAGTGTATTATCGAGCTTATCAAGCATTAAACGCCCTCTATAAAATAAATTATGAGGCGCACATACTAAATTGAAATCAGACTATTCTATACCTTAAAAAACCCGCACAAATAACAGCATTTGCCCTTGTAAAATTAATGACAAAACGCATCACTTGAATATCACCAAAAATAAACGCACAAATGCGCGCATTTGGGAGATTTGACATACCTCCCCGTCGATTATAATCAAACCATCAATACTACAGCCGCCTCATTATTTTACCAGGATAAATTCGTGCCATTTACGCCTTCTTTATGTTTACATATTCGCTACATCATTTCGATATTAACTTTAATTTTCGCAACAAATGCACTGGCGGAACCGCATCATTTACAGCAGAAAATTGAGGCGCTCATTCATAAAGAAATTCATGCCCCTGTCTCGCTTAGTATTCAGATAATCACACCGCCTGAAGACCTCCAGTCGATCTGCCCGGAGCCGCATCTGCGTCTTACGGGGAACCCCTCGCGCCAGGCAGGGCGTCGCACCCTTATTGCCGAATGCGACGGAAAGCGCAAATTTATTCAGATCAACGTTCGGGCCACCGGCGAGTGGTGGGTCGCCTCACGGCAGATTAAGGCAGGAGACAAACTGACCCGTGAAAACATCCGTAAAAAATTTGGCGATCTCTCCGGTGTGCCTTCTTCGGTGCTGCAAGGAAGTGATGAGGCGCTCGGCATGGTCGCAATCCGCGCAATCCAGGCCGGTAAGCCGCTCATAAAGGCGAATGTTCGCCAGCCCTGGCATATTATAAAGGGACATACCGTCGATCTGGTGGTGAATGGCCGCGGGTTTGCCATCCGTACGCAAGGTACCGCCCTGAACAACGCGTCATCCGGGGAGAGCGTTCGGGTTAAGACGGCGTCTGGTCAAATTGTGGCAGGAAAGGCTAACGCCGAAGGAAAAGTCGTCATTTTTAAGCGTTAGGGATTTTACTCTTTTCAATTTCTTCCGATATATATGTGTAGACGACTTAATTTATCTGGATTGGGGTTAGCATGAGCATTGAACGTACAACCATTGTTCCCCTCGACAATGTAAGGACAGGGCTTGCCAGCAGCGTGAACAGACCTGACGCGCAGCAAAACCCGCAGCGCGTCGAGATCGCACAATCTGCAAATATTGAATTTAGCGAGATGAGCAAGCTACAAAACCTGGCGCAGGCTGATGCCGCCACTGACATCAACCAGGAGCGCCTTGAAAGAGTCAGACTGGCGATGGAAAAAGGTGAACTGCATATTGATGCAGAGAAGATTGCCAGATCGCTGGTGCAAGACATGTTAAATCAATATTGAAATTATTAAGAATGACAATCAAAAATATTCACTCGATTATTACTAATCTGCACGAAACCATGGTTGAACTGGAGGCACTTCTTAATGAAGAACTGAATCAGTTAAAACGGCCACAAATTAACCCTGTGTCGCTGCAACTCATTTCTGACACGAAAAGCCGGCTACTATCAAAGATCAAACATTATGATGAACAGCGTAAAACGGAGGAGGCCTTCATCGCCGTTAAAGCGCCTTACCGGAGCCATCCATTGCTGGCAGAGCAATGGCAAACGGTCGTTAAAATTGTACAAGAATCTAACCGGTTACATCATGAAATCGCCGTTCATCTTGAAGGGCACATGATAAAAAATGAGAACCTGAAAAAGCTGTTCAGCCAGGTGAGCAATAATTCGCTCTATCACAGCGATGGTCAACCGGAGTCTGAAAACAAAGGGAAAATGTACAATATAACCATTTGAGGTGAATAATCTTAAAAACCAGGAGTCAGTTTACTATTAAAATTACATTACCATTACATCTACACAAAAAACTTCAAACCTTCTTTTCTCAAATCACAACACCCTTAAATCTATAAAAAGCGAGCAGAATTGCCCGCTTTTTACGTATTACCTTTTCCATTCTTAAGACTTTAAAACAGTTAAAATAGACATTATCAGCACGGCCTTGAGTATTAACCGGGATAATCAGCGTGACAAATAAAATTCTGCGAAGTGGCAGCCTGAATGATTTTCAGGTACTGGGTGAATATGGTCGAAGGCCTTTCGAGTTTGCCTTACAAATACGCGAAACGTTACGGCTAAAGAAATTGCCGCTGCTCGCGGAGACTCTCGCGATACCTTCAGTGCATGCCCATAGTCAGCACATTAACTGGTATGCACCTTTTCCCGGCAAAATTCTCTCTTGGACTGCGGCCGATGAAGGGCTACGTCACCACGCCAGACAGCATATTGACCGCTGCCGCGAACATGCAGCCGCGTTAAGCGCCTCGCTTGCCGCGTCTCATAAACCGTCCGCCCGGCTTTTCGGTATGTTGTTGAAGAATATTTTTGATTATCCGGCTGAAAACTTTATCTATTTTGTAGACGGCCGACCTGTAATTACCTTTTGGGGATTCAGCCGCTTTCCCTCCCGCGTCGAGGAGGATGAAATCGTACCCGACTCACCGGCCCCCGCACCGTCTGCCGCGTTTTTACAGAATTACACTCTGATTGATGAAGCGCCCCTTACGGAGACCGAGCCTGAAGAGATCCCGGACCTTACCGATGAGGCCGTCCCTTTTACCGTCACCTTGAACAATGGCAGTCCAGAGGTGCCAGGTGAGGTTCCCCCCCGCGCCGAAGATAAGGCTGCGGTCACGCACGTCAAAAAGCGCTCGCGCGTAAAAGTCTGGCTGCCGGTGCTTATGCTTTGTGGCATGGCCGCAGCCGGCACGGTACTGTTCACCGATATCTTGAGCGCCAAAACCCCCTGGCAGGCAGGGCATGACGTCATGTCGCCTTCCCCGGTTAAATTGCCCGTGCCGGTGCCCGCGCCTGCCCCGCATACGCTTCCGCTGCAACAAGCGACTGTCGTTCCGCCCCCTCCGAAACCAGCGCCTGCGCCGGCGTTTCCCCCGCAGACTTTACCGCCAAATGCCTTACGCATTCCGGCGGAAGCGCTAAAAATGGGGACAACCCGTTTTCTGAATGGTATCTGGCGGGTCGTCGCGGATATTGACGATCCGCTCACCGGAAAGCCCGTCGCGCTCCGTTACCGCATTAAAAACAACCGGGGCATTGCCGAAATTACTACCGCGAAAAATGAAGTGTGCAGCGGCAACATCTCCGCAGGCGTGATGTCGTCGGGAAAAGTGGTGATCCGAAGCCGAAGCAAAGCGCGTTGCCCGTCAGGGGGAAGCTACCCGCTACCGGAAGTGGTCTGCTCACAAGGTGAAGCAGATATTGCCCACTGCATCGCTCGCTATGAGAACGATGTGGAAGTACCCGCCTCATTCAGAAGAGAGATTCGTTAAGCCATGCTGCCTAAGCTCACTATACACAATAAAATCATCACCCTGATTATGAACAGCGGCGTGCAGTTCCTTGATTTTGGCGTGATGCCCCATTTAGGGCAGCCCGGAAAGGGCCGCTTTGTGCGCAAAAGCGCTAACGGCCCGCTTTTACGTCTCCACTATGATGCTCAGCAGGAGCAATACCGTCTGTTAAGCGACAACGGCGACGAGGCCGAAATTGCCAGACCTGAATGTTCAGTTGCGCCAGCGACCTCGCTGGAATGGCTGGCGGACTGCTGGCTTCCGCTGCCGTATCTGCGTACCGGGGCGGGCTATCACTATAATGAAGGCCCCGATAACTGGGTTCGTCTTCATATCAGCCGTCTCGACACGCCGGATGAGTACGGTCACACCTGGCGACTCTGTCTTGTTTTCGACACGCGCCTTGTCAACGAGCAGCATCAGTCAAGGGGCCCGGTCCTTGCCGATATTCATAAAGGCACGCAATTTTCACTGGCCTGGCAAAACCATGAGCTGAGTGAATTTCTCGATCAGACGTGGGTCGATGGCTGGCTACGCGAAATATTTGTGGTACGGGCAAAGCAAAAAGGCCTGGATGAAAACCAAATTACACACGCGCTCAAATTATTCGAGTATCAGGCGCACTATCTGAATATCCTTGAAATGCTTGCCGAACAAGCAAAGCTTCCGGTTGTACAGCTCAATTCAGGATCGCTGGATAAGCCGGCTATACCGGTCGATCTGGTGCTGGATGTGGGAAATTCTCATACCTGCGGAATTATTACGGAAGATCACGGGGAACTCAACGACGGGCTTGCCCAGAGCACGGCGCTGCATATACGCCATCTGGCCACGCCTCAGCACATTAGCCCCTCGCTTTTCCCAAGCCGGATCACATTCCACCATGCGACGTTCGGCTCGCAGGCTTACTCAAGCGAGAGCGGCCGTGACGATGCGTTTATCTGGCCTTCCATCGTCCGTACCGGCGATGAGGCGCAGAATATGGCATTACACTATTGTGCTGGTGGAGGTGAATCCAGCGTACATAGCCCACGACGTTATTTGTGGGATAACTCGCCCTCCTCTGCTCCCTGGCGTCTCTATTCTGCAGACGCAGCCGGGACAGAACCTCAGAATGCGATAGTCTTTCCTCTCGCCAGCCTTATTGATGATGAAGGGGTGCCTCTTTATCGACAGTCGGTCGAAGAGCGGATGCCGGTCTTTAGCCCATGCTATAGCCGACGTTCGCTGATGACATTGATATTTTGTGAGTTACTTGCGCAGGCGTTATCGCAAATTAACAGCGTGTCGCATCGGCTGGCGATGGGTTTATACGATTCCCCCCGCCAGCTGCGAAGCCTGGTGTTAACCCTGCCTTCGGCGATGCCGGTTCAGGAAAAAGCCATACTCCGGGAGAAAGTAGAAGAAGCCATCGCGCTGGTGTGGAAAATGCAGGGCTGGCACTCCGCCGATGACCCCTTTTTCCCCTGCCCCGGCGCAACGGCGGCCAGCGTACCTGCACCCACTGTTCAACTTGACTGGGATGAAGCAACCTGTGGACAGTTAGTCTGGCTTTATAATGAAGCCACCTTCCATTATGCCGGGCGCAGCGAACTGCTCTTTAACCATCTTATCCGGCCAGAACGCCGGCACGAGGAACGAAAAAGACTCCGTGTCGCGTCGATTGATATTGGTGGCGGCACCACCGATATGTCTATTGTCGACTATACGTTAGCGCAGGGCGGTGATGGAAAAGCCAACATAACGCCCCGGCTTCTGTTCCGCGAAGGTTTCAAAGTGGCGGGAGACGATCTTCTGCTGGAAATCATCCAGTTTTGTCTGCTACCGGCCATCGAGCGATCGCTGCTGTCTGCGGGGGTTCCTCACCCGCAAACCATCATGCTTCAACTCTTCGGTGAGTCCCCGGGGCGTGCCGAATTTAACGCCCTGCGTCGCCATATCACGTCGCATCTATTGATACCGCTGGCGCATACGATATTTGACTGGTGGGAAAACTGCGCGCCTGAGGATGATTCAGCCGTTCTTGAGGGTACCTTTGGCGAGCTATTGGCTCCCCACGGGTTACCCGGCGAGCTACTACACGATTTGCACCGGGCGATCCAACCCCTGCTGCCCGCGAACGCCCCCCGCTGGGAGATTATAAATATCCCGCTGGCGATTGAAGTTAGCCTGCTGGAAAACGCGCTGCTGGAAAACCGCTTTTCATTGACCCGGATCCTGATCGCGCTAGGCAATATTATCAGCCAATACTACTGCGATGTGCTGCTCATTACGGGCAAGCCGTCATGTTTACCGGGCATACAACGACTGCTCAGCCAGCTGCAAGCGATACCCGCGAACCGCATTGTCTGGCTCGACCGCTACTCCGTAGAGGAGCGCTTCCCCTTCAGTAGCGAAGGGCGGATTATCAACCCCAAATCCAGCGCAGCGCTGGGGGCCTTAATCTGTAGCCTGGCACTCTCGCTCCGTCTTCCGGGGTTTCGCTTCAATGCCTCCGATATTAAGGCGTATTCGACGATTCGTTACGTTGGCGTACTGGATGATGAAGGGCATTTACGCGAGCAGGATTGCTGGTTCCAACAGCTGGAGCTGGAAAACCCGGACTTCACCCTCGGCAAGCAGGAGCCCGTCGTGCTGTCAGCCAACGCGACCATAGGCTTCAGGCAGCTGGCAAACGAAGACTGGCCGGCCTCGCCGCTTTACCAGTTAAAAATCAGATCCCCTGAGCTGGCAAAGCACATGCAGGGGAATGCCTCTTTAATCCTCAGCCTTAGCTGGAACCATCACGCCACGACATTCACTATTGACCGCGTGCAGCTTAAAGACGGTACACGGGTCAATGCCGGTGAAATAAGCCTGAAATTGAACACGCTAAGCAATGGGCATCCCAGTAAAAATACGTATTGGCTTGATAGCGGGAATACATTCGTAAAATGATAAATCCAGACAACTCTATAACGTCCCTTTTTGACTGGCTGGGTAAAAACCGCAGTGAAACGCCACTTCTTAATATTGAAGCAGATAGTCGTCTGACGGGGCTGGCAAGCCTTAGCATGCTGGACGAACATCGCGCCGCACTGCATTCGGCGCCGTTAACCCTGGGGTTATGGGGCAGCTCGGTGCGGGGGAAATACTATCTTCTGAATAAGCTGATGCGCAGCAGCACGCAATGGTCGCAGCTGGCGCTGGGTAATCATACGCCGGATTATCTCACCCATATCAACCCGGGATTATTGCCGCATAACCTGGCGGTGCGATTTACTCGCCAGCGTCCGCTGGATATTCCAGGCTATCCGCTGCACCTGAAGATCTATACGGAAATGGCCTTATTGCAAAAGATCATTACGGATTATCACGCCCGTCCTGACGCCATCGTTCTGCCACACCCTATTCTCTCTGCGCGTCTGCGGACGCTGGCACAAAGGCTCGAGCCCGGTCCAAACGAGGCGGTAAGCCGTCGGGAGTTTGCCGCCGTCATTCATCAGACGCTGTCTGCACGGTATAGCGTGATGCAGCTCGATGAGACGCAGGTATGGCAGCTGGCTGAAATCGCGTCCAGACTCGGTGAGGAGGACCGCTGTACGCTATTTTCGCTGTTCTGGGGAGACGACCCGCACATCACACAGCTCTGGAAACAGAGCGCTGCGGCACGCGCGGTATTGGGCAACGCGACAGAAGTAATGGCGCCCGAAAGCCTGGTGTTAAACCCTTTCATTTCCCAGGAAGAGGGCTTTCTCTTTGCGGCTACGGCAGAGCAACACGCCGACACACCGCTTACCGTATGCCCGCTGGTACAGAACATTCCCCAGCCATTCGTTGCGATAGCGCAAAGTACGCTGGCTGCGCTGTGCAAAGAAGTAGTATTTACCCTCAGGCACGCGGAGGATCTCCCGGACATCGACATTGTTGATATCCCCGAGCGCGCGCTTGCCAGCTATGCATCTGCGCTACAGCCCGATGCGCTTATCGTGTGCAATGCGGTAGAAGCCCTCGAGGATGCGCCACAGGCAGCCGACAGGCTCAGCCACTGGCTGAACCAGAGCGGTGGGTGTAAAGGGGCTTCACCACGCCTGGTGTGGGCAATCACGCCCTATAATCCCCGGCTTAAACATCAATACGATCCGGATGCAGAGATTAAGCGAAAGCTGAGCCGAACCCGCCAGCGCTGGGGAACATTGCTGGTACTGGAGGAGACTCAGCCAGAAAGCCTGAGCACCTGGCTTCATCAAACGCTTAATCAAGAAAGCCGTCAGGAACGTCTGGCATACATCCAGAACTACTGTCGCGAAGCCGTAAGCCAGCACGTAAGCAGTCGCCTGTTCGGTAAAGTCAATTCCACCGGCGAACCGTTTCACATTATTGAGCTGGTCAGAACCTTGCAGACGCAGGGAGCCCGTCTGGGCCACCTCCCTTCGCTGATGGCGCTGTCCCGCGCGGCTATTGCGCAGTGCTGGGATGACCATCACGATTCCCGGTGCGACGACGCGATTTTGGCCCTGCCGGATCTCGATCTCTTCGCTGACGAATCTGAACAGTCTGCAACCCGCAGCGAAGAAAAAACGTTTGCCTCACGGGTCTATCAGCGCTGGGTCGTCGCCATCCGCCAGTGCAGCTATCAGCCTGCGCTGGCAGGTCAGCTGCGTATTACGCAGGCGCAGTTTGCGCAGTTGTGCGATCTTATTATCGTATGCAGCTATGAGCAGAACCTTCAGGCACGGCTTGAGCAGGCGTTGCAATCGGTGGGGAACCATAAATCGCTGGCTATAACGTGTGCCAGTCATTTACTAAACGAATTTATCAGCTGGCTGGGCTATGACTGTCTGCCGCCAGAGCAACGCCCGGCAAGCCGGATAAACAAAGGTATGCCCGTCTTTGCGGCGACAAGCTCAGATACCGAAACCCGAATAGATAAGCTCGCGCCCGAGGCGCAGACTGGCCGCTCGCTGTATATATATGACTGGCTGGTGGCGTTTTATCATCGGGCAATGGCGTGCAGCAGGGGTAATACCGCGATCCCGGAGGAGAAACAGGACGAACTGGCTCAGCTCCTGGCGGTGACGGACGATAAGCAGTGATGCAGGAAAGATATGCTCTGACGCTCTTATACGCGTTGACGCATTTGCTATAAAAAAAAAGGGCTTACGCCCTTTTTTTTATCATCCGGATCAGAAGGTTTCCCACACTTCTTCACCGTTGCGCGATGCACTCTTCTTTGGCTCAGCCGTTGCCGTCGAGGGGCTCTGCACCTGCCGTGTCTTCGCATGG
>Ga0153961_1000034_pt1 | contig 70743 bp, 72 predicted proteins | sample TSFL045MetaG_FD_104748 | JGI IMG/M metagenome (GOLD analysis project Ga0153961, IMG submission 104748) | Attine ant fungus gardens microbial communities from Florida, USA - TSFL045 MetaG | ecosystem: Host-associated > Fungi > Mycelium > Unclassified | place: USA: Florida, Withalacochee...
AACAACCTGTTTGACTGCTTCAATTTTAAACTCTTCAGGATAACGCTTACCGCTCATGGGCACCTCTCTTTAAGTCATCTTAAATGACTCTGAGGTGTCTGTTAAACCCGTGGCGATTCACTTGTTAGATACAGCGACGTTGAGATGTTTCATGCTTTTCCCTCCTGCGCCTGACGTTCTCTCGCAGCATCACATTCTTCAAAGCGAGTCAGATTGTGGATGCCATCTACGAGCAGGTACATCTCACGGCGCTGCTCCTCGTCCGTAATCTGAGGGATTACTACAGTCAGCAGGTGAAGCAATCCGGCCTGAGCGCGAAGCAAGCGATCACGAGAGATATTCTCAGGCGTGTTCGGCGTCGGGGCGCTCTCATTACCGATGATGGCCTGAGCACGCTTGAAATCTTCAGTATGGGATTTAATGGTGTCGTTATACATGAGCCACCTCCTGAACGGGCAGGCGTGCGGCTAATGACAGGATGAAGTGAGGCGCCAGAACGCGGCGGGCTTCTTTCTCGCTAACAGCCTGAACGGATACGCGGCAAGGTTTGGCCTGCATGTCAGCGCGTGACAGTGCCAGAAAACGAAACTCGAATTTGGATGGAGCTTGGGTGAGGGTAGTAGCCATGGTGGCAGCCTCCTGTAACTGGGATTTAATCCCACCACCGGAAACGCCAATTTCACTGGTGGTGAGCTGAACAGGGTTGGCGTAACCGGCGTTACAGGAAACCGGCGCGGATTTCTCCGCCCCCATCCAGCCCACCATAACTTCGCGAGCGACACGGATTATAACCATATCGCTGAAAAAAGGGTGAACAGATGCGAGGACACAAAAAAAGACGCTAGGCGCGTCGTGTGTCGCCTGTAACATTAGCAGGACGCCAATCCTGACACCGGATTTTGCCAGTGCAGGTTGAGGATAGTCCGAAGATTGCAAAGAGGGCAAGCGGTTTTTTGCTTGTTTGTGATAACCGACAACACCAGTGTAAGACGCTGACTTACACATCATGGCGTTAGCCGCTGAAAGGAACAAAGCCAAACTTCCGGCTGAGTGGATGTCAGGTTTTGACTGGTTTCTGATGTCATCATTTGTCATCAACTGGCTAAGTTTTGCTAAGTTCCCGGCCATAGCATTTGATAACAGGCCAGCCAGCGGGCAGGCATTGCCCTGAACGTTCATCATGGCTTTACCTCCGTGAACTCACGCATAAAGCGCTCAACCGGCTGTTTGCAGGGCGATGAATAACCTTCACGGATGAAAGTCACGCGATTAAATTGCACGCTGTGTACTGTCACTAATGCGCCGCTGGCGTCCTGATAGCGCTGCTGTGGTTGTGGCTGGCTGGTGGATTTATGCATGGTTCACTCCTACGGCCGGCGCGGCGGTCATCAGGCTGGCGAACATATCCATGCGGCGAGCCACTTCGCGTACAGCCTCAGTAGGCGACAGACCATTGCGGATCGCCTCCTCAAATGCCGCCTGCTCAATCTTCTGCATAACCACCAGCACACCCAGCTGCTGCTCACTGGCATTGCGACGCTCACCATCACCCAATCCCGCGACGCGGTTTTCAGCGCGTGCCAGATTGATGTAGTGGTGCTGTTTAGCACCCAGCGCTTTCAGGCCGTCGCGGCTTTCATGGTAGCCGGGCAGATATTCACGGCGGATCGGCTCAGCAGCGCGGCGGTGTGCGAATGCTTTAGTGACGTCCAGCTTGAGGCGCTTCATGCCAGCAGCATCGCGGCCACGAACAATACGGCAGAGATAATCGAACTGAAGCTCATTGAGCAGCACATATTTCAGTGTCGTTGCTCCGGTAGTGTGGACGCACGTCTCCGTTTGAAACGGAAGCGTGCCTAGCTCGCGCAGCTCTGCTTTATGGTTCTGGATAAGGGCATAGAGGTTTTTATGCTTAATTCCGACACGCTGCGCGAACAGCCGGGAATCAACGCGAGATTCCTGTTTGTGCTGCGTCAAAATAAGTGCCTGGCTGTTTTCAGGGTGAGTGATGCCCCGGCCATTATTGGCCGTAATTTTCTGGTTCATGTTCAGGCTCCGTTAAGCTGCGCTGAATGCGTCCGGATAAAGAGATAAGATGTCGTTGGCTTCGTGATCCGTCAGCCCTGTATAGCCACCAGCAGAGGCGTTGTATTTCATCAGGCGGATAACACGCATAACGTCAGCCCTGCAGGTGAAGCGATAACGGAAGTGGCTTCCGATGCCGTCCGGGTTTTTCTCGTCAATGCGCTCCAGGCGAATATCTAACTGGCGCTCTAATTCACTGGCGTAATTACGTCCAGAAGACAGGCGGCAATGCCTAAGAAGCTCATTCTCAGTAAATCCACTAGCCCCGCTACGGAGCATAAAGACACGCGCTCGGTGCTTCTTAGGCGCAGGCTTAATAGCTGAGGCAGACGTAACATCAGAGGCGTCAGCTCCCTGATTAGCCGCCTGTAATGGGCGGTTCTCCATTAGGCCACCTCACCACGAGATTCAGCGATCCGCTGATTAATCCACTCATCGATTTCACTTTCAACAAACGCAATTGAGCGGCTTCCAATCTTTACGGACTGAGGGAATCGCTGTTCTTTGAGGAGCCGATAAATCCACGCTTTGCTGTAACCAGTACGGCGTTGAACCTCAGAAAGACGAATAAATGATTGAGACATGTTTACTCCTATATTCTGTCATCTTCTTTAATGGACATCAGTAGACAGAAAGGAGAGTAAACAAGCCGGTGAATGGGTGATAGCGGATAAAAATAAAATATTTTTTTGAGAGGATTACCCGCTTCGAAATACTCAGTAGCATATTCAAAGCGGAAATCGAGAAATTTACTTGAAACGTTTGCGTAGGATTTTGCTTGCTATAAATCTCTACTCATCAAATCAGATATTTTTATCAGGTTTATTTCTTTGTCTTTGTTTACATAGAGCTGAAGCAAACGAGTGTATTGCTCGCTTATGGATTCAAGCGCAAAAGGCTTTATTGATTCCTTAATAGCCTGCGTATCTTTCGGATCGTCACTAAAAACCAATGCAGAAATCATCGGGTTGGTCACTTCCTTGCCTGACCTCTCGCCCCAAATCAGCAGATCGACAATGGGTAGTACTCTATTAGATATCAACTTTTGGAGAGTCTTTAATCCAATCCTTTTCTGAGCGACATGCTCTCGCTCTGGTACTTTTAACTCTTTTCGCCACAGAGGTAGAAGGTGAGCCAGGCTGGTAATGATTTCGTCATCAGTGGCGTTATCTAAATCTATAGTAGCGAGTATGCTGTTCGGGAAACAATTACTTAGGTTTCCAGTAACACTCGCAAGCATAGCGCTTGCTTTGAGGTAGGTATGCTCTTCGTCTCTTTTAAAAAAGCCTTGATCTATCGATGAGAAAGAGTACATGGACAGCTCTGAAAATGTGACAGGACTAACACCTATAGCTGAAGGTAATTTGGGCAGTTCACCGTACTCATTTCTTAATGATGGGGCTTCATCATTTACTTTGCGGATAAATTCTTCAATCTCTTCCTCTTCTTTGTTGAGAATAGTTAGGTTAGGATCGCCCGAAAAAATCCTTTCATATTTTATATCGTACTCTTCTTTGAATATATCAGTATCATCGTCTGCATAACGCAATAAAAAATCGCGCCACTCTAATTCTTGAATAAATATTGGCAAGGTTAAATCATTTAAAAATTCATAGTTGCTAATATCAAACCATGCTAAATCTTGTTTTTTTGCTCTTACCATACGCCACCTCACGCCCTCTAATTTTGGCGGCTATGCCAGCCCGTAGAGGTGTACGGGTCTTCGGGGATCAGCCTAGACATAGCCTATTCTGTATTCGTCTACTTAAGTCTACTATCGTCACCTAACACTGTCTATTCATCCAGTCATGCTCTTCTGCCAAACGAGCCGTGAACCACGTTTTCGCCCTTTTCTAACGCATCCATATAATCGGCATACCACTGAAGCATTTCACGGCGTCCATCCAGATACTGGGCGTGGTTGTAGGTGCCACGAATACTGTTCTTATCTGCGTGAGCCAACTGCGTTTCAATCCATGCAGTGTTATAGCCCTGCTCATGCAAAATGGTGCTCATAGTGTGTCTGAAGCCGTGACCGGTAGCTTTACCGTCATAACCGATTCGTTTGATAACCTGATTGATACTGGCCTCGCTCATCGTCTTCCCTGCATCGTTGCGCCCAGGGAACACATAGCGACCTCTTCCCGTCAGCTGGCGAATTTCTTCAAGGAGAGATTTAGCCTGGATGGAAAGCGGCACTACATGAGGGCGGCGCATCTTCATACGTTCTGCAGGTATCTGCCAGATGCCTTTCTCTAAATCGAATTCAGCCCATTCAGCAGCACGTAATTCAATCGTGCGTGTGCCAGTAAGCATCAACAGCCGTGTGGCATTTTGTGTAACCTTGCTGCCAGTGTATTCACTAAGTGCGCGAAGGAAGCCGCCAATCTGTTCGGTGAAAAGATGAGGGAAATGCTTTTGCTTTGGCGCTTTTAGTGCGCCGGCGAGATCGGTAACGGGGTTATGCTCTGCCCTGCCGGTGATGACGGCGTAGGTAAAAATCTGGCGGCAAGCCTGACGTGTTTTCTTCAATTTATCCAGAACGCCGCGCTGCTCCATCTTTCTGAGCACCAGCAGCATCTCTGCCGCTTTGATTTCTGCGATGGCACGTTTACCGATAAACGGGAACACATCTTTTTGCAGGTACTCCAGGATGTCACTGGCATAGCCCTGTGACCAGTTAGGGCGCTTATGCTCATGCCATTCAATCGCCAGCGCTTCGAAGCTGTTACTGACCGCCAGAATTTTAGCCTGCTTTTCCGTCTGTTTAACCTCACCCGGATCACCACCAGCAGCTAAAGTGCGTTTTGCTTCATCACGCTTCGCCCTGGCATCGGCGAGAGAGACATCAGGATATACCCCCAGCGCCAGCAGCTTTTCTTTTCCCGCAACGCGGTACTTTAAACGCCAGTATCGTGAGCCATTGGTGTTAACGAGAAGGTAAAGACCACCGCCGTCAGAGAGCTTGTAGGCTTTATCTTTGGCCTTTGAAGTGTCCACTGTGCGGGCATTAAGTTTCAATTTGGGGGTATCTCATTTCATTGAACAGACCTATACCCCCAAATGTACCCCCACATGATTGTTGATTTCAATAGATGATAGTAGACGTTGAGATAACGAGATTCGCGGAAATGTGCTTACTGACTGGGGTTTTGTGGACTTTAGTAGACGACAGGAGAAGTGAAAATGGCACGCCCTACAGGATTCGAACCTGTGACCTACGGCTTAGAAGGCCGGTGCTCTATCCAGCTGAGCTAAGGGCGCACGGGGATGGCGAGGATTATACGGCGAGACCTCAACGAGTCAACGATTTTGGCCGCTGGCGCGATGTGTATGCCGAAGATTCAGACAACGGGCGACGATTCAGAACCTGACAGCGCGCTGTGCTTCTGACAGAATAGGCGCCTTTCCCCGATTCAACACAACACAGTGGATTTCCTCTCTGATGGCAGCAAAAATTATTGACGGTAAAACGATTGCGCAGCAGGTGCGCCTTGAGGTTGCGGAAAAAGTAAAGCAGCGCCTGGCGGCCGGTAAACGCGCGCCGGGTCTCGCGGTCGTGCTGGTAGGCGAAAACCCCGCCTCGCAAATCTATGTCGGCAGCAAACGCCGCGCCTGCGAAGAGGTCGGCTTCGTGTCGCGCTCTTACGATCTGCCTGCGACCACCAGCGAAGCGGATCTGCTGCAGCTGATTGACGATCTCAATGAAGATCGCGAAATTGACGGCATTCTGGTGCAGCTGCCGCTGCCCGCCGGCATCGACAACGTCAAAGTGCTGGAGCGCATTACGCCCGATAAAGACGTCGACGGCTTCCACCCCTATAACGTGGGCCGCCTCTGCCAGCGCGCGCCGACGCTGCGCCCCTGCACGCCGCGCGGCATCGTCACGCTGCTGGAGCGTTACAATATCGATACCTACGGCCTGAACGCCGTAGTGGTCGGCGCCTCTAATATCGTGGGCCGCCCGATGAGCATGGAGCTGCTGCTGGCGGGCTGCACCACCACCGTTACCCACCGCTTTACCAAAGACCTGCGCCACCACGTCGAGCATGCCGATCTGCTGGTGGTCGCCGTCGGCAAGCCGGGCTTTATTCCCGGCGACTGGATTAAGCCGGGCGCGGTGGTGATCGATGTCGGCATCAACCGACTGGAGAGCGGCAAAGTGGTCGGCGACGTCGATTTCGACGCGGCTTCAGAGCGCGCCTCGTATATCACGCCGGTGCCGGGCGGCGTAGGTCCGATGACCGTTGCCACGCTGATCGAAAACACGCTGCACGCGTGCGAAACTTATCACGATAAAGAGGAAGCATAATGGCGACTTTTAGCCTGGGTAAACACCCCCACGTCGACCTGTGCGATCTGCTGAAGCTGGAAGGCTGGGTAGAGAGCGGCGCGCAGGCGAAAATTGTTATCGCCGACGGCGAAGTGACGGTTGACGGCGCGGTGGAAACCCGCAAGCGCTGTAAAATCGTTGCCGGACAGACCGTCGCGTTCGCCGGACAGCGCATTACCGTTACCGCCTGACGGCGGCGACAGGCGGGAGTCTGGCGTAAAGGCCAGGCGTCCCGCCTCGCCCTACTCCTCTGCGATACGCGTCTTACACGACCACTTTCTGAACACCGCCCTTATCCACCCGCATTGCCGCAAAAGCTAGCCTTTAGCAGGCACAGGCTATCCGCTAAGGCATAAAAAAGGGCGCCTGAGCGCCCTTTGCGGTATTACTTACGACGCCAGGTCGAGCCCTGCGGCCCGTCTTCCACAATCACGCCCAGCTCATTGAGCTTGTCGCGCGCGATATCGGCCTGCGCCCAGTTTTTCTCTCTGCGCGCGTCGGCGCGGGCCTGCACCCAGCGCTCGATCTCGGCGACGTCGTCGGCATTCGCCTGCGCGCCGCTCTGCAGGAACTGCTCGGGATCCTGCTGCAGAATGCCCAGTACGTTGGCGATCTCGCGCAGCTTCGCGGCCAGTGCGCTGGCCGCATTGTTGTTTTCACCCTTCAGGCGGTTGACCTCGCGCGCCATATCGAACAGCACCGAGTAGGCCTCCGGCGTGTTGAAGTCGTCGTCCATCGCCGCGCGGAAGCGCGCGTCAAACTCTTCGCCGCCCGCCGGCGCGACGCTGCGGTCGGTGTGGCGCAGCGCGGTGTAGAGACGCTCGAGCGCCGCGCGCGCCTGATTGAGGTTCTCTTCGCCGTAGTTAAGCTGGCTGCGGTAGTGGCCCGACATCAGGAAGTAGCGCACCGTTTCGGCGTCGTAGTGCGCCAGCACGTCGCGCACCGTGAAGAAATTGCCGAGCGATTTCGACATCTTTTCGCGATCCACCATGACCATGCCCGAATGCATCCAGTAGTTAACGTAGGGACCGTCATGGGCGCAGGTCGACTGGGCGATCTCATTTTCATGGTGCGGGAACATCAGATCCGAGCCGCCGCCGTGAATGTCAAAGTGCGCGCCGAGCTGTTTACAGTTCATCGCCGAGCACTCAATATGCCAGCCGGGACGGCCGTTGCCCCACGGTGAAGGCCAGGCCGGTTCGTCCGCTTTCGACATTTTCCACAGCACGAAATCCATCGGGTTGCGCTTCGCTTCAGCCACTTCCACGCGCGCGCCCGCCTGCAGCTGCTCCAGGTCCTGACGCGATAGCGCGCCGTAATCGGCATCGCTCAGCACGTCGAACATCACGTCGCCGTTGTCGGCGACATAGGCGTGGCCGCGTTCAATAAGGCGCTCCACCAGCGCAATAATCTCCGCGATGTGGCGCGTGGCGCGCGGCTCCTGATCCGGCGGCAGAATGCCCAGCGCGGCGAAGTCGTTGTGCATCTCGCCAATCATGCGGTTGGTAAGGGTTTCGATGCTTTCGCCGTTCTCATTGGCGCGTCTAATGATCTTATCGTCGATATCAGTGATGTTACGCACGTAGTTCAGACGATAGCCGCAGTAGCGCAGATAGCGAGAGACCACGTCGAACGCCACGAACGTGCGCCCGTGGCCGATATGACAGAGGTCGTACACCGTGATACCGCACACGTACATGCCGATTTCACCAGCATGGATAGGTTTAAATTCCTCTTTTTGTCGACTCAGGGTGTTATAAATCTTTAGCATTGAACGGTTCCGTTTAGACGAGTGCGGTAAACACTTTTATCAGGTTATTCAGTTATTGTGCCGTATTTTTCGCGCTCGCGCGACGGCAGCGTGCCGAGAGCGCCGCAGGCGTGCTGACGCGTCATTGGAATTTATGATATAAGAGGCGTCGACAAAATTGGCCAGCGCGCTTTGCGGCGGCCAGACAGCTGACGACAACCTTTACAGGATGAGAATGATGGTGACTTTCCAGACCAACCACGGCGACATCGTAATTAAAACCTTCGACGATAAAGCGCCCGCTACCGTGCAAAACTTCCTCGAATACTGCCGTGAAGGTTTTTACGACAACACCATTTTCCACCGTGTGATTAACGGCTTTATGATCCAGGGCGGCGGTTTTGAGCCGGGCATGAAGCAGAAAGAGACCAAAGCTGAAATTCGCAACGAAGCGAACAACGGCCTGAAAAACACCCGCGGCACCCTGGCGATGGCGCGCACCTCCGCTCCGCACTCCGCGACCGCGCAGTTCTTCATCAACGTCGCGGATAACGACTTCCTGAACTTCCGCGACGAAAGCCTGCAGGGCTGGGGCTACTGCGTGTTTGCAGAAGTGGTGGAAGGTATGGACGTAGTCGACAAAATCAAAGCGGTTTCTACCGGCCGCAGCGGCATGCACCAGGACGTACCGAAAGATGACGTCGTCATCCAGAAAGTTACCGTCAGCGAGTAATGTCGCGCACTCTGTTTATCGCAGATTTGCATCTGTGTCAGGAAGAACCGGCGATCACCGCCGGTTTTCTGCGTTTTCTGGCGCGTGAAGCGCCGCGCTGCGACGCGCTCTATATCCTTGGCGATCTGTTTGAAGCCTGGATCGGCGATGACGATCCCAATCCGCTGCACCAGCAGGTCGCCGATGCGCTGCGCGCGCTGCCGGTGCCGGTCTACTTTATCCACGGCAACCGCGACTTCCTGCTCGGCAAAGCTTACGGCCGCGCCAGCGGCATGACGCTGCTGCCTGAAGAGCAGCTATTAACCTGCTACGGCCATCGCGTACTGATCTTGCACGGCGATACCCTCTGTACCGACGACGCGGGCTATCAGCGCTTTCGCGCCAAAGTGCATCAGCGCTGGCTGCAACGCCTTTTTCTCGCCCTGCCGCTGTTTATTCGCCAGCGCATCGCCGCGCGCATGCGCGACGGCAGCAAACAGGCGAACCAGCATAAGTCGCTCACCATTATGGACGTCAACGCCGACGCGGTGGAGGCGGCGATGCTGCGCCAGCAGACGCATCTGATGATCCACGGCCACACCCATCGTCCGGCAATCCACCGCTTTGAGTTACAGGGAAAGCCTGCCCAGCGCGCGGTGTTAGGCGCGTGGCATGAGCGCGGCTCGATGATCCAGCTGGACGCCAGCGGCATCAGCCTTATCGAATTCGACTTTTAAAACGGCGCTAAACGTGCCGGAACGGCGGCGACGCAACCGTTTTCCTTCCGTCTTTCTCATGCTATTCTCTGTGCCCTTCTTTACCTGCCCGACCGGCCAGGTTCGTTTGTTTATTCACAGGAGTTGACCGCATGTCATCCAACGCCGCCCCGGCCCGCATTGCTATTGTGATGGGCTCCAGAAGTGACTGGTCCACCATGCAGTTCGCTGCGGAAATCCTCACTAGCCTGGACGTGCCCTTCCACGTTGAAGTGGTCTCCGCGCACCGCACGCCGGACAAACTGTTTAGCTTCGCCGAAACCGCCGCCGACAGCGGCTATCAGGTGATCATCGCGGGCGCGGGCGGCGCGGCGCATCTGCCCGGCATGCTGGCGGCGAAAACCCTGGTGCCGGTGCTGGGCGTGCCGGTGCAGAGCGCGGCGCTGAGCGGCGTCGACAGCCTCTACTCTATCGTGCAGATGCCGCGCGGTATTCCGGTCGGCACTCTGGCGATCGGCAAAGCGGGCGCGGCCAACGCCGCGCTGCTGGCGGCGCAGATCCTGGCGATCCACGACGCGGCGCTGGCTACGCGCCTCGGTGTATGGCGCCAGACGCAGACCGACGAGGTGCTGAATAACCCGGATCCGCGGGAGGACGCATGAAGCCGGTTTGCGTACTGGGTAACGGCCAGCTTGGCCGTATGCTGCGCCAGGCGGGCGAGCCGCTGGGCATCGCCGTCTATCCGGTCGGCCTCGACGCCGAACCGGACGCGCTGCCGATTGCGCAGAGCGTGATCACCGCGGAAATCGAGCGCTGGCCGGAGACCGCGCTAACGCGCGAGCTGGCCGACCATCCCGCCTTTGTGAATCGCGACATTTTTCCGCGTCTGGCGGATCGCCTGACGCAGAAGCAGCTGCTTGACCAGCTGCATCTCGCCACTGCCCCCTGGCAGCTGCTGGCCGATAAAAGCGAATGGCCTCAGGTCTTCGCCTCGCTGGGCGAGCTGGCGATCGTCAAGCGCCGCACCGGCGGCTATGATGGCCGCGGCCAGTGGCGGCTGCGCGCGGATGAAACCGACGCGCTGCCGGACGAGTGCTACGGCGAATGCATCGTTGAGCAGGGCATTAACTTTTCCGGCGAGGTGTCGCTGGTCGGCGCGCGCGGTCATGACGGCCGTACCGTGTTCTACCCGCTGACCCACAACCTGCACGAGGAAGGCATTCTGCGCACCAGCGTCGCCTTCCCGCAGGCGGACGCCGCGCAGCAGGCGCAGGCCGAAGCGATGCTCGGCGCCATTATGCAGGCGCTGAACTATGTCGGCGTGATGGCGATGGAGTGCTTCGTGACGCCGGAAGGGCTGCTGATTAACGAGCTTGCGCCGCGCGTGCACAACAGCGGGCACTGGACGCAGAACGGCGCCTCTATCAGCCAGTTCGAGCTGCATCTGCGCGCCGTGCTGGGTCTGGCGCTGCCGCAGCCGGTGGTGTTCGCGCCGTCGGTGATGGTCAATCTGATCGGCACCGCGCTGAACAGCGACTGGCTGCAGCAGCCGCTGGTGCATCTGCACTGGTATGACAAAGAGGTGCGCCCGGGCCGCAAGGTGGGACACCTCAATCTGACCGACAGCGACGGCGCACGGCTGACCGCGGCGCTAGCGGCGCTGGTGCCGATGCTGCCGCCGGAGTACGCCAGCGGCATCGCCTGGGCCGTCGCGAAGTTCTGATTAGCCAGCGCTAAGGCCAACAAGCGGGCCCCAGGCCCGCTTTTTTTATGCCGACTCCGCGCGTCGGAACAGCGCCTTGCCGCGCAGCAGCCGCACCCCCAGCCAGCCGCCGCACAGCGAGAGCAGCAGCGCGCCGCTCAGCGGCAGCGCCAGCCACAGCGTCCAGTCAGGCTGCCACGGGAAGTCGAAGATCTTGCGCTGCAGCGCCCAGAGCGCCGCTTCCGCCCCCAGCGCCGCCGCCACGCCGGAGACCACGCCGAGCAGCGCGAACTCGCACCACAGCGTCGCGCGCAGCAGCCTCTTGCCGGCGCCCAGCGTGCGGCAGACCACCAGCTCCTGGCGCCGCTGATGCATCCCGACCTGAATCTGCGCCAGCAGCAGCAGCACGCCGCAGAAGGTTACCAGCACCACCATAATCTCCAGCGCCTGACTCACCTGCGTCAGTACCAGGCCGATCTGCCGCATGATGCTGCCGATATCGAGCAGGCTCAGCGTCGGAAAGGCGCGGTTCAGCTGCGCCAGCAGCGCCGGATCGTTATTCAGCCTGAAGCTGGTTAGCCAGGTTTGCGGCTGCGCATCCAGCGCGCCGGGCGGAAAGATAAAAAAGAAGTTAGGCCGCAGGCTCTCCCAGTCCACCTTGCGCAGGCTGGTAATTTTCGCGCTAAAGGTCTGGGTATCGCCGGTAAAGGTCAGCGTATCGCCCAGCTTCACCCCCAGCCGACCGGCGAGCTCCGCCTCCATCGACACCTCGCCCGGCTGTGGCGGCCAGCGGCCCGCCGTCAGCGGATTGTGATCGGGCCGCGCGCCCGTCCACGTCAGGTTCAGTTCGCGGTTCAGGGCGTTATCCAGCTTCGGATCGGCCTCTTTGCCGTTCAGATCGGTCAGACGCGCCCGCGCCACGGGATAGAAGGTTTCCGGCTTCACCTGATGCGAGGCGAGGAAAGCGCGCACCTGCGGCACCTGATCCTGGGTCATATTAAGCAGAAAATAGTTTGGGCTATCCGGCGGCAGCTGCTGCTGCCAGCGCTCCAGCAGATCGCCGCGCATCACCAGCAGCAGCGCCAGCAGCATAAAGGAGAGCGAAAACGCCGCCAGCTGGCTCAGCGTCATGCCCGGCTGACGCAGCAGGCGGTTGATCGCCAGCCGCAGCGCCAGGCTGCGCACCACCAGCCGCCGCAGCAGCAACAGCGCGCCCCAGCCCAGCAGCGCCAGCACGCCCGCCAGCGCCGCCACGCCCGCCAGCAGCGCCCACAGCATCTTGCTGCCGCCCACCAGCAGCGCCAGCAGCGCAATCACCACCGCGCCCATCGCCGGAATGTAGCGCTTCAGCGGCCAGAGGTTGGCCACCGCGTCGCGACGCAGCACGCGCAGCGGCTGAGTCGCCAGCAGCAGCCGATAGGGGCGCAGCCCCACCAGCAGCGAAATCACGAACAGCGAGCCGATCGCCCAGAGCCACGGCCAGCCGCTGGCGGGCGGCAGGGTCGCGGGCAGCACCGGCTTCAGCATCTGCATCAGCAGCGCCTCAACGCCCAGGCCGAGCGCCCCGCCGCCCACCGCCGCCAGCAGCAGCACCATCAGCCACTGGCCGACGATAAGCCGCCGCAGCGCGCCGCGCGTCGCCCCCAGCGTCTTCAGCACCGCCACCAGATCGTAACGGCTGCGGCAGTAGTGGCTCATCGCCACCGCGACGGCGGCGATGGCCAGCATCAGGGTCAGCAAGGCGGAGAGCAGCAGAAACTGCTGGGCGCGCTGCATCGAGCGCCCCAGCGCGTCTTCGGAATTCTCTACGCTGATCCAGCGCTGATCCGCTTTCAGCTGCGGCTGGATCCAGCGATCGTAGCGCGCCAGCTGCGGCGGCTCGCCGGCGAACTTATAGCGCCAGGTCAGGCGGCTGCCGCGCTGGATCGCGCCGGTTTTCTGCGCATCGTCAAGGTTGATTAGCAGGCGCGGCGCCATCTGAAAGGGATTAAAGCCGCCGTCCGGCTCCTGTATCACCTCCCCCACGATGCGCAGGCTGGCGTCGCCGACATCCAGCCTGTCGCCCACCTGGAGGTTAAGCAACGCCATCAGACGCGGTGCGGCCAGCGCCGTGCCGGGTGCGGGTTTCAGGCCCGGCGGCTCAGTCTGCAGATCGCCAAACATCGGATAGCGGCTATCGACCGCCTTGACCGCCGCCAGCTGCGGCGTCTCGCCCGCAAAGGTCATGGTCATAAAGCTGAGCTGCCCGCTGACGCTAAGCCCCTCTTCCCGCGCTTTCGCCAGCCAGGCCTCTGGCACCGCCGCGCTGCTGCGCAGCGTGCGGTCGCCCGCCATAAAGTCGCGGCTCTGCTGGCTGAGCCCTTTCTCCATGCGGTCGCCGATGGCGCCCAGCGCCAGCACGCAGGCTACCGCCAGCGTCAGCGCCACCCAGACAATCAGCAGCGAGGGCGAACGCCACTCGCGCCAGAACCAGCGCCAGATCATCGCTCCTCCCATACTTTGCCGTCGCGCAGCCGCAGGCGGCGGTCGCAGCGCGCCGCCAGCTGTTCGTCATGGGTCACCAGGATCAGCGTGGTGGCGTAGTCGCGGTTGAGCGAGAAAAGCAGATCGGCGATGCGGTCGCCGGTTTTCCGGTCCAGATTGCCGGTAGGCTCATCGGCGAACAGCAGGCCGGGCTGCCCGCTAAAGGCGCGCGCCAGCGCCACGCGCTGCTGTTCGCCGCCGGAGAGCTGCGCGGGCAGATGCGTCAGCCGCTCGCCCAGCCCCAGCTGGGTTAACAGCTCGCGCGCCTGCTCGCGGCTGCGGCGGTCGCTCTCGCCGCGCAGCAGCGCGGGCAGCTGCACGTTCTCCAGCGCGTTCAGCGTCGGCACCAGCATAAAAGACTGAAAAACAAAGCCAACCTGCGTCGCCCGCAGCGCGGCGCGCTGCTCTTCGTCGAGCTGGTGCAGAGGCTGTCCCAGCAGCCTGACCTCGCCGCTGCTGCCGTCGTCGAGGCCCGCCAGAATGCCCAGCAGCGTCGATTTGCCGGAGCCGGACTCGCCGATCAGCGCAATGGTTTCGGCCCGTTTGACAATGAAGTCAACTCCGGTGAGGATGATCAGCTGGTGTTCCCCCTGACCGACGGACTTTGTAAGATGATGAACTTCAAGAATGTTTTCCGCTGGCATTACTCTTTCCTGTTTTTCGTTCTTCTGCTGGCATCGCATCTGGCCGCTGCGAACACCCTGTTAGTGTTAGGCGACAGCCTGAGCGCTGGCTATCGCATGTCGGCCAGCGCCGCCTGGCCGAGCCTGCTGAACGGCCGCTGGCAGCAGCAGCCCAAAGTGGTCAACGCCAGCATCAGCGGCGACACCGCCGCGCAGGGCCTGGCGCGTTTACCCACGCTATTAAAACAGCATCAGCCGCAGTGGGTGTTAATCGAACTGGGCGGTAATGACGGTCTGCGCGGCTTTCCGCCTCAGGCTATCGAGCAGGATCTGCGTAAAATCATCGACGACGTGAAGGCGGCGAACGCCATGCCGCTACTGATGCAGGTGCGTCTGCCCGCTAACTACGGGCGGCGTTATACGGAAGCGTTCAGCGGGATCTATCCCAGACTGGCACAGCAGTACAACATTCCTCTGGTGCCCTTTTTTATGGAGCAGGTTTACCTGAAACCTGAATGGATGCAGCAGGACGGCATCCACCCGAACCCTGATGCGCAGCCCTTTATCGCCGAGCTGATGGCGAAAGAACTGGCCCCTTTAGTTAAGCATGAGTAATCTGCGGCGACGCGCTTTTTATGGGTAAAGATATGCAAAAAACCGTTGTAATTACCGGCTGTTCCAGCGGTATTGGGCTGGTGGCGGCGCAGGATCTGCTGGCGCGCGGCTACCGCGTGATCGCCGCCTGCCGCAAGCCCGAAGACGTGGCGCGGATGCGCGCGCAGGGCTTTATCGCCGTCGCGCTCGATCTCGACGATGCGGCGAGCATCGATCGCGCCGCCGATGAAATTCTGGCGCTGACGGAGCATCGCCTGTTCGCGTTGTTCAACAACGGCGGCTTCGGCCTCTACGGCCCGCTGCGCACGCTGTCGCGCCAGCAGCTCGAGCAGCAGTTCTCCACCAACTTTTTCGGCGCCCACCAGCTGACGATGCGGCTGCTGCCCGCGCTGGAGGCGAGCGGCGACGCGCGCATCGTCAACACCAGCTCTGTGCTAGGGTTAATCTCTACGCCAGGGCGCGGCGCCTATGCCGCCAGTAAATACGCGCTGGAGGCCTGGAGCGACGCGCTGCGCCTGGAGCTGCGCCGCAGCGGCGTGCGCGTTAGCCTGATCGAGCCGGGGCCGATTCACACCCGTTTTACCGATAACGTAACCCAGGGCGAGCCGAATCAGCCGGTGCGCAATCCCGGCATCGCCGCGCGCTTTACCCTGCCGCCGGAGGCGATTCTGCCGAAGCTGCGGCACGCGCTGGAGAGCCCCCGTCCGCGCCTGCGCTATCCGGTGACGCTGGTCGCACATACGATGAGCATCCTGAAAAGAGTGCTGCCGGGCTGGATGCTGGATCGCATTTTAAGCAGCCGCTGAGAATTCATCTTGAAGCGGGCCTGTCCGGCCCCATATTCTTTAAACACTTTCTGCCAAGAGACTTAGTCATGTCACCACAAGCTTCGATTATTGACGTCAACGAATCCAACCTGCATCAGACGCTGGAACAGTCCATGCAGATCCCGGTGCTGTTCTATTTCTGGTCAGATCGCAGCCAACATTGTCAGCAGCTGACGCCGCTGCTGGAACGTCTGGCGCAGGAGTACGCCGGCCAGTTTATTCTGGCGAAGCTCGACTGCGACAAAGAGCAGATGGTGGCGTCGCAGTTCGGCCTGCGCTCAATCCCGACGGTCTATCTGTTCCAGAACGGCCAGCCGGTCGACGGCTTCCAGGGTCCGCAGCCGGAAGAGGCGGTTCGCGCGCTGCTGGAAAAAGTGCTGCCGCGCGAAGAGGAGCTGAAGGCGCAGCAGGCGCTGGCGCTGATGGAAGAAGGCAAACCGCTGGAGGCGCTGCCGCTGCTGAAAGAGGCCTGGCAGCTCAGCCGTCAGGCGAGCGAAATCGGCTTTTTGCTGGCGGAAGTACTGATCGGCCTGAACCGCAGCGACGAAGCGGAAGAGGTGCTGGCGAAGGTGCCGCTGCAGGATCAGGATACCCGCTATCAGAGCCTGATGGCGCAGATCGATCTGCTGAAGCAGGCGGCCGATACGCCGGAAATTCAGCAGCTGCAGGCGCAGCTGGAGAGCGAGCCTGCCAATGCGGAGCTGGCTGCTAAGCTGTCGTTACAGCTGCATCAGGTCGGACGCAACGAAGAGGCGCTGGAGCTGCTGCTCAGCTTCCTGAAGCGCGATATGAACGCGGCTGACGGCCAGGTGCGCAAAATGCTGCAGGAGATCCTTGCGGCGCTCGGCACCGGCGACGCGCTCGCGGCCCGCTACCGTCGCCAGCTTTACTCGCTGCTCTACTAGGCCGGCGGCGCGACATCCGGGCCGAAGCGACTCGGCCCGTAAATTAACAATCGGGAGGTTATATGTTAACAGTCATTCCTGCGCTGATCGTTCTGGCGCTGGTCACGGTGTGGGCGGGCGTAAAAATCGTGCCGCAGGGCTATCAGTGGACCGTCGAGCGCTTCGGCCGCTACACCCGCACGCTACAGCCCGGCCTGAGTCTGGTCGTGCCCTTTATGGATCGTATTGGCCGCAAGATCAATATGATGGAGCGCGTGCTGGATATCCCCTCCCAGGAAGTTATCTCCAAAGACAACGCCAACGTCACCATCGACGCCGTCTGCTTTATTCAGGCGGTGGATCCGGCGCGCGCCGCCTATGAGGTCAGCAATCTCGAACTGGCGATCATCAACCTCACCATGACCAATATCCGCACCGTGCTTGGCGGCATGGAGCTGGATGAGATGCTGTCGCAGCGCGATAACATCAACACCCGCCTGCTGCATATCGTCGACGAGGCGACCAACCCCTGGGGCGTGAAAATTACCCGCATCGAGATCCGCGACGTGCGTCCCCCACAGGAGCTGATCGCCGCCATGAATGCGCAGATGAAAGCGGAGCGCACCAAGCGCGCCGACATCCTGGCGGCGGAAGGCGTGCGCCAGGCGGCAATTCTGCGCGCCGAGGGCGACAAGCAGTCGCGCATCCTGAAGGCCGAAGGCGAGCGTACCTCGGCGTTCCTGCAGGCAGAGGCGCGCGAACGCCAGGCGGAAGCCGAAGCGCGCGCCACCAGGATGGTCTCAGAGGCAATTGCGGCGGGCGACATTCAGGCGGTGAACTACTTCGTGGCGCAGAAATATACCGACGCGCTGCAGAAAATCGGCGAAGCCAGCAACAGCAAGATAGTGATGATGCCGCTGGACGCCAGCAGCCTGCTCGGCTCGGTGGCGGGCATCAGCGAGCTGCTTAAAGGCACCGCTTCTGAGTCGAAACGCTGATGTTAATGGAGGTTATCGCCCATCCGCACTGGTTCTGGCTGACCCTTGGCGGACTGCTGCTGGCGGCGGAGATGCTCGGCACCAGCGGCTATCTGCTGTGGAGCGGCATCGCGGCGGTGCTGGTGGGCATCGTGGAATGGCTGGCCCCCTTCAGCTGGACGGCGCAGGGCACGCTGTTCGCCCTGCTGACGCTGGTCTGCGTCTATCTCTGGTACCGCTGGATGCGCCATCGCGAGCGTCATCAGCAGCCTAACTCGCTTAACCAGCGCGGCAATCAGCTGATCGGCACGCTGCTGACGCTGGATACGCCGCTGGTCAACGGCATCGGCCATGTGCGGCTGGGCGACAGCAGCTGGCGCGTGCAGGCCGACCGCGATCTTCCCGCAGGCGCTCAGGTTGTAGTGACGGGCGTTGAGGGCATTACGCTGCACATCAGGCCGCGTTAATTCGATGTCTGGCTATGGCCGCAGCATCCCGCCAGATTATTGATAATCGGGCACTCCGCGCTCTCGTCGCCCGGACAGGCGTCGGCCAGCGCCAGCAGCCGCATGCGCATCGCCTGTAGCTCTTCGATATGGACGGCGATCTCCGCCGCTTTCTGCAGGGTGCGCGCTTTCACGTCGGCGCTGTGGCGCGCCGGATTGTTAAACAGCGCCACCAGCTCGCGACATTCGTCGAGCGTAAAGCCCACCTGACGCGCCTGCCGCAGCAGGTTGAGCTCATCGAGATGATGCGCGCCGTAGCGACGATAGCCATTGTCGCTGCGCAACGGCGGCGTCACCACGCCCTTCTCTTCATAGAAACGGATCGCCTTACTGGTCAACCCGGTCTTTTTCGCTACATCGCTAATATTCATGCTGCTCCCCCTTAAAAATCGATCGCGACCGCTGCCTGTAAAAATAGTTTGACCTTCCCCTTGATGGAAGGTTTAGCCTGTATCACGAGTAATAAAAAGCTCGCATTGTTAACGTCGACACAACAGGAGAACGCTATGTCTCACACTATCTCGCTGGCGCTGGATGGCCTTTCCTGCGGCCACTGCGTCAAACGCGTTAAAGAAGCGCTCGAAAAGCGCGACGATGTCGAACAGGCCAGCGTTACGCAGCAGGAAGCGCAGGTCACCGGCAGCGCCGACCCCGCCGCGCTGATCGCGACGGTGGAAGAAGCGGGCTATCACGCCACGCTCAGCGGCGACAGCTCCCCAAAGCCTGAGCCGTTGACAGCTTCAGAGCCGCCGCCGGAGGCGCTGACAACGGTGGCGGAAACCCAACCGGCACAGGAGCCTGAAAGCGCGCAGTTCCTGCTGATTGAAGGCATGAGCTGCGCCAGCTGCGTCAGTCGGGTTGAGAAAGCGCTGGAAAACGTGCCTGGCGTAACCCAGGCGCGCGTCAACCTTGGCGAACGCAGCGCGCTGGTAATGGGCGACGTCGCTGCGCAGCAGCTGGTCGAGGCGGTCGACGCGGCGGGCTACCACGCTCAGCCGGTGCAGGATGAGCAGGAGCGGCGCGACAGGCAGCAGAGCAGCGCGCGCAAGGCGATGCGCCGCTTTAGCTGGCAGGCGGCGCTGGCGCTGGCGTTTGGCGCGCCCCTGATGATCTGGGGCATGCTCGGCGATAATATGATGCTCAGCGACGCCAACCGCCCGCTCTGGCTCGCAATCGGCGCGGTGACGCTGCTGATTATGGCGGTCGCTGGCGGCCACTTCTACCGCAGCGCATGGCGCAGCCTGCGCAACGGCAGCGCCACGATGGATACGCTGGTGGCGCTCGGCACCGCCGCCGCCTGGCTCTACTCCATCAGCGTCGCGCTCTGGCCCGACTTTTTTCCCGCCCAGGCGCGGCATCTCTATTTTGAAGCCAGCGTCATGATTATCGGCCTGATTAACCTTGGCCACGCGCTGGAGCAGCGCGCGCGCCAGCGATCCTCTAAAGCGCTTGAGCGCCTGCTCGATCTGACGCCCGCACAGGCGCGCCTCGTTAGCGAACAGGGTGAAACGCTGGTGCCGCTCAGCGCGGTGCAGCCGGGCATGACGCTGCGCCTGACCACCGGCGATCGCGTGCCGGTGGACGGCGACATTACCGAGGGCGAAGCCTGGCTGGACGAGGCGATGCTGACCGGCGAAGCGGTGCCGCAGGGCAAAGGCGCCGGCGATAAAGTCTACGCCGGCACGCTGGTGCAGGACGGCGCGGTGCGCTTCGTGGCGCGCGCCACCGGTCAGCACACCGCCCTGTCGCGCATTATTCATCTGGTGCGTCAGGCGCAGAGCAGCAAGCCGGACGTGGGCCGTCTCGCCGACCGCATCTCGTCGGTCTTCGTGCCGGTGGTGGTCGCCATTGCCCTGATTAGCGCCGCCGTCTGGTATCTGTTCGGCCCGCAGCCGCAGATCGCCTATACGCTGGTGATCGCCACTACGGTGCTGATTATCGCCTGTCCCTGCGCGCTGGGCCTGGCGACGCCAATGTCGATTATCGCGGGGGTCGGGCGCGCCGCCGAGCTGGGCGTGCTGGTGCGCGACGCCGACGCGCTGCAGCGCGCCAGCCGCATCGATACGCTGGTCTTTGATAAAACCGGCACGCTGACGGCCGGCACGCCGCAGCTCGACGAGGTGCTGACGTGGCACGGCTGGACGCGCGAGGCGGTGGTGCAGACCGCCGCCGCGCTGGAGCAAAACGCCAGCCACCCGCTGGCGCAGGCGATTACCGCGGCGGCGGGCGCGGCGGCCGCAGGCGAGATTGCGCAATTTCGTACAATACGCGGCAAAGGCGTTAGCGGCATACTCGACGGCAAGCCGCTGCTGCTGGGCAATATGGCGCTGATGCAGGATAACGCTGTCGCCCTGCATCAGGCGCAGCCGCATATCGAGCGACTGTCGCGTCAGGGCGCGACGCCGGTGCTGCTGGCGCAGGACGGCGAGCTTGTTGGCCTGATTGCGCTGCGCGACCAGCTGCGTCCCGAGAGCAAAGCGGCGCTGACGCGGCTGCGTCAGGCGGCCTACCGCCTGATAATGCTGACCGGCGACCGGGAGGAGACCGCACGCGCCATCGCGCAGGAGGCGGGCATCGACGAGGTGATCGCCAACGTGCTGCCGGAGGCGAAGGCGCAGGCTATCGCCGCGCTGCAGCAGCAGGGCCGCCGCGTCGCCATGGTCGGCGACGGCATCAACGACGCCCCGGCGCTGGCGCAGGCGGATGTCGGCATCGCCATGGGCGGCGGCAGCGACGTGGCGGTGGAAACCGCGCCCATTACCCTGATGCGCGCCGATCTTAACAGCGTCGCCGACGCGCTGGCGCTCTCCAGCGCGACGCTGCGTAATATTCGTCAGAATCTGCTGGGCGCCTTTATCTATAACAGTCTGGGCATTCCGCTGGCGGCGGGCGTGCTCTATCCGCTGACCGGCGCGCTGCTCAGTCCGGTGGTGGCGGGCGCGGCGATGGCGCTGTCGTCGATTACCGTGGTCGGCAACGCCAACCGGCTGCTGCGCTTTCGCCCGACGACGCGACAATAGCCGCTAATGCCCTGTTTTTCAGCGTCGGGAATCGCTAGCATAGGGTTTTAGCTCAGTAAGGACAGGGAATGACAGGCAGCATATGGCGCAGTGTGCAGGGGCTGGTAAGCCGACTCTTTCCCGCCAGCTATCGCTGGCCCGCCCAGGATATCCGGCTGAACGATCGCCTGCTGCATCTGGTCGGCAGTATTCATATGGGCACGCGCGATATGCAGCCGCTGCCTGCGCGGCTGCTGCGACAGCTGCGCAAGGCGGATGCCTTGATTGTCGAGGCGGATATTACGCAGGGCGGTTCGCCGTTCGACGATATTGACCCGCGAGACCCGCTGGAGACCCGCCTGACGCCTGACGATCGGGCGCGGCTGGCGACGCTCTGTAGCGAGCTGCATCTTTCGCTGACAATGTTCGACACCCTGCCCGCCTGGCAAATCGCGCTGATGCTGCAGGCGCAGCAGGCGCAGCGGCTGGGTCTGCGCCCCGATTACGGCATTGATTATCAGCTGCTGCAGGCGGCCAAAGCGCAGGGCAAGCCGGTGATTGAGCTGGAAGGCGCAGACACGCAAATCGCACTGCTGAAGTCTCTGCCGGATGACGGCATGGCGCTGCTGAAAGATACGCTGACGCACTGGCATACCAATGCGCGGCTGCTGCAAATGATGGTGAGCTGGTGGCTGGACGCGCCGCCGCGCCAGCCGCGCATTACCCTGCCCTCAACCTTTAGCACCGCGCTCAACGACACGCTGATCGCGCAGCGCAACGCGCAGTGGTGCGAGCGGCTGCGGGCGCTGCCGTCCGGGCATTACGTGGTCGCGGTGGGGGCGCTGCATCTCTATGGCGACGATAATCTGCCTGAGCTTTTACGGCGCTAAAAAAAAGAAGGCCGGTATTGCTATCGGCCCGTCAAAGAGGAATTTGTTTATCATTTTGGTTATCGCTCGGCCTTTCGGCCGGCGCGGAATCTATTTTCACGCAAAGCATAAAATTTAGCCACCATTAATTTATATCATTTAGGAATGAGATTTTTCCTATAAGGAGAGCGTCATGACGCCTGCCGTAAAACTGCTGGAAAAACAAAAGGTCGCCTTTACCCTTCACCCCTATGAGCATGACAGTCAGGAGACCAGTTTTGGCGACGAGGCGGTGCGTAAACTGAACCTGGACGCGCGGCAGGTCTATAAAACGCTGCTGGTTGCGCTCAACGGCGACGCGAAGCACCTGGCGGTGGCGGTCACGCCGGTCGCCAGCCAGCTCGATTTGAAAAAAGTGGCGAAAGCCTTAGGCGCGAAAAAAGCGGACATGGCCGATCCGCAGCTGGCGCAGCGCGTGACCGGCTATCTGGTGGGCGGCATCAGCCCGCTGGGGCAGAAAAAGCGCCTGCCGACGGTGATCGATAGCTCGGCCGCCGACTTCGCCACTATTTTCGTTTCCGGCGGCAAGCGCGGCCTGGATCTGGAGCTGGCGGCGCAGGATCTGGCGCGCCTGCTCGACGCGCCGCTGGCGGATATCGCGCGGCGCGACTAACTGCGCGGCTGAGCGCAAAGCTGATCGATCATCCAGCGTCCCGCCGGTCCCGGCGGATTGCGGCGCGACCAGATCGCCTCCACGGCGATATGCTGCGGCCAGCCCGGTAGCGCAAGCTCTTCCAGTAGCCCATGACCAAACTGCCGAACCAGCCAGCGCGGCAGCACGCTCCAGCCAAATCCCTGCTCCGCCATTTCCAGCAGCAGCAAATAGCTCGGCGCCGACCAGACGCGCCCCGGCGGCGCGATGGCGTGATGCTCGACCCAGGTGTTGAGCCGCAGCTGGCGCACCTGCTCCAGCGCGCTTTCCGTTACGCCAGGCTGCTGCGCCAGCGGGTGATCGCGATGGATATAGATCGCCATTTCCGCATTGACCTGCAGCCGCGCCACGGCGATATCGGGCGGCAGCGCAGGCTGGGCGCGCACCACGCCCAGATGTACCCGTCCCGCCTGCAGCAGATCCAGCACGTCTTCATCTTCGGCGATCATGCACTCCAGCTCGATCTCTGGAAAGCGCGCGTCGAACTGTTTTAATAGCTGCTCATGGTGTTGGGTCTGCCAGAAATCGGACACGGCGAAGCTGAGGCGCGGCTCAACGCCCTGCGCCAGCCGAATAGCCAGCGCGTCGAGCCGCTCGCTGGCAGCCAGGATTTGCTGCACCTGCGCCAGCGCCCCCCTGCCCTGATCGGTGAGGATCGGCTGACGCCCGCTGCGATCGAACAGCTTAAAGCCGAGATCGTCCTCCAGACCGGCGACCGCCATGCTGATAGTTGACTGGCTTTTACCCAGCGCGCGCGCCGCGGCGGAAAAAGATCCGCTGCTGACGGTCTGCACAAAGGCCTCTAAAGATTCCGGAGAGTATCGCATTTTTATCCATCGCTTTTATCGATAGGTCATCATTTTATCTTATCACCCCGAGATGCCAGAATGCGCCTCTCACTGATGGAGGTTGATGATGCGTACCCGTTCGCTGAAAGAACGCTTTTTACATGCGCTGGGATTTGAAACCCTGGCGATCCTTACCGTTTCGCCGCTAGCTGCCTGGGCGATGGATAAGCCGCTGTTTGAGATGGGCGCGCTGGCGCTGATGCTCTCAACCGTCGCGATGCTGTGGAATATGATTTACAACGCCATTTTTGACCGTATCTGTCCGCCCGGCAGGGTGCATCGCGGCGTGACGATCCGCGTCCTGCACGCGCTGCTTTTCGAAGGCGGCTTTATTTTGATCGGTCTACCAATTGCCGCGTGGATGCTCGGCATTTCGCTGTGGCAGGCGTTTCTGCTGGAGGTGGCCTTTTTCCTGTTTTTCCTGCCCTACACCATGGCCTACAACTGGATCTGGGACAGGCTGCGTCCGCGCTGGTTCAAACGCAGCGCCTGCGAGGCCTGACCTCTCAGACGGCCAGAACAGGCAACGGTGGATGGTGTGAACCGGGGAGCTACGGCGCATTATGCGCCGTTTCCCGTCCCCATGGCCAAAGCCAGGCCAGTATCATCTGCGGATAGCTGCGCCTGTGCGGCTTTTCACGCGCCTTCTTCTCCGCTTCCGTTAGCCTTTTGATCGCCTCAGCCGGCGCATAGTCGGCGGCCTTTAGCGGCGAATGGGCTTTGACATAGTCGCGCAGCACCTCAGCATCGACATTCCCCGTGTACTGATAGCCGGGATGGGTATCAATGCGCGGATAGCCGTCGCCGCCTGCGGCGTTAAAGCTGTTGGTGGCCATGCGGTAGGTTTTATTCTCCTGCAGCGGCTGGCCGTTAATCCGCACGTCGCTTACCGTGCTGCCGTCCGCTACCAGGCTGACGCGCGCGAACTGCGCGAAGCCACCCGTATCAGGCCTGATGTTCGCTACCACGTCGAGATACTTCTTCACCTCGGCGCCGGTCAGCGTCACCGATACCACCTGATTGCCGAACGGCTGCACCTGCAGCAGATCGCGCCAGCTCAGCTTGCCCGTCGGCAGCGAGGCGCGAATGCCGCCGCCGCTCATCACTGCGAAGTCCGCCTGGGTTTTCGCCATCTGGGCGCGCAAAATCAGCTGCCCCAGATTGGTCTGGGTAAAACGCACCTGCTCGCGCTCGCCGTTAAACTGCCCCGCTGCGCTGCCGACGGCGACGTTGAGACGCGCTTCGGCCCGTTTCTGATAAGGCATCAGCAGCTTCATCATGGCGGTATTTTTCGGGATCTCCTGCTGATACGTCAGCCAGGTTTCGCTGCCGTCGGCGTTTTTGATCTGATGCTTCAGGTTAACCGGCACCAGCGCGTAGGACTCCAGCGTTACCTCGCCGTTGCGCCAGGTAAAATCGCCGCGTCCCACATATTCGCCCCACTGTCCGGCCTGCATAATCCAGACGCCGTTCTGCTTATCCGGCTGGCAGGCCGCGCCCGGCTGCCAGGCTTTTACCCGTTCGTTCTCTTTCGCCATGCAAAGCGTATCGTGCGAGTGGCCGCCGACGATCATCGCGACGGTGCCGGGCGGCAGGCTGCGTGCCAGCGTCACGTCGCCTGGCGCGCTGCTGCCGTGCTCGCCGTTATCGTCATAGCCGAGATGGCTTAGCACCACGATAACGTCAGGCTTCTCGCCGGCGCGCAGCTCCGCCACCGCTTTCTCCGTTTCACTGACCGGATCGCGGAACTCGATATCGCGCAGATGCGCCGGATTTGCCAGCCTGGCGGTATCGGGCGTTGCCAGCCCCAGCACGGCGATCTTTAACCCCATACGATTGAAAATCGCCCAGGGTTTAAACAGCCGCTGGCCGCTGCTTTTTTGGTAGAGGTTGGCGGCGAGAAAAGGAAAACGCGCCCAGCTCTCCTGCTTGCGCAGCACCTCGAGCGGATGATCGAACTCGTGATTGCCGAGCGCCATAGCGTCATAGCCGATCAGGTTCATGCCGCGGATATCGGGCTCTGCCGCCAGCGCGTCCGACTCCGGCACGCCGGTGTTGATGTCGCCCGCCGAGAGGATTAGCGCGCCGCCGCCTCTCGCCTGCACGTCGTAGCGCAGCGTATCCATCAAGGTCTTTTGCGCCGCCAGGCCATATTCGCCCTGCGCGCTATACCAGAAATGGCCGTGCGCGTCGTTGGTATGGAGAATGCTAAAGCGGTAGGTGCGATCCGGCTCGGCGGCCTGAGAAAGCAGCGGGGTCAGCGCCAGCAGCGCAAGGCCGGTGGCAGCCCATCGTGATAACAGCAAAGCCTGTCTCCTTATTTTACGCAGTCCCGTTCCGGGTGGTATCAGCATGCTGCCCCACTGTGTCGCATATTCCACTGTGTAACTCAAGATGAAACACCGCAGACGTCTTCGCTGAATATGCTTTAACGCCACCACTCAAAAGAGAATGAATGTTAAGTCTGACGCAAAGCCGCATCTCAAGGGGTTTGTTATCTTTCTTCGCGTAATCTCGTCAAGGCAGGCCGTTTCAGTGCGCTATTTCGCAGAAGAACCTTGTGATTGTACGTCTCGCAAACTGGCTTTGCTGCCGCTCGAATTAATGAAAACAGACAAAAACAGCCGTTCGATTCCGCTTTTCTCTTATTTTCAAACTTTTTTATTATTATCCCGCAAAACGCACAGCGAAAGTTAGCATTATGCCTTAAACTTAATTGTTACAGGCAGATACATTTGCACACAAGGAGACAGGCATGCATCACACCACACCGTTGATCACCACCATTGTCGGAGGACTGGTCCTGGCGTTTCTCCTTGGCATGCTCGCACAGCGGCTGCGCATTTCGCCGCTGGTCGGCTATTTGCTGGCGGGCGTGCTGGCCGGCCCCTTTACGCCGGGCTTTGTCGCCGATACCAATCTTGCGCCCGAGCTGGCGGAGCTGGGCGTGATCCTGCTGATGTTCGGCGTTGGGCTGCACTTTTCGCTAAAGGACCTAATGGCGGTAAAGAGCATCGCCATTCCCGGCGCCGTGGCGCAGATCGCCGTCGCCACGCTGCTGGGGATGGGGCTCTCCGCCTGGCTGGGCTGGTCGCTGATGACCGGCCTGGTGTTTGGCCTCTGCCTCTCCACCGCCAGCACGGTGGTGCTGCTGCGCGCGCTGGAAGAGCGACAGCTAATTGACAGCCAGCGCGGCCAGATCGCTATCGGCTGGCTGATTGTCGAAGATCTGGTGATGGTGCTGACACTGGTGCTGCTCCCCGCCATTGCCGGCATGCTGGAACAGGGCAATGCCAGTCCGCAGCTGCTGGCGTGGGATCTGCTGCTCACCATCGGCAAGGTAGCCGCCTTTATGGTGCTGATGATGGTGGTGGGCCGTCGCGCAGTGCCCTGGATCCTGGCGAAAAGCGCCGCCACCGGCTCGCGCGAGCTGTTTACCCTGGCAGTGCTGGCGCTGGCGCTCGGCATCGCCTTTGGCGCGGTAGAATTTTTCGACGTCTCTTTTGCCCTCGGCGCCTTCTTCGCCGGCATGGTGCTGAACGAGTCAGAGCTGAGCCATCGCGCCGCCCACGATACGCTGCCGCTGCGCGACGCCTTTGCGGTGCTGTTTTTCGTCTCGGTCGGCATGCTGTTCAATCCGATGATCCTGGTGGAGCAGCCGCTGGCGGTGCTTGGCGCGCTGGTAATTGTGGTGCTGGGCAAATCTGCCGCCGCCTGGCTGCTGGTGACGCTGCTGGGCCATTCGCGCCGCACCGCGCTAACCATCTCCGTCAGCCTGGCGCAGATTGGCGAATTCGCCTTTATTCTGGCCGGGCTCGGCATCTCCCTTAACCTGCTCAGCAGCGAAGGGCGTAACCTGGTGCTGGCGGCGGCGATCCTCTCTATTATGCTCAACCCTATCCTGTTCAGCCTGCTGGAACGATTCCTGGCGAGGAGCGAGAGTGCTCAGCCTCAGGCGCAGGAAGCGACGGCCGAGGAAGAGACGCAGATTCCGGTGGATATCTGCCACCATGCGGTCATCGTCGGCTATGGCCGGGTGGGCAGCCTGCTGGGGCAGCAGCTGCTGAAGGCGGACGTGCCTTTCGTGGTGGTGGAGAACGCGCGCGCGCGCGTCGAGGCGCTGCGCGAACAGGGCATTCGAGCGGTGCTGGGCAATGCGGTGCGCGCCGAAACCATGGAGCTGGCGCGGCTTGACTGCGCGCGCTGGCTGCTGCTGACCATCCCTAACGGCTTCGAGTCAGGGGAGATCGTCACTATGGCGCGCGAAAAGTTTAACGACATCGAGATTATCGCGCGCGCGCACTATGACGACGAAGTGGAATACATTATGGCGCGCGGCGCCACGCGCGTCGTAATGGGCGAACGCGAAATCGCCAGCAGCATGCTGCATATGCTGGAGGCGGAGATCGCCGAGCGCCCTGTGGTCCGCGAGTGCCCGATTTAAGCTGCAGAGCGCCGTTTTACCACGGCGTGCGTGCGCAGCAGAAAACAGGCGCCTGCCCTCTTAGCGGGAAGCTTAGCGATCCCAGTAGGACTCTTCGAGGCTGTCTTCACGCTCCGGCAGGCCGCGCGTCAGGCGCGGCGAATGCTGGTTGAGCACCTGATAGCTGACGCGGTTGGCGTATTTACACACCTGCGCCAGCGACGAATAGGTCAGATATTCGCGCGCATGCTTGCTGGAGTTCGGCACTTTCTGCCGGTGGTAGTTATTTGCCGTAATGTCGTGCAGCAGCGCCGCCAGCGCGCCGTCGCCCGCGCCGTTGGTGTTCATGATCTTCTCGGGTCCGCCCATATAGGGCGCGATATGCGAGAAGATGCGCAGCGGCTGCTCGCACGCCTGCTGACGCATGGCGCGACTAAATTCATACTGGTTAAATTCCGCGATCGCCCCGGGCAGCAGCGGATGATTGGTTTTGCGCTTGAACGCCTCTTCGGTGTAGCCCGCCATATAGAGGCCGGTCGGACCGGCGGTGCAGAGCACAAGGTCGACCCAATCCAGCGCCATATCGGCCGCGCGCAGCGGATCCGACTCCCCGGTCAGCGCCAGCGCTTCCTCTTCGTTCATCGCCACGATAGTAACGTGATCGCGCAGAAAATCGCGCCAGAACTGCGGGTTATCGCCGATGACATATTTCGTGCCCAGCGTCAGCACCACCGGCACGTTGTGACGTTTCGCGTACTCTATCGCCTGCAGCGTCGCCTGCGGCATAGGCTCGCCTTCGCCGCAGCGCACCAAATAAGAGGTGAGCACCAGCGCCGACGCGCCGGCGATAACCGCTTCAGGAATACTGTCGGCGCGCAGCTGGTTCATCTGTCCAGGACTGATGGCGAAAGTGCGCTCGCCCTGTTCGCCGATCAGGGTGAAGCAGCGGCCGATAGCGCCGTCGACGCCCTGCAGATAGTTGAGATCGACCCGGCTGGAGGTGTTGCAGAGGTAGCGATAGGCGTAGCCGCCGATCTGAATATTGCTGCACATTACGCCCAGCAGCACCGAGCGGTCGTCGGCCAGCACCGAATAGTTGTGTAGCGTATTGCCGATAGTGCCGCCGGCGAACTGGTGGCTGATCAGGTTATCGCGCAGCAGCTCGCGGTAGAGCGCCTCGGCGACATCGTCGGCAATCACTAAGGAGTGCCCGGCGCTCAGGCCGTAGCGAACCAGAAAGGCGTCATCGACTTTAGCTTCGATATCCACCAGTGTCTGATCGATTCCCACGACCCAGCTGCCCTCTTCCACCTCCTGCGAGGCGGCGTGCAGCAAGGGATCGCGAGCGCTAACGGGAAAATAGTGTTTGGATTTGCGTTTGCCGGGAAATTTCATGATGGGCGCCGTCAGAAAAACAGGCGGAGAATGATAGCACATTCTCCGCCGCGGCTTTAACGACGCGCGTTGACCAGCTGCACCATCATCTCGATATGGGCTGCGTCGGCGTTCAGCGCCGGAATATATTCGAACTTTTCGCCGCCGCCGTGCAGGAAGAACTCGCGGTTCTGTTCGTTAATCTCTTCCAGCGTCTCCAGGCAGTCAGAGGCAAAGCCCGGACTCATCACCTGTACATGCTTAATGCCTTTCTTCGCCAGCCCCTGCATGGTTTCGTCAGTATAGGGCTGTAGCCAGGGCTCGCGGCCAAAACGCGACTGGAAGGTCATCATAATTTGATCGTCGCGCAGGCCCAGCGCCTGCTGCAGCAGCGCCGTGGTATCGGCGCAGCGCAGCGGATAATCGTCGCCCTCTCTGGCGAAGCGCTGCGGAATGCCGTGATAGGAGAGCACCAGCAGATCCGGCTGACCGTGCGCCGCAAAGGAACGCTCTACCGACGCTTTTAGCGCGGCAATATAGGCCGGATGCTCGGCGTAGTCGCGAATAAAGTTGATATCCGGCAGGGTACGCGCCTTTTTGAAGGCGCTGTACAGGCCGTCCCAGACCGCCGCGACGGTGGAGCAGGAGAACTGCGGGTAGAGCGGCAGCACGATCAGGCGCGTAACGCCCTGCGCCATCAGGCTGTCTACCGCGCTCTGCAGGCTGGGGTTGCCGTAGCTCATTCCCAGGGCCACCGGCATATCGACGCGCGCCGCCAGCGCCTCGCGCTGCTGCTTGCTATAAACCATCAGCGGCGACCCCCCCTCCATCCACACGGAGGCGTAGAGCTTCGACACGCGGGGCGAGCGAAACGGCAAAATGACGCCATTGAGGATCGGCCACCAGAGCCAGCGCGGCGTATCGACGACGCGGGGATCGCTGAGAAACTGTTTCAGATAGCGCTTTACAGCGGGGGTTGTGGGGGCGTCTGGCGTACCGAGATTAACCAGTAACACGCCGGGCTTGTCTTGCCTCATTGTTATTCCTTGATAGCGGAGATGCGTGAAAACAGGAGGAATTGTAGCGGAAAGCGGGAGAGGGAAAAGCAATTACTGCAAAAGGGGCTGGCACGGCCAGCCCCAACGGCGTTAGCCGAGAATGCGCGCCAGCTGTTTGCTGACGTCGGCGACCGGCTGGGTGCCGTCGATTTTGTGGTAAGCGGTGTTGCCCGCTTCCGCTTCTTTGCTGTAGTAGGCGATCAGCGGCGCGGTCAGCTGATGGTATTCCACCAGGCGCTTGCGCACGGTCTCTTCCTGATCGTCTTTACGCGTGGTCAGCTCTTCGCCTGTGACGTCATCCTGACCTTCTACCTTCGGCGGATTGTATTTAACGTGATAAACGCGGCCCGACGGCGCATGCACGCGGCGGCCAACGATGCGATCGACGATCAGCTCGTCCGGCACCGCGAACTCCAGCACGCAGTCAATTTTGATGCCGGCCTCTTTCATCGCGTCCGCCTGCGGGATGGTGCGTGGGAAACCGTCCAGCAGAAAACCATTTTTGCAGTCTTCCTGCGCGATACGCTCTTTTACCAGCGCGATAACCAGCTCGTCAGTAACCAGTTTACCGGCGTCCATGATGGCTTTCGCCTGGTTGCCGAGCTCGGTGCCGGCTTTAACCGCCGCACGCAACATATCGCCCGTGGAGATTTGCGGAATGCCGTATTTCTCCATGATGAACTGAGCCTGAGTGCCCTTACCTGCGCCCGGAGCACCGAGCAGAATAATACGCATTGCGTAAATCCCCTTGCGAATCGCATTGATCAATCTAGAAGGCGAAGACCATACCATTATGACCCGCTCTCCACAAGAAAGGCGCGGCGTCCTTCCCGGCCGCGGCAGCCCGTTTATCCATAAACGGCGGAGGGCTGGCGCGGCTAACCGCTTTTTTAAGATTTGCCGCCGGGACTGAACAGCGCCTGAACGCGCCTCGCGATATGCGGCGTCAGGTTAGTTTGCTTGCGTGGGCCGCCGCGCTGGCTGGCGCGCACCAGCAGATAGCCCTGCTGCGGCCACGTCTCCAGATCGCTGGCGGGAGTTAGCGCGGCCAGCTGCGTCGGCGACAGCGGAAAGCTGGCGAACGGCAGGCCTGGCGTATGGCTGGAGGCGAGCAGCACCGGCGCGTTCAGACCGATGGCATCAACGCTGGCCTGGTTATAAGGACGCCAGTCCTGCTCGCGCAGGCGGCCCAGCGCGGCCAGCACCGGGATATCCAGCGGCAGCCCGTGCTCAAACAGGCGAAGCTCGCTGCGCACCAGGGTGCTGAAGTCAGCGGTGCGCAACGCGACCAGCACCAGGCCTGCAGGCAGATCGGCCTGGCGGTCAAGGCGCGCCACAAAGAGGCTGGCGTGGGCGATAACCTCTTCGTGCAGCACGCTGGCGAAGCTTTCGCTGGCGTCGACCACCCCCTGCTGCATGGCCGCTTGCAGCGGCCGCACGCGGCCCTGCGGCAGCGCTACGTGGTCAACGAAATGAATATTCCCGGCCATCAGCGGCACGGCGGGCAAGACGTTCAGCTCCGTCACGGGAAAGTGCGTGGCGTAGCGCGTCTGATTGCGCGCCTGCTCCTGGCGCAGAAACAGCTGGGAAAGCAGGATGCGCGCCACATGCAGCGAAGGAGCAAAGAACAGGTCATACTGCTCCAGCCGGTAATGGCGGGACAACAAGGTGCGTAGCCGGTCTCGCGCCTCGGAAGGGCGATCGGCCCAGAGATGAAATGCCATCGCGTCGTGGTTCTCTTTTATCTGTCGGGTGATGGCGGTAAAAGCCAGCCAGGCATAGCTTCGCCTGGCAGTCAACCCGCTATAATCAGCGGGCCAGGTTAGCGGAATGCGGCTGGACTTTAAAATGATATAAACTGACAATCCCTGTTAGGTTTTTACACAGGGGATGAGTATGACCCGGCTACCTCCGCTAAGGGCGCTGCACCACTTTCATCTGGCGGCGCTGCATAACAGCTTTAGCGTGGCCGCCGATCATCTGCACGTCACGCACAGCGCCGTCAGCCATCAGATTCGTCAGCTGGAGAGCTGGATGGGTAAGCCGCTTTTCGTGCGCACCAACGGACGCGTAAAGTTAACCTCGCACGGCGAGCGCCTGCTGCTCAGCTGCCAGAAAGCCTTTAGCGAACTCTCTACCACCTGCGCCAGCATTCGCACCGGCATGCGCCATCATCTCAGCCTCTCCTGCGCGCCGAGCTTTTTGTCACAGTGGCTGATCCCGCGCATCAGCACCTTTTATCAGCGCTATCCCGATATTGAGATCCTTTTTCAGGGGCAGATGGAGTTGAGCCAGCTGCGCAGCGAGCATATTGACGTGCTGATCCTCAGCTTTGAGCAGCCGCCCGAAGGGGATATCGAGGCGACGCTAATCGGTGACGACTATCTTGGGCCGCTGTGCGCGCCGCTGTTCGCCTCGCGCTTTCGCTGCGCACAGGATCTCGCCGCGCTTCCTCTGCTGCACGTCGATACGCGTCTGCACGCCTGGGCGGAGTGGTCGAAAAACGCCGAGGTCCACGGCAATTTCTGGGCGGGGAAGCATTTCGACAATCTGACGCTTGGCATTCAGGCGGCGAAAAACGGGCTGGGCGTGATAGTGGCACCGCGGCTGCTGATGCGCAAAGAGCTTGAAGAAGGAACGCTGATCGCCCCGCTCGGCTTTGTGCGCGTCGGCCGCGCGACCTGGATGATGACCAAGGCGTCGCGGCGCAACGACGGAGAGATCACGCTGTTTCGCGACTGGCTGCGCGAGGCGGCGCAGCAGTAAGTCTAAAGACCGGTACCTGACAAAGACTAACAGGCGGGCACTCAACTCAAGGAGCGGGTGGCAGCACCACGGTAAAAAAGGCCGATGCATACGCACCGGCCTTCATGTCTGTAGCTGCGAGCTTACGCTGGTAGCGCTGATCGATCGCAAAGTCGCTATTCGCCTCCCTGCCGCTCGGCCCGCGACATCCTTGTCGCGGGACGCTTTGCTCTTCGGTCAGCGCTACCGGCGTTTTAGCAAATGCGCCGTCTGGAATAACCCGACGCGGGCGATTGCTTAAGCCGTCAGCAGCTGATTCATACGGCGAATAAACTGGTTAGGATCGTCCAGCGTGCCGCGCTCGGCCAGCAATGCCTGATCCAGCAGCAGCTCGACCCATTCGCCGAAGCGCGCGTCGTCCTGAGTATCCGCCACGCGTTTCACCAGCTGGTGGTCCGGATTGATCTCGAAGATATACTTCACTTCCGGCACCGCCTGGCCCGCCGCGGCGAACAGCTTCGCCATCTGGGTGCTCATCTCGTTGGCGTCGGTGGTGACGATAGCGGGGGTATCGGTCAGACGATGCGTCAGACGCACCTCTTTCACGCGATCGCCCAGCAGGGTTTTCACGCGGTCCACGAACGGCTCCAGCGCCTTCTCCGCCTCTTTCTGCTCTTCGCTCTCCTCATCCGCCAGCTTGCTCAGCGACTCGTCCGCCTTGCTCACCGACTGGAACGCCTTGCCGTCGAACTCGGTCAGGTAGCTCATCATCCATTCGTCGATGCGGTCGGAGAGCAGCAGCACCTCAATGCCTTTCTTACGGAACAGCTCCAGATGCGGGCTGCTCTTCGCGGCGGCGTAGCTGTCGGCGGTGATGTAGTAGATCTTCTCCTGACCTTCCACCATGCGGCTCACGTAGGCCTCCAGCGACACATTCTGCTCGGCGCTGTCGTTGTGCGTTGAGGCAAAGCGCAGCAGCTTCGCGATCGCTTCCTGATTGGCGCTGTCTTCCGCCGGGCCCTCTTTCAGCACCAGACCGAACTCTTTCCAGAATGTCTGGTACTTCTCGGCGTCGTCTTTGGCCAGCTTCTCCAGCATCTGCAGCGTGCGCTTCGTCAGCGCGCCGCGCAGGGTCTGAGTCACGCGGCTGTCCTGCAGGATCTCGCGCGACACGTTCAGCGGCAGATCGCTAGAGTCAATCAGGCCGCGCACGAAGCGCAGGTAGTTCGGCATAAACTGCTCGGCGTCATCCATAATAAAGACGCGCTGCACGTAAAGCTTCAGGCCGTGTTTATGATCGCGGTTCCACATATCGAACGGCGCGCGCGACGGGATATAGAGCAGGCTGGTGTACTCCTGCTTGCCCTCGACGCGGTTGTGGCTCCAGATGGCGGGATCGCTAAAGTCGTGCGCGATGTGCTTATAGAACTCGTTGTACTCTTCGTCGCTGATGTCAGACTTGTTGCGCGTCCACAGCGCCTGGGCTTTGTTGATCTTCTCCCAGGTGGTGGTGCCGCTCTCTTCGTCTTTGCTTTCAATCTCTACCGGCAGCGCGATGTGATCGGAATATTTGCCGATAATGCTGCGCACGCGCCAGGCGTCGAGGAACTCATCTTCGCCCTCGCGCAGGTGCAGGGTAATCTCGGTGCCGCGATCGGCTTTGGTGATATCGGCGATGGTGTATTCGCCTTCGCCCGCCGACTCCCAGAACACCCCTTCATCGGCCGCCGCGCCCGCTGCGCGGGTGCGCACCGACACTTTGTCCGCCACGATAAACGCCGAGTAGAAGCCGACGCCGAACTGACCGATCAGCTGGCTGTCTTTCGCCTGGTCGGAGCCCAGCGATTCGAGGAAGGATTTGGTGCCAGATTTGGCGATGGTGCCCAGGTTCTCAATCACCTCGTCGCGACGCATGCCGATACCGTTGTCCGACAGCGTCAGGGTGCGTTTGTCCTTATCCACAGAGAGACGCACGCGCAGCTCGCCGTCGCCTTCATAAAGGCTGGCATCCGACAGCGCGCGGAAGCGCAGCTTGTCGGCGGCGTCCGAGGCGTTGGAAATCAGCTCGCGCAGGAAAATCTCTTTGTTTGAATAGAGGGAATGGATCATCAGGTGCAGAAGCTGTTTTACCTCTGACTGAAAGCCACGCGTCTCTTGTCCTTTCATGGTCATTGTTACCTCAACGGAATCAGGTTGAACGAACGTTGAGGTTGATGTGGGGATGGTGCGGAAAATTTCAAGCCGACGTCGTTAACGACGTCGGCAAGCGTTCAGAAAGTAATCTTGTGGCGACCCGCCAGCGAATGGGACAGCGTGGTGCCGTCCACCATCTCCAGCTCGCCGCCCACCGGCACGCCGTGAGCGATGCGGCTGGCATCGACGCCATACTGCCCGCAGAGCTCGGCGATATAGTTGGCGGTCGCTTCGCCTTCAACCGTGGGGTTGGTGGCGAGGATCACCTCTTTGATAGGTTCTTTTTCCAGCCGCTGCTCAAGTCGATCCAGCCCGATATCCTGCGGGCCGATACCGTCCAGCGGAGAAAGATGGCCCATCAGCACGAAGTAGCGCCCGGCGAACTGGCCGGTCTGCTCGATGGCGTGAATATCCGCCGGGCTCTCCACCACGCAGATTAGCCCATTTTGCTGACGCCGCGGATTGGCGCAAATGGTGCAAATTTCCTGCTCGGTGAAGGTGCGGCAGTCGGCGCAGTGGCCGATTTCGGACATGGCGCGCGTCAGCGCCTGCGCCAGCCGCATGCCACCGCTGCGATCGCGCTGCAGCAGCTGAAACGCCATGCGCTGCGCCGACTTCGGCCCAACGCCCGGCAGGCAGCGCAGCGCCTCCATCAGAGATTCAAGCAGTGGACTGGTTTGCATCAGAACGGCATCTTGAAGCCGGGCGGCAGCTGCATGCCCGAGGAAACAGAAGCCATTTTCTCTTTTTGCGTTTCGTCGATACGGCGAGCGGCATCGTTAAATGCGGCGGCGACCAGATCTTCCAGCATATCTTTGTCATCTTCCAGCAGGCTGGGATCGATCTCCACGCGGCGGCAGTTGTGCGCGCCGTTAATGGTGACTTTCACCAGGCCCGCGCCCGATTCGCCGGTGACTTCCAGCGCGGCGATCTCTTCCTGAACTTTGGCCATTTTGTCTTGCATCTGCTGGGCCTGCTTCATCAGGTTGCCCAGTCCGCCTTTACCAAACATAGTTTTCTCTCTCAGCTAAGGCCGCATCGCTATCCATGAGACAGCGGCAGCGTGGTCAAACGGGTCGGATACTCTCTTCATCCAGATCCGCGTCGAAGAACCGGCGCAGCGTCTGGATGTGGGTATCACTAATGATAGACTGGCGCGCCTGCGCCAGCTTCTCTTCGTAAATGGCCTGCCGCCACTCGAGTGGCGTCAATACCGCAGGATTATCATCTTCAATGATAGTCAATTCAACGGGCTGACCGGCGGCGTCGCCAAGCGCGGCGGCGAGTACCTGCTGCGCCGACGCAGAGTTCAGATGGCGCTGCGAGGAGCGCAGATGCAGGCAAACGCCCTGCTCCGTGCGCTCTTTCCAGGCGTTGAGCGCCAGCTGCTGCACCAGCTTCGGCAGCGGCAGCGCGGCGATTTCCGCCGCCCAGGGATCGCGCTGCTGCGCTTCTTCCATCAGGCGCGCCGCCAGCTCAGGGGTTTTCTCATGCTCAAGCGCCGAACGCAAGGCTTTTGGCGTCGCCACCGGTTCGGGCGCCGCCTCGGCCGGCGACTGCGCCTTCCAGCGGTACGCCTCTTTTTTCGCCGGCGCCGTCTCGCGTGGACGCGCCGCCTGCGCGCGTTCGGTGACGAAGGCCAGGCGCTCCAGCGCGGAGGTAGCCGGCCGCGTCAGGGACGCTGCCGGCTCACTCTTTTTTGGTTTGCTGGCCCCCTGGCGCAGCAGCTGGGTGCGCGCCTGCAGGAGCTGGCTGGTGGTATCGGAAAACGAGCCGTCAGGCGCGGCGGCGGGCGGCGCGGCGACCGGCGGCGCGCCCCGTTCCGACTGCGGCGCAGGCGGCGCCATCTGCGGCTGCGCGGCGGCGGCATGCTGCTGCGCGACGGCGTGCGTCTGCGCGGCGGCGGCGGCCGGCTCCGCCTGCGGCGTCAGGGTCGGGCGCGCTGCCGGTTCGGCAATCGCCGTTTGCGGATGAAACGCCAGCGCGCGCAGCAGCGTCATTTCAACGCCCATGCGGCGGTCGGGCGCCAGCGGCAGATCTTTGCGCCCCATCAGCAGCGTTTGATAGTAGAGCTGAACGTCGGCGGGCGGCACCACGCGCGCCAGTTCGCGCAGGCGCGGCGCGTGGCTCTCTTCTTCATCGCTGATCGAGCCGGGCAGCAGCTGCACCATGGCAATGCGGTGCAGCAGACGCAGCATCTCTACCAGCAGCGCTTCCCACTCCACGCCGCGCGACGCGGCCTGGTTAAGCAGGGTCATCACCTGTTCGCCGCTGCCGTCCACCAGCGCCTCAATCAGGCCCAGCGGCTGCTCATCGTCCAGCGTGCCGAGCATCTGACTAACGACGAGGCTGCTAACCACGCCCTGCCCCATCGCGATCGCCTGATCGGCCAGGCTGAGCGCGTCGCGCATGCTGCCGTCGGCGGCGCGCGCCAGCAGCTGCAGCGCGCGCGGCTCGTTTTCGATCTGTTCCTGCTGCAGCACATAGTCGAGCTGTTTACGGATCAGTTCAACGTCCAGCGCCTTAAGATGAAACTGCAGGCAGCGGGAGAGGATGGTGACCGGCAGCTTTTGCGGATCGGTGGTGGCAAGCAGGAATTTGACGTGCGACGGCGGCTCCTCCAGCGTTTTCAGCAGCGCGTTGAAGCTGTGGCGCGACAGCATATGCACTTCGTCGATCAGATAGACCTTAAAGCGGCCGCGCGCGGGCGCATACTGCACGTTGTCCAGCAGATCGCGCGTGTCTTCCACCTTGGTGCGCGACGCGGCGTCGATCTCAATCAGGTCGACGAAGCGGCCCTGTTCGATCTCGCGACAGTTGTCGCACTGGCCGCACGGCGTAGCGGTGATTCCGGTTTCGCAGTTGAGTCCCTTTGCCAGCAGACGCGCGATGGTGGTTTTGCCCACGCCGCGCGTGCCGGAAAAGAGATAAGCATGATGGAGACGTCCCAGTGACAGTCCATTCGCCAGCGCGGTCAGGACATGTTCCTGACCGACAACGTCAGCAAATGCCTGGGGACGCCATTTTCGCGCAAGTACCTGATAGCTCATGTGGATTCGATCACTGGATGTGGTTGGAAAGATGAGCGCAGACGCGCTGCAACCCCTGTATATCGTTGCAGTAGTTTAACAGCGACGGCGGGCATTGCCTATCACTTGCTGGCCTCGCGCGCGGCGAGGCCATCGTCACTTAGTGACCCGGGAAGTTGACCAGGCTGTAGCAGTTAACGCCCAGCGCTTTCAGGCGAGACTCGCCGGTCAGATCGAAGAGATTAATGACGAACGCGGCGTCTTTAACTTCGCCGCCTGCGCGGCGGATTAGCTTGACCGTGGCTTCGATGGTGCCGCCGGTCGCCAGCAGATCGTCTACCACCAGCACCACGTCGCCGGGCTTGATGGCGTCTTTATGCAGCTCGAGCGCATCGGTGCCATATTCCAGCTCGTAGGATTCGCTGAAGGTGTCGCGCGGCAGTTTGCCTGGCTTGCGCACCGGCACGAAGCCAACGCCTAATCCCAGCGCGACCGGCGCGCCGAACAGAAAACCGCGCGCCTCAGTGCCGACGACCTTGGTAATGCCACGATCGCGATAGCGCTCAACCAGCAGCGCGATGGTCGCGGCGTAGGCTTGCGGATCTTCCAGCAGGCTGGTGACGTCGCGGAAGAGGATCCCGGGCTTCGGGTAATCCGGAATGCTTTTAATGCTCTCTTTAATGAATTCAAGCTGCTGCGCAGTTGCGGTCATAATGTTACGCCTGGTAAAAACTTTATATCGCGCAGCTTCCATAGCGTCAGATTCCAAAATGAATCAGACGCAGAAAGTAAAAAAAGGGAAGCCACGCACGAAGATGCCCAAATCTAAGCAAATGGCCGGCTAAATGCAACCTTATCGCGGCGGCGCGCGATCGTCGGGCGATTCGGCCACCACAGGAATACGCCACATCATCAGCAGCAAAACGCAGAGCATTACGCCAAGAAAAAGGCGCACCCACAGAATTTTCACCAGCCAGATTGAGACGCAAAAGGTCACCAGCGTCAGCGCCACGGCCCGCCCTTTCGCGCCCGGCGGCATCGCGCGATGGCGCTGCCAGTGGCGCAAATAGCGGCCAAACGGCGAACGCCACAGCAGCCAGTGGTGAAAGCGCGGCGACGATCGGGCGAAGCACCAGGCCGCCAGCAGCACGAATGGCGTGGTGGGTAATAATGGTAATACAATGCCCAGCGCGCCGAGTATGATGGCCAGCCAGCCCAAAGTCAGAAGTAAAATACGTTGCATAGCCTTGCCTGAATCCTTTGCATGCGCGCTACGTTAGCACAGATAAGGAAAAGATAATGGCGGACGCCACCACACAACAGCGCCTGGCCGCCTGCCTGGCGGCGCTTAAGGCGCAGATCGCGCGCCATCCCGACGGCCGCTGCCGCACGCCGCGCTTCGACCGGCAGCTGTTTACCGCCAGCGGCACGCGGCTGGCCGACTATCTGCAGGAGATTGAGCGCAACCTGCAGCTGCTCTGCGCCTCGTCGAATGCGCAAGAGCGCGTCTGGCTGGCGGAAAAGCTGGTGAATCAGATCGCCGCCCTGCAGCGCGAAGCGAACACCCAGCAGCTGCGCCCGCGCCGCGAGCGGCCCGCGGCGACGCCGCGCCAGCAGAAACTCGACGAATACCGTGAGTATGAGCGGCGGCTGCAGGCGATGATTGACCAGCGCGAACAGCGGCTGGCGCTGGCGGAGAGCCTGGCGGCGCAGCAGCAGTTGAAACAGGATCTCGAGGTGCTGGAAGGCCGGATGGCGCGCTGTCGTCAGGCGATTCAGGCGGTAAACTGGGCGCTTTTGCTGCGCGGCGATGCTTCCTGACGCCTATACTTAGCGCCGTCTGTTCAGGAGCCCGATCGTGAGAATCATCGCCCGGATAATTACCGGCGCAGTGGCGGGCGGGTTGAAGCGGCGTCATCCCTGGTGGGCGAGGCGGCCTTGTCGGCGCGCTGGTCGGCGGCTATTTCAAGGCTGGCTCGCTGACGACGTTCTACCCTGCCGCGCTCGGCATCGCGCTGGCCGTGGCGCTACCTATGGCTGCTGGTGGCGGCGAAACTGCATATATAAGGAACGAAAATGTCACTGGAAAATGCGCCTGACGAGATCAAGCTGGCGGTGGATTTGATTCAGCTGCTGGAAGAGAACCAGCTGCCTGCGGAAACCGTGCTGGCGGCGCTGGCGATTGTGCAGCGCGACTTCGAGAAAAAGCGCGCCGCGGAGGAGCGTCAGGCCTGACCTGACGTCGTTAACGTCGGACTCAGGCGCAGCATATCGATAAAAGCCTCAACGATCTGCGGCGCGCTGGCGGCCAGGTCGAAGCTTTCCGGCGTGAACAGCCAGCTCTCCATCATGCCGTTGACGTAGCCGCGCAGCAGCAGCGCCGCCTGGCGAGTATTGAGCGTGACGGGTAATTGCCCTGCCTCAATACATTCTTTCAAAACATCTTCTATTTTGTCATAACATTCTGACAGCAGGCTTTGCTGCATAATTTGCAGCGCGGCCATTTCGCCGACGAACTCGCACTTATGGAAGATGATCTCCATTAGCGCGCGGCGCTGCGGATCCTTTGCTGTCGCGTCAAAGATATAGATCAGCATCGCGCGCAAGACAGAAAGTGGATCGCCAGGGTATTTTGTCTGATACTCAAGTTCCACATCATCAAGCCCAGCGTCGGTACGCAGCCAGATTTCGTGCAGCACATCGGCTTTATTTTTAAAGTGCCAGTAAATGGCGCCCCGCGTCACGCCGGCTGCGGTCGCGATATCCGCAAGCGAAGTCGAGGAGACGCCCTGACAGGAAAATAACGCCAGCGCAGCATCAAGAATTTGATGACGCGTTTCAAGTGCTTGGGCTTTGGTTTTTCGTGCCATAGGGAGTTTTTTTTACAAACAGGCAAGTTTACATACATTTGTGAATGTATGTACCATAGCACGACCCACATTTTAGCGCAGCAATGGGTTTATCGGTTTGTGATCCATTGATCAATTGATATCGGACACTAGAGGTTTATTTATGAATAAAAACAGAGGATTATCGCCTCTGGCGGCCGTCCTGATGCTTTCAGGCAGCTTCGTGTTAACAGGATGTGATAATAATAAATCCCAGCAAGCTGCCCAGCAGCATCCGCCGGAAGTCGGGGTTGTCACCCTTAAAAGCGAACCCCTGAAGATCACTACGGAACTGCCGGGTCGCACCTCCGCCTATCGCGTAGCCGAAGTGCGTCCTCAGGTTTCCGGTATCATTCTGAAGCGTAATTTTGTCGAAGGCAGCGATATTAAAGCGGGCGAATCGCTCTATCAGATCGATCCTGCCACCTACCAGGCAAGCTACGACAGCGCCAAAGGCGATCTGGCACAGGCGGAAGCCAACGCCCGCATCGCGCAGCTAACGGTTAACCGTTACAAGCCGCTGCTCGGCACCAAATATATCAGCCAGCAGGATTACGACAACGCCGTCGCCACCGCCGCGCAGAACGCCGCCGCTGTGCAGGTCGCCAAGGCAAACGTCGAAACCGCCCGCATTAACCTGGCCTATACCAAAGTCACCTCGCCAATCAGCGGCCGTATCGGTAAATCCTCCGTGACCGAAGGCGCGCTGGTGCAGAATGCGCAGACGAACGCGCTGGCGACCGTGCAGCAGCTCGACCCGATGTATGTCGACGTCACCCAGTCCAGCGACGAATTTATGCGCCTGCGCGCCGAGCTGGAATCCGGCAAGCTGAAACAGGTTGACGGCAAGGCGAGCGTGACGCTGCTGATGCCGGACGGCAGCGAATCGCCGCAGAAAGGCACGCTGGAATTCTCTGACGTCACGGTTGACGAGACCACCGGCTCAATCACGCTGCGCGCTATCATCCCGAACCCGGATCACCGTCTGCTGCCGGGCATGTTCGTTCGCGCGCGTCTGGAAGAAGGCACCAACCCGAATGCGCTGCTGGTTCCGCAGCAGGCCGTTGCTCGCACGCCGACCGGTCAGGCGACCGTGATGGTGGTTGGCGCGGACAACAAGGTGGAAGTGCGCAACGTGAATGCGGCGCAGGCGATCGGCGACAAGTGGCTGGTCACCTCGGGCTTGAAAGAGGGTGACCGCGTGATTAGCGTCGGCACGCAGCGCGCCAAGCCAGGTGCCCAGGTCACGCCGCAGGAAGTCTCTGCCGAGCAGAAATCTGACGCCGGTGCGCAATCTCAGACCTCGTCTGAAAAAACTTCGTCTTAACAGGAGCCGTTGATACATGGCTAAGTTCTTTATCGATCGCCCTATCTTCGCGTGGGTAATCGCCATCATTATTATGTTGGCGGGTGCGCTATCGATTCTCAAACTGCCGATCGAGCAATATCCCAGCGTAGCGCCGCCGGCTATTCAGATTACCGCCTCTTATCCGGGCGCGGATGCGAAGACGCTGCAGGACTCCGTCACCCAGGTTATCGAACAGAATATGAACGGTATCGATGGGCTGATGTATTTCTCATCAAACAGCGATTCCTCCGGTAACCTGCAGCTGACGCTAAGCTTTGAATCCGGCACGGATCCCGATATCGCACAGGTTCAGGTGCAGAACAAACTGCAGCTGGCAATGCCGCTGCTGCCGCAGGAAGTGCAGCAGCAGGGGATTAAAGTTCAAAAATCGTCCAGCAGCTTCCTGATGGTGGCGGGTTTCGTCAGCGATGATGGCAGCATGACGCAGAACGACATCGCGGACTTTGTCGCCTCAACCATTAAAGATCCTATCAGCCGTACCTCTGGGGTCGGCGATACGCAGATCTTCGGCGCGCAGTACGCAATGCGAATCTGGATGGATCCGGCCAAGCTGAATAACTATCAGCTGACGCCGGTGGACGTCATCAGCGCCATCAATACCCAGAACGCCCAGGTGGCGGCCGGTCAGCTTGGCGGCGCGCCTGCCATGCCTAATCAGCAGCTCAACGCCTCTATCATCGCGCAGACGCGTCTGACGTCGACCGATGAATTCGGCAAGATTCTGCTGAAGGTCAATACCGACGGTTCGCAGGTGCGTTTACGCGACGTGGCGAAGATTGAGCTGGGTGGCGAAAACTATGAAGTTGTCGCGCGCTTTAATGGCAAGCCGGCTTCCGGTATCGGTATTAAACTGGCAACCGGCGCTAACGCCCTGGATACCGCGGACGCGGTCAAGGCGCAGCTTAAAAAGCTCGAGCCAACCTTCCCGGCCGGCCTGAAAGTCGTCTATCCCTACGATACGACGCCGTTCGTAAAAATTTCTATCTTTGAAGTAGTTAAAACCCTGTTTGAAGCGATCGTGCTGGTGTTCCTGGTGATGTATCTCTTCCTGCAGAACTTCCGCGCGACGCTGATTCCGACCATCGCCGTGCCGGTGGTGCTGCTCGGCACCTTCGCGATCATTAACGCTTTCGGCTATTCGATAAACACGCTAACCATGTTTGCGATGGTGCTGGCTATCGGCCTGCTGGTGGATGACGCCATCGTCGTCGTAGAGAACGTCGAGCGCGTCATGGGCGAAGAGGGTCTGCCGCCAAAAGAGGCGACGGAAGTCTCTATGGGCCAGATTCAGGGCGCGCTGGTCGGTATCGCCATGGTGCTGTCGGCGGTATTTATTCCGATGGCCTTCTTTGGCGGATCGACCGGGGTTATCTACCGCCAGTTCTCTATTACCATCGTTTCGGCCATGGTGCTGTCGGTGCTGGTCGCGTTGATTCTGACGCCGGCGCTGTGCGCCACCATGCTGAAGCCGATCAAAAAAGGCGAACATGGTAAAACCACCGGTTTCTTCGGCTGGTTTAACCGCATGTTCGACAAGAGCACCAACCACTACGTTGACAGCGTCGGCCATATCGTGCGCAGCACCGGCCGCTATCTGGTGATCTATCTGGTCATCGTGATCGGCATGGCGTATCTGTTCCTTCGTCTCCCCTCCTCCTTCCTGCCGGAAGAGGATCAGGGCCTGCTGCTTGCGCAGGCGCAGCTGCCTGCGGGCGCAACGCAGGAGCGTACGCAGAAGGTGCTGGATCAGGTTACCGATTACTTCCTGAATAAAGAGAAGGACAGCGTACAGTCGGTGTTTACCGTTAACGGCTTCGGCTTCTCCGGCCGCGGTCAGAATACCGGTATCGCCTTCGTCAGCCTGAAGCCCTGGGATGAGCGCAGCAGCAGCGATCTGAAAGTGCCCGCCATCGCCGGTCGCGCCATGGGCGCGCTGGGTCAGATCAAAGATGCAATGGTGTTTCCGTTCAACCTGCCGGCGATTATCGAGCTCGGCAACGCCACCGGCTTCGACTTCGAGCTTATCGACCAGAACAACCTGGGTCATGAGAAGCTGACCGAAGCGCGTAACCAGCTGCTGGGTATGGTCGCGCAGCATTCCGATACGCTGGTCGGCGTGCGTCCTAACGGCCTGGAGGATACGCCGCAGTACAAAATTACCATCGATCAGGAGAAAGCGCAGGCGCTGGGCGTGTCGATATCTGACATCAACACCACGCTCGGTTCGGCCTGGGGCGGCTCGTACGTTAACGACTTCATCGATCGCGGTCGCGTGAAGAAGGTTTACGTTATGGGCGAAGCCAAAGACCGTATGCTGCCTGACGACATCAACAAATGGTACGTGCGCAACAGTAGCGGCAATATGGTGCCTTTCTCCGCCTTCTCGTCGGCGAAGTGGCAGTATGGTTCGCCGCGTCTGGAACGCTATAACGGCCTGCCGTCGATGGAGATTCTGGGTCAGGCTGCGCCAGGCAAGAGTTCCGGCGACGCGATGAACCTGATGGAAGAGCTGGCGTCAAAACTGCCTTCGGGTATTGGCTACGACTGGACCGGCATGTCCTATCAGGAACGTCTCTCCGGCAACCAGGCGCCCGCGCTCTATGCGATTTCGCTGATTGTGGTCTTCCTCTGTCTGGCAGCGCTCTATGAGAGCTGGTCGATTCCATTTGCCGTTATGCTGGTGGTGCCGCTCGGGGTTATCGGCGCGCTGATCTTCACCACGCTACGCGGCCTGAGCAACGACGTTTACTTCGTGGTGGGTCTGTTGACCACCGTCGGTCTGTCGGCGAAAAACGCCATTCTGATCGTCGAATTCGCCAAGGATTTGATGGAGAAAGAGGGTAAAGGTCTGGTAGAGGCGACGCTGGAAGCCTGTCGTATGCGTCTGCGTCCGATTCTGATGACCTCGCTCGCCTTTATTCTCGGCGTGTTGCCGCTGGCGATCAGTACCGGCGCAGGTTCCGGCGCGCAGAACGCCGTTGGTACCGGCGTAATGGGCGGGATGGTTACGGCGACCGCGCTGGCGATCTTCTTTGTTCCGGTCTTCTTCGTGGTGGTGCGTCGCCGCTTCGGCAAGAATAAATCGGAGCTGGAAAAAGGTCATCCGACCGAACAGAGCCATCAGCATTAATCTTCGCTGAATAACAAAAGGCCGCGCAAGCGGCCTTTTTTATTGCTGCTGGTTAGCGGCTTAACGGATAGTGCAGGCGGCTTTTTTGCACTGGCTGACACAGGTTGCATTTCTTATCGGCACGCGCCATAATAATGTTACTTTATAACATAACATTTTAGAGGCGTTATGAAACCGAATATTCATCCAGATTATCGTCCAGTCGTGTTTCACGACACCACCGTCGACAAATATTTCAAAATCGGCTCCACCATCAAAACAGAACGCACCATCGAATTTGAAGGTGAGACCCTGCCCTACGTAACGCTGGATGTCTCCTCTGCATCCCACGTCTACTATACCGGCAAGCAGAAAGAGTTCACTAAAGAGGGCAGCGCCGCACGCTTCAACCAGCGTTTTGGCCGGTTTCTTAAAAAATAAGGTGGCCGCAAATGCAGGTACTCAGTTCGCTGGCGTCAGCAAAGAAGCGCCATAAAGATTGCAAAATCGTACGCCGCCACGGACGCGTGTTTGTGATTTGCAAATCGAACCCGCGCTTTAAAGCGGTACAGGGAAGAAAGAAAAAACGCTAGAAAGGTGTCGTGATAGTTGGCCGGGGAAATCCCCGGCCTTTTTTTTTATTTCATGCTGCCGATCATGGCTTCGACGTTGTGGCGGAAGGCCGCGACATAGGTGGGCGCTGGACCAGAAGGCTGCGACAGGGCTTCCGGATAGAGTTCGCCACCCGGCTGCGCGCCGGTTGCGCTGGCAATCTGCTTCACCAGGCGCGGGTCGGTCTGGTTCTCAATAAAGTAGCTATGGATATGCTCGGCCTTAAGCTGCTTAATCAATCCGCCGACATCGCTGGCGCTCGCCTCCGCTTCCGTCGAGAAGCCGACCGGCGCCAGGAAAGTCACGCCGTAGCGCTGCCCGAAGTAGCCGAACGCGTCATGGCTGGTCAGCACTTTGCGTTTCGCCACCGGTATGGCCTCAAAGGCGGTTTTCGCCCAGCCGTCGAGTGATTGCAGCTGCTGAATATAAGCTTCACCGCTGTGGCGAATTGCCTCTGCGTCCTGCGGATCGGCCTTGATCAATGCATTCATGACGTTAGTGGCATAAATTACGCCGTTATGCATGCTGTTCCACGCATGAGGATCGGTCACATTTTTCCCATCCTCTTCCATGCTGCGCGTGGTCACTCCGCGCGAAGCCACTACCGCCTCGCCTTTATAGCCTGAGGCGCTCACCAGACGGTCCATCCAGCCTTCCAGGCCCAGACCGCTGACGAAGACCACGTCCGCTTTGGCCAGCGCCTGACTGTCCTGCGGCGTTGGTTCGAAGGTGTGGGGGTCGCCGTTCGGCCCGACCAGCGATTTAACGTTAACGTGCTCCCCGCCTACCTGCTTAACGATATCTGCCAGTACGGTAAAGCTCGCAACAGCATTGACGGTTTTTGCCATAGACAATGGTGAAATCAGCAGTGCACCGATTGCCAGACTTATTGGTAACTTTTTCATTTATACCCCTGTTTAATGGCGGCGCAAAAGGCCGCCGCATGGTCCTGCCAGAATGGAAAGAAAAAAGAGCAGCGCGGCGCTCAGCACTACCGCCGGTCCCGCCGGCAGCGAGAAGCGCCAGGAGAGCATCAGGCCGATGATCGCGGCGGCAATGGCCAGCACCATCGCCGTAACCAGCATCCATGCCAGATGCCGACTCCAGAAACGCGCGCTGGCGGCGGGCAACATCATCAGGCCCACCGACATCAGGGTGCCGAGCACCTGAAAGCCCGCCACCAGGTTCAGCACCACCAGCATCAAAAACAGGCCGTGCACCAGCGGCGCGCTCCACCTGCCCTGCGCGCGCAAAAAATCGGGATCGAAAGCGTCAATGACCAGCGGCCGATAGATCACGGCCAGCATCAGCAGAGTAAAGGCGGCGATAGCCCCGACCAGCAGCAGCGCCGGGTTATCCACCGCCAGCAGCGAACCGAACAGGACGTGCAGCAGATCTACGCTCGATCCGCGCAGCGACACCAGCGTGACGCCGAGCGCCAGCGAACCCAGATAGAAGCCAGCGAAGCTGGCGTCCTCTTTCAGCGGCGTGTAGCGACTTACCGCCCCGGAGAGCAGCGCCACCGCCAGCCCGGCGATAAGCCCGCCAACGCCCATCGCCACCAGCGACAGACCGGAAATCAGATAGCCAATGGCCGCGCCCGGCAAAACCGCATGCGACAGCGCGTCGCCAATCAGGCTCATGCGACGCAGCGACAAAAAGACGCCGAGCGGCGTCGCGCTGACCGCCAGCGCGATGCAGGCGATCAGCGCGCGCCGCATAAAGCCGAATTCGATAAAAGGTTGAATCAGCGTCATGAGGCCAGGCTCCGACGTGCCACCGACGCGCTGCAGGCGGCGTGTTCGCCAGCGTGGTCCAGCGACAGCACCTCGCTAAAATAGCGTTCAACCAGGGGACGATCGTGCAGCACCACCAGCAGCGTGGTACCCGCCTGCTGCTGCTGCTGCAGGATCGACATCAGCAGCGTTACCGTTTTGCTGTCGATGCCGTTAAAAGGTTCATCCAGCAGCCAAAGTGGGCTGCGCTGCAGCAGCAGCCGGGCGAACAGCACGCGCTGCAGCTGGCCGCCCGACAGGGTAGCAGGCTGCGCCCTGGAGAAATCGCGCATCTGTACCGCATCCAGCGCCCGATCGATCTCATCGCGCATGCTACGGCTGATACCGCCGAACCAGCCGCAGCGGGGCCAGCAGCCTATGGACACCAGTTCAAAGACGGTTAGCGGAAAGCGCGTCTCTAGTTCGCTACGCTGTGGCATCCAGCCGATAGCCTTGCGCGAAAGTTGCAGCTCGCACTTTCCGGCCACCGGTTTTATCAGTCCAGCGATAGTTTTCAGCAGCGTCGATTTACCACTGCCGTTAGCACCAACCAGCGCCGTCATACTGCCGGAATTTAACTCGGCATTAATTACCGGCGTTACCGCCCTGTTTTGATAACCGGCCTGCAGCTGGGTAAAACGCATCATGCGGCGATTCCCCACATCATTGCCAGCGCCAGCAGGGCGATAATGAGTAAAGCAACCGCGACTCTTCCGCCCAACGAAAGCAACATCCCACTTTGGTTCATGATCAACCCTAAACGTTATAACATAACAATAATTTACCCTGATTCTGGTTCAGGATGCGAGGGTAATATGTTTCAAAAGGTATCAGCAGCGCTGGATATCTGAGAAAAACAGTGCGCCATTTATCTGATTCAGTGAGAAAAAAAGCTTTAAGAATAATAACAATAGGTTTTGCCATTGAGAGAGGAGTTGCAAAATGGTTGCATAAGGCCAACGATCGGTTTAACAATCTACTGACGCGGTAAATGACATGTATCTGCAACTCGAAAGCAATATCGTCACGGATAACCCTGACATTCCAGAATTAAGGGCTTTTATCCAACGGAATATTCCCAAAATAGCGCAACCCCTGGTGGGGGATCTGCAGTGGTATTCACCGCACGCCCAGTTAGTTCCAGAGAGTTTTAAAATAAAGTCTGTTGAAAAGTTAGCCAGCAATCGTTTTAAAATGCTTTATCAATTTGACGGACATATATTTAGTCCTTGCCTGGATTTAAATGAAGTTTTTACCCGCGAAGAACAGGTTCTTTTTGAGGTTCTCCCCGGCAGGCTGGAGTTTGAGCTGATTGACACTCTCCCGCCCTCGCCTGCTGACGAATTGTAATATTTGGTAATTGAGGTGAGCAAATCTAATGATTGTGTTTTATATTTAACGTATCCCAAGCCCTGACCGCAATTCGTAATCACTTCCTGGCCGCTTAACCTTAACTCGCCGCGCTGCGGCATCCGTGCAAGCTATGGAGGGGAAAAAGATGGACGAGTACTCACCGAAACGGCATGATATTGCCCAGCTTAAATATCTCTGTGAGAACCTGTTTGACGAAAGTATGGCGACGCTGACCGATAGTCATCACGGCTGGGTTAACGATCCGACTTCAGAGAACAATTTACAGCTTAATGATTTGATTGAGCACATTGCTTCTTTCACGATGAATTACAAAATAAAGCATGCTGAAGATGAAGATCTGATAACGCAAATCGATGACTATCTTGACGATACCTTTATGCTATTCACTAATTACGGTATTAACGCGCAGGATCTGAATCGGTGGCAGCGTTCCGCCCGACGCTTATTTAATCTTTTTAGCGAAGAGTGCGCTTACCTTCAGCAACCCAGCCACTCCATTTAGGTAAACATGAGACCGGTTTATTTATGAACGATAAAAATCTGACTAAAACTGATTATTTGATGCGGCTGAGACGCTGCCGCTCGATCGATACGCTCGAACGCGTGATTGAAAAGAATAAGTACGAATTATCCGATGATGAGCTGGCGGTATTTTACTCGGCAGCCGATCACCGTCTGGCTGAACTGACGATGAATAAGCTTTACGACAAAGTCCCCGGCTCGGTATGGAAGTTCGTGCGCTAACACGTTGTTTTCCCTCTGTTTTGCTACACAACCCCGCTTTCAGCTAAATAAATCCTTAACTGGCCATGGAGTGGCGGTTATGAAAAACGTCTGGGGATTTTACGGGGGAGAAAGTGGTGGAGGCTCTGCCAGCCACATCCCGGCACACGCGTCGCCTGCTGCGGCTGCTTCCTTCCGGACCTGACCGAGTTCACAAGTTAGCATTGCGGGAGGACCAACAGAGCCTCCATTGACAAGCCCTCTTTCGAAGGCGGGGGCATTATCAGGGAAGCCCCTGGCAATTGCAAGCGCCGTCGGGATGACCGTTGTTTTCTTGAACAATGCGCCTCGCCAGGCGGCCGCATCCCTATGCTAAAGTAGCGTTTTTGCTTTTATGCAAGGTCGCTATGGATCTGCAAGAGAGTTTTCAGCAGCGCATATGGCACATTGTGGCCGCTATTCCTTTCGGTAAAGTCGCCACCTACGGCGATATCGCCCGCCTCGCGGGGTCGCCGCGCGCGGCGCGTCAGGTCGGCGGCGTACTGCGTCGTTTGCCGCCCGGCAGTCGACTACCGTGGCATCGCGTGATTAATCGTCACGGCGCAATCTCGCTGCAGGGCGACGATCTGCTAAGACAGCGCGACGCGCTGGCATCGGAAGGCATTGAGATAAGCGACGACGGGCGCGTCGCGCTAGCGGTCTATCGCTGGCAACCCTGACGGCGGGGCAAGAGCGCCCCGCTCATTCAGGCTACAGGCTGGTCGGCGCAGGAACGGCGGAAGAAGGCGTGACCTGGGTCGGCGACGTTGACGGGACCGTGCTGACCGCGCCGGGCTGCGTAGGCAGCGCGGTTTGCGGCACCGGCACCAGCAGCAGTTCGGCTTTGGTGCCGCCCTGGTTGATCACTGGTTTCACCGAGTCGGTAATAAACGCCAGCTTGCCGTCGATGGTGATGGCGGCGCTCAGCAGAATACGCGCGTTAGGCTGAATGTCTGCCGGATTGAACGGCAGCACAAACTGGAATGGCGCCTGCTTGCCCTGCGTATGTACGGCACGCTGCGACAGCACTTTCGACGGCGCGTTTGCCATCGTCGCATCAGAAAGCGTTACCGTCAGCACCGCGTCAGGCGGCAGCGCGATCCGCTGACGAATATAGACCGAACCGCTCACGTTAGGCTGCGCAATCGTCGCCTGTTGCCCGGCTGCGCTGGCGCCCAGCGTCGGGACCGGCACCGGCTTGCTGCGATCGGCGCAGCCTGCGGCGGCTGCAATCAAGGTAATACCACTTACCACTTGCCAGAGTTTCATTGATGTCGTCTCCATCTGATCACTATGATTATCGGCTGCGAATTTATCGCCTGGGGTTTCATTCGCCTTATGTGGTTAATCCTGGCATAAAATCCAGATTTTTCCTCTCTATCCCTGCCAGGCGTCTGCCACACTCTTTGATTGACGGCAACTGGTCGGATCTTTCACACTGAGCGGGTTAACTTTGTGAGGATTGCACTATGAGCCAGGCGCTGCAAAATCTGCTGAATTTATTAAATCTGGAAAAGCTGGAAGAGGGTCTCTTTCGCGGCCAGAGCGAAGATTTAGGACTGCGTCAGGTGTTTGGCGGTCAGGTGGTCGGCCAGGCGCTCTACGCGGCGAAACAGACCGTGCCGGAAGCGCGTATTATCCACTCTTTCCACAGCTACTTTTTACGGCCGGGCGACAGTAAAAAAGGCATTATTTACGATGTGGAAACCCTGCGCGACGGCAAAAGCTTTAGCGCGCGCCGCGTCAGCGCGGTGCAGAACGGACAGCCTATTTTCTATATGACCGCCTCTTTCCAGGCGCCGGAAAGCGGCTTCGAGCATCAGAACACGATGCCTGAGGTGCCCGGCCCGGAGACGCTGGCGTCGGAGCAGGATCTGGCGCAAAAGATGGCGCACCTGCTGCCGGAAAAGGTGCGGGAGAAATTTATTGCCGAGCGGCCGCTGGAGATACGCCCGGTTCAAATCCACAATCCGCTGAAAGGCCGCGTCGACGAGCCGGTGCGCCAGGTATGGATCCGCGCCAACGGCACGCTGCCCGACGATCTGCGCATTCATCAGTATCTGCTCGGCTACGCCTCCGACCTCAACTTCCTGCCGGTGGCGCTGCAGCCGCACGGCAAAGGTTTTCTTGAGGCGGATATGCAGGTCGCCACCATCGACCATTCCATGTGGTTTCACCGCCCGTTTAACTTCAGCGACTGGCTGCTCTACAGCGTGGTAAGCACCTCGGCCTCCGGGGCGCGCGGTTTTGTGCGCGGCGAATTCTATAACCAGCAGGGCGTGCTGGTTGCTTCAACCGTGCAGGAAGGGGTAATGCGTCAGCGCAGCGAATAAGCTTTCAGGCGGCACAAAGGCAAAAAATAAGGGGCGAATCGTCGCCCCTTTTTGTTTTTATTTTTAGCACACTGCTTTTCTTGCCCGACGGCTTACTGGTTGTAAGCGTTCTCGCCGTGGCTGTTGACGTCCAGACCTTCGCGCTCCTGCTCTTCCGGCACGCGCAGGCCGACAATCATATCCGCCAGCTTGAAGCCGATAAAGGCGACCACTGCAGACCAGACGATGGTTACGCCGACGCTGAGCAGCTGCACCCATACCTGATGGCCCATGGTGACGCCTTCCGCATAGCCGACGCCGCCCAGCGAAGAGGAGGCGAATACGCCGGTCAGAATACAGCCGACGATGCCGCACACGCCGTGCACGCCGAAGACGTCGCACGGGTCATCCACGCGCAGCATTCTCTTCAGCGAGGTCACGCCCCACAGTCCAGCCAGGCCGCCGACCAGGCCGATAATCAGCGCGCCGCCGACGCCCACGTAGCCGCAGGCCGGGGTAATGGCCACCAGGCCAGCGATAAAGCCCGAACAGGCGCCCAGCAGCGAAGGTTTACCGCGCACCGCCCACTCACCGAAGGTCCATGACAGCACCGCGCCAGCGGTAGCGACCACGGTGTTCAGGAAGGCCAGCGCGGCAATCTCGTTGGCAGCAGACGCCGAACCGGCGTTAAAGCCAAACCAGCCCACATAAAGGATCGCAGTACCGGTGAAAACCATCGGCAGGTTATGCGGTTTGAACGCCTCTTTGCCGAAGCCTGCGCGTTTGCCCACCAGATAGGCGCCGACCAGACCCGCGATAGCGGCGTTAATATGCACCACGGTACCGCCGGCAAAGTCCAGCGCGCCATCCTGGGCCAGGAAACCGCCCGCCCAGACCATGTGCGCAATCGGCAGGTAGGCCAGCGTTACCCAGATGCCGACAAAAATCAGCACGGCGGAGAAGCGAATACGCTCGGCGATGGCGCCAACGATCAGCCCCACGGTGATACAGGCGAACGACGCCTGGAATGCAACGTGGATATACTGATAGAAGCTGCCCATCACCGCCTTCAGCTCAATGTTTTTCAGCATCGCCCACTGGAAGCTGCCGAAGAAGGCGTTGCCTTCGCTGAACGCCAGCGAATAGCCGTACACAATCCACAGCACGCAAACCAGCGCAAAGGTTACCGCTACCTGCGTCAGCATAGAGAGCACGTTTTTGCCGCGGATCAAACCGCCGTAAAACAGCGCGATCCCTGGAATTGTCATAAACAGCACCAGCGCGGTGCAAATCATCATAAATGCGTTGTCGGCCTTATCCGCTACGGCAGGCGCAGCCATCGCCAGCGACGGTAACAGCGACAGGCTGATGAGGCCCAACAAGGTGAGTGCTTTATTCATTTTTTTCCATCCCATCAGATTACGTAGCCGAAATTAGAGCGCTGCTTCGTCGGTTTCACCGGTACGAATACGAATAACGCGCTGCAGCTCGGCAACAAAAATTTTGCCGTCACCGATCTTGCCGGTGTAGGCCGCTTTGCTGATCACATCCACCACTTCATCGAGCTGGTCGTCGGCAATCGCAACGTCTATCTTGACCTTGGGCAGAAAGTTCACGCTGTACTCGGCGCCGCGATAGAGCTCTGCATGGCCTTTCTGGCGGCCGAAGCCTTTAACTTCAGAGACGGTCAGCCCCTGAATGCCGATAGAGGAGAGAGCTTCGCGCACGTCCTCCAGTTTGAACGGTTTAATGACCACGGTAACCAGCTTCATTGCATCCCCTCCGGGTAATAGACAAGTGAGTCGCCTCAGACACGCAGAGACAGAAGCAAAGGCTGTGCCAGGAATGAAAACGCGCAGGCGCCGCGGCGTGAATGCGGCGCGACACGGCCTGGCGTGACGGGGTAAGAATGCGGCAGAGAAAAAGCGAAGCGGGAAGCGAATCAGACTGCACTTCTTTGGTGCTTACGGCCTCAAAGAAGTGCAGCGATAGGGAACATTCTGATAAATGCGCGCAAAAAAGGTGCAATTTACTCCACGGCGGCGACGGTTTTGCCCGACGCGAGTTCATCCCCCGCCTGCTGCAGCTGATACATCTGCCAGTAGCGTCCCTGCCGCGCCAGCAGCGCAGCGTGATCGCCCTGCTCTACTACCTGACCGCGATGCAGCACCAGAATGGTATCGGCTTCGGTAATGGTCGACAGACGATGGGCAATGACCACCAGCGTCGTGTGCTGGCGCAGCCTGCGCAGCGTCTGCTGAATCGCCTGCTCGGTGCCGGAGTCGATATTAGCGGTCGCCTCGTCGAGAATAAGAATCTGCGGCATCTCCACCAGCACGCGCGCCAGCGCCAGCAGCTGCTTCTGCCCGACAGACAGGGTATTGCCCTGCTCGCCCAGCCGCGTATGAATAGTGTCTGGCAGCGCGCGCGCCAGCGAGGCGAGCTGCACCTGCTCCAGCGCCTGCCAGACCGCCTCTTCGCTGATGTCGCGTCCGAGGCGCACGTTAGCCAGCAGGCTATCCGCCAGCACCACCGGATCCTGCTGCACCATGGCGATGCCGCGACGCAGCGTCTGATGGCTGAGCTGGCCGATGGGACGGTCGTCCAGCCAGATTTCGCCGCGCGTCGCCGGGTAGTAGCCCATCAGCAAATTCGCGAGCGTGCTCTTGCCGCTGCCGGTATGGCCGACCAGCGCGACGAAACTGCGCGCCGGCACCTCAAGGTTGACATCGCTCAGCACCTCGCGATCGGCGCGATAGGCGAAGCTCAGCTGACGCAGCGAAATACGTCCTGAAGCGAGTGGCCGATCGTCGCTGCCGTAGCGCTGCTGCGTGGCATCCATCAGCTCGAAAATGCGCTCGCCCGACACCACCGCCTGCTGCAGCATCGACTGCTGCGTCGTAAGTTCGATCAGCGGTTCGTTGAGCCGGCCAAGATAGGTGATAAACGCATAGAGCACGCCGACTTCGAAAATGCCCGGCGAGGAGAAGCTGAACAGCATCAGCAGCCCGCAGAGGATCATGGCTGAAAACAGGCTGAGCAGCGGGCGCAGCAGAAAACCATCGAGCCGCAGCGTCTGCATGCGCGCCAGATAGTGCGAGCGGCTGGCTTCGCTCATGCGTTCGCCGAAGCGCGCCTGCTGACGAAACTGCTGGATCACGCTCATCCCGTTGATCACTTCGTTAAAGCCGTTGTTAATATCCGCCAGATAGGTGCGCACCCGACGCGCGATGGGCGTGCTGTAGCGCTGATAAATCACCATTACCGTCAGCACCAGCGGGAAGATAGCCATCGCCACCAGCGCCATACGCCAGTCGAGGCTAAACATCGCCACCATCATTGCGCCAACCAGCGCCGCACTGCGCAGCACCGTCGCCACCACCGTGACGTAGAGATCCCGGATCACTTCGGTATCGTTGGTGACGCGCGAGATAATCTGTCCGACCGGCTGGGTGTCGAAAGCGCTGAGCGGCTGACGCAGCGCCGCATCCATCACGTCGCTGCGCAGCTGCTGCACCACGCCGATCGCCGCGCGGTTAAACAGCAGCGCCTGGAAATAGTGCAGCCCCGCCGCCAGCAGCTGCAGCAGAATAAAGCCCGTCACCAGTCCGGCGACGATGCCCCAGGGCATCTGGTGTTTCGCCACCAGATTATCGATAAAGTAGCTGACCAGCACGGGGCCGGTCACCTCGGCCGCGGCGGCGATCCACAGCAGGCCGACCGCCAGGCCCAGCGATTTGCGCCACGGTCTGCCGTAGGCGAGCAGCCGCTTCAGCGTGGGCCATAAGCGTTTAGAGGTCGCCATTGTGCGTTCCTTCTGCCAATTCATCTTCGTCCAGCGCCGCCTCAAGCTGCTGATAGCGATACATATCGCGATACCAGCCCGGCTGCGCCGCCAGCGCCTCATGATCGCCGCGCTGGGCAACCGCGCCCTGCTGCAGCACCAGGATCTCGTTCGCCTCCGCCAGCGCCGACAGGCGGTGCGCGCTGATAATCAGGGTGCGGCCTCGCCCCCAGATACGCAGGTTGTGCAGAATATCGTGCTCGGTATGGCCGTCTACCGCCGACAGGGCGTCGTCGAGGATCAGAATCTCGGCGTCGAGCAGCAGCGCGCGCGCAATAGAGAGCCGCTGCTTCTGACCGCCGGAAAGCATCACGCCGCGCTCGCCCACTTCGGTTGCGTAACCCTGCGGCAACCGCAGGATATCCTCATGCACGCAGGCCAGCTTCGCCGCGCGCTCAATCTCCTCCTGAGTGGCGTCGGGCCTGCCCAGCGCGATATTGCTCGCCACGCTGTCGGAAAAGAGGAACGGCGTCTGGCTCACGACCGCCAGCCGACTGCGCCAGCTGTCGATGCGCAGCTGCGTCAGGGGAATGTCATGGTAGCGAATATCCCCCTGGTCGATATCGAAATGGCGCTGCAGCAGGCTGAGCAGCGTGCTTTTTCCGCTGCCGGTCGGGCCGCACAGGCCCAGCATCTGCCCCGGCTGCAGCGCAAAGCTGAGGTTGCGCAGCACCGGCGCGGCGCTGGCCGGATAGCGGAACTCGCGGATCGAGGCCTGCAGCACGCCCGCTTCCATCGGCGGTTCCCGATCGCCATCCTTGACCGCAGGCGCTTCCGCCAGCAGCGCGCCGATGCGGCTCCAGGCGGCACTGCCGCGCTCGACGATGTTGAACATCCACGCCAGCGCCAGCATCGGCCAGATCATCAGGCCGAGATACATCACGAAGCTGGTAAGCTGACCGAGCGTCAGCTGGTCGTGCCATACCATCCAGCTGCCGCCGCCGATCGCCAGCAGGTTCGAAAAGCCGATGGCGATATAGATAGTCGGATCGAAACGGGCATCGACGCGCGCCACGCGCAGGTTTTTCGCGCCGGTATCGCGCGCAATGGCGGAGAACTGCTCTGACTGGTGCGACTCCAGGCCGAACGCCTTAATCATGCGGATGCTGGTCAGGCTCTCCTGCGTCTGGTCGTTCAGGCTGGAGAACGCCGCCTGCGCCAGCTTGAAGCGATCGTGCAGCTGGTTGCCGTAGCGGTGGATAAACAGCGCCATGATCGGCATCGGCACCAGCGACAGCAGCGTCAGCTGCCAGCTGATCTGCAGGCTCATCACCAGCAGCACCACGCAGCCCATGACCAGTGAATCCACCAGCGTCAGCACCCCTTCACCCGCGGCGAAGACCACGCGATCGACGTCGTTGGTGGCGCGCGCAATAAGATCGCCGGTGCGATGACGCAGATAAAATGCCGGATGCTGGCGGCTGAGCTGGCGATAGAAATCTTCGCGCAGTTCGACGGCCAACTGATAGGAGGCGCCGAACAGCAGCACGCGCCAGACGTAGCGCAGCAGATAGGTCGCGACGGCGGTCACCAGCATCACGCCGATCCACATCATAATGGTGCGCCCGCTCATGCTGTGGTGCGTGACGCCGTCGACAATCCCCCCTACCAGATGCGGCGGCAGCAGCTGCAGGATAGCGATAACGATCAGGAGAGTGATCGCGCCCAGATAGCGTCGCCACTCGCGGATAAAATACCAACTTAACTGGCTGAATAGTCGCACTACGCTCTTCTCTTTCTTTTGCCTCAGGGGGCTATGGGTAACGCCGTGGTGTATTTAATCTCCTCCATGGCGAAGCTGGAGGTGACGTCGATCAGGCCCGGCACGCTATTGACCAGACGCTTGTAAAAGTCGTCGTAGCGCTTCATGTCCGCCACCTGAATACGCAGCAGATAGTCGAACTCGCCTGCCGTGCGGTAGAACGCCAGCACCTCTGGCATCTCCTGCACCGCCGTAACGAAGCGCTGATACCATTCGCGGCTGTGCTGCTGCGTTTTGACAAACATAAAGGCGGTAAGCGACAGGCCGAGCTTTTCCGCATCCAGCAGCGCAACGCGTGCGCGGATGATACCGTCATCTTCCAGCTTTTTCAGTCGCTTCCAGCACGGTGTGGTGGTGAGATTGACGGCGTCCGCCAGCGCCTGCAGCGACAGCGTGCAGTCCTGCTGCAGCAGATCGAGTAAACGACGGTCGGTTTTATCTAACATTTCTCTCCTCGGGAGAATATTTTTCTCCAGGTACGCCATTATAGCGGGAATAAAGCCAACTCTTTTTCCTGCCCGTGCCTTACAATCAGCGCATCTTTTCAGCCGGAATCGCATCATGAGTAACTGGACTCGCCACGCTATTAATGAGATCAACGCGGACTTTCAGCGCTCCGCCGAAACCCACCTGATTCGCTTTCGCCTGGCGGATTATCCCGGCATAGAATGCTATCTCAAAGATGAGAGCACCCATCCCAGCGGCAGCCTGAAGCATCGGCTGGCGCGCTCGCTGTTTCTTTACGGGCTGGCGAACGGCTGGATCAAAGAGAACAGGCCGGTGATTGAGGCCTCTTCCGGCAGCACCGCGGTCTCGGAGGCCTATTTCGCTCAGCTGCTCGGCCTGCCCTTTATCGCCGTCATGCCGGCGAGCACCGCGAAGCGCAAAATCGAGCAGATCCAGTTTTATGGCGGCCAGTGCCACTTCGTCACCGATCCCTGCGAGCTGTATAGCGCCTCAATGCAGCTGGCGCGCGAGCTGGACGGCCATTTTATGGATCAGTTCACCTACGCCGAGCGCGCCACCGACTGGCGCGGCAATAATAACATCGCCGAAAGTATTTTCCGTCAGATGGCGCTTGAGCCCTGTCCCGTGCCGCACACCCTGATTATGAGCGCCGGCACCGGCGGCACCTCGGCGACGCTGGGCCGCTATATTCGCTATCAGGGCTTTGCCACGCGGCTGCTGGTGGTCGATCCCGAGCATTCGGTGTTTTACGATTACTGGCACAGCCGCGACGTTACGCTGCGCAGCCCGCGCGGCAGCCAGATCGAAGGTATCGGTCGTCCGCGCGTCGAGCCCTCTTTTATGCCCGACGTGATTGACGAAATGATGAAGGTGCCGGACGGCGCTACGCTGGCGGCGATGCTGAAGCTGGCGCAAATTATCGGCCGTAAGCCAGGCGCCTCAACCGGCACCAATTTCTGGGGCATGATGCAGGTGGCGAAGCGGATGCGGGCGAACGGCGAACGGGGCGCGCTGGTGACGCTGATGTGCGACAGCGGCGAGCGCTATCCCGACAGCTATTACGATGAAAACTGGGTCGCGCGGCAGTTTGGCGATATCAGCCGCTGGCAGCGCGAGCTGGAATAAAAGCGCGGACTCCCTGTCCGCTTCACTGTAATCCTCAGCATTCGGGGGAATACGCGAGGTGCGGCGTTGCCATCCAGTGATCTAAATAGTGAGACACCGCCTGTGTCTCGCAATGGCCGATAACCGGCAGATGAGGCAGCGCGGACTTGAGCTGGCTCATGGCGTTGCCCATCACGAACCCTTTCCCCACCAGCGACAGCATTTCGCGGTCGTTCATGGCGTCGCCGAAGGCCATGCACTCCGCCAGCGGCAGCGAAAGATGCTGGCACAGCCTGGCGAGCGCGCTGCCTTTATTGCAGCTGAGCGGCAACACTTCCAGACAGTTTAGCGCCGAGAAACAGAGATGAGCGCGGTCGCCGAGCGCCGCCTCCAGCTGCGTTTTTAGCAGGCACAGCGCCTCGTGACGATCGACGAAGCAAATCTTGGTGACCTGATGGGCGGGAAAGCTTTTCAGATCGCGCAGCTGATAGCTGAAGCCGCTTAGCGCGTGCGCCTGCAGCATCTGCGGCACCGGCACGTCGGTAAACCAGCCGTCGTCGTTAAAAACGTGTACCGTGGCGTCGCTCTGCCAGCGGCTGTGCAGCACCTCCTCCGCCACCGAGGGCGAGAGATCGCTGGCGAACAGCAGATTGCCGTCCAGATCGTGCACGCGCGTACCGTTGCCGGTAATCAGCCAGGCCGGCAGCGTGATGCGCTGCCGCAGGATCTGCATCTCAAGCAGGTGACGGCCGGTGGCGAAGGCCAGCTGCACGTCGCGCTGGTGCAGCGCCAGCAAAGTGTTTAACGTCTGCTGCCCTAGCTGATGGCTGGGCAGCAGCAGCGTACCGTCCATATCGAATGCGGCCAGTCGCGCCATTGCTCTCTCCCGTTAATGAGTCAGAGCTCACTATCGCCTGGCAATCCCGGAACTAATAGTGAATACTTTGCAAAAACTGTTCCGGGTTTTCTATGCGCCAGCTTAATCGCCTTAACCAGTTTCAGCGCCTGTGGCAGCAGAGCCAGGGCGCGCCCCAGCAGACCTGCGTGGCCGAAATGGCCAGCCGCTGCTTTTGCAGCGATCGCCATCTGCGCACCCTGCTGTCGCAGTGGCAGCATGCGGGCTGGCTGCGCTGGCAGGGCGAATCGGGGCGCGGCAAGCTGGGCACGTTGACCTTTCTTCGATCGCCCGAACAGCTGCGGCAACAGCTCTTACAGACGCAGCTGCAGGCGGGCAACGCCGCCGAAGCGCTGCAGGTGCTGGATATGGCGCCGGAGCGGCTGGTGAATCTGCTGCGTCCGCTGATGGGCGGCCAGTGGCAAAACGACGCTCCAGTGCTGCGCATCCCCTACTATCGTCCGCTCGATTCCGTCGCGCCGCTGGATATTGTCGGGCGCGCCGAACAGCACCTGGCGCGCCAGCTCTTTTCTGGCCTGACGCGCTTTGAAGCGGATGAGCCGGTCGGCGACCTGGCGCACCACTGGCAGCACAGCGACGAGGGACGCGTCTGGCTGTTCTGGCTGCGCCCGCAGCTGTTCTGGCATAACGACGAGCCGCTTCAGGCCGCGCAGCTGGTCGAGCAGTTTCAGCGCATTTTGCAGGACGCGCGCGCGCGGCGCCTGCTGGCGGACGTCGCCAGCGTAGACGCGCCGCATCCGCTGGCGCTGCGCTTTCGACTGAGCCGCAGCGACTACTGGCTACCCTGGCGACTGGCGCATCAGCTCTGTCTGCTGCCCCATCCGCAGCAGCCTCGCCTCGGCAGCGGCGCCTGGAAGCTGGCGCACTTTTCACCCGAGCTGGTGCGTATCGAAAGCCATACGCGCTGTCACCTGCCGCTGCCGCTGATGCAGGCGGTTGAGTACTGGATTACGCCGACGCTGTTCGATCGCGCGCTCGGCACCAGCTGCCGACATCCGGTGCAGATCGCCATTGGCGATGCGGCGGATCTGACGTCGCTGCGTCCGGTCAGCCGCAGCATCAGCCTTGGCTTTTGCTACCTCGCCTGTCGGCCGCGCGTCGGCTTTAGTCCGGCGCAGGCGCGTCGCCTGCTCCGCCTGCTGCAGCAAAGCGGCATCGTGGCGCAGCTGCCGCTGGAAGAGGGCCTGATTACGCCCAGCAAAGAGCTGCTGCCGGGCTGGCCGGTCCCCCTGATTGAGGATGAGGAAGCGGATCTGCCGCCGCGCCTGACGCTGCACTATCAGCTGCCGGTTGAGCTGCATGAGATGGCACAGGCGCTGCGCGCGCTATTGCTGGCGCAGGGATGCGAGCTTACCCTGATCTTTCACAGCGTAAAAAGCTGGCAGAGCAGCGAGGATCTGGCGCAGGCGGATCTGGTGATGGGCGACCGGCTGATCGGCGACGCGCCGCTCTTTACGCTGGCGAGCTGGCTGGAGATCGATCGGCTGTGGCCTGCGGATATCAGCCGTCGTCTGCGCGAGCAGCTGCTGACGATACAGCGGCTGGCCGACGGCGAGGCGCGACGCGATGCCCTGCACCAGCTTTACCGCAGTTTGATGTGCGACGGCCTGCTGCTGCCGCTGTTCAACTATCGCTATCAAATTTTCGCGCCCCCAGGCGTGGAGGGCATTCAGCTGAATACCCTCGGCTGGTTTGACTTCAGCCGCGCCTGGGTGCCGCCGCCGCTGACGGCGTGAGTCGCCTTCAGGCTGTTCAGCGACCCGAAGAGTGATTACCATAGGCGCAAAATTTTCGACCAGGACAATATGATGAAACGAGCCGTTGTCGTGTTTAGCGGTGGACAAGACTCCACCACCTGTCTGATCCAGGCGCTGCAGCAGTATGACGAGGTGCACTGCGTCACGTTCGACTATGGCCAGCGCCATCGCGAAGAGATCGACGTCGCCCGCGCGCTGGCGCTGAAGCTGGGGGCGCGCGCGCATAAGGTGCTTGACGTTACCCTGCTAAACGAGCTGGCGGTAAGCAGCCTGACCCGCGACAATATTCCGGTCCCCTCTTACGATCCCGCCGCCAGCGGCCTGCCCAGCACCTTTGTGCCGGGACGCAATATTCTGTTCCTGACCCTCGCCTCGGTTTACGCTTATCAGGTCGAAGCGGAAGCCGTGATCACCGGCGTCTGCGAAACCGATTTTTCCGGCTACCCCGACTGCCGCGACGAGTTTGTTAAAGCGCTGAACCACGCGGTGAGCCTCGGCATGGCGCGCGAGGTGCGTTTTGAAACCCCGCTGATGTGGCTCAACAAAGCGGAGACCTGGGCGCTGGCCGACTACTGGCAAAGCCTGACGCTGGTGCGCGAAGAGACGCTGACCTGCTATAACGGCGTGAAGGGCGACGGCTGCGGCGAATGCGCCGCCTGTCATCTGCGCGCGCGCGGCCTGAACGACTATCTTGCCGATCGCGACGCCGTGATGGCGGCAATGAAAAGCAAAAGCGGCCTCTGATATCGGCGGCGCGCGCGCCGCTCAGATGCGCCGCGCTGTTGACTCAGGCGGAGAAGGCCTCCAGCCGCGCGCGCAGCTCGCTCTCCAGCGCGACCGCTTTCTGCGTGCGCAGGTCGATGCAGACAAAGGTCAGCGCCGCATCCGCCACCAGGGTTTCGCCTCCCTCGAGCGTTACGCGCTGGGTAATTACACCGCTCTTGCCGTTCAGCTGCGTTATTTCACTGTGAATCGCCAGAACGTCGCCCAGCACGGCCGGGCGACGGTAGTTGATATTGATATTCACCACCACGAATGCCAGCTGCTGCTGCTGCAGCCAGTTAAACGCGTCCGCCTCTTCGAGCCACTGCCAGCGCGCCTCTTCCAGAAATTCCAGATAGCGCGCGTTATTGACGTGCTGATACACATCAAGGTGGTAGCCGCGAACTTTGATCGTGGTCTGCATGCCTGACATCTCCTGTCGTTAAAGAGGACCTAACTGGTATGACCTCTTTAGCGTAGCAAAAGCCTTTTTGCCGCGCGGCAAAAGCGTCAGGGTTGCGTCTCAGCTCACAGTTTCAGCCGCTCGGCATTACGCTCAATAAGCGACGTGCCGATGCCCGGTACCTCTTTAAGCTGTTCGACGGTGGTAAAAGGCCCGTACTGCTCGCGGTAGCTGACAATCGCCTGCGCCTTTTTCAGCCCGACGCCGTTCATCGCCGCCGATAGCTGCTCGGCAGTGGCCTCGTTAATACTGATTTTTTCGCTCGACGCTTGCGGCGTCGCCGCGACGGCCGACGTTTTACCCGCAGTTTCCGCCGCCGACAGGCTGGAATAGCCAAGCGCGCCGCCTAGCGCGAGGGTAAAGCAAAGAACTGACAGTAGTGATTTTGACATGCTCTGTTTCTCCTTGTGTTTAACAGCAAGGAGAGCGTGACAGAGAAGAGTGAAGGCCTCAAAAGGCAACATCCAGAAATGGAAAAGGCCGCGCAAGCGGCCTTTGGGGTTTTCACTGCAAAACACGTTTTTGCGAGCGTTACTGCATTTGCGCGGCGGCACCGTATTTGATTTTGGCTTCTTTACGCAGATTCGCGAGCAGCGCTTCGAACGCCAGCTGCGCGTTGTTTTGCGTCACGCCCTTAATCATTTCGTCTACCTGCTCCTGCGGCAGCGTACCGCTGCTGACCTTGTCGAGCGCCACCAGCACCACATTGCCCTGCATATCTTCGCTCACGCCCCACGACGTTTTACCGTCAACGGGCTGCGGCAGATTGAAGGCGGTCTGCGCCACCGGATCCTGGCTGTTGCGGTCAACGGTTTTGCTGGCGCTCAGCGTCAGGCCAGCCGCGCTCAGCGCGTCCTGCTTGCCCGCTTTGAGATCGGCCAGCAGCTTGTCAGCCTGCGCCTTCGCCTGTTGCTCCGCTTTATCGTGCTTCAGCGTGTCGGTAATCTGCGCCTTAACCTCATCCAGCGGTTTAATCGCCTCCGGTTTGTGCTCGCTGATGCGCAGCACGAACGCGCGGTCGCCATCCACGGTGATCACGTCGGAGTTGTTGCCTGGCGCGCCGTTCTGACCGGTCAGGCCGCCGTTGAAGATGGCGTTTTTCACCGCGTCGAAGTTCAGCTCCTGCGGCACGCTGTCGCGGCTGAACCAGCCGGTTTCAACCACTTTCAGGCCGGAAGCCTGCGCGGCGCCAGCCAGCGACTCATTGTCGTTGCTGGCCGCTTCGCTCACTTTCTGCTGCTGCTGGTAGAAGGCGTCGACCGCTTTCTCCTGCTTCGCTTTATCGGCCACCGCGTCACGCACCTCGGCCAGCGGTTTGATCTGCTCCGGCTGGATGTCGTCCAGGCGCACCACCAGGAAGCCGACCGAGGATTTAATCACGCCTGAAAGCTGGCCTTTCTGCGTCAGTCCGGCGTTTTTCAGCTCGTCCGGCGTAGTGGCAGGTTCGAGCCAGCCCATATCGCCGCCCTTGCGCGCCGAGATAGGGTCGATCGATTTGCTTTTCGCCAGCGCGGCGAAGTCCGCCCCGCCCTTCAGCTGCGCCAGCACGGCGCTGGCGTCCGCTTCAGTTTTGGTCTGGATAACGCTGTAGCGGTTGCGCTGAGGCTGGGTGTAGTCCGCTTTATGTTGGTCGTACCAGCTCTGAATATCCGCATCGCTGACGCTGGCCTGCATGCTGGCGGCATCCATTTTGAGGTAGCTGACGCGGAACTGCTCCGGCGCCATAAAGTTGTTTTTATGCTGCTGGTAGTACTGCGCGATCTCGTCGGCCGTCGCGGTTTGTTTCGCTGCCAGCGCATTAACGTCGATAGTCGCCTGGCGAATGTCGCGCTTCTGCGACACCAGATCGACCAGCTTGCTGGTTTCGCCTTTCAGCATAAAGTCGGTATTGGCGACGGCGTTGATCAGCTGCTGGGTCGCCAGCTGTTTGCGCAGCGCCTCCGCATAGCGATCGGCGGTAAAGCCCATGCTGGTCAGCAGACCGTTATATTTCGCGTTGTCGAACTTGCCGTTGGTCTGAAACGCCTGCTGGGCGAAGATCGCCTGCTTGACCTGATCGTCGCTAATAGAAATGTGGAGGTCGTTGATATACTGATCGAGCAGCGCCTGGTCCACCAGCTGCGACAGCGCCTGCTGACGCATCTGCTGCATGAAGCCGTCGTTGCCGGCCAGCTGCGAAAACTGGTCGCCCAGCATCTGCTGCTGGCGGCTGCGCTCGCTGTTAAACGCCTGATCTAACTGCGCGCGGCTGATTTCCTGTCCGTTGACTTTAGCGGCATAGTCGCTGCCGCCGCCGATAAGGTAGTTGCCAACCCCGGTCAGCACGAAGGAGAGAATAATCAACCCCAAAATAACCTTGAGCACGACATGATTCGACGCCGCGCGTAAATTGTCCATCATGGTATGACAACGCTCCGCTGTAGTGTGGATATAAACCTCGGGCGCAACGCCTGTCGGATTAAGGCCGTTACGCAACTGCCGTTTAGCCTGGCAGCTTCACTCCTGTTGAGACAAGTCTTACCGCGATTTATCCCCGGATCCGAATAAAAAAGGCACATCAAATTTGATGTGCCCGTATGTTACATGAGAACGCATGAACCGTCCTCTAGTCCACGGAAGAAAATGCTTCTGCGGACGGATGCGTTGTCATGCGTTGACAGCGTCTTTCAGCGCTTTACCGGCGCGGAAGCCCGGCACTTTGCCAGCGGCAATGGTGATCTCTTTGCCGGTTTGCGGATTGCGGCCGGTACGTGCGGCACGCTCGCGTACGGAGAAAGTGCCAAAGCCTACCAGCGCCACTTCGTCACCGCCTTTCAGCGCGTCGGAAACAGAACTGGTGAATGCGTCCAAAACACGTCCCGCTGCTGCTTTAGAAATGTCAGCGTCTGCAGCAATTTTGTCGATCAACTGTGACTTATTCACTCTCTTCATCCCCTCTTTTATTATTTCACTTCACATCCGCGCGTCCTGGCGGATACGAATGCGCAGCACGTTATATCAAGCCTGTTGAGGCGAAACAACGGAATTCATCTTAATCGCTAATTCCGCCGCCCCCTAAATTAGCGGCACTAAAAAAAGCTGGCAAGCGCTCATTGGCCTGCCAGCTTCGCTTTTTAAGGCTTTATGTCGCTAATCACTATTTTGCGGTAGCAACCTGCATGCCGTACGGGGCATTTTCTAGCGCAAGGCTTAATACTTCTTCAATGCGTTTCACCGGATGGATCTCCAGATCGGCAATCACGTTGGCCGGAATCTCTTCCAGATCGCGTTTATTATCGTCCGGAATCAGCACCACTTTGATGCCGCCGCGATGGGCCGCCAGCAGCTTCTCTTTCAGGCCGCCGATTGGCAATACCTGGCCACGCAGGGTGATCTCGCCGGTCATCGCCACGTCCGAACGCACCGGGTTACCGGTCAGACAGGAGACCAGCGCGGTGCACATCGCAATACCGGCGCTCGGGCCATCCTTCGGCGTCGCGCCTTCCGGAACGTGAACGTGGATGTCGCGCTTCTCGTAGAAATCGCCGTTAATGCCCAGCTTCTCGGCGCGCGCGCGCACCACCGTCAGCGCCGCCTGGATCGACTCCTGCATCACCTCGCCGAGCGAGCCGGTATAGGTCAGCTTGCCTTTGCCCGGCACGCAGGCGGTTTCGATGGTCAGCAGATCGCCGCCTACTTCGGTCCACGCAAGGCCGGTCACCTGACCGACGCGGTTTTCGCTTTCGGCGCGGCCGTAGTCGAAGCGCTGTACGCCCAGGTAATCCTTGAGGTTTTCGCCGTTAATGGTGATGTGCTTCTGCTCTTTGTTCAGCAGCAGCGTTTTCACCGCCTTACGGCACAGCTTCGACAGTTCGCGCTCAAGGCTACGCACGCCCGCTTCGCGCGTGTAGTAGCGGATGATGCCGACGATGGCGCTGTCTTCAACCGTGATCTCGCTCTCTTTCAGAGCGTTACGCTCAATTTGCTTCGGCAGCAGATGCTGCTTAGCGATATTGAGCTTCTCATCCTCGGTGTAGCCGGAGAGGCGAATCACTTCCATACGGTCCAGCAGCGGCGCCGGAATGTTCATGGAGTTGGAGGTAGCAACGAACATCACGTCGGAGAGATCGTAATCCACTTCCAGGTAGTGATCGTTAAAGGCGATGTTCTGCTCAGGATCGAGCACTTCCAGCAGCGCGGAAGCCGGATCGCCACGCATGTCGGATGACATTTTGTCGATCTCATCCAGCAGGAACAGCGGGTTTTTCACCCCGACCTTCGCCATTTTCTGGATCAGCTTGCCTGGCATAGAGCCGATGTAGGTACGGCGGTGACCGCGAATTTCCGCTTCGTCACGCACGCCGCCCAGCGCCATACGCACATATTTACGGCCGGTCGCCTTAGCGATCGACTGGCCCAGCGAGGTTTTACCCACGCCCGGCGGTCCGACCAGGCAGAGGATCGGGCCTTTGATTTTGCTGACGCGGCTCTGCACGGCGAGATATTCCAGGATGCGGTCTTTGACGCGCTCCAGGCCGTAGTGGTCGGTGTCAAGCGTCTCCTGAGCCTTGCGCAGGTCTTTCTTCACCTTGCTGCGCGCGTTCCACGGCACCTGGACCATCCAGTCGATATAGCCGCGCACCACCGTCGCTTCGGCGGACATCGGCGACATCATTTTTAATTTTTGCAGCTCGGCTTCGGCTTTTTCACGCGCTTCGCCCGGCATTTTCGCCGCGTCGATTTTGCGCTTCAGGGTTTCGTACTCATCCGGCACGTCGTCCATTTCGCCCAGCTCTTTCTGAATGGCCTTCATCTGCTCATTCAGGTAGTACTCGCGCTGGCTCTTCTCCATCTGCTTTTTCACGCGGTTGCGAATGCGCTTCTCAACCTGCAGCAGATCGATTTCCGACTCCATCATCGCCATGAGATATTCCAGACGCTCATTCACGTCCGACATCTCCAGCACCGACTGTTTATCGGCTAATTTCAGCGGCATGTGCGCCGCAACGGTGTCGGCGAGACGCGCCGCATCGTCAATATTGTTCAGCGAAGTCAGCACTTCCGGCGGGATTTTTTTGTTCAGCTTGATATAGCCTTCAAACTGATTGATTGCCGTACGTACCAGCACTTCCTGCTCGCGCTCTTCAATTTCCGGCGAGATCAGGTATTCCGCCTGCGCGGTAAAATGGTCGCCATTATCCGCCAGGGTAGTGATATGCGCGCGCTGCAGTCCTTCGACTAAAACTTTGACGGTGCCGTCAGGCAGTTTCAGCATCTGCAACACTGAGGCTACGGTCCCTACTGAGAAGAGATCGTTAATGCCAGGTTCATCCGTTGAAGCCTCTTTCTGGGCAACCAGCATGATCTTCTTGTCATGATCCATCGCCGCTTCAAGGCAACGAATCGATTTTTCCCGACCAACAAACAACGGAATTACCATGTGCGGATAAACCACCACGTCGCGCAGAGGCAACACGGGGATTTCAATGCGTTCAGAACGCTCAGGATTCATAGAGCTCTCTCTTAGTTAGTGTCCGCCAGGTGATGGGCACCGCATAATGCAGGGAATGTGCAGTTAAACCCACAGGATTATGAGTATATGGGGATGATCGTTCGACATTCAACGTCATGAGAGCGAGAAAAACAAAAGGGGAAAGAATTTTCCCCTTTTTTAATAATATCAACGCCCTTGCACTGGTGAATTATTCGCCAGACGCCTGGGCTTCATGCTTGCCGTAGATGAGCATCGGCTCTGACTGGCCTTCGATAACCGACTCGTCGATCACCACTTTTTCCACGTCTTCCATAGAAGGCAGGTCATACATGGTTTCCAGCAGCGCGCCTTCAACGATCGAACGCAGGCCGCGCGCGCCGGTCTTACGCGACATCGCTTTTTTAGCGATGGCGGTCAGGGCTTCGTCGCGGAACTCCAGCTCAACGCCTTCCAGGTTGAATAACGCCTGGTACTGTTTGGTCAGCGCGTTCTTCGGCTCGCGCAGGATCTGAATCAGCGCCTCTTCACTCAGCTCGTTGAGCGTCGCCACCACCGGCAGACGACCGATGAATTCCGGGATCAGGCCAAACTTGATCAGATCTTCAGGTTCAACCTGAGAGAGCAGCTCGCCTTCGCTCGCTTTTTCCGATTTGCCTTTTACCGTGGCGCCAAAGCCGATGCCGGAGCCGGTTTCCACGCGCTGAGAGATGACTTTATCCAGGCCCGCGAACGCGCCGCCGCAGATAAACAGAATCTTGGAGGTATCAACCTGCAAAAATTCCTGCTGCGGATGCTTACGCCCACCCTGCGGCGGAACGGCCGCCACGGTGCCTTCGATCAGCTTCAGCAGCGCCTGCTGCACGCCTTCACCGGAGACATCGCGCGTAATCGACGGGTTATCCGACTTACGTGAGATTTTATCGATCTCATCGATGTAAACGATGCCGCGCTGCGCTTTCTGCACGTCGTAGTCGCACTTCTGCAGCAGCTTCTGGATGATGTTTTCCACATCCTCGCCCACGTAGCCCGCTTCGGTCAGCGTGGTGGCGTCGGCCATGGTGAACGGCACATCCAGCAGGCGCGCCAGCGTCTCCGCCAGCAGCGTTTTGCCGCTGCCGGTCGGACCAATCAGCAGAATGTTGCTTTTGCCCAGCTCGATACCGTTGCTGGTGTCGCCGTTGCGCAGGCGCTTGTAGTGGTTGTACACCGCAACCGCCAGCACTTTTTTCGCCTTTTCCTGGCCGATAACATAATCATCGAGGTGATGGCGGATTTCGTGCGGCGTAGGCAGCGCGCTACGTTCGCGATGCGGGGCAACTTCTTTAATCTCTTCGCGAATGATGTCGTTGCACAGATCGACACATTCGTCGCAGATATACACTGACGGCCCGGCAATCAGCTTACGCACTTCATGCTGGCTTTTGCCGCAAAAAGAGCAGTACAGCAACTTTCCTGAACCGTCTTTGCGCTTATCTGTCATCAGTTAACCT